>Ga0208374_1000381_pt1 | contig 21072 bp, 19 predicted proteins | sample RifOxyC3_FD_184037 | JGI IMG/M metagenome (GOLD analysis project Ga0208374, IMG submission 184037) | Groundwater microbial communities from Rifle, Colorado - Rifle Oxygen_injection C3 (SPAdes) | ecosystem: Environmental > Aquatic > Deep subsurface > Groundwater | place: Rifle, Colorado, USA...
TATGTAATAGCGGAAGACACTCGCGAAATAATTGATATAAAAGAACTTAACAGTAAAATTTCCCAAATTGTCACAAAACAAAATAAATTAAGAAATGCTATAGATGAGATTGTTCTAGATATTGAAAAATAAAATATGAATAAATTAAAGATTGAATTACAAAATTGTTATGGAATAAAAAAACTTAACCATGAGTTTGATTTTTCAAATTGTAAAACTTTTGTAATTTATGCCCCAAATGGAGTAATGAAAACCTCGTTTGCAAAAACTCTTAAAAACATTGCAAAAGATGAAAAGCCATGTGATCAGATAGATGACACCCTAACAGCAGTTTACAATTTTTTTATTGATGAAGATAACAATCAAATTGAACCAGAGGAAATATGTGTCATAGAGCCTTATAATAAAAAAACGCTTGACTCAGAAGATAAAATCCTTACGCTTTTGGCAGATGAGCAAACTAAAAAGGAATATTTGGAAATCTTTAACGAAATTGAATCTCTCAAAAAATCCACTCTTGCTGGCTTAAAAAAAATATCAGGGAGTAGTAATTACGAATCTGAAATTATAGAAGCATTTTCTAATATAGAAAAGAAAAATATTTTTGAAATTTTTGACACTATTTTAAATGATATTGAAATATCAAAAGATTCGTTTGAATTTAAGTATAACGATGTTTTTGATAAAGGTGGAAAGGTTAAAAAATTTTTAGCAGAGAATTTTGAATTATTAAAACAATATATTGAAAAATATAATGATTTAATAAGCAAATCAGGTTTTTTTGCTAAGGGTGTAGATCATATTTTTGGTACAACGGAAGCAAAGATTCTCGGGAAGTCGCTTGAGGGAGATGAATATTTTACCGCTGGGCATAAACTGGTATTAAAATCTCATGGAGATGTATCAGCTAAAAATAAATTATCAGAAATTATTAATGAAGAAATTGCTAAAGTGTTTGGTGATAAAGATTTAAAAGATATTTTTGAAAAAATTGACAATTTACTTGATGCCAATAAAGAACTACAAGCTTTTAAAAAAGTTATTGAAAAAGACAATTCAATTCTATTAAGATTAAGTGATTACGATGTATTTAGAAGAGAAGTGTGGTTTAGTTTCTTGAAACAAATTGAAGTTGGTTTAAAATCGTTAGTCGAATTATACAATCAGAAAAAGGTTGATTTAGAGAATATTATACAAAAAGCAAAAGACGGTCAGTCGCATTGGGAAAGTGCTATTAAAGAATTTGAGAATAGATTTGTTAATAATCCATTTACTCTTGAAATCCAAAATAAGGCAGATGCTGTGTTAAATGAAAAAACCCCCGCAATTGATTTTAAATTTCAAGGAAAAGATATCGAGAGAAGCAACCTAATAGAAAATATATTGAGCCAAGGAGAAAAAAGAGCCTTTTATATTTTGAATGTTATATTTGAGATTAAATCTAGACAATTACAAAATAAAAAAACATTATTTATTATTGATGATATAGCCGACTCGTTTGATTATAAAAATAAATATGCAATAGTTGAATATCTAAATGACTTATCTAAGGAAGATAATTTTTGTTCAATAATTTTAACACATAATTTTGACTTCTTTAGAACGCTCCAATCAAGGATTCTGCAAAACAATAAATGGGAATATTCTTTTATCGCAGAAAAATTAAAAGATGAAATTAAGTTAATAAAAGCAGGTAATAGAAATGTTACCGACCCGTTTACTAATTGGAAAGCAGGTGTTAATAGCAATGAAAAACACTTAATTGCTTGTATTCCTTTTGTCCGTAATTTAATTGAATTTAAAGAGGGACAAAATGATAATTATAAAACTCTAACACATATTCTTCATAAAAAACTTCAGGACGGAAACATTAAAGCAACCGTAGATATTACAATTAATGATCTACAAGTTCCATTTTCAAGTGTTTTATCTAGTGTTGCGTTTACATTCGCAGACACAAGCAAGAAGATTATTGATGTTATTGAGGAGCAGATCGCGGACATAAAAGGTTCAGAAAATTCTGATTCAATCGTTCTTGAAGATAAAATTATTCTTGCCATTGGAATAAGATTGAAAGCGGAGGAATATATGTGGTCGAAAATCACGAACCAAGATCTAATAAATGGATCTCAAACAGGAAGACTTTTTCAAAGATATAAAGATGAATTCAAGCAAGATCAAGCCCATGATGAGTATATAAAAATTTTAGAAAGCGTAAATATAATGACTCCTGAAAATATACATTTGAACTCTTTTATGTATGAGCCGATTTTAGATATGGGCATAGACGAGTTAAAGAGTTTGCATGACAAAGCTTGTAATTTAACCAGTAATTAACATGATAAATAATCAATCAAAAATTGAAAAATTAATTACTGAACTATGCCCAAATGGCGTAGATTTTAAAGAGTTGGGTGAACTTGGTGATTTTTATGGTGGGCTTACCGGAAAAAGTAAAGATGATTTTAGTAATGGCAATGCAAAATTTATTACTTACATGAATATTTTTTCCAATATTTCCATTGATACTGATGTAGATATTTTTGTTAAAATGGAGCCAAATGAAAAACAAAACAAAATTCAATATGGTGATGTTTTGTTTACAGGATCATCAGAAACGCCAAATGAGTGCGGAATGTCATCTGTTTTAACAAAGAAAACTGATGAGCCGTTGTATTTGAATAGTTTCTGTTTTGGTTTTCGTTTTCATAATACGAATTTACTTTTGCCAGAATTCTCTAAATATTTGTTTAGAGATGAACAAATGAGAAAACAAATTGCAAAAACTGCTAGCGGAGTAACAAGATTTAATGTTTCAAAAAAACGATTTGCAAAAATTATAATTCCACTTCCACCCCTTGCTATTCAGGAAAAAATTGTTAAAATTCTTAATAGTTTTACAGAGCTGGAAGCAGAGCTGGAAGCAGAGCTGGAAGCAAGAAAGAAGCAGTATGAATATTATAGAGATGAGATGTTGAGTTTTGGGGATGAGGTGGAGCGGAAAACAATAGGGGAAATTGCGAAGAAAGTGTCATCTGGTGGTACACCAAAAACTGGTGTTTCTAAATATTATAATGGAGATATTCCTTGGTTGCGTACTCAAGAAGTTGATTTTGGAGAAATTTGGGATACTGGTATAAAAATCACTGAATCTGGATTAAAAAATTCTAGTGCAAAATTGATACCAAAAAATTGTGTGATTATTGCAATGTATGGAGCGACTGTTGGGAAAATTGGTATTAATAAAATTCCTATGGCAACAAATCAGGCTTGTGCAAATATTTGTCTCTATGAAAATATTGTGAACTATCGCTATGTTTTTTATTTTTTATCTAGTAAATATAAATACATTAAATCACTTGGGACAGGATCTCAGACGAATATAAATGCACAAATTGTGAAAAAACTTCAAATTCCAATTCCTCCACTCAAAGAACAAGAACGAATAGTTTCAATTCTTGATAAATTTGATGCTCTCGTGAATGACATCTCAATCGGTTTACCTGCTGAACTCAAAGCCCGCAGACAGCAATATGAATACTATCGCGGTAAACTTTTAACTTTCAAAGAAAAAGAATATGCCAAATAAAAATAAATACAATTTAGTCGCCGAAAGCACACAAAGCACTGTTGTTGCCGAGTATGTGCCTGATAAAAAAAGAGTGACTCACTACCAAAGTGAGGCCGAGCTTGAGAAAGCTTTTATTAAGCAACTGGAAACCCAAGCCTATGAATATTTAAAAATCACCTCTGAAAATGAATTGGTGCTTAATTTGCGACAACAACTTGAAAAACTAAACAACTTTACTTTTTCAGATACTGAATGGGAAAAGTTTTTTGTCAGTGTTATTGCCAATCCAAATCAAAGCATTGAAGAAAAAACCACAACTATTCAAGAAGATAGCACAAAAATATTAGACCGAGATGACGGAACCTTTAAAAACATTGATTTAATAGATAAGAAAAATATCCATAACAATAGCTTGCAAGTGATTAATCAATATACGACCGAAGACGGACAGCGTGCTAATCGTTATGATGTGACGGTACTTATAAACGGATTGCCTCTTATTCATATAGAACTAAAACGCCGTGGTGTAGCTATTCAAGAGGCGTTTAATCAAATCAATCGTTATCAACGAGAAAGTTTTTGGGCTTCAAGCGGACTTTTTGAATATGTACAATTATTTATCATCTCAAACGGAACTCATACCAAGTATTACGGCAATACTGTTCGCAAACAACACATCAAAGAATCAAATGAGGGCAGACTCAAGAAAGGAAAAAGATCAAGCAATAGTTTTGAATTTACGAGCTGGTGGGCAGACGCCACAAACAGGCCAATCACTGATTTAATGGATTTTGCTAAAACATTTTTTGCTAAGCATACAATTTTAAATATTCTAACTAAATATTGTGTATTTACTACCGAAAAGCAACTTTTGGCAATGAGGCCATATCAAATTGTTGCGACCGAACGAATATTGAGCAGGGTTGAGGTTAGTACAAATTATAAAAAACTCGGAACAGTTGAGGCTGGCGGTTATATTTGGCATACAACTGGATCGGGAAAAACTTTAACAAGTTTTAAAACCGCACAACTTGTTAGTAAATTACCATATGTAGATAAGGTATTATTCGTAGTTGATCGTAAAGATTTGGATTATCAAACAATGAAAGAATATGACAAATTTGAAAAGGGTGCGGCGAATAGTAACACTAGCACTGCTATTTTGAAAAAACAATTAGAAAATTCAAACTCTCGAATAATTGTAACTACAATTCAAAAATTAGATAGATTTATAAGTAAAAATAAAAATCATACTATTTTTGACGGTCATATTGTTTTAATTTTTGATGAATGTCATCGTTCTCAATTTGGCGATATGCATGCAAGTATTGTAAAAGCATTTAGTAAATATCATTTATTTGGTTTTACTGGCACGCCTATTTTTGCCGTAAATTCTTCATCTGGTGGTCGGCTTGATTTTAAAACTACCGAGCAGGCTTTTGGCGAGAAACTTCACACCTATACAATTGTTGACGCTATTGCTGATAAAAATGTTTTACCGTTTAAAGTTGATTATGTTTCAACCGTTCATGAAGCGGAAAATATTGAGGATGAAAAAGTAAGAGATATTGATCGCGAGGCTATTCTTTCAGCACCAGAGCGACTTGAAAATATTGTCCGATATATTCGTGAACACTTTGACCAAAAAACAAAACGAAATAGTTTTTATAAAATACAGGATCGCAGACTAGCGGGCTTTAATTCAATTTTCGCCGTTTCTTCTATTGATGTGGCAAAAAAGTATTATCTTGAATTTAAAAAACAATTAGCTGATGAACCCAGCGACAAACGACTTAAAATAGCAACAATTTTTAGTTTTGGAGTAAATGATGAAGACGCGGACGGCATGATTGATGAAAATTCCGAAGATACAAGCGGACTAGATGTTAGCTCTCGAGATTTTCTTGAAAATGCCATTATTGATTACAATAAAATGTTTGGCACCTCTTATGATACTTCATCAGATAAATTTCAAAACTATTACAAAGATGTTAGTGAGCGAGTTAAAAAAAGAGAAATTGATATTCTGATTGTAGTAAACATGTTTTTGACTGGATTTGATGCTACAACTCTGAATACTATTTGGGTAGATAAAAACTTGCGTTTGCATGGATTATTGCAAGCATTTTCTAGAACTAATCGTATTTTGAATAGTGTAAAAACCTTTGGAAATATTGTTTGTTTTCGCAATTTAGAAAAAGCAACTAATGAATCTATCGCACTTTTTGGAGATAAGGAAGCCAGCGGGATTGTTCTTCTCAAAGCTTACGAAGACTATTACAACGGCTATAAAGACGGCAATAAAGAAGTCCGAGGATACAAAAGTTTAATTGATGAGCTTTTGGAGAAATTCCCAGTAGGAGAAAGGATTGTAGGAGAGCAGAATCAAAAAGATTTTATCAAATTATACGGAGCAGTTTTGCGTGTCCGAAACATCCTTACAACTTTTGATGAATTTGCAGGAAATGAAATTTTGACTGAACGCGATATACAAGATTATCACAGTATGTACATTGATTTATATAATGAATTTCGTAAAGGTGAAGAGGGAGAAAAAGAAAATGTTAATGACGATGTGGTTTTTGAAATGGAGCTTATTAAACAAGTAGAAATTAATATTGATTATGTTCTAGGTCTTATTAAGCACTATCATGAAGATCATACTAAAAACAAAGAGCTTTTAATCGATATTAATAAAGCAATTGATTCTAGTGTTGAACTCCGAAATAAAAAAGATCTTATCAATCAATTTATTACTTCTCTTGATGTTCATTCAATCATTGATGAAGATTGGCAAAAATTTGTGGAAGAAAAGAAAATTGAAGAATTGGAAAAAATTATTAAAAATGAAAATCTTGATAAAGAAGCCACTTATAAATTTATTAACAATGCTTTTAGGGACGGAAATATAGCGACAACTGGCACCGCTATTTCAAAAGTACTACCTCCCGTATCTCGTTTTTCACCAACTGGTGAACGAACACAAAAACGAGAAAGTGTCTTAAATAAGCTAACAAGTTTCTTTGAGCGGTTTTTCGATATTTCCGGTAATAAACTATAAACATTTAAATAATCAATATGCAAGATATTATATGCCCAAATTGTAAAAAAGTTTTTAAAGTCGATGAGGCCGGCTTTGCTGATATCCTTAAACAAGTTCGCGACCATAAATTTAAGGAAGAATTGCAAGAACGATTAAATATCGCAGAAAAAGAAAAAGAAAACGCTGTTAAACTAGCCGAATCTAATCTTAAAAATACATTACAAGAGGAGTTAACAAAGAAAGATAGAGAATTGGCAGAATTAAAAGCCGAAAAAGATCTAAATCTTGCGGAGGAGTTAGGGAAAAAAGAAGCAGAACTTGCTGAAATGAAGTCAAAACTTGATAAGGCAGAAGTTGAGACAAAACTTTCTGTTACAGAAGCAATCAAACAAATTGAAAAAGAACGCGATGATTTAGCTAATAATTTGAGAAATAAAGAAACTGAAAAACAATTACTAGAAAAATCATTACTTGAAAAGTATTTGGCAGAACTTAAGACAAAAGACGATATTATCAAAATGAAAGATGATGAAATTGCTCTTCGCAAAGACATGAAGCTTAAGCTTTCAACCAAAATGATTGGAGAAACACTTGAACAACATTGCGAAATGGAATTCAATAAAATTCGTGCAACCGGTTTTCAAAATGCTTATTTTGAAAAAGATAATGATTCAAAAACTGGAAGCAAAGGAGATTATATCTATCGAGAAACCGATGAAGCTGGCAACGAAATTATCTCAATAATGTTTGAAATGAAAAATGAAAGTGATGAAACTACAACTAAAAAACGAAATGAAGATTTTCTAAAAGAGCTAGATAAAGATCGCAACGAAAAGACATGCGAATACGCAGTTCTTGTTTCACTTTTAGAGGCGGAAAATGAGCTATATAACACAGGTATTGTTGATGTTTCTCATAAACATCCTAAAATGTATGTTATTCGTCCTCAGTTTTTTATTCCAATTATTACACTACTACGCAATGCTTCAATGAATTCACTTAAATACAAAGCAGAACTTGCTTTAGTGAAAAGTCAAAATATTGATATAACAAATTTTGAAGACAATATAAACATATTTAAAGAGGGTTTTGCTAAAAATTATGATCTTGCCAGTCGTAAATTTAAAACTGCTATCGAAGAAATAGATAAAACTATTGACCACCTCCAAAAAACCAAAGATGCTCTCTTATCTTCTGAAAACAATCTTCGTCTAGCCAACAACAAAGCTGAAGATTTAACCATTAAAAAATTAACAAAAGGCAACCCTACAATGCAAGCTAAATTTGCAGAGATTTCTGATATCAATGAAACTTCTTAAAATATAGTATTCTTCATATTATATTTTAGTTTAAATTAGAAAAAACGGTTCTAAAGTCGTCCCGGTATGCGAGCACTTACAAAATAATTTATAAATAAAAAAACTCTTTGTTATTAGAGTTTTTTTTATTAAATATTTTTTATAGAATTTGATTCAGTGCGTAATTCCAATTTGGAATCACGCACTGAATAGGACGTACTACTTGTTAGGCCGCCTGCGGGGTGGCCTCGATGATGGTCCAGGCACCGCTGATGTCCTGGGTTGCGGGCCTGTAGTACTTCCAGTCCCCGTTGGGGAGGCGAAGAACCATGACCTTTCCCATCTCGATTACCTTCTCCTCGATCATGACCTTGCCGTCGACAAGGCGGACCTCCATGCTCGGATGCCAACCGGAGGTCATCCGGATGGACTGGGCCCCGTTCAGGAGGGCGTTGAGTGCGTGGGCATAGGTGCCCATGCTAGGGGTGAAATCATCGGGGACGGGCTTGTCGCCGGTGTCCATGATGATTTCCCAGTCCTGGGCCATCGTATCGTCTTCCGTGATGACGGCCCAGGGGTTCCTGGTACCGTCGGTATCACTGACACGGACGATGACCTCAGAGTTGTAGGTCCCGTAGGCCTCCAGCTCGAGGTGAAAATTGTTCCTCCAGCCATTGCGCCTGATGTGGGCACCACACTCGAGGAGGGCGGCGACCGCGATCGGGAAGCTCGTGAGGCGTGCTTTGATAGTTGTCATTTTTCTCCTTGTTACTCTGCCTTTTTTAAGGCCCACCCTGCTTGAGAGTCTATTGTCAATTGAAGAAGGACGAAGCAATTGCTTCGTCCTTTTGTACTTATACCTCCTTGTTATTCACCATAGGATTCATGGAAAAGTCTTGGATAAAGGTTGACCTTCGTGAGGAGATCTTCGTTGCCGAAGGTTTGCCTTTCGATTGTCTTCCAGTCTTCCCAAGACCAGTCATTTCGCGTCGGACAGATGGACTTGACCCAGTTGAGGTAAGGATCAAGTTCCCCTGTTAGAGGGTTACGACGCGTGTAGTGAAGGATCTGGCAGTTGTTGATCCTGTCTTTTGGATCTCGAGATTCGTCCAACTTGCGCCACTCTTCTTGCGTTAGTCTCTCTAGCCTCATGCGAAAAGCCCACATGGTCTCACCGTGTGAGACCACGATAACTTTTTTGTCTCCACATTCACGATGGAGTGTCTGCAAGAAACGGTCAGCACGGATGCAGAGATCTGCCATCGACTCGCCATTGGGAGGACGCCAGTAGAAACTTTGGGCTTCTTTCTTCTCAAGAGACTTTAGGAAACTAAGTTTGTTCTCTGTCACGGGAGTGGTGTCAATATCACCACGATCACGTTCACGAAGTAGAAACTCTTGTTTCCAGGAAGCTCCTTTGAGTTCGAGATGTCCCGCTGTTTCTAGAGTTCTCAAGTACTCGGAGACGTAGTAGCGATCGAAGCTAGGGGAGTAGTCTCGCAGGAATTCTCCCGCCTGCTTGGCTTGCTTGATTCCTACTTCGCTTAGTCTCCACTCCGAGCTATGGCGGGCAATGAACTCTTTGGTGTAGGCTTTGTCGTCACCAGCTTTGGCCAAGTGAACGGCAGCATTGCCTTCACTCTGAGCGTGGCGAACGAAGATAAGGTCGATGGGCATCATTGTTTGAATCCTTTGGTTGATTGTGAAAGTACTAAGTACACTATATCGTATTTTTACATATATGTATTGTATAAGTACTATTTGTGTAGTGTATATCTTTTTGTATAGAATAATTGACTTTATTTAAGCTATATTTTATAATATAAAAAAGTGTATAAAATAAATACAAAATATGAAATATATACCATTATTGAAACAACTAGGCTTCAGTCAACAAGAACATGAAATTTATGTTACTTTACTTGAGCAGGGTCCTTCTACTATATCTAGTATTTCTAAAGGTACGGGTATTTATAGGCCTACTATATATAAGACTTTGCCTAAGTTACTCAAACAAGGTTTAATTACTGTTACCAAAAAAGGTAAGAGAAATAAATATGTAGCGGAGCATCCACGAATGTTGGAAGGCCTGGTTAAAGAAATGAAAAATAAATTAGAGTATGATTTTGATGAACTTCAACAGATATACTTAGTACACGACAAACGTCCATTGGTAAAATATCTTGAAGGGCGCAAAGGTTTGTCTTTTGTACTGGATGATATTGCGATAAGTTCAAACAAACATGATGTAATTTGTCGGTATAGTTCTAGGAAAGACACTACTGATGTTGATAAGTATGTTTCTCAAAAATATCGTGATATGAGAGAAAAAAAACAGTTGGAAAGATTAGTTATTACTAGTGATACTTTGGCCAAAAAGAAAACTATCCCTCGTTTGGATAGGACTATCAAAGTCGTACCAACTAAATTTGATCTTTTTGATGATGATGTTTCTCTTTATATCTATGGAGACAAGGTTGCTTTTGTAGATTACAATTCGGACAGTGCTTTTATAGTGGAGAGCAAATATATAGCTAGTTTTCAAAAAAAGATTTTTAAATTACTTTTTAGTAAACTTTAGTTTTTAAAAATAAAAACAGACTATTTTCATAGTCTGTTTTTTAGTATATAAGAGATTATTCGGCTCTTTGTACGTTTGTAGCAGCTTTTCCTTTTGGAGTTTCTTCAACTTCGAAAGTAACAGCGTCGCCTTCTCTTAATTCAGAGAAACTAACACCATTCAAACTGTTAGCGTGGAAGAATAAATCTTCGCCGCCTTCTTGAGAGATGAAACCGAAGTTTTTGTCTGTCAATTTTTTGATGATACCTTGCATATTTATGTAAAGATATGTGAATTAAATACCAAGAGGCAGAAATTCGACTATTATCTCTACACTTTCAATATTTTTGTAACACTTGGTTACGAGGTAAATTATAGCATAAAAATAGGTTTTTGTCAATACTAGCTGATCTTAACGATAATAAAGGTAAATTTAATATTATAGATAATTTTTAATAAGACTGACTTTGCTTGACAAAGTAATGCTTTTCTGCTATACTTAGGCATTAGTCATTATCTAGATAATTTCTTTTGAAGTTAATTAGTGACTTTTTCAAATAACGAGAAAGTAAAATTTCTCGTCCCGATGAAATCGGGATTAACTCATATGCACGGCTAGAGATAGTCATGCGACTCGAATTTTTTTGTGTCATTTCGCCTTAGGCGAATATAGTGTGGCTCTTGGAAATATTGGGTCACATATTTTTTTTATGACAGAAAAACATTATGATACTGGTCGTTTTGACGATCTTGGTATCAAAAAGAATTTCTTAGAAATTCTTAAAAACAAAGGATTCGAGAAGCCTACTCCTATCCAGCACCAGGTTATCCCAGGTGCTCTAGAAGGCAAAGACGTTGTGGGTATAGCTCAAACTGGTACAGGGAAGACCTTGGCTTATGGTATCCCTCTTATTCAACTTTTGTCTAGTCAAAAAGGACAAGGACTGATTTTGGTACCTACTCGTGAATTAGCTCAGCAAGTAGCTGACGCTTTGAAACAAATTGGTGGATCTCTAGGGTTACGTATCGCTGTGATTATCGGTGGTGTGTCTTCTCGTCCACAAATTAAGGATTTGCGTAATAATCCACATATTGTGATTGCGACTCCTGGTCGTCTTGATGATTTGATGGAACAAAGACAATATAAACTAGACAAAGTAAGTGTACTTATTTTGGATGAAGCTGATAGAATGCTTGATGTGGGATTTTTGCCACAAATAAAACGTATTTTCAAATTGGCTCCGGTAAACAGACAAACAATGTTGTTTTCTGCTACTATGCCACCTTCAATTTCTAGTTTGGCTACGGCTTTCATGAGGATGCCTCTTCGTATTGAGATAGCTCCACAAGGTACTTCTGCTGAAAATGTTGAACAAGAAGTTTTCATTGTTAGTAAACCTGACAAAATGCGTTTACTTTATTCACTTTTGAAAACTTATAAAGAAGATACTGTTTTGATTTTTTCTCGTACTAAGCATGGTGCCAAGCGTATTACTCGTGATATCAATGACGCTGGACATACTGTAACAGAAATTCATTCCAATCGTACTCAAGGTCAACGTAAAGCTTCTTTGGAAGGATTCTCTAGAGGTAGATTTCGTATCATGGTAGCGACAGATATTGCTGCCCGTGGAATTGATGTAAAACAAATTTCTTTGGTAATAAACTTTGACTTACCAGATAATTCAGAAGATTATGTACATCGTATTGGTCGTACTGGTCGTGCTGGTAGATCTGGAAAAGCAATTTCTTTTGTAACACCTTCTGAAAAAATGGACATTAGAAAAATAGAAAGACTGATTCGTAAAACTTTGCCAATTTTAGACTTACCTATTATAGCTCGTGAACCTGTAAGTAATTTTGTACCAGAAAGAGGCGTGCCTACTTCAAGACAAAACTTTGGTGGTCAACGTCGTTATGGTAGTAGAGCTAGTAGTCAGGGACAAAATCAAGGACGTCGTCGTAATTTTCGTCGTGAGCGTCGTTTTGGACGTACGGAAGCTAGAGGTGAAAGATAAAAATCTTGTAAATTTTTTTGAAATAATATATAATTTGATTATATTTAAATTAAAATATATGCTGAGTAAAGTATTAAAGAATCTAAAAAAAATAGAACATAAAAAAAGCTCTGATTTGACTGTAAGTCTCGGTGTTATCAAAAAACCTGTTCCTCAGAGAAATGGTTTCCAAGCCAAAGCCAATAGTCAGGCGGGTGCGCTCAGACAAAGAAGTATTGGGAATAGAATGAGTAAACCTTCTAGATCAAAATAAAAAAAACAAAAAACAGTCCTAATTTTATAGGGACTGTTTTTTATTTTATTATAGCTATTTTTTGTTTTTTTGAAATAAAACATGTATTTTTCGCGTATTATAAAATATGCTGAATAGGTGTAATGTCTAGATTTATATAGTAAAGTATGTTATACTAGTCCAGTCTTAATTTTAACATTAATTTTTTATATGAAAAAATAAAATAGTTATTTACCAAATTTAATGATACTTTCAGCTATACTTACTTTAGCTTTTGTAGCTACGGGCTGTGGTGTTACTACTCCTGCTACAAATTCAGACAATAGCACTTCAACAGTTTCTACTAATGTAAATACTACGACCAAAGGAAATGGTTTGGGCAATGGCAATGGTAACGGTAACGGTAACGGTAACGGAAATGGCATGATGAACGGTGGAAACGGGAACGGCATGATGAATAGATTCTCTTATAAAGATGGTACCTACAGTGCTAATGGTGAATATTTTGCAGAAGATAAAGAAGTAATTGGTGTTTCTCTTACTGTGCAAAATGATATTATTACAGATGCTAGTGTAACTCCTCAAGCACGTGATAAAACCTCAAAAGGTTATCAACTTATGTTTGTTGATAATTTTAAATCACAAGTAATAGGTAAAAAAATTGCTGATTTGAAACTTGGTAAGGTGTCGGGAGCTTCTTTGACTACTCAAGGCTTTAATAATGCTGTTTCTATTATAAAATCTCAAGCAACTTTGTAATTTCCCCTAATTTATTTTTTATGGATCCAAAAAGTTTGAACTTTGAGGCTATTGGTACTCATTGGCAAATAGATATTTGGGAAGATTCACCTTTATTTGACGAGGTGAATTTTTTTGCAAAGTTGAAAATGAGAATAGAAGAATTTGAACAAATTTATTCTCGTTTTCGTGAAGATTCTTGGTTTAGACAAATTTGTAATGAATCTGGCAGTTATGAATTGCCATCAGATGCAAAAATACTTTTTGAGTTATATGTTGAATTTTATGAATTGACTAATGGTATTTTTACACCACTTATTGCTCAGACTTTGGTGGATGCAGGATATGATAGTAAATATTCTTTGCAATCTAAAAAAGAAATATCAAAACCAAAAAAGTTGGAAGAAGTACTTGAATATAAATTTCCAAAATTGGTTGTTAAAGAAAAAACAATTTTAGATTTTGGAGCTTGTGGTAAAGGTTATATTATAGATATTGTTAGTGAGATGTTGAATGAAAAAAATGTAAAACATTTTTGTATAGATGCTGGAGGAGATATTTTTTACAAAAGTAATGGTGTTGAAAAAATGCGTATAGGTCTTGAAAATCCTAATGATTTTTCCGAAGTAATAGGTATTGTTGAAATAAGTAATCAAAGTATTTGTTCTTCTTCGGGTAGTAGACGTAAGTGGGGGAAGTTTTCTCATATGATAAATCCAGAAACGCTAGAATCACCAAAAGATGTGGTAGCTACTTGGGTTGTCGCTGAGACTGCTATTTTGGCTGATGCTTTAGCAACTTCTTTACATATGGTAGACAAAAAAGTTTTTTTGGGAAAGTATAATTTTGAATATGTGATTATGTATGCCGATAATTCAGTGGAGAAATCTGTAGGTTTTCAAGGGGAATTGTTTTTGAAAGACATGTAACAAGTAGCACGAGACACATATCACGAGGCAGTTTATTTAGTGTTGGATGCCTCGTGCTACGTGACTTGTGTCTCGTGAAGTGCGTTGGTTGGCATTTCTTTTCGTCAGTGCTATACTACAAATAGGAGCGTTTCTTCTTTATTCATATAATTTGTTTTGTATGAAAAACTATCCACGTGTTGGTAAACGCGAAGGCAAACCAGCCTTTCGTACACCATCAAGTTTCAAAAATAATGTACATAAAGTAGTGAGACAAATTCCCAAAGGACAGGTTTTGACGTATAAAGAAGTTGCGTATAGAGCAGGTTCACCTCGAGCTTACAGAGCTGTGGGGAATATTTTGAACAAAAATTATGATCCAAATATTCCTTGTCATAGAGTAGTGAGGTCTGACGGAAAATCAGGTGGCTATAATAGAGGAAGTGACAAAAAGAAAGAGATTTTGGAAAGTGAAAAAGCTATTTGACAAATTACCTGTTTACAACTAGTATAAGACAGCTATTTTAGCTGTTTTTAATTTTTTATAAAATGTAGTACAATAAGAATATGAAACGTAAATTTTTAAAATTTTCTTTAATTATCATTGTTAGTTTGGGTATTTTGATAGCTGTACCTTATTTTGTGGTACACTTCAATAGGACTGCTGAAGAAAAAGCTGCACAAGCTATTGTTGATAAACAACAAGAAGATATAAAAGAGATTATCTCGAGGAGGCAATTAGAAAGAACTTCTGTAGGAGATGATGAAGATCCTTTTGGTGAAGATGGAATTGTTAGAGTATTATTGATTGGTTTGGATAGTAGAGCTGGTCAAACTGCTGGGCATTGTGATGTTATTCAGATGATTGAAATAGATAAAAATAATAATATTGTAAATATTACAGCCATACCTCGTGGGACTTATTCATCTTTGCCTCCTGGTAAAGCTACTACATCGACTGATTATTATGTTTCCAATGCTTGTGGTTTGGCAGGACTTGATTATGGTATTAATCAAATTGAAAAAATTTCTGGTAAAAAAGCTGATTATCTTGTAATGGTAGGTTTTTCAGAAACATTAGGTATTTTGCGTAATTTAAAATTACCTACTACCGAAACTTTGCAATGGTTACGTCAACGTCAAGGTTATGCTATTGGTGAACCACAACGTGCTCGAAATCATTCTACGTTTATCAAGCAACTTTTGACAAAATATTTACCAGATGATCATTCTAAAATAGATACAGCTTTCCATTATATTTTGTATAAGATTATAAAAACAGATTTAACTTTTGCGGAAAGTGAAAAAATCGTAGATGCCTTGATTGACATGGATATAAAAAATAATCCTGATAAAATAAGTCTTTCTATGCGTCCAAGCTATAATGTTCTGGATATTCCTTATGATCCGGATACTGCTGGTGAATATGTAAAAAGTATGATTGATCCTGTTAAAGGATATCTGAAAGGAACTAGTTATACTGGTATTACTACAGAGGAAGCTGACCAAAGAATTGTTGATACGATTGATAAAAAAATAAGTGATGATGAGTTTGTTTTGTGGGCATATGATAATCAGTTGTGGTTGCAAATCGAAGATGATATAATAAGAGAAGAAAAACAATATGAGATTACTTGGAAATATTTGAACCAAGTTTCAGGAGAAGAACAACAATTGATTGTTGCTGACTATGTATTGGAAATGAGATATTTAGGATTGGAAGATTGGGCTGTGAAAGGTGAAGATTGGATAAAGGCAGAAATAACAAAAAATTAATCTCGACCGCGTACCTCGGTGCGGGACGAATTAGATTATTTAATTATTTTAGGTTTGACCTGTAATCAATGCTTTTAATTTATTTTATAAAAATTTTATGGAGGATAAAAAACATTTTTATATACAAGTCGTATTGGGCGTTGTCTTGATTTTGACAGTTCTTGTCGTTGTATTTATTCTTTTTTCAGATCAGTTTTTTAAGGGACAAAAGCAATCTAATAACCAAAATGATAAACCAGAAAAATCATTTTGTACTGCCGATGCTAAAGAGTGTCCAGATGGCAGTTTTGTTGGACGAGATGGTAGTAACAATTGTGAATTTTTTGCTTGTCCTGAAACCTCAAAAAATAGTAACTCTGGTTTTTTAGAAGACACTGATGCTGGAAACATGGGATTTCCTAATTTGGAATGGCAAGAATTTACAGATGGAGATGTAAATTTTAGAGCACCAAAAGAAATTATGGGATTGAATTATGTAGGGTTTGATTATTGGCCACCTAGAGTAAGTATTTTGGGTAGTAGTTATACATGTGAAGAAACAGAGTTTGTTGTAAGTGGAAGTATTTATGAAAAAGAAATTCAAGGTCGTACTTATTGTATAGAAACTTGGATTGAGGGGGCTGCTGGTTCTACCTATACAGATTATGCTTATACAGTAGCTTTGGATGATACGACAATTGCTAAAATTGCTTTTACAGTTCGTATGCCACAGTGTTTGAACTATGATAGTCCAAAGAGTGAAGATTGTATTATAGAAGAAAAAGAGTTTAGTATGGATAGAGTGGTTGATACAATTGTGGAAAGTTTAGCAGAACCAGAGTTAACATTTTAAATTAAATACAAATAAAAAAACGTCAGATAAATTCTGGCGTTTTTTGTTATTTATTTTATTATTAATATATTTTAGTGATGATGTCCGTGAAATTCTTCTACTTTCATTTTTGTTACTTCAGTTTTGCTTAGAAAATGTGCTGCAATGTAAGTAGAAATTGGTACTGCCAAGATGAGAGCTGTACTACCGACTAAAGTACGCACTACTTCTTCTGAAATAAATTGACTGTTTAAGCTATACCAAAAAGGTGTATCTGGATAAGCTGAGAATAATAAAAATAAAGGGAGGGATGCTCCTGCATAAGCTAAAACTAGAGTATTTACTAGAGATGAAATGTGTTCTTTGCCAACGACAAGAGCTCTTTTGTGTAATTCATGTTTTGACAAATTTGGATTGGCTAGTCGCAGTTCACCTACTACAGAAGTCTGGGCAGTTGTGATATCGTCCAAGACACCTAATGTACCTATAATTATTCCAGCTAGTAGTAGACCTTGTAAATTTATATTACCCAAAGATGAATTTGTTAGAAACATGGCTTCTTCTGAACCTTGTCCAAGTAGACGAGAAATATTTACAAAAAATGTTGCGAGTCCTATTGAAATTCCCAAAGTAATTAGTGTACTCAACATTGATAGATTAGTTCTTTGGTTGAAGCCATGAGCTAGATAAAGAGAAACGCTTAGAATAATAACAGATCCTATAACTGTAATAAGTAGTGGATTGGCCCCACCTGCAATTTGTGGAACAATAAAATATCTAAGAATCAAAATACTAAAGGCAAGACCAAACAAAGATCCAAGACCTTTTAGTTTACCAAAATATAATACTAATGAAACAAAAATTATAAAAATAAGAAGTAAAGATGGTAAGCGGTAACTATCGATATAAACATAATTGGAGCTACCATCTATTAAATTATTTTTGGAGATTATTATTTTGTTGCCTATATTTATTTTTTGGGGATTATTTTCGGCTGTTTTTTCTGGACTATCTATTTGTATTTCTTTGTTTTTTTCGTCTCCTGTTAATATTTTTACTTTTAAAATTTGTTTATTTTCAGTAATATTTCCTTCATTTTGTTCGGTTATATTTTCTATATCTGTAATTACCGCTTTGAAGTATTCAATATCAGGTTTTTGATCAGTTGTGGTCTGCGCAAAAGTTTGTTTTGGTATAATAAGAATGTTTGTAAGTAAAGTAAAAAGAATTAGTTTTTTGGTAATTGTCATAAGTTTATCTCAAAATTAAGATTAAATATATTATAACATAGTTGGGGATATCTGGCTATTGCAAATCGTTCGCAATTGTGTTATAGTATCTTCATTATGAAAGATATTTTAGAAAAATTGAAGAATAATGGTTACAAGCTTACCCAGCCTAGAGAAAAGGTTTTGGAGCTTTTATCACATAACCACAAAGCTTTGTCAGCTCAGGATATACATAGTTTTATCAAAGACGTCGATAAAGCTTCTGTCTATCGTACTTTAAATTTGTTGGAAGAATTGGGAATAGTAAATATTGAAAATTTTAATAATGAAAAGTTGTATTGTTTGTCAGCCGATCCTCATCATCATATTATTTGCAAAAAGTGTGGTTATAGTGAAGAAGTACCTTGTACTTATGAACATTATAATTTTACTAATTTTAGTAATATACAACATCAAATGACTTTGACTGGTGTATGTAATAAATGTAATAAATAAAAAATATGTTGAAAAAAATATTTTTGTCTGTCGTTTTGTTTTTTGGTGTTACTTTGTTTTTGAGTGGTTGCAGTTTGCAAAATTCTGTTGAAGATACAAAAAATAGTGAACAAAAAATAAAAGTAGCGGCTAGTATTTATCCAATTTATGGTGTAGTAAAAGAAATTGCTGGAGATAAAATTGACGTCAATTTGATTCTTCCTTCTGGTGCTAGTCCTCATACTTTCGAAGTATCAGCTTCACAAATAAAAAATTTACAAAATACAAAATTATTTTTTGTTATTGGACAAAATCTAGATGGTTGGGTAGAAAATATTTCATCTTCAGTTTCTGAATCTCAAATTATTGTCCTGAGTTCTTCTGTCGAATTGCAACCACTTGATGAAAATAGTGCAAATCATAAGCCCGACGAAGATGAAGAAGATGCTACGGGTTATGATCCACATTATTGGCTTAGTCCACAAAATGTTTATCTTATGGCTGAAGAAGTTATGAAACAGCTTGTGGTGTTGTCACCAGAAAATGAAAATTATTTTTTGGGTAATTACAATAATTTTGTAAATCAATTGCAGACCAAAGATGTAGAGTGGCAAGAAAAGATGAGTAGTTTGACTAATAAAAATATTGTAGTATTTCATGATGCTTGGGGCTATTTTGCGGATCATTTTGGTTTGACTGTTGTTGGTACTTTTGAGCCATTTCCTGGACAAGAACCAACTCCACAATATTTGAAAGAATTGCAAACTGCTGTCAAAGAAAATAATATCAAAACTTTGTTTGTCGAACCACAATTGTCACAAGATTCTATCAAGACTTTGGCTAAGGACTTGGGAGTAGACATAAAAGTTTTGGATCCTCTTGGTGGAGTGGAAGGACGTGCTAATTATATTGAGATGATGGATTTTAATGTGGAGAATGTATATGAGTTGTTGAAATAATTTTTTTATAAATTAAGATAGTACATTATTTAAACTAGTAAATTGTCTCACTGATCCATTGCTCCATTGTGGTCTTTGAAAAGAATGTCAGTGTGATAATAGGACAATGGGGTAGTGGAACAATTGATTTGAATCTCTGTTTAGATAATTAAATTTACAAATTAAAATATATGTTGATCAATGTACAAAACCTAAGTTACAAATTCAACGATTTCACTGCTTTGGAAAACGTGTCTTTTGAGATTGAAAAAGGGGATATAGTGGCAATCATCGGACCAAATGGTAGTGGTAAGACAACGCTCTTACAAAATATTATTGGCTTACTTAGTCCGACAACTGGTACTATTACTATTGATGGTAAAAATCCAAAAGATATTAGACATAAAATAGGTTACGTTCCTCAGAAATTTGAATTTGATAGATCTATTCCTATTAGTGTTCACGAATTCATGAGTTTAGAAAAATGTGGGAAAAAAGGTCATGATGAAAAAAATATAATTGAAGCATTGAGAGAAGTTGGGTTGGAAGATGTTGAAGAAAAAAAATTAGGACATTTGTCTGGTGGACAATTTCAGCGTGTAATGATTGCGCGAGCTTTGCTTCATGAAAAAGAAATACTCATTTTTGATGAGCCTTCTACTGGAATTGATCTTGCTGGAGAAAAAACAATTTATGATTTGATAAAGAAAATAAATGAAGATAGAGGAACGACTTGTCTCATCGTTTCTCATGAACTTAATATTGTCAACAAATATACCAAAAAAGTAATTTGTATCAATAAACAAATGGTTTGTTTTGGAGCACCAGAAATCGTGATTACTAAAGAGACTTTGGAGAAACTTTATGGTAGTGATACTGGGTTATTTCATGCGCATCGACACAATTAATCCCGAAGTCGGCGAAGCACGACGAGGGATCTTTCCTAAGGAGACTTTTTTCTTTGAGAAAGATTATGGAAACGAATTTGACGTATAAATTAATAAATGGAGTGACGAATTGAATGTGTAACAATGAAATTCGTTAGTACACGTTGTAACGAAATTCGTTCTTTCAGACTTATTTCGTCATTCCAGTTATTAAAACATTCTTTAAATATTTTGGGCGTTTAGTTATTTAAATAAATTTAATCTTAAGAAACCTGCCTGCCGGCAGGCAAGGATCCCTCGTCGTATTCTCGACTCAGGATTGTGAAAAACCACTATGCTAGAATTTTTACAATATCCCTTCATGATCAGAGCTCTTGTGAGCGGTGTTTTTATTTCTATCTTGCTTGGTTGGCTGGGTACTTTTGTGGTGACTCGCAAAATGAGTTTTATTGGTGACGGAATTGCTCACGCTTCTTTGTCTGGTATTGCTTTGGCTATTTTGCTTGGTTGGGCGCCGATTCCGACAGCTGTAGTACTCGCTAGTATTATTGCTATTATTATCTATTTTTTGGAAAAGAAAACCAATATA
>Ga0208374_1000383_pt1 | contig 20951 bp, 16 predicted proteins | sample RifOxyC3_FD_184037 | JGI IMG/M metagenome (GOLD analysis project Ga0208374, IMG submission 184037) | Groundwater microbial communities from Rifle, Colorado - Rifle Oxygen_injection C3 (SPAdes) | ecosystem: Environmental > Aquatic > Deep subsurface > Groundwater | place: Rifle, Colorado, USA...
AGGGGTATGAGAACCACGCCCGCCTCTACGACACGTTTACTGCGCCCCCACCCCTTGGCAGACTGAACGCGCCTACCCGGCTCCGCCGGGGGCGCGTTCAGTTTGTCAATCGACGATGAAAAAAGGATCTGCATAAAAAAATAAAGAATCCCTTTACAACCGCAGGAACGCCCAGTATATTCCGCCCGAACAACAAACAAAAGGTAAGCAGAGAAGATAGTTGGAAGGGGTCATCAAGGGGTGCCATGAGTCGGATCGACAAGACTGCGATTCAGAAACAGTTCCAACGTCACGAAACCGATACCGGTTCTTCGGACGTCCAAGTTGCGGTGCTCTCCAAGCGGATTGATTCGCTGACGGAGCATCTCAAGTCACACGTGAAAGATCACAGCTCCCGATACGGGTTGATCAAAATGGTCAACGCCCGGCGTCGTCTGTTGGATTACATCAAACAGCACGAAGTCGACCGTTATCAGCAGTTGATCAAGGAACTCAACATCCGGCGATAGGCCCTTGCTGTCCGGCACGTGTTCAGATCACGCGCGAACACCCCGTGGTCGGTGTGTTCATCCGGTTTCCCCCTGGCTTCCCCTTCCGGAAGGAATTAATCATGAACGATACAACCTCCGTTTCCATCAACCTTAGCGGTACCCCCATCACGATCGAAACCGGCCTTTTGGCCAGACAGGCGGCGGGATCCGTCACCATCCGGTCAGGCGATACCGTGCTTTTCTCGGGCGTCACCTGCACCAAAAACCCGCGTGAAGGAATTGATTATTTCCCGCTCCAGGTGGAATACCGTGAGAAATTCTATGCCGCAGGCCGTTTCCCCGGCGGATTCTTCAAACGGGAAGCACGACCCAGCGAAAAGGAAATCCTGACCGCCCGCTTGACCGACCGCCCCATCCGCCCCCTCTTCCCCGAGGATTACCGGAACGATGTCCAGATCAACAACATGCTCTTGTCGGCCGATGGTGAAAACGATTCCGACATGTTGAGCATCATTGCCGCCAGCGCCGCACTGACCCTGTCGGATATTCCTTTCATGGGACCGATTGCAGGCGTACGGGTGGGCCGCGTCAACGGCGCGTTCATTCTCAACCCCACCAATACCCAGCGTGCCACCAGCGACCTCGACCTGGTCTACGCTTCCACGCGCGCTCTCCCCCTCATGATCGAAGGCAGTGCCGCCGAAATCAAGGAAGCCGATCTTGTTGCCGCCATGAAGTTTGCCCACGGCGAATGCGTCAAGATCATTGATGCCCAGCTTGAATTGCGCCGTAAGATGGGCTTGCCGGACAAAATCGTCAACGCATCCGCCGGCGACACCAGCCTCCTCGATGCGGCCCGGTCCGTTGCCGGAAAGAACCTGGCGGAAGCCCTCCGCATCAAGGGCAAGCTCGAACGGCAGGCCCGGGTGGAAACCCTCCGTACGGAACTGAAGGCGAAACTGCTGACCACCTTCCCCGAAATGACCGATGAGGCTTTTCGCGCGATGTTCGACGCCCTGGAGATCGAAACCGTCCGTCAGAATGTGCTGGAAAACGGCTGGCGGATCGACGGCCGGAAATTCGATGAACTCCGCCCCTTGTATGCACAGGTCAGCGTGCTTCCCCGTACGCATGGTTCCGCGATATTCGCACGCGGAGAAACCCAGGCACTCGGCATTGTGACCCTGGGAACCAAGTCGGACAAACAAAGCCTGGACGCGGTTACCGGCGGAATCGAAGAAAAACGGTTCATGATGCATTACAATTTCCCGCCGTACAGCGTCGGCGAAGTGGGGCGTCTGGGATCTACCGGCCGCCGCGAAATCGGGCACGGAGCGCTCGCGGAACGCTCACTGGCCGAGGTTATCCCTTCGGATTACCCGTATACCGTCCGCGTGGTCTCCGATATCATGGGATCCAACGGATCGTCCTCCATGGCCAGTATTTGCGTCGGCACGCTCGCGCTCATGGACGCCGGGGTGCCCATCCGCAAGCCCGTAGCCGGCATCTCCATCGGTCTTTTCACCTCCCCGTCAAAGGCCATCCTGGTCACCGACATCATCGGGTCCGAGGATCACTGCGGCGACATGGACTTCAAGGTGGCCGGCACCCGTGACGGCATCACCGGATTCCAGGTCGACCTCAAAATCATCGGTCTGAAATGGGATCTCGTGGAAGGCGCCTTTGAAATGGCGCGCAAAGCCCGCGGCCAAATCCTCGAGTTCATGGCCGGCACCCTGGCGGCGCCCCGTACGGAAATGTCGCCCTACTCCCCCCGCATCCAGAAAATCCAGATCCCCGTGGACAAGATCGGCGAACTGATCGGGCCGGGCGGCAAGAACATCCGGCGCATCACGGAAATGTCCGGCGCCCAGATCGACATCGAGGAGGATGGAACGGTTTCCGTTTTTGCATCCGACTGCGAATCCATGGAACTGGCCGTACGCGAAGTCAACATGATCACCGCCGAAGCCGAGGAAGGCAAGTTGTATGAAGGTACCGTTACCGGAATCAAGGAATTCGGCGCCTTCGTCGAGATCCTGCCCGGGAAGGACGGACTGGTTCATATCAGCGAAATGGCCGACCAACGCATCCGGAGCGTGGAAGATGTGTGCAAGATCGGCGACAAGATGTGGGTCAAGTGCATCGGCGTGGACGATCGCGGCCGCGTCAAGCTGAGCCGCAAGGCAGCCATGCAGGAAAAAGACGCCTGATACCGGCGACGGTCGTTGCCGGTAGTCGAGCCGGGAGGAAGTGATGCGGGGCATCCGGCAGGGTTGGATACTGGCGGGCCTGACTGCCATCGAGATTGTGCGGCAACCGGTATGCCTGTTGCTGACAATCACCGCCGTGGCCGCCTGCTTGCTGTCCCCCCTGACGTTGATGCACAACTTCGGGGAGGACGGTAAACTGGCCCGTGACGGGGGCCTGGCCTTTCATTTCCTCTTCGGGCTGTTTCTGGCTGCCCAGGCTTCCGCCACCGCCCTGCATCGTGAACTGCAAAGCGGAACCGCTGCCGCCATCCTGAGCAAACCGGTCAACCGGATGGTTTTCTTCCTGGCAAAATGCGGTGGCGTTGCCGTCGTGCTGGTCGGATTCTCTGCCGCCGTCACCATGGCCACACTCCTGGCCACCCGCACGGCGGAAGTTTTCCTGATGACCCGTCAATACGTTGGATATGTCATGGATTGGCGAACCGGGATCATGGCGCTTGCGGCAATTCCCGCCGCCGTGGCAACCGCCGCCCGCTTGAATTACCGGACCCGGCGTTCCTTCACCTCCTCGGCATTCGTCATGCTGCTGGTATATCTCGCCTGCGTCGTCGTATATGCATTACTCATGGACCGGCACGGTCGCTTTGCCCCGCTGGCATCGCCGCTTGAATGGCGTATCCTGGGTGTCAGTTACCTGGTGTTGCTGGCCCTCCTGATTCTGTCGGTCTTCACCGTAACGGTCTCAACCCGTCTGCCGGCCGGACCAACCCTGCTGGCCGCCAGCGCCCTGGTCATCGCCGGTCTCGTCTCCGACTATCTCTTCGGCAGCCGGTTATCAAGCCCGGCCTTCGCACGGCTCGGCTATGCGATCATTCCAAACTGGCAGAACTTCTGGATGGCCGACGCACTGAATGCCGGGGGCCGGATCAGTTACCCCTACCTGACCGGGGCCACCGTCTACGCCGCCTGCATGATCACGGCACTGCTCGGCATCGGCCTGTTGACTTTCGAACGCACGGAAACCCGCTGAGGAATCATCATGACACAACCCGCACAAACTGATCCGGTGGTGGAAGTCCGGGGCCTGCACAAGGTGTTTCGGGATTTCTGGCATCGTCCCAAGGTACGCGCACTGGACGGCATCACCTTCGACATCGGACCAGGAGAGGTATTCGGCCTGCTGGGCCCGAACGGATCCGGGAAAAGCACCACCATCAAGATCCTGCTCGGCCTGCTTCACCCGTCGGAAGGTTCCGTCCAGGTGCTCGGATGCCCACCGACCTCCGTGAGCGCCAAACAGGATATCGGTTATCTTCCCGAGGAATCCTACCTCTACCGCTACCTCACCCCGCGGGAAACCCTGCGCTTCTACGGCAGACTCTTTGATCTGCCCACCCCGGTGCTTGACACGCGAACCCGCGAGCTGCTCGACATGGTGGGGCTTCCCCACGCTGCCAACCGGCCCGTTGGAGAATTCTCAAAGGGCATGTCACGCCGGATCGGCATCGCCCAGGCACTGATCAATGATCCCCGGCTCGTCATTCTGGATGAGCCCACCTCCGGCCTGGATCCGTTGGTGCAGCAGACGGTATTGGAACTGGATGCCGGCAGATCAAGGATTTGATCCAGGCGCTTGCAAAGCGCGGGAAAACCGTACTGTTATCATCCCATCTGCTGGCCGACGTGGAGGATGTATGCGACCGTATTGCCATTCTTTACAACGGACGCATCCAGGCCCATGGCCGGGTGCGGGAACTGCTCGAACAACCCGACCGGATGCGTTTCACCATTCCCGCACTCCCCCCCGACCGGTTGCAGGCCATGCTCCAGCAACTGCGCGAAATCGTGGGCGCCGAACCAGCGATGGAACGACCCGCCCTGGACCTCGAAACCTATTTCCTGAAAGTCGTTGAAACCGCCCACCAGACCGCCGGTCTTCCGTCCGGTGCCGTACAATCCAAAACCCTTGCCGGTTATCTGAAACCCGATGCGTAAAATTGCAGCCATTACGATCCTGACCCTGCGCACCGCCATTCGCTCGCGACTGGTGGCCGCGTTGATCGTCATCCTCCTGATCGCCGCCGTCATCCTTCCGGGAGCGGTGCGCGGAGATGGCACCCTTCCCGGACAGGTCCGCATGGCGATCGCCTACACCCTGGGTGTAACCCGCATCCTGTTGTCAATGGCCGCCCTCTGGGCTGCCGCCGGCGCCATCGCACTCGAAGTCGAGGACCGCCAGATTCACATGGTCATGACCAAGCCCATTACCGCATTCCAGGTCTGGACCGGAAAATGGCTCGGCCTGTTGTTCATTCATGCCGGCATGTTGACCATCGTCGGTATCCTGCTGTACGCCGGGCTTATGTGGACACTCCATCGTTCCGCATCCCCCGCTGAACAGGATCTACTCCGCGAACACCTTTATACCAGCCGCTTGCGTATCGTCCCCGAGGAACCCGACCTGACCACTGAAATTCAGGCGCGGTTCAACGCCCTTCGACAGGCAACGGATGGCGATACATCACTCCCCGATGACACGCTGTTAGCCAACCTCGCCAATTCCATCCGGGCTGAACGGCTCGTCGTGGCGCCTGGACAATCGCGGCAATGGATCCTGCACGTTCCAGGGTGCCAATCAACCGTTGATTCACGTGTCATAACCCTGCGATATCGCTTCGTGTCATCCTTCCGCGACCGCTTACCGGTCACCGGCACCTGGTGGATCGGCAACCCGGACGAACCCAGGCTCGGGTCAATCCCCGTTGACGAAAAACCGGAAGGAGTCCATCGCCTTGATATCCCGGCTTCAGCCAGATCCTCAAGCACCCCTTGGGTTCTCACCTTTGACAACGAGACCCGGGATAAGTCAAACACCGTGGTATTCGACTTCAACCGGGGTATTGAGTTGCTAATTGAAGATGGAACCATGGGGGCCAATCTGTTCCGGGGTTTGTGGATCATCCTTGCGCAACTGGCCTTGTTGACGGCCGTCGGAATTACGGTCAGCACCGGTTTTTCCATGCCCGTTACCTCCTTCACCACCACCGCCCTGTTATGCATCTGCCTGCTCAGCCGATGGGCTGCCGACGACTCCCTTACCGTATCCGGAGATCACCACGGCACATCGTCGCCACCCCCGGAAATTGTGCCTATCCTCACGGAAACGGGCGAATGGATCATCAACCGGGTAGCCCATGCAACCAATCCCTTGTTTGCGGTTTCACCATCCAACCGGCTTGCGGACGGCATCCGGATAACCTGGGCGGAAACCGGCCACAGCACCCTCTGGATGCTGCTCATCTACCCGGCAATCCTCGCTGCCATCGGCCATATCATTTTACGTCGAAGGGAATTGGCCTTGCCGACAACCTGAAACCATGAACCTGCAACCCACCAGAAAGACCGTGGCCCATATCGTCATCCTGCTGGGCATCCTCGCTGCGTGGTACACCGGTGGGACCATGAACCGGAAACTGGCAGCTGATCGGGCTGCCCGGCACCCCCACTTGCAGTCCCTGGAAACAGCCCCTCCTGCCGTCCTGTTTACCACGCTCGTCCTGGGTGGATTCCGCGGCCTGCTGGTCGATATGCTCTGGTTACGGGTTTCCGTCCTCCAGGATCAGGGAGATTACGTGGAAGTGGTCCAACTGTCGGACTGGATCACCCGGCTGGATCCAAACAGTACCGAAGTCTGGCAATTCCATGCCTGGAATATGGCCTACAATATCAGCGTCATGATGCCGGATCCCGTGGACCGCTGGCGCTGGATCCAGAACGGCATTCATCTGCTGCGGGATGAAGGAATCGTGCTTAACCCGTCCGAACCACAATTGTACCATGCGCTCGGCTGGCTGTATCAGCATAAGATCGGGGGCACGACCGATGATGCCCATGGTTATTACAAACGCCAGCTTGCCGGAACCATGCAGACGATTCTGGAGCATGGGTTCCCGGATTACGAATCACTCCGCAACGACACCACCCGTACCGAACGCCTACGCCGGGAATTCAAGCTGGACACAACGGTCATGGAGGCGGTTGACCGCGATCTGGGCCCCCTGGATTGGCGAGCCCCTGAAACCCACGCCATTTATTGGGCGTGGCAAGGGCTTCCCCTTGCAACCGGCAACGCCGCCCTCCCCTGTGAACGGATGATTATCCAATCCCTGTCAGAATTGGTACGCCATGGCCGACTCCACTTTGACCGGGAAACGGACACCTACCGGCAATCTCCCGACACCAATCTTTTAAGCCGGGTTCTCACACGATTTGAAACCACCATTCAAACCTTCGACCTCGAAGGGTTCCATGCCGGACGGCGAACCCTGGTAACCGATGCCGCACGCATATTCCATAATCAGGGCGATCCGGCAACCGCCCGCCGCCTCTTCGAACGATTCAACGCCGAACTGCCGCCTCCCATGCGGTTTCCGGATTTCGAAACGTTCATAAAATCCCCCAGCGACACCTATTATCTCGAACCACGGCACAACCACGATGTCCATCCGAACACCCCATAGTCCTGTCGTTCATCAAACCATCGTCCTCGCCGCGATGGTGATCCTGTTGGCCGGCGCCCTGTTCACCGGATGCAGGCGTCAACCGCGCCCGGCGGAAATTCAATGGCCCGCCATGGGAACCTTCGCAAGCGTCTCGGTTCCGGAATCCGACCGCAAACATTTGCAGGCAACCGCCGACATCACCCGGAACATTTTCGAGACCATCGAAGCACAGGTAAGCACGTTTAGAACCAACAGCGAATTCGCGCAACTGAACCGGGAAGCCGGACAGGAACCCGTCCCGGTTTCCACCGCCACACGCGATATTCTGGTGCTGGCGCTTGCGGCGGGCGACCTTTCCGGCGGAGGATTCGACATCACCGCCGGTCCCCTCGTCCGGTTCTGGGGGTTCAACGGAGGAACCGTCCCCGAGACATTGCCCAGCGACTCGGCCCTTCAATCAGTACGGGCACTGGTGGGGTATCATGACCTGCAGGTCGAAGGGAACAAGGCACGACTGGCCCGGTCCGGCATGCGCGTTGATGGAGGCGGCATTGCCAAAGGTTATGCCGTGGATGTCGCCTACCAACAGGCAGCCACCTCCGGCATCGCCCATGTGATGATTAACCTGGGGGGGAATCTGCGTTGTCGCGGATACGGAAGGGCCAATCAACCCTGGCGGATTGGGGTTCGGAACCCATTCGATCGCAGCAGGACCATCGGCACCCTCGAACTTACCGGCGGGAAAGCCGTTGCTACGTCCGGCAACTATGAACGGTTTGTCAAGATCGACGGTCGACGCTATGCGCACATCGTGGACCCGCGATCCGGTTATCCGGTCCAGGGGATGGCAGGGGTCACGGTCATTGCCAACAGCGCCGCCCTGGCCGATGTCATGTCCACCACCTTGTTCGTTGCCGGGTTGGAAGGTTCACCGGAAATTCTCCGACGCGTTCCCGGTTGCGAAGCCATCTTGATCCCCGACCGGGAACCCATGGAGATTTACGTGACCTCCGGCATCAAGGCGCACTTCACGCCGGAACCCCGCTACGCCGACAACATCAAACCCCTGAAGTAGATCCCGGCCGTTCGTCACAAGCCATTCATCAGGAAAAGACACCCAACGGCATTTTCAAGTCCGGGTCCCATCCCTCCGGTGGCGTCATGCCGATCGCCTGCACCGTTTTCGCCGTCATTTGCACCCCCCGCGCCTTGAGGGATCGAAGGGGGGCCTTTTCCGGCAGGAACACCTGCTGGCGAATGCGCAACCCCTCCTCCGGACGATACAACACATACAGCTGGGCCGGTACAATGTCCGTCCAGAAACGGATCGTGCCTCCGGCCGGCACACACCGGTATTCCCGGTTGGATGCCAAGCCGCCAAGCTTGAATCGCTTGAGGTAGATCAGCCCTTCCGCTTCATACACCACCATCCGCTCCAGGTCCCGGTCCGAACGTGTGCAGATCGTCAGGTTGCGGTCAACAAACAACCGGTCGGGAGGCGCAAGCACCTTGCAGCGTCCATCATTCCAGACCAGCAGGAGCCGGTCCAGGGACGAACATTCCAAGAGGGGGTCACCCGCGGTCACCGCATGACCCAGGTAACCTTTTTCACGGTCCAACCGGATCTGTAATTCCCGCTCCGTCAGTTTGCGGGCTTCCACGGCGGCAAACACCTTAACCGTTGTCCGGCGGGGATAGGCATCCCCATATTCCTTCAACAGGCGGCGCAAGACCCGGATGGCATGTCCCCTGACATTGGCCAGTGAGGATTGAACCTCGGCCAGTTCGTTCGTCAAGGACGCTTGTTCCCGGCGGTTCTGGTCGATATCAAATTGCGAAATGCGGCGGATCTTGAGCCCCAACAGCATATCAACATCCGCCCGCGTAACCTCACGCCGCATCCGTTCACGGAACGGTGCCAGCCCGGTCATCACGGTGGCATGCAGGTCATCCGCATGCTTGCAGGTTTCCAACGACTGGTAGATTCGTTCGGTTATGAACCATTCGACCAGGTCCCGCTGGTGCAAATCCTGTTCCAGGCAGCGGCGGCGATATTGTAAATCCTGCTTCAGGAGCAGGCATAAACGATCCGTATTGGCCCGAAGGATGGAATCCACATCCATTTCAACCGGTTTACCCCCGGCAATAACCACGGGCCATACCGCAATACGGGTCTCACAGCCGGTAAAGGCGTAGAGAGACTGGATGGCCCGATCGGGGTCCGTCTCGGGCGCCAGGATCAGTTCGATTTCAACCTTTTCCGCAGTGTAATCCTGAATGGATTTGACAGGCACCTTGTGGCGGCGGATGGCATCCTCGATCGAATCAATCAGGGTTTCCGTTGTTGTCCCGAAAGGAATATCGCGAATCACAAGCACGCCGTCGCGCGACGGTTCGATCCGGGCCCGTACCCGGACCCGTCCCCTGCCCCGGTCATATTCCGAGACATCCACCAACCCGCCCTGCGGGAAATCCGGCGCCAGGGCAAACATTTCGTCGTTCAGGATCGCGATTTGAGCCTCGATCAATTCCCGGAAATTATGCGGCAGAATACGGGTCGACAAGCCCACGGCAATGCCATCCGCCCCGAGCAACAGCAGGTTCGGGATACGAGCCGGCAGGACCACCGGCTCCTTGCGACGACCGTCGTAGCTGGGGATCAGGTCCGTCAAGGCGTCATGGAACAATTCCTTGCGTGCCAGGTCGGTCAACCGGCATTCGATGTAACGCCCGGCGGCGGCGCCATCACCGGTAAAGATATTCCCGAAATTCCCCTGCCCTTCAATCAGGTACCCGCGCGCCACCAGACTGACCAGGGCTTCGGTGATGGAGGCATCCCCGTGGGGATGATACTGCATCGTCTGCCCCACGATGTTCGCCACCTTGGTGAAACGGCCGTCATCCTGGTCATGCAAGGCGTGCAGGATACGCCGTTGAACCGGCTTCAGCCCGTCATCCAGGTTGGGGATCGCCCGTTCACAGATCACATACGAGGCATAACGCAGGAAATAATCGTCCATCATGCGGCCGAGCGGTCCGTGGCCACCGGGCACAAACGGCAGGTCGGCATCTGCCGCCACAACCGGCCCGTTTGAGTCGCCGGCATCCGGACCCTCCACCGGCAACGAGCGGTCCAGGTCAAAATCGAAATCAGATGGTTCCTTCCGGTCGCTCATGCGCCAGGCTCCACAACCAGGTGGTTCATGATGTACTGGCGTCGTTCGGCGGTATTGTGTCCCATATAGAAACCCAGCAATTCAGGAATGGAATATTCACCTTCGACGCTCACCGGAGCCAGGCGCATAGCCGTCCCGATGAACGCCTTGAATTCGCCCGGCGAGATCTCCCCCAACCCCTTGAACCGGGTGATCTCCACGTTCCGCCCGAACTCCGTGACTGCCGTATCACGTTCCGCCTCCGAATAACAGTAGACCGTGCGCCGTTTGTCCCGCACCCTGAACAGCGGGGTTTCCAGCACATGGAGGAACCCCTCCCGTACCAGGGGTTCGAAAAACCGCAGGAAATACGTGATCAGCAGGTTGCGGATATGCAGGCCATCCACATCGGCATCCGTGGCGATAATCACACGTCCATACCGTAAACGTTCCACGGAATCCTCGACATCCAGGCTTCGCATGAGGTTGTAAAGTTCCGTATTCTTGTACAGCGCATCACGGCCCAGGTCGCACACGTTCAGGGGTTTACCCTTCAGGGTGAACACCGCCTGCGTATGCGGGTCCCGGCAACTGGTCAGGGATCCCGCCGCCGACAACCCCTCGACGATAAACAGCATGGATTCCTTGCCGGTTCCGGCCTCCCGGTTCAAATGCACCTTGCAATCCTTCAACTGCGGCACCCGGATGGTGACGGAACGTGCCCGTTCCCGGGAAGCCTTTTGCATCGCCTGGATTTCCTGGCGCAGGGAATGGGTTTCCTCGATTTTCGTCTGCAAGGCCCGGGCCGTCTGGGGATTACGGTGTAACAAGGCCGTCACGATTTCCTTTACCTGTCCCACCAGTTCAGCCCGGATCTCCGTATTCCCCAGCTTGTGCTTGGTCTGGGACTCGAACACCGGATTACGCAACCGGATGGCAATCGCCCCCACCAGTCCCTCCCGCACTTCATCCCCCTCGTAGGACGTCCTGAAGAAAGCGTTGATCCCCTTCAGCAGCCCCTCTTTGAAGGCACTTTCATGCGTGCCACCATCAACCGTATGTTGACCGTTTACAAACGACAGGTATTGCTCGTTGAACCGGTTCGTATGGGTAAAAGCCAGTTCAAGCGTTTTTTCCCGGTGATGGAACGGCGCATAACGCTTCTCGAACCGACTTTCCTCACGGACCAGGTCCGCCAGACCGCCCTGTGACATCCATGACGTGCCATTGTAGCGGAGCGTCAGGCCCGCATGCAGGAACGTATACAGCCGCAAACGGCGGGTGACATGCTCGGCAACGAACCCGGCTTTTTCAAACAAGGCGTGATCCGGTGTAAAGACAACCCGGGTACCATCCGGTTCCATGGTTTTCCCTTGCGACGGTTTGTCCAGGACCCCCTTCCTGAACGATGCGGTCACATGGCGACCCTCCCGGTAACTGGATACCGTAAAGGTTTCGGACAACGCATTGACAGCTTTGGTTCCCACACCGTTCAACCCGACGCTGAACTGGAAGACGTCATCGTTGTACTTGGCGCCGGTATTGATCTGGGAAACGCACTCCACCACTTTTCCAAGGGGAATACCGCGCCCGAAATCGCGGACGGAAACCGTCCGGTTCTCGATCTGAACCTCGACCGTGGACCCATGCCCCATAATGAACTCGTCCACGCTATTGTCGACGACCTCTTTCAGGAGAATATAAATGCCGTCTTCGTAACGGCTTCCGTCGCCGATGCGGCCGATATACATGCCGGGTCGCAACCGGATATGCTCCAGCGACGACAACGTTTTAACTTTGCTTTCGTCGTAAAGGTGTCGATCCGTCTTCATGGGGAACCCCTTGTCCGGCCAATAGTCCCGGACAAAGGACGGTTACCATACCACCCGTGAAGGTCGTCATGCAACATTCTCTGAATCCCACGTCCAAACGGCATCCATGAAGTTGCCCAGACGATTGCATGAAGCTTGGCCGCTTGATTTAGCTGAAGCATTTTCCCATATACGTTACGTTTCTTTAAGCTATCATATCGGTCGCGAAAGGGCCTTCACGGATGAATACACAGGATTGTGCGTTGGTTGTTATCGATATACAGGGACGGCTTGCTGAACTCATGGATGGCAAAGACGCCCTGATTCAAAACCTGGAACGGCTGATTCAAGGCGTTAACACGCTGCACATCCCGATCGTCTGGATGGAACAGAATCCCACCCGCATGGGACCTACCATCGGACCGCTCAAAGGATTGCTAGCCCCCCTCACACCCATACCGAAGCTGGCATTCAGTTGTTGCGGTGAACCGGCATTCATGGACCGTATCCACGCGATCGGACGACGCCACCTTCTGCTGGCCGGCATCGAAGCCCACGTCTGCGTCTACCAGACCGCCTGTGATCTATTGCGGGCAGGATACTCCGTGTCCATCGTCGCCGACGGGGTTTCGTCCCGGACGGCTGACAACCGCCAAATCGGATTGGCGGCCGCACACGACGCCGGGGCCCGCATCACCTCGGTTGAAATGGCCCTGTTCGAATTATTGAAAACAGCCGGTGCACCGGAATTCAAGACCATCCTGAACCTGGTCAAATAACCGGATATTCGGATATTTCGAGCTTGTGGTACAACCACATGCACGATTATGATTGCCGTGCGCTAATAGCGGAAAGGGGAATGGGCGTGACGGATTTGAGTTCATCCAGGGCAAGCGTGACGCATGACATATTGTGGGGACCGCACCAGTTTCATATTCCCGTCATGGGAACCGGCTTTACGATTGACACCCCCCTTCGCGTGGGTCGTTACGGCATTTCATCCGTCATATCGTTGGTTGATGACCAACTCATCGAACAGATCCGCCAACGTTATTGTGAAACCGAAGGCGAACCCTACCATCCCATCAAAGACACGGATGATGATCCCCGCGCCCATCGCATCACCGCCTACTTGGATCTGGTTCATGGCCTGCTGAACCGCCAGGTAAAAGCCCTTCAAAGCACACCGTTCAAAGCCGGGAGCGAAATCACCCGTTATTTCGAATTACTGCCCGATTGCCCGCTGCGCACGGCCTATCAGAACATGCTGGCCGAAACCGATTCCAGCCGCCGTGCCACCATGGAAAACGCCCTACGCGCCCGGGCGGTTCCAGGCCGGATTGACGTCAACATCATGACCAAGCTTGATTCACCCACCTATCAGGGACGGAATCGTCGTCCGCCGCTTTACAATGATGCGATGGCCGCCTTGCGTGGGTTTGCCCGGAGCAAACTTTCAACCGGCGTGGTCTTTTCCGCCGGAATGAACCCAGCCCTTTACACCTACACCTCGGAATTCCCCGATTTCCATCCCGACCAACAGGGCCATATACACAAGCAAATCATCCTGAAAGTCAGCGATTACCGATCGGCTTTTGTGCAAGGCAAATTTCTGGCACGTCGCGGTTTATGGGTCTCGGAATTCCGGATCGAATCCGGCCTGAATTGCGGCGGACATGCGTTTCCCACACAGGGCCTTCTGGTCGGACCGGTTCTCGATGAATTCCGCGTCCGCCGTGATGAGTTGCGCACAGCGATTTACAAGACGTTGTGCGATTCCTGCAATACCCGAAGCACCCCCCCACCCGTCCCCCCTCCCCCAATCCGGGTGACCTATCAGGGCGGCATCGGGACCGCTGAAGAGCACGGTCAGTTGATCCGTTACTATGAACTCGACGGGACCGGATGGGGTACCCCATTCCTCCTCTGCCCGGAAGTCACCAATGTGGACGAGAACCTGCTTGACCGTTTGAGCAAGGCACGCGGTAATGACGTCTTCCTGAGCGACGCATCACCCCTCAACATCCCCTTCTGGAATCTCCGGAACTCCGACAGTGAACAGGCACGCGAGCTGCGCATCCAGCAGAATCGCCCGGGTAGCGCCTGTCCGAAAAATCACGCATTGACCAACACGGAGTTCACCGAAGAACCCATCTGCATCGCCTCCCGGGCATATCAGGCACGCAAGCTGGAACAACTGGAAAAACAATCCCTGCCACCCGAAATCAAGGAATTTGAACGACAGAAAATACTTTCCAAATCGTGCATCTGCCACGACCTGGGCGGTAGTGTGCTGCGCCGGAATGCGATTGACGCGACAACCACGCCGGCCATCTGCCCCGGCCCGAACCTGGCAGGATTCTCCCGGATATTTCAACTCGAGGAATTAATCGGACACATATATGGCCGTTTGAGCGTACTGGCCGACACCCACCGATCCCATGTCCTGATCCAGGAATTACGGCTTTACCTTCAATACCTGCGCCGCCAAATCGAACTGGCATCCCACAACCTGATTGATACGGCGCCACGATATTTTGAGGAATTCCGTGACAATCTCTACCAGGGAATCGAATATTACCGCAACGTGGCACGTGACCTGATCGGCGACTCCTGTGACCGGTTCCTTGAAGAGCTCAAGACGGCGGCGGGCGAACTGGAATCCCTGGTCATACGGCATACCACTCCCGCCATGGCTGGCACACAACCCCGTCTTTGACATCTTACCCCACACACGGCTGAATAAAACCCACCACGGAGCCACGATGAAATACACGCACCCGACGGCCTTCACCCTTTCCGCCTTGCTTGTCACATGCATCCTGGTGCATGCCCAGACCCGTACTCCCATTGTCGGTGGCGATGATATGGTTGTAAAAATGAACCTGGCAGCCTTCCGGGCCGCCCCGATTTGGAACACCCTTCAGGCGGTCACCGACAAAGGCTCCACCACCCAATCACATGCAACACTAAAAAAACGGATACTGGATGCGGTCGGTTTCTCCGACCAGGACGTACGATCGATCGAGCTGCGGGGCCAACTGGGCAATCTGAAACCGAACGATCCTTCGGATTGGAAACAGTCCAATTTCCAGGCGGTCTTCGATTTATCCAAACCCTGTTCGGACTCGGATTTCACAACCATCCTGAACCTATGCAAAGAGGAAATGAACCTTGCCGACATAAGCCCCATCACCGGCATTCCCGGCGCGCTGCGCATAACCCCCTCTGCCAACGAGTCGACAACCCTTTCCGTGGCCCGGAGCACCGACGGCCGTCGTATTGCACTGGCCATGACCCCGGCCCGCCTTACCTCCGCCCTGGCCCCCGGCCATGCAAACACGGCCTTGTCACCGAATCTCCAATCCATCCTCCGCGCAACCGATGAACGCGCCGGCTTGCGTATAGCCATCCGGGTTCCTGATTCAATCCGCGAAACCATCCAGGCCCAGATCCAGTCAGCCCAGGACCCCGACATGAACGCCGGCAATCCCATGGCGGCTGCCTTCATGGTTCCCCTGCAGAACCTGCAATCCATCGGTTTGAGTGCCTTGGCCACCACCACCCTCGACCTCTCGTTGACCGCCGATATGGGTGATCCGCAAGCCGCCAACCAGGCATCCGTCCTGCTTCAAACGTTCCTGATTCCGATGATCCAGCAGAAGACAGCCGACAGCTCAAATCCAGGCAAGACCTTGCGCACCAGCAGTCAGGGCTCCATCCTTAATCTGTCGATCACGTTGGACGAAACGGACATCAAGACCATGCAATCAGGCGGTATGAATCCTGACATGCCGATGGCGCCCGATGCCACCGAATAAAGCCAATGGCTCCGACTCGAATGGCGCTTACTTAAGCTCTCTTTTCGGCTCTGGGGAAGACGGCTTGCGAGGACGCACGCCCTCCATAATTTTTTTCATCCGAAAGGGATGGCACCAGTTTGGAGGGCGAGACCTCCCGGCGAGCCGTGCGCAAAGGAAGTGCTTAACGAAGCGCCATTCGGCTCCGACTACGAAGCGTGGGCTTCGAATCCGTCAACCAATTCCTTGAGGTAGGTCTGGATCTCCTGCCGCATGTCGTCGCGTTTGAGTGCGTACCAGAGATTGGTCTTGATAAAGTCCAGTTTATTCCCGATGTCATGGCGGCGGCCTTCGAAACGCAGGCCATACATGGCACGATTGGAGACGAGAAGGCGCATCGCATCCGTCAACTGGATTTCATTGTTTTTACCCTGCCCGGTCCGGTGGATGCAGTCAAAAATATCCGGAGTCAGAACATAACGGCCCGCAATGGCCAGATTCGAGGGGGCCTCTTCAACCGAAGGCTTTTCGACGAAATCCTTAACCAGGAAAATACCATCGGTGATTTCATGCCCGTCAATAACCCCGTAACGGCTCACCTTCGATGGATCAACCGCCTCCAGCGCCACCACGCTTTCCTGGTAGCGGTCAAAGGCCCGTATCAACTGCCGGGTAACCGGTTCGGGGGATTCCACCAACGTATCGCCCAGCAGAACGGCAAAAGGCTCGTCACCAACATGATGCCGGGCACAATCGATGGCATCCCCCAACCCGCGCAATTCCTTCTGCCAGACAAAATGTACATCCGCCATTTCCGAGATCCGGCGCAGTGCCCGTAACTCCTCCTGCTTGGATTTCGCCTCCAACTCGGCCTCCAACTCGAAATTCCGGTCAAAATGCTCTTCGATCGCCCGTTTCCCTTTCCCGATCACCATCAACACGTCGGTGATGCCGGAGGCAACCGCCTCCTCCACAACATATTGGATGACCGGGGTGTCGACGATCGGCAGCATTTCCTTGGGTTGCGACTTTGAGGCAGGAAGGAAACGCGTTCCAAATCCGGCAGCGGGAATGACAGCTTTACGAATCATATCCGGATTCTCCGGTTGGTGTTGACAGGACAGGCTGAATCACATCGACGCCCAACGGAGACAAAACGCGCTTGATTTCCGTAAACTGGGCTTCATCACGATAGGTCCCGATAATGGCTCCACCCGATCCGGTGAACTTGGCGCTTGCCCCGGTGGAACGTGCCGCCTGAACCATGCGCAGGTTCCCTTCACTGATTGTGCAAAGGGAGGCCCGCCGGTCAAAGTTCGCATTCAGCAAAGCCGGCAGATCATTCCATTGCCGGGCCTTGAGACAGTCGCGTACCCGGTTGGTCAGATCCGCCCAGAAATGCATCGCATCCAACACCTGCGGATCGCCCTGTTCAAATCGGAACCGCAGATTGTTATGGACCACCTCCGAACTCTCGGACAAGTCCGCCCGGAAGGCAATATACAACGGGGGAAGCATGGTTACATCAAGCGATTCATACCGCCCATGGCCATGCTGCTTCATGTAATCACGGTCAAAATCCATGTAAACCACCCCCTGGTATACCTGGATGACCCGATCCTGTAACCCTGCACTGATCCCTAATTCATCCCGTTCCACGGAAAGGATGAGATTGGCTTGTTCAGGCTTTGGAATACGCACCCCGTAATAGGCCATCAAGGCCCGCAGGCAGGCCGTGATGATCGCACTGGATCCTGCCAAGCCCACCAGATGTGGAATATCCGAGTGGTAACGGATGGTGAAATTCCGGTCATGCAACGCATCACCACGAAGCCTGCAATAATCGTGAAAGCGCTTGACGGTTGCCTTCAGCAGCCTGATCCCGCCGTAATAACCGTAGAGTCCGACATCCCGGGCCAGGGCCGTGAGACTGGCAAACCGCGAATGATCCCTGGTATTCGGCAGTATTTCCAATTCAGGGGATTCATACAGGATCACTTCCGCCCGGTAATTACTGAACGCCAAGGCAATGGTTTTCCCGAAATAACCATCCGACGGATTCCCCACCAACCCGGCACGGGGAAAAGCCTGGGTCCGAATGATCACGGGGATTTCCCCTTGGACGGGTCCAACTCTTTTTCAAACAGTTCCACCACACTGCGGAAAGTCGCTGCATTTTTCGCATTCATCGCCATCAACGCCCGGTGCGCGTCCAGCATCAGACGGCCTTTCTCCCGTGCATCCAATGACACCCGACACGCCTCGTGCATATCCTCGGGTGGCGTATCAACCGATTGAACGATCCAGAAAACCTGCTCAAACCCCATGGTTTCAAGCAACGTCAGGATGTCAGGATTGGAACATATCAACGTGGCCTTACGATGATAGCGGCGGATCATGTAACGGGCCACCTGCGCAAGCAGCCCCAGGTTGGTGCTATCCAGGTAATGCGCCTCCGACAAGTCCACCAGCACATCTTCGATCGCACCCGAATCGGTCAGATACCGATGAATCAAATCCTGGAAGCCTGAACTTATCGTGTGACGGACATCACCCGTCAAACGGATGAAGATCCGGTGGTCGGATTCGTTGAAGAGGATTTTTCCGTCTGCCATGCTTGTACCCGTCGTATGGCCAGGATGGTCACATCATCCGGCAATGATTCATGTCCTTCGATCCCGAATTCTCGAACCAAGGCCGGGATATCCGCCCCGCACCGATAAGCAACCTCCTCCAGATGCGTCACCTTGTCCGACAAGGACCCTTGTGACATCATATCCAAAATACCGTCCGAAAACACTACTAAAGTAAAAGTTTCCGGCAAAGTACATTCTGACACCTCATAGTGGGAAAAATCGAACAATCCCACCGGAGCACCTTTGCCGCGTATGCTGTGAGCCCTGCCGGCTTGCGACGCCTGGCGGTCACAGAGGATCGGTAACGGAAAATGACCACCATTACTGAATCGCAGGACCGACTGCTCAACATCCAGAACCCCGTAGAACAGGGTGATATACTTGTCCAGCTTCTGCTGTAGCATTTCGCTGTTGAGCTGGGCCAGCAGACGGTCCGGATGCAAAATGGTTGGATCCCCTTCGGCCGCATACCGCTCCTGGCTGACCGCCATGAAGCTCTTCAGCATGACCGTGATAAACGCCGATGAAACACCATGTCCGGACACATCCGCGATGTAAAAACCCGTATGGGTGGCATCGATGGCGAAGTAATCGACAAAATCGCCGCTTACCGACATCGAGGGCGCCAGATAACGGCCGAATTGCAAGGAACCGATCGTACGGGATTCATCCGGCAACAGGCTGAATTGAATGCGCTTCCCCGCCTCTTCATCCTCGCGCAATTTCATCAGTGAATCCTGCAGTTTCTGATTCGCTTCGCGAAGGGCGGTGGTCCGTTCCACAACCTTTTGTTCCAATTGCTCGTTCAACAGCCGCAGATCGGTTTCCGCCTGCTTGCGCTCGGTGATATCAACCATGACCACGGTCATGGCATCCACACACCCATCCCAGCGGCGGATGGATGCCATCGAAAGGTCCTGCCACAAGACCACCCCCTGATCGTCCAAATAACGCGTCTCGCCACGATAGACATCCAATTCGCCACGCAACATGCTCCGGTGCCGTTCGTGGGCCACCGGGGCATCGTCCGGATGCAGACGGCTGAAAATCGTCATTTCGCCGATGCGGTCCGAATCGCACCCGAACACCCGGCACATGGCATGATTGGCCATGATAAAATGGCCATCCGGAGCCACCAGGCCAATGGCGGCCGATGCATTGATATAAATGGAACGGAACCGCGCCTCGCTGATCCGCAGGGTCTCCTTCATGACGATGGCTTCGCCGACCGTTCGGGTTTCCGAAAAGGCCATCACCAGGGCAATGCCCAGCCAGGCGTATTCAACCAGATATACCGAATAATACCAGCCGCTCATGATGGCCATGTCATTGCCGATTCCTGCCGCAAACAAAATCGAACACGCAAGCAGCGGGCGTGCCCGTTGGGCACTTCCGCTGTCCCGGTATACGGCAATCACCTGGAACACATGGGCAAAGGCAGCCAGGGTTACAACCGCTTGCACCTGGATTAGCCAACCCGGCGCCACCTCGAAATAGGTCACCGGAATTCCCAGGGGCAGCAGGAAATGTTTTATGGCTGCCGTTGTTTGATGCCAGGCAATCGAACCGGGGTTCAAAAACGCCAGCGGGGCCGTCATGATCACAAACAAGGTGTACAACGCAATCGCACGACGTGAACGCAAGGTGGTATAGTCGGCAACAAACCACAGGAACATCACCATGGCGATTGACAAGGCCAGCACCTGGTACCGCTGCCACTCGAACCCTTCCACCCAGGTCGTGGCGGAATACAAACCCGCCGTGAAAATGTCATAACAACCCATGGCAAGGAAGGCGACACCCAGGCTGAAATCAACCCGCTGCTGGAAACGGCGAACATACATCAGCAGATGGTACAAGCCGACGTAGAACATGATGCCGGCAATAACGATAACGGGAAGTGCTCCGGCGTTCACGCATCACCCCTGAATCGGAACCGCCCGATCAACCTGCCAGGTGCTTCCAACATGCCTATTGCATCTCCAACGCCATCAACCAATCACGAACCTGAACCGCATCCGCCCCATCCGGGGATAAGGCGAGAAACCGTTCATAATGGTGCTTTGCCTTACCGGGTTGCTTGAGATCATCATCATAGAGTACCCCCAGGTTATAATGGGTGGAAACATCATCCGGATCAATCGAAAGCGCCTTCAGAAATGCGGTTTCCGCTTTTCGGGGTTCCTTCGCAATCCGGTACACACACCCGAGGTTGTAGGCCAGCGCAAGAACCGACTGCCGGTCGATATTCGCCCGCTGCTGAAGCTCCTTGCGGAGGCGAGCCATTTCTTTTTTCGCCTCAAGATTCTGTTGTTCCTTTTCCTGAAGCGAAAAAAGAAAGAT
>Ga0208374_1000387_pt1 | contig 20473 bp, 4 predicted proteins | sample RifOxyC3_FD_184037 | JGI IMG/M metagenome (GOLD analysis project Ga0208374, IMG submission 184037) | Groundwater microbial communities from Rifle, Colorado - Rifle Oxygen_injection C3 (SPAdes) | ecosystem: Environmental > Aquatic > Deep subsurface > Groundwater | place: Rifle, Colorado, USA...
GCCAAGGGGACCTTCCTCCGCAATATCGGCAGCGGCAACGGCGAAGTGCGCTGGACAACCCACGGCGGATTCGCAGGGTATGGCGGTGATCTGACCGTCACATTGAACAGCGGTGGACTATTGGTCTGGACCGGTCCCACCGCCGGATTCAACGCCCAGTATCTGCAACTGGGATCCCAACAGGCCAACGCCATCGTACGCTTGACAAACCCCATCCAGCTGAACCAGGCAAACAATTATGTCCGGGTATTCGACAACGGCGCATCGGTCGGCGACATCGCCTATCTTTCCGGCCTGATTAGCCAGGATGTTGCCGGCCGTAATTTCCGGAAAACCGGCGACGGCACCCTGTACCTTACCGGCACCAACACCTATACCGGCATCACCTACATCAATGACGGGGTACTCGGGGCAATTCACGGAACCGGATTGCCCGCCACCAGCTGCCTGTATCTGAGCGGGCTCACCGAGGTGCGGGCGAGCGGCGTGTTTGAATCGCAGGGCACGTTCACGCGCAACATCGGCAACGGTGCCGGCGAGGTATACTGGGAATCCCGGGGAGGTTTCTCGGCATATGGCGGCCCCCTGACCGTCAACCTGGAAGGCGGCATCACCCTGGCATGGAACAACAATCTGACCGGATTCAACGGGCAGAACCTGCTCTTCGGTTCGTCCAATGCCACCGACATCGTGAATTTACGGAACAACATCGGTCTATACGCCAACCGCAACATCTACGTGTATGACAACACCAATACCCCGAACGATTTTGCCCGGATGTCCGGGCAAATCTCCAACGGCGATGCAACCGCACGCTACCTGAACAAAGTGGGAACCGGCACGTTGTGGCTTTCCGGGACCAATGCCTACACCGGTGTAACCTATATATCGCTCGGGGTATTGCGCGCCATGGACGGCATCGGCCTGCCCTCCAATTCTCGCCTTTACTTCAACGAACCCGGCTACAATTATCCCACCGCCCTGGAAACCAGCGGGACCTTCACCAGGACCATCGGAGCGGTGGATGGCGGCGTCTATTGGAATGCCTCCGGCGGATTTGCGGCCTACGGCGGCCCCCTGACAGTCAATCTCTCCGGTGGTGCCGCGATCAACTCCGCGGCCGTCAACGGGTTCCGCGGTCAATATCTGCTCATGGGGTCCCGGACCGCCAACGATGTAGTCACGCTCCAAAACGACATCGGCCTCTATGGTGATCGTTATTTCTTCGCGTTTGACAATCCACAGTCCACCAACGACTACGCGCGCATCACCGGCATCATTTCCAACGGCGACGCCACGGCCCGGCGGTTGTACAAGTTTGGGGACGGGCTGCTCGAACTGACCGCCAAGAACACCCACAGTTCCGAAACCCGCATCTATACCGGCGACCTGCGCATCAATGGCACCCACACCAACGCCAACCACCTGACCACGGTCTGCTACAACGGCGCCGGGCTTGTCATTGTGGGACACCCCATTGGGGCGACGTTGAGCGGCACCGGCATGGTCGGGCAACTCACCGTGAATACCAAAGGAGTCCTGGCTCCCGGCAACGGAGGGGTTGGAACTCTCCGTGCCACCAGTCACAACATCTGGCAGAATGATTCAACGTATGAGTGGGAAATCGGTCCATCCGGCTCCGATCTCCTCCAGGTGGGCGGCAACCTGACGCTCAACAGTACCTGGCGCGTGCGCATCAAGGATGCCGGTGGGGTCGCCCAGGCCGGCGATCAGTTTGACCTGATCACGTACAACGGATGGATGGCAACCCTGCCTGGCACCTGCCAGGTCGACATCGCTTCGCTCAACCCTGCGCTGTGGGATGCCTCCGGCGTACAGGTGGTTCATGACCCCGTCAAGAAGCGCATTTACCTGACCGGGCTGCAATACAAGGGCTTTTCCATTTCCATCGGCGATGCCGTGGTGACCGAGGGCAACGCCGGCACAACCAACGCCACCTTCACCGTTTCGATCAGCGGCCCCACCAACGCCACGGTCAATTACAGCTCGGCCAACAATACCGCACTGGCGGGTTCCGACTATACCGCCGCCAGCGGACTCCTGACCTTCACCCCGGTCGTAACGTCCCATACCTTCACGGTCACCGTCAACAGCGACACCCAGGACGAATGGCCGTCGGAACAGTTTCTCTTTAACCTGGCCACCCCCACCAATGCCCGCCTGTACCGGGCGCGTGGCACCGGTTTCATCAACGACGATGATAGCGGCATGCTGTACTGGATGAAGATCACCGTGCCGGGTTATACGCGTTCCGAAACGTTGATCAATTTTCCCGTGGTGGTGAAGCTCAACGAATCCATCGACGGGTTCAACTATGACCAGATGGCCGCGCCGGCCACCGGCGGCGACCTGCGTTTCGTCAACGCGGACCGAACCACCCTCCTGAATCATGAAATCGAGCGCTGGGACCGGACCGGCGAGTCCCCCGTGTGGGTCCAGCTTCCCAGGCTATCCGGAACCAACACCACGTTCTGGGCCTATTGGGGTGACCCGGCCCGCACCACCCCACCGGCTTACACCACCAACGGCGCCACCTGGACGGAGGATTTCCTCGCGGTGTGGCATTTGAACGCCACCAATGCCGCCGGGAAGTTTATCGATTCTTCCCCCAATAATTACCACGGCATCAACCAGGGGTGTATCGACGCCGAGGGCATCGTGGGTGGTGGCCAGGATTTTGCCGGCCTGCGGCGGATCAACATCACCGGGCTAACCTATGCACCCACGCTCCCGGCCCAGCGGATGTTCACCATCCAATTCTGGTTCAAGGGTTCGGATGCAGCACTCAACGCCTATTTCACGGATTTTTCCGGTGGGCGCATCATCACCGCCCTGAATTGGCCGGAAATCGGCCGGTTGGCGTACTACGATTCAAACGCCTGGCGGGGCAACATGGGCACCGGGGTCAATGACGGCCGCTGGCGTCATGCCCTGTATGCATTCGATGGCAGCGCCAATACCTGTAGCGTGTATGTAGACGGTCAACCCGGCGGTGATCCATTGTTTTACCAGGCAACCGTAGGTCTTGCAGGCCTCGCACGAATCGGCAGCGATTACAATGGAAACGGCAACCATTTTGAAGGCCTCATGGATGAGGTTCGGATCTCCAAGGGCACCCGCTCCGCCGACTGGGCCTGGGCTTCCCACGCCAACCAGCAAGCGGGAAGTACCTTCGTTTTGCCGGGGACCATTAGCGACCAGGCAACAGCCGTGAAGGTCGCCTCGCGACCGGTCGCCAACTTGCGTACCCGCACCGCCACCCTGAACGGCGTGCTGGTGCACGACGGCGGTATCCCGACCAAGGTCTATGCGTGTTACGGAACCACCGACGGCGGAACCAGCACCAGCGCATGGAACAAGGTCATGCTGGTCGGCTCCAACTTCAACAGCCTTGATCCTGTCGCCTACAACGCCGTCAGCCTGTTGCCCCGGACAACCTATCATTACCGCCTTTTTGCCACCAACAACACCGGATCAAGCTGGTCGGCAAAGATCATGTTCACGACCTGGGGCGAACGCTATGTCTCGACCGCGGGCAATAACACCACCGGGGCGGACTGGATCACGGCGTTTACCTCGTTACAGGCGGCGTTGAACGCCGCCCCCACGGTATCCAACGAGATCTTCGTGGCGGGGGCTGCCAGAGGCCGCTTTGTCCTCAGCACTCCCATCAGTTGCACCACACCCTACGTCCGCATCATTGGCGGCTACCAAGGCGTGTCGGGCACCCCCGGCACCAATAATCCCGCCACATGGAAAACCATTATTACCAGGAATCCTGTAGCCTATCATCGCCTCATGGATATCTCCGGAGTTAAGGATGGATTGATCCAGAACATCACATTCACCAACGGCCATCCCCGCAGCGCCAGCCATCCCACCGGCAGCGGCGGGGCAGTCCTGATCGACAACAGTACCCGTGTGATCTTCGACAGTTGCAACTTCGTCAGCAACCGCTGCTACCTGACCACGGTGAACGGTGGTAACATCTACGGAGGTGCCATCTGCAGCCAGAACAGTTCGTTGACGATGGTGGACTGCGTGGTCAATTCCAACCGGGCCTATACCCTTTCGTCCTCAAACCTCCAGCACGGTAATGGCGGCGGGGTGGCATCCGTCAGCGGTTCCCTGTTCATGACGAACTGCATCATCATGCACAACGTCGCGCGCGGCGATTACCTGCATGCCCGCAATGGCGGTGGCGGCGTATACATCAACGGGGTCGCCGAAGTTTCCCATACGATCATCGCCAAGAACGACAGCTTCCCTTCCAACAATTACCAACCGGCCCGGGGGGATGGCATCTTTATCGGACCCTCCGGCACAGTCCTATTCCGGAACTGTCTGATTGCCGGCAATTACGGCCTGGGGTTGTGGCTGGACGGCGGAAATACGACATTCGAGAATTGTACGCTGGCCAAAAACCAGACCCACGGCATTTACCGGATCGGGGGGGCAGCCTGGGCCAACAACAGCATCCTTTGGCAAAACGGCGACGATATCTATGAGAACGTGGTTGGCAGCATCCGCCTCAACCATTCCATCATCGAGGACGGGGACAACTACCTGATTGACGGATGCACGGACGTGGATCCCCGGTTCAGCGAAACCAACACCTTCCACCTCTCATCTCCCTACGGCCAATATTCCGGCGGATTCTTCGAGGGCGGCAGCTGGGTAAACGGCGCAGAACTCAGCCCGGCGATCGATGCCGGCAATCCCGCGGCGTCCTTCACTTTGGAACTGGATCCCAATGGCGGACGACTGAACATGGGCGCCTACGGAAACACCCCGGTCGCTTCAAAATCACATCCCCTGGCCATCCAGAACCTGGCACCCTCCGGCATCTCCCCCATCAGCGCGATCCTGCGGGGACAACTGGACAACATCGGCAGCCCGGATGTCGACATCTGGTTCTATTGGGGTGCAACTGACGGCACCAACAATCCCACCGCCTGGGCCACCAATGTCTACGTGGGCCGTTACAATACACCGGCCAGTTTCTGGTCCAAGATTGAAGGATTGACGGCATGGGCCACCTACTATTACCGCGTCTTTGCTTCCAACAGCGGCGGTGGCAGCGCCTGGGCCACCCCTTCCACCAATTTCGTTGCGAAACCCTCTCCACCCGAGGTTGAGAACCGTGGCGTGCTGAACGACGGGACCGCCTCCATCACCTTGCAGGGACAACTGCTGAGTGACGGCGGCGCCGCAACCCGCGCTTACATTTGCTGGGGCACGTCTGAAGCCGGGACCTCCACCGCAGCCTGGGATCGTGTCGAAAACATCGGCATACAAACCGGGGCATTCGAAATGGTGGTCGCAACGGTGCCCGGCGAAAATTATTTCTTCCGGTGTTACGCAACCAACTCCGCCGGATCAAGCTGGGCCGATCCCGCCATGGATTTCGGCGCCTACAAGATGGTCTATGTCAACACGTTGGCCGCCGGTTCCGCCCAGGGTTATAACTGGCCCAACGCATTCACCACGATCGCCGACGCGCTGGCGGCCTGCAGCTCGACCAAAACCAACCGCATCCACCTCAAGGGTGGCGCCGGTGGCGCATTCCAGATGTTTGCCCAACTGGACCTGACCCGTTCGAACGTATCGTTACGGGGGGGATATGAGGGGGTCGGAAATCCCGGCCTGCAGAATTCAACCTTGTACCCCACCATCCTCAACCGTTATCCGGGCAACAATATCCGGATCATATCCATCCAGAATGTCGCCAATGTCGCGCTGGAAGGTCTCACCATCACCTCGGGCTTCCTCAACGGCAACGGGGCCGGTATCGATATTTTCAATTCAACCAATATCCTGATCAACGGATGCATCATTTCCAACAACACCTGCTCGGCCGGCAGCATTTACACCTATGGTGGCGGCCTTTATGCCTACAACAGCTACGGCATGATCTCCAACTGTTGGATTGGACGAAACCGCCAGCAGGCCATCGTAACCAGTTACGAACTGTTTGGCGCCGGCATGCACCTGCAGAACGGCGGATGGACGGTCAGCGATTCCATCCTGTTCTACAACACCGCGCGATCCTCCGCGAATGCGGGATACGCCCGGGGAGCCGGTCTGTCCGTGCAAGGTGGAGCACATCTCGTACGGAACTGCCTGATGGTCCAGAATTACGGGTGGGGATACCTCGACAACCCGACCTATTCACAGGGCGACGGCGTCTATCATTCGGCCGGCACCCTGACCCTGGAAAACTGTACCATCGCCGGCAACAAGGGCGAAGGGGTCCGCGGGATTGCCACCACCACGATTCGCGACAGTATTCTGTGGCGCAACGAGCAGGACGTTACCAATAGTGCCATCGTAGCGACTTTCAATTGCAACATCGGCAACGGGCAACAGGTGGGCATCAACAATAACATTTCGGTCAATCCCGGTCTTGAGCAGGGATTCTTCCTGTCCCCGGGCAATCCGTGTGTCAACGCCGGAAGCCGCAGTGTCGCGGCAGCCGGACTTACGGGTAAAACGACCCAGACCAACGGGACCGCGGACACCGGCAACGTGGACCTCGGTTACCATTATCCGGGCGTGCATCCCCTGCCCCGTATCTACGTCTCCCCGACCGGCAACAACACCAACGCCGGCACCAGTTGGGCAACGGCCTACCGGACCATAACGCGCGCCCTGTCGAGGGTGGATATCGGCACCCACATCCATGTGGCCAAGGGAACCTACAACCAGGCCGGCGGCGAAACCTTCCCCCTGGTATTCGATACGGCCGGGGTACACCTGAAAGGCACCAACCGGAACACCACCGTATTCGCAGCTCCCGGCGACCCGACCCAGATCCGCGTCATGTCCATCCCGGACCTGTCTTTCGGCAGACTCGAAGGTGTCGCCATACGGAACGGCTATTACATGATCCCCGGCATCCTGGAATACGGCGCCGGCCTGGACGTGGTGAATGCCACCGACATCCGGATCGTCGATTGCGTCATCGCCTCCAACACGCTCAACGGCGGCGCCAATGCCATGCCCCGGGGTGTCGGTATGGCTTTTCGCGACAGCAGCGCGGTCATCAGCGACAGCATGATCGAAGCCAACCAGAGCGTGGTAGCCCCGGGCCCCTGGAACGGCACCATCCAGGGGGGCGGCATCTATGTGGCGGGCGGCAGCGTCTCCCTCAACCGGTCGGTCGTCCGTAACAACAACATCTACCTGGCCAGCTATCAGACCGAGCAAGGCGCCGGCATCGCGTTCGTATCGGGCGGCCCCCACTCCCTGACCAACTGCCTGGTGATCGGCAACAACAACCTGGGTTACGCGAGGGCGAATTACGCCGACGGGATCTATGCCAACGGCATCGTGAACATCGTCAACAGCACCATCGTCAACAACGGCACCAATTCATCCTCCTCCGAGGGGCCGAACGGCCTGTGGGCGCAGGGAACGGTGGTTGTCAGCAACAGCATCCTGTGGGGCAACGGAGATGACATCTATGAAGGCGCTGAATTCTCCGCCAAGCTGTTCTATTCAAATATCGAGGACGGCGACCGCGAAGGGATCTATGGATGCATCTCGGTAACCCCGAATTTCGTGGATGAACAATTCTTCCACCTCCGGTCACAATACGGCCACTACATCAACGGCTTCTTCTCCGGGGGAAGCTGGACCACGCACCCGACCATTACCAGTTACCTGATTGACCGCTGCTATCCCGGAATCATGCCAACGTACGAACCTGCCCCCAATGGCGGAATCGTGAACATGGGCGCCTACGGAAACACCCCGGTGGCATCCAAGTCACCGCCCCTGACGGTAACCAACCGCCCGGTCAACGCCGTCTCGACGAATGCGGCCAACCTGAACGCAACCCTGGTAAAGATCGGCAGCCCCGGCGTCGATCTGTGGTTCTATTACGGAGCTTCGGATGGAACCAACAATCCGGCCGCCTGGACCACCAATGTGTATGTAAGCCGCCTGGACAGCCCCGCCAATTTCACCAAACGGGTTTACAACCTGGTCAATGCCACCCCGTATTATTACCGCGCTTTTGCGTCGAACGCCGCCGGTGATACCGCCTGGGCACCCACCACCGAGTCCTTCATCGCCGGCCAGGCTAAACCGGAAGTGGAAAACGAAGGCGTCGTACCGGTGTCCAACACGCTCGTAACCCTGAAGGGACGCGTCACCAGTACGGGCGGCAGCATACCCCAGGTCTATGTCTGCTGGGGATTCGAGGAACAGGGAAATTCAACGGCCCTCTGGCAGAATGTCCGTTCACTCGGTCTGCAGGCCGACACGTTCCAGACGAACATCACCATTTTGGCCAACTCGAATTACTTCTACACCTGTTATGCGGTCAATGTATACGGTACCAACTGGGCATCTCCCCCGATGCCCTTCGGACGGAATGCCATTCGTTATGTTTCCGCGACAGCAGCCGGACGGGGCACCGGTTACAACTGGACGGACGCCTACACCTCCCTGGGCCAGGCGTTGCGCAATTGCATGTCCGGCCAGACCAACATCGTTTATGTCAGGGGGCAATCCATTCGCGTGTTCGAGGAAGCAACCGTGACAAACTCCCACGTCTTCGTTTACGGCGGTTACCAGGGAATCACGGGCACCCCCGGAGCAAAATCCGGCGCCACCATTCTGACCAATCGGAACGGCGAACTCCGGATCCTGCAGATCAGCGGCGTCACCAACGTCATTTTCGATTCCATCCGGTTCGACGGCGGCGCAATTGGCGGCGCGGGAGGCGGCGCTTATGTCGCCAATGCCAGGGACATCACGTTCAACAACTGCCGGTTCAATCACAACAAGAGCGTCTCGTACGGCGGCGGGCTTGCCTTGTTCAACGTCAACAACATCCGCATCCTGGGCAGCCTCATCGCCAACAACACCGTGATCAGGGGTTCCCAATTTTCGTATGGAGGCGGTATATACGTTGACAACTGCACAGGCCTGATTTCAAATTCCGTGATTGAGATCAACCTGGTCAACGGTTGGGTCAACTACGATTATGGCTATGGTGGCGGCGTGTTTCTCAACAGCGGAAACCTGACATTCCGGGACTCCGTCTTCCGGTATAACCGGTTGGCATCGCCCAACTACGGCTATACGTTCGGCGGCGGCATATTCGTCAACTACGGAACCTATCTGTTCAAGAACTGCGTGATCGCCAACAACCATGTCGAAGGGAATTACGGCTATAATGGCGGCGGCATCTACGTCAATCAAGCGGCAGCCGCCATCACCGTCGAGAACAGCACGATCGCCGGCAACCAAAACCACGGCATCTACCGCAACAACGGTAACGTCACCGTGCGCGATTCCATCCTGTGGGAAAACACCGACGATATTTATGCAATCGCGGGCCTTACCCTGCAATACAGCAACACGGAAAACGGGGATGCGGGAACCGGCTGTTTCTCCGAGAATCCGAAATTCACCCGTGGCCTCTATCTGGACCCCACCAGTCCCTGCCACGTCATGGGAAGCCAGACCATCGACGCCGCCGGATTGGCCGGCTACACGACCTCCCCGACCGGGGGAACCTACACCGGCACACTCAGTGTCGGATACCATCACCGGGAAGGATTACCGGAATATCTCGACGACCTGTATGTCAACGGCGACGTGTTCAGTCCGGACTTCGGGGATGACTCCAATGACGGCTATGAACCCTTCTATGCCTTCCGACGCATCACCCGTGCACTTGAATCGGCCATCGAGGGAACCAGGATCCATGTCGCGGCGGCAACCTATACCGAAGGCGCACCATCCTGGAAAGTTTTCCCACTGCTGGTTCGGCGTTACGGCATCGAGATCATTGGCACAAACACATCCACCACAATCATCGACGCCCTCGACACGGCCCGTGCCATCGACCTCTACGACCACTCCTTCGGCAGGATCGAAGGGTTGACCATCCAGCGTGGTATGACCCTTGACCGCGTCCTGACCGGCGGCGGCATGAGCATCCAGTTCAGCCACGATACGACGATCCGCAACTGTGTCATTTCCAACAATTACACCGAACTCAACGGCGGTGGAATCTATGCCGCCTACAACCGGGGATTGACCCTCGACAATTGCCACATCGTCAACAACCGGAACTGCAACGCAGCCCCGCCCAATACGGCATACAATTTCGGAGCCGGCATCTACACATGGGACACGTATGGCACCATCACGAATTGCTACATCGCCAACAATCTGGGCACCAACGCCAACATTGCATCGTACGACCGTACCGTATCCGGTGGCGGAATCGCCTTCCGTAACAGCAGTTGGACCGTTGTCCGCACCGTCATACGGAACAACCAACTCAAGGGAACCAGCACCACCTATGATCGCCGCCCGTTCTATGGCGGCGGTGTATATTTGGGAGGATCCGGCAACCACCTGTTCCGAAACACCCTGCTCGCCTACAATTCGATTTACACACCCTACAGCGCCACCTATGCACGAGGCGGCAATCTCTCGGCCGGCGATCCCTACCTGGGATTTACCGGACGCGCCAATATCGAGAATTGCACGATCGTTTATGGCAACATCGAGGGCATGCGCTGTGATAACGGGACGGTCAATGCCACCAACACCATCTTCTGGGGAAACGCCTCCAGCGATACCGTGGGTGCAGGCACCTTCAGGTTCGACCACTGCCGGATCAACATCCCCTCCGATGGCACCAACTGCGTTTCCAGCGCCCCCAATTTCCACGATTTGACCTACTTCCACCTCAAGTCACGTCAGGGAACCTTTACCGGCGGCTATTTCGCCAACGCATCGATGGTCCGTTCCGACGTAAACAGCGACTTGATGGATAAGGGGCACCCTGCCTATCCGTGGGGCACGGAACCTTTCCCCCAGGGAAAACGGATCAACATGGGCGCCTACGGCAATACCGAAACCGCCGCCATGACTCACATGACCGCCACCATCCTCATGATCTACTAGACACCTGAACATACGGCGGAGGTTCCATTTTCTCCGATTGATTCCATGCCCGCCGCATGTTACACAGCAGGCCGACGATATGTTCCCCCGTCTTCCAGGAGCCTGAAATGACGATCCCGATCACCTGCCGGGTCATTCGCGTGGACGAGAAAACCACCCAATGCCAGACCTGCGGAAACACCTTCCCGGTTGACGGATCCATCAAGGGGAAACTTTGCGGCCGGGCCCAGGCGCTGGTCGAGGCAGCCGCTGAAAAGATCCGATCCAATCCACCGGATCCACCATTCACCCAGACGCCGGTGGATGTTCCCTGCCCCGACAATCACGTCGTGTATCGTCTCTATGCGGATGACCCGAATCCCAACATCTTCCATGCAACGCTCGAAAACGCTTCCACAGGGCCCATCCCCCGCATCAAGCCTTACCTGCCCGATCCGGATCAGCACAACGGTATCAGCCTGATCATTTTCCCGGGTGGCGGTTATGGAGGTCTTGCCGACCATGAAGGGAAAGGGTACGCCGAACATTTCCGCACGCATGGAATTGCCTGCTTCGTCGTTGAATATCGCCTGGGTTCACAGGGGCATCACCATCCGGCCATGCTGGAAGACGCCCAGGCCGCCATCGCCACCATCCGTCAACGGGCCGATTCTTTCGGCATAAACCCACGGCGGATCGGCGTCATGGGGTCTTCAGCCGGCGGCCACCTTGCGGCTCATTCCGTGGTCGGCTACACCACGTACCACAACCCCGCCCTGGTGCGCCCCGATTTCGGCATCCTTTGCTATCCCGTCACCACCATGCAGGGTGCTTGTTCGCATACCGGGTCCCGCAACAACCTGCTTGGCCCCAACCCGTCCCCCGAACAAATCGCGGACGTTTCCTGCGACCTGCACGTGACACCGGACACCCCGCCATGCTTCATCTGGCATACTGCGGAGGACCCTAATGTTCCGGTCGATCACAGTCTGCTGTTCGCTTCTGCACTCAACCGGCATAAGGTTCCATTTGAACTGCATGTCTACCAGAAAGGCCCACACGGGTTGGGATTGAACACCACCCTCCCGTGGGCCAACGACTGCCTGCGATGGATGAAAGAACGCTGAAACCTCCCGGATAGGACAACCCCATGAAACTCTGGTACCGTTCACCCGCCCGTGATTGGATCGAAGGCTTGCCCATCGGAACCGGACGCCTGGCCGCAATGGTACTCGGAACGTACAAACAGGAACGCATTGCCCTCAATCATGAGTGGTTGTGGAAAGGCTGTCACCGGAATCGCGATAACGACACCCGGGCTCATCACCTGCCGGAAGTCCGTCGGCTTCTGCTGGCAGGACAGTATGCCGAAGGGACCCTCGCCGCCAATATCGCGTTTGGCGGCAACGGCGGCGTAAGCGGAAAACCCCATCAGGTCGACCCGTATCAGCCCGCCGGAGACCTGCACCTCGAATTCAACCACGGGTTCGTCCATGATTACAACCGGACCCTGGACCTCGATACCGCCACGGCCACGGTCTCCTATCGAACCGGACCGGCACGGCTGACCCGCACCTGCCTGGCACACCTGGTCGACGATGTTATCCTGGTCCGGGTCGAACAGGGAGGAACCCCCTTTGATTGTGTTGCCTGGCTGGATCGCAACTTCGATCCCGATTGCACCCTGACGTTCGACACCAACCCTGAACAATTCACCATGGATGGCGTCATCCGGAACGGGGTGACATTCCGGATTCAGACCGGAATCTCCCAACAGGGCGGAACAACACGCGTGATCGATGGCAGAAAATTGCTGCTTCAAGGCGTCCGGGAAGTCATTTTCACCATCGACATCGGGGTGACGGTCGAGGGCCGCTCGGCGCCTGCCGAATGCGCCGGTAAAACCTCACCCGGCAAAATTCCCTGGAACCAGCGGGTGGAATCCCACGTTGCTGAACATCGCCGCCATTTCGGCAGCATGAGCCTGGACCTGAAACTCGACGAACCGGACCTTCCTACCGACGAACGTCTGCGGCTTCTGCGGTCGGGAAGTCCGGACCCCCATTTGCCGCTGTTATATTTCCATTACGGACGTTACCTCTTGTGTGCCTCTTCCGCCACCGCGACCCTGCCGGCCAACCTACAGGGCAAGTGGAACGAAGACCTTCAGCCCCCCTGGGATAGTGATTACCACCACGACATCAATTTGCAGATGAATTACTGGATCGCTGAACCGGCCGGCATGCAACGTTACGCCGAAGCCTTGTTGCAGCATATCGAGCGGTTTGTACCCCATGCCCGCAAGGCCGCACGGGATCTCTACGGATGCCGCGGTGTCTGGTTCCCGATCCAGACCGACGCCTGGGGCCGTTCAACCCCCGAATCATATGGGTGGGCTGTCTGGATCGGAGCGGCCGCCTGGCTGGCCCAACATATGTGGTGGCACTACGAATACAATCCGGACATCGAGTTCCTGCGCACCCGCGCCTACCCCTACTTCAAGGAAGTGGCAGCCTTCTACGAGGATTACCTGGTCGAGGACAACGCCGGCAACCTGCAAGTGGTCCCTTCCCAGTCACCGGAAAATCGGTTCGTCGGTGGCGGCGATCTGCCGGTCAGCCTGTGCGTCTCCGCAACGATGGACGTCATCCTGGCACGGCAAACCTTCGAATACGCAATCCGATCCGCTGAGCTCCTGGACGCCGATCCGGACAAGCGGAAACAGTGGCGCAGCCTGCGGGACAAGCTCCCCTCCCTGCGCATGGGACGACATGGCCAACTGCAGGAATGGAATGAGGACTTTGACGAGGTGGAACCTTCCCACCGGCATGTATCCCACCTGATCGGGCTTTTCCCCGGCGAATTGCTGGATCCGGTGAAAACCCCGGACCTCTGGCATGCAGCCGAGATTTCGCTCGAACGGCGCCTGGCGGCAGGCGGCGGGCACACCGGGTGGAGCCGCGCCTGGACGGCCTGCCTGTTTGCACGGCTCGGCCGGGCAGAACCGGCGTGGGAACACCTCAACCACCTGCTCACCGACTTCGCAACCGACGCCTTGCTCGACCTGCATCCGCCCCGCATATTCCAGATTGACGGCAACCTGGGCGGCGCGGCCGCCGTTCTTGAAATGTTGCTGCAAAGTCAGGGCGGCACACTGCGGCTTCTACCGGCCCTTCCATCCGCATGGCCGGACGGACGCGTGTCGGGGCTCCGGGCACGCGGAGGATTCACCGTCGGCATGGAATGGGAAAAAGGCAAACTGAAGGATGCAACCGTAATCAGTCAGCTGGCTCAGGATTGCATCATAACCAACCTGCCGGGCACCTGCATCGTAACCGGGGATTCCGGCCGCACGGTGACCCTGCATCGTGAAAACCACCAGATTCGCTTTGCAACCACACCGGGAATCCGCTATCGGATAACCACTTCACCGGTTTGAAACGGATGCCTTTTTGCGGGGGGCTACCGTAACGTGCTCTTCAAACGGCAACCCGGCCTGATACAGGGCATGTTGAACGTAACCCTTGATCATCCAGGTATCCAGAACCTCATGCACCTCCGGAAGCCGTCGGTCCAGTTCATGGGCAAAACGACGATAAGCCCGTGAGGCCGACGGATCCCGCCGGCCGATGCGCTCATACAGGTCCGCCAACGCCGTGCAATACCAGGCATGATGGTCCAGCATCCGCCAGGCGGATGCAGTCACCGGATCACGGTTTCGCCGTCCGGCAAGGATCCTGGGCTTGAACCTGTGAATCACAACGGGGATCCTTCGCCACTGCCGCAATACCCGGCGTAACCGTTCGGGCGAACGTTGTTCCCCCCGGATATAGGGAGGATCAAACAGCCGGCTCAAGGTTTCAAGATACGCCCGCACCGCCGATGCGCCGGGTCCGTAGCAATCCCGGAAATAGGCGCCGGCCATCCGGTCCGGATCCACCGCCCGGTTCCATAACGTGGTTCCCATCACATGCTGGTACCACCCGGTGGGGAATGCCACCCGCTGGGCCTGGCAACTGATCAATCCGTCCATGTCCAGATCCCGCAAACTCCGGATATCCGCATGCAAAACCCGTCCCAAAGCCATCTGCCCCGGATCGGCCATCCAGGCCCTCCAGAGGTGATAATCAAAATCCACCTGTTCCCCGCGAAAGGCCCGCCGCCAACCGCGAAACAGACGCAAATTGCCTGCCGGGGTGACGGGGAAGGTAAGCCGGTTCACCCGGAACGGTGCAAGCCGCTCTTTGACGTGTCTCCCGGCGGACGCAAACGGTTCCGCATAGGAGCGGGTAATCGGAGCAAACATCAGGATGAACCGGTCGGGATTCTGTATGCGCGCACGGACCGGCGCCCACAGCAGGTCGACGTAGGCCAGAAAAACGATCCGGGTTGCCAGACGCCGTGCGGTCAGCTTGCGGTCGATTTCATTCAACAATTGAACATACCATTCGCTATGGCGTTGCTTCCGGCACGCGGCACACTCGCAGAAATTGTTCGAGCCGTCTGCCAGCCAGACATGCACAATCGCCTCATCCGGATGCCGGCCGGCATACCGCACCACGTCATCCGCCATAATAGAACGAACCGCCGGATTCGCGTAACAAAGCTGCGTGTTGAGCGCAATCCCGCCCCACAGCTCACGAACCCCTTTAACTTCGGCAAAACACCGACGGGCTTTCTCGGGAACCGGGGCGCCATGTTTCCCCCACTCCAACCCTTCGACACCGAACGGTTCACAGGTCCAACCATGCCCCACCATGTGGAGGATCATTCCCCGGCGCAGCGCTTCCCGCTTGACTGCCGCATGAATGACCCCGGCCTGCTTCTTGGTGAAGGTTGTACGCAGCGGTGAACGATTCTTTTCAAGACCATACCAGTGTTCGAAGAATGTGTAGCTGGTCCGGAACTGGAGAAAGTAGGCGTTGAACCCGCGCTTGGCGGCATAGTCGATCAGGTTCGTTACATGTTCACGGGAACACGACCCCTCGATACAGATGCAACGATGGCTGTAACTGGCCGTTTCCACGCAGGAAACCGGAACCCGTAACGGATCGGCTACCCGCGGAATCCGTTCACCATGGGAACCGGGTTTCAACCAGCGACACCCCAGCGCCTCCAGCCAGCGATAGGCTGCGAACAAGGCACTGCGCGGATTCGATCCGGCCAGTATGGCACGACCGGCTCCGGCCAGTATCGCAATCTGATCCCGGCTTGGATCGGCGCCGTTGAGAACCGCCTCGGGCCATTCACCGGCCAGCTCGGAAATCAGTCCGATCCGTATATCCGCCATATGCAGGGCGCGTGTCAACCGGACCGGACACCCCGTCATCAACCCGAGGTAACGCACGACATCCCGTGCTGCAAAGGCCAATACGGGATCATGGCTTAAACACCCAACCGTTATCGAAGCAGGTTGCATATGGACCTCCCTACGGGCGGCGTGATTCACGGCCCGGAGGCCGGATCTTCACCGCAACCGATGCCAGCATGACCCCACCCGTCTCCCCCGTGACGGCAAGCGACTTGATGCGTAAATAATTGGCGCCCGCACTCAGCCGGCGCAGGCAGACCCGCGCCACCTGCCGGCCATCGAACCGGACCCGGCAACACCGGTCCCCGTCCACACGCCACTCCATCTGGAATCGGAACCATGGACCCGGCTGCAACAACCGGTCCGTCGACAGGCGCCATTCCACCAGATTATGGAAGGAATCCTCCGGATCGAAAGGAGGGGAAAAATGATCGGTCAACCCGATCGACAAACCCTGGCTTCCCGGTTCCGCCCGGAGCAACATATCCAGCACACCCCGCGCACCCAGGGGAAAATTCCATACGGCACAGGACGGCCATGCCGCATCGATCTTCCGGATCATCAGGATCTGGCGACGGGAATCATCCGGATGCGGACACAGCATCACCCCGCGGGTTCCAAACCGGGACCAGTCCTCCGCGGTTCCCGAGAAATCGGACACCTGCCGGGTGGCCTGAAGAAACGCCGGGTCCAGACGGGAGAGGACGACCCGTCCCCCCCCCTGACCGGAACTGATCAGCACCGCGCCTTGAGCAGTTACCACGGGATACGGATAGGCCGTTCCATGATCCCCCTGCGGCGGTGGCGGTTGATCCCGCAACGGGTCCCGCGCAACCTCCCTGAACCCCTGCCAGGTACGGCCTTCATCCCGCGAAAGGGCCGCATGCAAGACCTGGCGTCCTCCGTAGGCATAGGGATGCCGCTGACACCCGTTCCACACCAGCACCAGCCGGGTATCCGGCAACCGGACCAGGCCGGCAGGCGAATCGGACGACACGATCCCGGTGGGCGCCGGCCGGGTCCAGACCGCACCATCCGGCGACGTGGATTCATACAACCGACCCAGCTGGGTGCGGATCAGCATCCAGACCGAACCATCGGCACGTTCCACGGCAACCGGTTCACAGGCTCCATAGGCATGGGTAATATCCGGCGTCTGCACCGCCAGATCATTGGATTGTTTCCAGGTATGCCCGGCGTCATCCGAATACAACACGGCCGACACGAACATTCCCAGGAACGTGAAGGCATCGAGTCCCTCACCCCGGACAGCCCACGTCCGGGGAACATAATACGAGAACGGCAGCAGCATCCTGCCGGACCGCAGGGTGAGGGCGGCATTCAACGAACCCGTATAACCCTTCCAGATGCAGGTTGGCGCTGTCCACCGTAAACGTCCGGCTTCACTCCGGGCATACCAAACATCGATTCGCCTGCCTTGAAATGTTCCGGATCCGCCACGATCCCCTTCCCCCGCGGAATCCGGCGCCCGATCGTTGAGCATGAAAACGTGCAGTTCACCCCGCGCATCCAGCGTGGCCTCCATCACTGGTCCCAGGGTGACGGGGGCTCCCGCCCGCGGGATCGTATCCATGCAGGGGCCCCAGGTCATTCCATGGTCCCGGGAATAACGTGCCCGTACGGGCGAGGTGCCGGGACCCGGATCCCGTACAAAGGCCACCAGTGAGCGATCCGGCAGGAGCACCAGCTTGGGCGCCGTGTCGAACCCGGCATCCGCCACCGGTGTCAAACCTTCATGACCGGTTCGGGATCGGTCAGCGGAAGATCCGTTTGACATGCCGCTCCAGTATGTTCTGGTGAACGTTCTCGGCGATCTTCGATTCGAATCGTTCCAGCGCCTGGAAGTAACGGGTTCCCATTTCCGCCGCCACCTTGTACCCGACATGGATCAACTGCCGGAAATCGGCATTGTATTCCCCGCATGCCGGATCATGCCGCAGGGCATTCACAAACTGTTGGGCCGACCAGCCGTGCACCACATCAACGGAAGGCAGTCGATCCTTCCGGATATCGATGACGCTGGCATAGGGCCCGCACAACTCATCGAAACGCGAGCTGGCGGTCGCATAGATATCCCGGGCAACGGCCAGCCCCTCCCCATCGGCAGCCGCCAACCCGATCACTTCCTCCAACCAGGTGGTGCCGGCCGTCTTAAGGTGCAACCCCGTCTTGCGAGCCCGCACCGCCTTGCCGATTATCGGGTACAGGGAAAACTTGTCACTGCCCGAGTGGACACTGAGCTTCAGGTTACGGGGCAGTTTGAATTCACACAACGCAAACGCAATCACATCCAGATCCTGGCAGAACTCACGCTCGAATTGCCGCAGATCCCCGACGTAATCCACACCCTTGTTGAATCGCCCGGTGAATTTGGGCGCAATGGTCTGCGCAGGAATACCTTCGTCCGCGATGGCCGCCAGGATAAAGAACAGTTCAATCGGAGTTTGAGCGGCACCCGCTTCATCCATCGACACTTCGGTCACAAAGGTGTCGCGGCCGCGGGCCGCCTCGATCCGCCGATAGATGCGTCCCGCTTCCTGCACCGCCAGGAGGAACTTGCCCGCAATCCGGCGGATCATGTCCTGCGTAACCGTCAGGGGGGAACTGATGCCCGGCACACGGATTTCCCCGACATAACGCTGATGCCGGCTCACAAAGGCCTCCACGGCATCACCGGTCGCCGGCTTGCCGATGAAATCCGCCACATCCAGCGTGAAGAAATCACAAGCCTTCACGAACAAATCGACATTGCCAAGGCCGATATGATCCGCATCAACAAAATACGATCCACCCCACCCCAGGGACTTGACCGCCGCGTCCGCTTCGGCACGGACATCCTGGGGGACGGTATGCACAATCGTGTGCTCCCGGTTCGACTTATTCCAGACCGGCACCACCTCGATCCCCAATTGCCTGGCATCCAGGAATGCCTGAAGCTGGGCTTTCCCCTGGTGCGCAAAACGGTCACCGATCCCCATCGAATACTTATCCAACAACATACGCAATCTCCTTGTACAATCCGTCTCCTGAACAAAAATAGAGCAAAGAACAATCCAGCCGCTTTGGAAAGGAAAAACCACCAGTTCCCCCCATATATTGTGTTGCCCGGCCAGGGCACACATGCTATAGGATACCCCATTACGCTTGCGCGGGAGAATGTTGTGTATCTGAAAACACTTGAAATGGTCGGGTTCAAGAGTTTCGCAAACCGGACCCACCTGGAATTTGAACCCGGCATGACCGCCATTGTCGGTCCAAACGGCTGCGGGAAAAGCAATATTTCCGACGCCATGCGCTGGGTACTCGGCGAACAAAGCGCCAAGGCCCTGCGTGGCGCGAAAATGGAAGATGTCATCTTCAACGGCACCGACGCCCGTAAACCGCTCAACATGGCCGAGGTTTCGGTAACCTTTGCCGACTGCGATGCCGCGCTGGGCATGGAATACCGCGAAGTCACCATCACGCGACGGGTTTTCCGCACCGGGGAAGGCCAGTACTTCATCAACAAGACCCCCTGCCGCCTGAAAGACATCCAGCGCCTGTTCATGGATACCGGGGTGGGCACCACCTCGTACTCCCTGATGGAACAGGGACGCATCGACCAGATCCTGAGTTCCCGCCCGGAAGACCGCCGTGAAGTGTTCGAGGAAGCCAGCGGCATTACGAAATTCAAAGCTGATAAACGGGAAGCCCTGCGCAAGCTGGATCACACCGAGGCCAACCTCCTGCGGCTGGCCGATGTCATCCGGGAAGTCAAACGACAGATCGGATCCCTTCAGCGCCAGGCCGGCAAAGCCAGACGGTACCAGCAGATGCACGACGAATTGCGCAAGGTCGACATTCTGGCCACCCGGGAACGCCTGAGCCTGTTCGATCGCGACATCAAGGAACTTCAGGACAATCTGGAAATCGCCCAGAACGGCTTGAAGACCACCCAGCTGACGGTCGACGAACTGGAAAACACCAGCCGGGGACTGCGCCAGGGATTGGTGGAGACCGAGCACACCATCGGCACCGCCCGTGAACAGGCGGTCCAGTTGCAGGGTAAACTGGACCACACCCGCGAACTGATCGAAGTCAGCGAACGCCAGATCGTGGAGTACCGGACCCTCTCCGAGCGTGACTCCCGGGAAATCGAAACCACCTCCCAGCAGCTGCACATCACCCGGGAAGCCCTCGCGACCATGGAATCCAGGGTGATGTGCA
>Ga0208374_1000389_pt1 | contig 20405 bp, 17 predicted proteins | sample RifOxyC3_FD_184037 | JGI IMG/M metagenome (GOLD analysis project Ga0208374, IMG submission 184037) | Groundwater microbial communities from Rifle, Colorado - Rifle Oxygen_injection C3 (SPAdes) | ecosystem: Environmental > Aquatic > Deep subsurface > Groundwater | place: Rifle, Colorado, USA...
GCTCGCCGCCCGCTTCACCAGCGATTCAAACAGGTCCCCCACCGTTCCCGACACCGCCAGCAGGGCGCCCAGCCGGATCGCATCGTAAAACGTCAGGGGGACCCGTCCCAGGGCGCCACCCGTCGCATACCAGAATCCCAGGGAAACCAGCACGGAAAACAGGATGCCGCCCGCCAGCCCCTCGTAGGTCTTGGCCGGCGACAACCGCGGGAACAACTTGTGCCGTCCGAAGGTCCGCCCCACCAGGAAAGCGCCGACATCCGAGCTCTTCACCACGATCACGCAATACAGCAGGAGAAGCCGGCCGGTCGGACCCAGACAGCTTCCGGTGGGAGACTGATCCCACTCAAACGCAAGCCGCGTGAAGAAATTCAGCAGGAACGGCACATACCAGACGCCAAACAGGGTGCAGGCGATGGTTTCAAGCGGCTTGGGATTATGTTTCTGGGGGAATTGCCGCAGGAATACCGCAATCAGCGTGAGGAACAGAACCGCCTGTTCCCAGAAGTACAACGTGGCCCAGGAATCGGGTATCGAGATGCCGCAAAACGTGGTGGATATCAGGATGGTCCCGAGTATCACCCCCAGGAACCGGAAGGTCGGAATGCCCGCCGCATTGACCATGCTGTAGAATTCGAACTGGGCCAGTGCGGCAATGCCCACCAGTAGCGGCCAGGTCCAGATAGTCGGCAGGTACAAGGCCATCAGGATGACCAGGAGTCCCATGACCAGGCCGCTAATCACCCGCAGTCTCATCGTTTCACCTCCGGTTCAATACCGCCGAACCGGCGGCTTCGTCGAGCGTAGTCATCCAAGGCCGCCCGGAAATGCGGTTCACGGAAATCCGGCCAGCAGACCGGGGTCACGTATAGTTCGGCGTAGGATAACTGCCACAGCAGGAAATTGCTGATCCGCATCTCCCCGCTGGTCCGTATCAACAGGTCGGGATAGGGAATGTCCGGCGCATACAGGTTGGCCGCCACACAGGCTTCGTCCACGGACTCCGGCTGGAGCGTTCCCGCCTTCACCTGTTCGGCAATCCGACGCGCGGCATGGGCAATCTCGGTCCGCCCCCCGTAACTCAAGGCCAGGACCAATTGATGGTCGGTATAACCCGCCGTGCGTTCCATGACCCGGTTCAGGCTGTTCATCACCACGTCCGGCAGATCCGCCAGCCGGCCGATCACCCGCAAGCGGACCCGGTTCTCATGCAACTCATGCTCCTGGTCATCCATGAACCGGACCAGCAACCGCATCAGGCCGTCCACCTCGGCTTTGGGACGGGACCAGTTTTCCACGCTAAAGGCATACAGCGTCAGAAATTCCACACCGGCATCGCGGCAGGCCTTGATGACCACCCGGACGGACTGCGCGCCCGCTTCATGCCCTTTCAGGCGCGGGGATCCGCGTTCCTTGGCCCAGCGGCCATTGCCATCCATGATGATGGCCACATGCCGGGGCACCGGGTTTACACGATTATCCGCCACGCATCCTCCATTTCCCGCGGTTGTTCAGACGGGTTACAATCCCACGCGCATCGTGCTGTCACGACGCGGTCCGACCGAAAGTATCCCCAGGGGGGCGCCGGTCAATTCACACAACCGGGCCACATAGCGGTACGCCGCATCCGGCAGATCCTCGTACCGGGTGAGCGTGGAGGTGGCACATTGCCAACCCCCCATTTCCTCGTAGACGGGCCGGCATCGTTCCAGGATATGGACACTGGCTGGAACCGTATCATACAACTTGCCGTCACATTCGTAGGCCACGCAGATCTTGATTGTCTTGAGTGAATCCAGCACGTCCAGTTTGGTCACCGCCAGCGTGGTGAACCCGTTCAACCGGCACGCATACCGGGCCACCACCGCATCAAACCATCCGCAACGCCGCGGCCGCCCGGTCGTGGCGCCGAATTCCACCCCCACCCGTCCCAGGGTTTCCCCCACGGAATCCTTCAACTCGGTCGGGAACGGACCATCCCCCACCCGCGTCGTGTAGGCCTTGATCACGCCAATGACGTGCTGAACCTGGCCCGGCCCCAATCCGGCTCCGGTACAAGCGCCTCCCGCGGTGGTGTTCGAAGACGTCACAAACGGGTAGGTGCCATAATCAATATCCAGCATCGTCCCCTGGGCCCCTTCAAAAAGGATTTTCCGGTCCGCCTTGACCGCTTCATGCAGGATCCCCAACGTATCGGTGATGTACGGTTTCAACCGCTCAGCGGCCCGCCGGTAATCCGCCAGCACCACGGCGCCATCCACCGGCTTGCCACCCACCTCGAGGATGGCCCGGTTGGCATCTTCAATGCGTATGGCCAGCAGTTCCTCGAACCCCGGCGAGACCAGGTCACCCATCCGGATCCCCGTCCGCGAGGTCTTGGCAGAATAGGCGGGTCCGATACCCCGCTTGGTGGTGCCAATGCGGTCCGACGCACGCCCCGCCTCCCGGCCCTCGTCCAGGACGCGATGATACGGCAACACCACATGGCACCGGTCACTGATGAACAGGCGCCCGGCCACCTTGATGCCGGATTGCTCCAACCCGTCGAGCTCAACGAGCAGGGCCAGGGGATCCACCACCAGACCGTTGCCGATCACGCACACCTTGTCCGGATGCAGGATGCCCGAGGGGATCAGGTGCAGGACATATTTGGCATCCCCCACCTTGACCGTATGCCCGGCGTTGTTGCCCCCCTGGAACCGGACCACCAGGTCGGCTTCGGAAGCCAGCACATCAATGATCTTCCCCTTGCCTTCATCGCCCCACTGGGCTCCGACGAGTATGGTGCTGGGCATTCGCCCCTCCTTCATTCAGGTTCAACCGGCCGGCCCGGACCGTCAGGCCGACACGGCGCTCAACAATACGCGAATCACTTCATCCTGCATCGCTTCGGTCAGTTCCGGATACACCGGCAAAGCCAGCGTTTCAAGCGCCGCCTGCTCGCTCACCGGGAAATCCCCCTGCCGGTACCCGAGATCCTTGAAACATGCCTGCAGGTGCAAGGGGACGGGATAGTACACCTCACACCCGATTTCGGCCTGGTTCATGCGTTCGCGCACCGCATCACGGTTGGGTACGCGCACCACATACTGGTTGTAGATATGGTGATGAGTCATACCGTCGGCACGGTAAGCGGCCGTGGGAGGCGTTACCGCACGGCCGGCAAATGCGGCATCATACCGGGCCGCATGCCGTCGCCGGGCCGCATGCCAGGCATCCAGATGCGGCAACTTGACCCGCAACACCGCCGCCTGGATGGCATCCAGGCGGAAATTCCCCCCCACCATGGAATGGTAATACTTGGGATGCATCCCATGGTTCCGGATACGCCGGAGCGATTCCGCCAAGGCGGGATCCGAAGTCACCACCATGCCGCCATCGCCGAACCCACCCAGATTCTTTGACGGGAAAAAGCTGTAGCAGCCCATGGCACCCATGGCGCCGGCACGCCGCACAGCACCCGCCAGCCGATATTCCGAACCGATAGCCTGGGCGGCATCCTCGATCACCATCAATTCATGGACACGCGCCAGTTCCATCAACGGCGTCATGTCCGCGCACTGGCCAAACAGATGGACCGGCAGCAAAACCTTGGGGCGCAATTTCTTATATCTGGCTGGAGGCGATTCCAGCAGGGCTTTGACCCGTTTCGGATCGAGGTTCAATGTTTCCGGATCCACATCGGCAAACCAAGGCGTAGCACCCAACCGTGCAATGCAGCCGGCGGTGGCAAAAAAGGTATACGGGCTGGTAATGACGGCATCACCGGGACCCACCCCCGCCGCCATCAACGCCGCCAACAGGGCATCGGTTCCGGATGATATTCCGACACCAGCAGTTGCGCCGCAATAAGTTGCGATGTCGCGTTCGAGACCTTCGACAACCGGACCCAGGATAAAATGTTGGGAATCGCACACCGCATCCAAAGCTTGGCGGACCTCCTCACGAATCCCGGCGTATTGCGGTTTCAAATCGAGCAACGGCACCTTCATGACCTGCTCCCCTCGCGCCATCCCCGCGGCAGCCACGATTGCCATCCGCAAAGAAAACCATTCCACGAAAGCCGGTATTCTAGGGTCTTCATCCGTCAAATCAAGCCGAACAGCCACCCCTCCCCATATTTTATTCCCGGGAACCAAACCCGGACTGACGTCCACAACCTGATGTAGGGTCAGGTGCCACACGCGGAAAGGCAGGATGCATGCTCCGAATGCGCCGTGGATTTTGAGACCGCAGACGACCGGCTTGACTTTTCGACATTCCGGGAAGACGATCCGGAATTCGGTTCCATCCGATTTAACGTAACGAACCCACCGGGAACCAGACATGAAAATATTGTTACCCGATCCGCATGCCCAGGCAAGGGCCGAAGCCGAAACCATCAACGCCAAACGTGAAATGGTGCTGAATCTTCGAATAAACCGCATCCTGGCGGATTGCCTTTGTACCGGATACCGACCGCGGGCCCATTTCCATCAGCAACACGGATGATCCCCTCGACTACTGGAAGCCGTCTCCCCCGCCAACCGCATTTCCCTACCCGGGCGGGCTCGCTGCCCCCGGGGTTGGAAATGGACTTCACCTGGATGAGGAACCCGACGAACTGTTCCCCCTGCCCGTCACCCATATGATGCCCCACTACACCCGTGATGTGCCGGGGGGCGTGGAATTCCTGACGCGGTATTGCCCGTTCTGGGGCCGGTGCAACCTGATCCTGTTTGACGATACCCTGCGTTCCGTGGCAATCGAAAAGTGCAGTTTCAAATATATCGACGTGTTCCATCCCGGACCGGACGGCCGCAGCCACATTTCCGGAATGACCTGCCGGGATAACAACACCACCCAGGGTCGGCATCAGCAGGCCATGCGCGAAAGCTATCTCAAGCTTTTCAACCTGCCCCAGGACGGTCCCGACATGTGCTTCTGGAATGCCTGCAGGAAATTCGAAACCAAGCTGGCCCGGGAATTGACCCAGCTTGGAACCAACGCCCATTATGATGATCTCCTGCGCCTGTTTCTTGCACCGTGGCCGAAAGGTTTGAACAAATGGGGACTCCGGGTCCATCCCGATGCCGGCCTGGTCGGTTACACCCTCCAAACCCATGTCTTGCTTCTACGGGAGAAAACCTACCTGCGATGGCAACGCAGTGAGGACGGAACACGTTATCCCGCGGAACCGGAAACGTACCAGGCAAACCGCTAGCAGGAAACCGCGGGATCGGACACATCCGGATCGGAGGGATCGTCCGGTTCAGACGGGTCCGATTCATCCGTGAATTTGGGATGGTTGCCGGCAATGACCAGCGTGGCTTCACCTTTGACCTTTTTGCCGGCAAAGGATGCTGCCAGGGTCTCCAGGGATCCACGTTCAACCCGCTCGAAATGCTTGGTCAGTTCCAGGCAGACCGCCGCCTGCCGGTTACCCAGCGCCTCATAAGCCGCCGCCAGCGTGGCACCCACCCGGTACGGCGATTCAAAAACCACCAGGGTATGGGGCATCGAGGCTTCGGATTCGAAGAAACGGCGCAACGGTCCCGGTTTCCGCGGCGGATAACCCTTGAAGGTGAAACTCGAGGTCGGCAACCCCGACACCACCAGGGCCGTCAATACGGCACTGGGACCCGGAATCACCACCACCGGTATACTGTTTTCCACGGCCAGGCGGACCAGCCGGTAGCCCGGATCACTCACGGACGGCATACCGCCATCCGAACACAGTGCCACTTGGTGGCCTTCCCGCCAATGGGCCAACAGGTGTTCCCCGGACGATGCTTCGCGGTGTTCCCGGTAGGAGACAACCCAGCGTGGCACCGGAATGTTGAAATGCGCCAGCAACTGACGGGTGCGGCGGGTATCCTCACAGGCCAGCACCTGCACCTGTTTGAGAATCTCAATCGCCCGTGGCGACAGATCCTGCAGGTTTCCGATCGGTGTTCCGATTACGTATAACATCGTTCAACCGTTCTCCCATCGCACGCTTGAGGTTATCCAGCCCGTCCCCGGTTTTGGCCGAAATGGCAATGGCCTCCGGGTAGCGCGACATCACCTCCGCCCGCGCGGCATCATCCGCCAGCGCATCACACTTGTTCATGACCAGCAGGGATGGAACCCGGTCCGCCCCGATGTCGGCCAACGTATCGCGCACCACGGCCAGATGATCCGCCACCCTCGGGTGGTTGGCTTCCGCCACCACCACCAGCAGGTCGGCCCCCACGGCAACATCCAGTGTAGACCGGAACGAGGCCACGAGTCCATGCGGGAGATGCCGGATGAAGCCTACGGTGTCGGTCAACATGGCCCGGGTCCCGTCCGGCAGAAACACCGCCCGGGTCTTGGTGTCCAGGGTGGCAAACAGCCGGTCATCCACATAGGCGTCGGCACGGGTAAACACGTTGAGCAGGGTGGATTTTCCCGCATTGGTGTATCCCACCAGGCATAACAGGGGCATGGCATGGTGGTCACGTTTCTCCCGCGCACGGTCCCGCCTCGCCTGGATGTCGGCAAGCTTCCGCTTGAGATCCGAGATTCGCCGCCGCATGGGCGCATTGCGCAGCTGCAGGGGGCTTTCACCCGGGCCCCGCATGCCGATCCCGCCGGCATAACGGTGCTGCTTCTCCGAAACGGGAATGCGCGAGACCAGGTACTGCAACTGGGCCAGTTCCACCTGGATCTGGGCTTCCGCGGAACGGGCCCGGTTGGCAAAAATCTGCAGGATCAGTTCCGTCCGGTCAATGACCTTCAACCCGAGCGCCAGGTCGAGGTTGTTGACCTGGATGGGCGACAAATCATTGTCGAAAATAACAAGGTCCGCACCGGCCTGGCGACAAGCCAGTTGAACATCCGACAGCTTCCCCTCCCCCAGGTAAAACTGCGGGGTTGGGGCGTCCCGGCGCTGGGTGATACAACCCACCACGACCGCACCGACGGTCTCCGCCAGTCGCTCCAGTTCGGCCAATGAATCCCCGGCAACGGCGCGGTCCGTCCTCCCGCAAATGGCCTGGACCAGGATGGCCTTTTCGGCAACATATACCTTTCGTCCTTGGGCAGGCTTCATGGTGCACCCTTTTCGGCAGGCCGGGATTCCATCCTGAGCTTTATGGCAGCCAGGACCTCCGCCTTCTCGGCATCCGCCAGGTCCAGAACTGGATTCCGGGAATGGGTCCGGAACAAACTCTTTCGCAATTCCTTCCCGGTCTTCACCCCCGGCTGGTGTTTACTCCAGTCGACAAACCGTTCAAGGGCCGCGGGATTATCAAAGGCCATGCAAATCCGGCCTTGCCGCCATTGATCTCGCGGGGAATCGAACAACCAGCAATGATCACGAAGATTCAGGCGGCAGGAATGACACCGGCGTACCGGCTTGCGGTTCATGGGCATGCGTGTGTAATCTCGATTCCGGCAAAAACATTCCGGGTGAATGGGGCGAGCGACGGGATTCGAACCCGCGACCATCAGATCCACAATCTGATGCTCTAACCAAGCTGAGCTACGCTCGCCATCACCGGAGGAATGGAATCTACCCTGCCCGCCTACGAATTCAATAAAAAAACGCCGGCCGAATACATCTACCGTGAACGGGCATGCCGGAAACGCAGGGGCGTGGTTCCCGTCAGGCGCTTGAAATGCTTGATGAAATAGCTCTGGTCGGTAAATCCGACCTCGTAACCGATTTCCGTGCAGGACTTGTCCGACCGGGTCAACAGTTCCTGGGCATGCTGGATCCGGATCTGGAACAAGAGTTCCAGCACCGTCTTCCCGGTGAATTCCCGCATGAGGTGGGAAAGACGTCCGATGCTGACTCCGGCTTCCCGCGCGACATCGGCCAGCGAGATCCGCAGGGCATGGTTCCGGCTGATATAATCGATCACCCGTGTTACCCGGGGATTCGTGCGGTTGACCCCGTGAACGTAGACCCCGTCGATGAATTCATCCAGCGCCTTCATGAGGGCGGCGGAAAGGATTTCGAAACTTCCGGCCTTGACCAGGCGTTCCGTCCAGGCGTGGTTGCGCTCGATCAGGGGTTCCAGCAGGGGATTGTCCTCAATGGCCGCCCGGGTCAGGCAGCTCATCAGTTCAATCGTGCGCGCCCGCAACACCGGCATCTGGGACGATGCCAGGAAAATCGCGGCCAGCATCTCGTTGAGCAGGCGCCGCGCTCCTTCCCGATCCCCCGCCCGGATGTTCGCCAGCAGACTCCGCTCCTTTTCAAACGCATACAGCGCCGATTGCCCGTTGCGCCGCTGGGCTTCAATCGCCTGCGTGATCTGCATCTGCTGCTGGTTCCGGATGCGGTTTTCCGTCAACAGGTCGGCCGACCAACCGGTGCAGTCATACAATCGATTCATGAGGATTTTTCCCGCACCGGCCATCGATTCCAGGGATCGCGCAGGCAAACGGGCAACCCAAAGCGTCGACGGCTCCCGGTTGACCCCGTGCACCGCCAGATAATCAACCGCCTCACGCCGGTCGCCATCCTCCGTTCCGCACCAGACCGGACCGGCCAATACGCCGCCGTGCAGCACGCGGTGTTGTTCCATGGCCACCATGCAGAACACCAGGTTCGGCGCCGCATGCATGACAAACCCCGACCCGCTGTTCACGCTTTCCTGGATGGCATAGCGCATATCCCTGGCAAACCCCGCCCATTGACCAAGCACCGCATCCGCCGTGCCCGGTCCAATCCATGCCCCGCTCATATCGACAAATCGTGCCCGCAATCCGGTCTCATGCCGACAGGTCCGGGCAATCTCAAGCATCATGCGTTTTGACAGAATCGGCATAGTCATACCCTTCAGGACAACCAAATATCGGCATTATCCAACCATTATTCTTACAGGACAGCAAGATCGTTATATTTTTAACATAAAATGACTATTGACGCTCACGCGAAGTCAGCTAGAGTTGGCGCGTTTTCGGGGATGAACCCGATGAAGCACACAACGCGTTTAACCGAACCATAAGGGGGAAGCACGTGAGCATACTGAACGAGATTGCTGAAAATCTGATGAAGGGCAAAGCCAACGACGTGAAAGCACTCGTGGAGAAGGCCATCGCCGCCAACGAGAAACCGCAGGACATCCTGAACAAGGGATTGCTTTCCGGCATGGGTATCATCGGCGAACGGTTCAAGAAGAATGAAGTGTATGTTCCGGAAGTGCTCATCGCCGCCCGCGCCATGAAGGCCGGCATGGCGATCCTCCAGCCGAAACTGACCTCGGCCGGCGTCCAACCGCTGGGAACCGCCGTGATCGGGACGGTCAAAGGCGATTTGCACGACATCGGCAAGAACCTGGTCGGCATGATGCTCGAAGGCGCCGGCTTCAAGGTGGTCGATATGGGCATCGATGTGGACGCCCAGAAGTTTGTCAATGGCGCCCGCGACAACAAGGCGCAGGTTATCGGAATCTCGGCGTTGTTGACCACCACCATGACCAACATGAAGGCGGTCGTGGATGCCGTCAATGCGTCCGACCTCAAAGGCAAGACCAAGGTCATGATCGGTGGCGCTCCGGTCACCCAGGCGTTCTGCGATGAGATCGGCGCCGATGGTTATGCGCCGGACGCGGCCTCGGCTGCGGACCTCGCCAAGAAGCTCCTGAAGAAGTAATTCGACGGTTTGAATCATCAGCCCCGGATGGCGGCAACCCCGCTTCCGGGGCTTTTTTTTTAATCGGTGGGTGTATACCACCACCTTCCGGCAGGATCAGGGTATCCGGCCGAGGAAGCGAAGCAGGCCGTCCAGGATGGTCCAGGGATGGGGTGGACATCCCGGCACATGCAGATCAACGGGCAGCAGGCGTCCGACGCCGGCGCCACACGCGTTGTGATCGGCATACAACCCTCCGGATACCGCACAGGCCCCCACGGCAATGACGATCTTGGGCGACGGCACGGCATCGTAGGTTTTCCGCAGGGCAAGTTCCATGTTATGGGTAACCGGACCGGTCACCAGCAATCCATCCGCATGCCGGGGCGAGGCAACAAACTGGATGCCGAACCGGCCCAGGTCAAACGTCAGCGTATTCAGCACGTTGACATCCGCCTCGCAGGCGTTGCAGCCCCCGGCGCTTACCTGGCGGAGCTTCAGCGAGCGGCCGAACAACCGGGCGGCCTCACGATGCAAGGCATCGGCCAGCCTGGATTCACCTTCCCGAATCATCAGATCGTCCCGTGCCCGGGCCGCCAGCCGGTATTCCTTCGAAAAACGCACCCCCTGCCCTCCGCAAGCCCGTTCACAGGCTCCGCAAAACAGGCATTTACCAGTGTCGAGGCGGAGATGTTGGCCGGGGTCGGCCGAGATGGCGCCGGTGGGACATTGCTCCACCAGCTCCGCTGCATTCGCCACCGGGCTGGGATCGATCACCGGCATCCCCTTGAACGTCACGGGCAACACGGGTTCCAGGCGCGGATAATCGTAGGTCCGGTACCGCTGCCGCATTCGGGCTTTTAACTCGCGCCACATATCAATCCCTCACAAATCGTGTCCACAGTAGGAAAGGTTGAAACTCTTGTTGCACAAGGGAAAATCGGATATGGCCTGGTTACGCAGCGATAGCGCCAACCCAAACCAGTTGTGGAAGGACGGGTCCACCACCTTGTAATGGGCAAACCGGCCGGCTGGATCCGTCAGGGCCACGTGGCAGATTTCCCCACGCCAGCCTTCCACCAGGGAAACCGCCAGGGTATCCGGGGCCAGCAACCCGCAGGCAACCTGGACCGCTCCTTCCCCCAGCATGGACAGCTGTTCGCGGATGAAGGCAATCGACCGCTGGCATTCCGTCCACCGTATGAAAGCCCGTGCAAACACATCGCCGCTATGCCAGGCACCCACCGGAATATGCGCATACCGGTAAATGCCGGAAGGAAAATCATTCCGGATATCCCGGGCAATGCCGCTGGCACGGGCAGCCGGGCCTACCAGGCCGATCATCTCCGCATCCTGACGCGAAACACAACCCGTCTCTTCGAAACGGGCCATGACGGAATTCGTGGACCACAACAATTCAACGGCGCTGGTCAGGTCCTTTTCCAACGCATCCAGGCGCTTCTGAACTTCGGCAATGGCAGCAGCATCAACCGTGACGCCCAATCCCCCGGGCCGGACCAGTCCGCGTCCGAACCGGTTCCCGCACAATACCGCCGTGAGGTTGAGCCAGTCACCCCGTATCCGTCCGCAGTAGGATGCGGTCGGCAGATATCCCACATCACCCGCCAATGCCCCGAGGTCACCGGTATGGTTGGCCAGCCGTTCGAGTTCAAGGGCCACACCGCGCAACACCTGCGCACGGGACGGGACCCGAACCGAGGCAAGCTGCTCCACCAGGTGGGCATACGCCGTGGCATGCCCGATCGTCGTGTCCCCGGCCGCCGTCTCCAGGTAATGGACGGTTTTCCGGTCCGGTCCGCCACGCAGGTGCCGTTCCAGCCCGCGATGCTGGTATCCCAGCTCAATTTCAAGATGGAACACGGTCTCGCCATGGCATTGGAAACGGAAATGGCCCGGTTCAATGACGCCGGCATGCACGGGGCCAACCGCCACCTCATGAACCTCGTCGCCTTCCATGTGGAAATAATCGGTAACGCCCGGCAGGGGGGACCCCTCCCCCCCGGGCATGGAGGCCCCGGCACGGTACGGCGCGTGGAAGCGGATGGGCTTCAACCAGGGATGCCCTTCCGGCTTGATCGCCCATTGCTCGGCAATCTCACGTTCAAACCAATGGGCCTGCGGGCATTCCGGGGTCACCGACGGATACCCGTCACGCACCCGCGTCACGGCCGCCGCCAAGGTTCCGTTGACATCGTCTGCCAGCACCGCCAGCAGTTCCACCGATCCATCCCCGGCCTCGTGGCCCGACCAGGACACAAGACGCTGGCCGCCCTGGATGGCATCCAGCAGGGCTTTCCGGAACTCCGCAATTTCCAGGATGGGAACCTTGCGCCGCGGTACGGCATCGCCATGCACGAAGGGAACGAAACCGGATGGCTTCATGGTGTCCCACCACCAGTGAGAATGACGGACGCCGATTCCAGGATGTGGCGGAAACCCGGCGGCATCCAGAGTCCCAGCACGAGCAGAAACAACAGCGGCAGGACCACCATGAGCCATTCCAGGACCGGACTGGGAACCGATTTCACAGATGCCGGCCGCGGTCCCCAGGCCATCCCGACGGCATGGCGCAACGATCCGGCAAAAACGATGACCGCTCCTGCCAGGAACAAGCCCAGCACCCCATACCGTTGCGACTCCACCGCCGCCCGGATCAGGAACCATTCACTCATGAAGATTGCGAACGGGGCGACACCGATCAGGATCAGGATGCCTGCCAGCATGCCGGTTCCCCAGGCCCGGTTCACCTGGAGGCTGGCACGGATCTTCCGCATGTCATGGGTACCGTAGATCTGTCCCAACCGCCCGGCACTGAAGAATGCAAGCGCCTTGCAGACGGAATGGTTCAACGTATGAAACAGCGCGGCCACGGCGCCCAGCGGGCCCAGTCCCAACCCCAGCGCGATAATGCCGATGTGCTCAACACTGCAGTAGGCAAGAAAACGCTTGAGATCGCGCTGCACGACGATGAACACGGCCGCCACCAGGATGGAGACCAGTCCGAACCCGATCAGCAGGTTGGATGCCCAACCGGATCCGCCAGTGGCCGACGCAACCAGCGGCAGGAAGCGCATGATGGCATAGAGCGCCATGTTCAACATGAAACCTGAAAACAGGGCCGATACCGGGGCGGGTGCCTGGCTGTGGGCGTCCGGCAACCAGCTGTGCATCGGCGCCAACCCGGCCTTGGTTCCAAACCCCACCAGGAGGAATATGAAGGCCACCTTCATCAGGTTCTTGTCGAGGTTGCCCGCAATCGCCTGCAGGTGCGTCCAATGCAGGAGATGCGTATCCGTCGCCGATACGGCGCCGATCGAGGCGGCCACCAGCAACACCCCCATGAAGGCAAAGGCCACACCGACCGAACACACGATCAGGTACTTCCAGGTGGCCTCCAGCGAAACCGGGGAGACATGCAGGCAGATCAGGAAAGCCGTCAGCAGCGTGGTGGCTTCCACCCCCACCCACATCACACCGAGATTATTGGAAAGCAGGACCAGTGTCATGGCGGCCATCGCCCCGTACCACAGGGCGGCAAACCGGCGGGCCGAATGCCGGTCCAGGGCATGGGCTGGCGGCTCATGCCGGAAATAGACGCCGGCAAAAACCGAACTCATCACGAACACCACCATCAACACCGCCAGGTGGAAGGCCGACAACGCATCAAGATGCAACCAGCCACCCACGGTTAACAACGGTCCGGCCTGGAAAACGGTTATCACCGCCCAAAGTGCCAGCAGGGCAATCAGGGGGACGCCGACCATCACCAGGGCCAGCGCCGAACGTGCCGACGGCAGCACCGGACTGATCAACGCCACCAGTACCGGGAGGATCAGCAACCACCATAATATATTTCCCATACCGTCCATGCTACCCCTTCAAGGTGCTCAGTTGATCCACGTCCATATGGTCGAATTCACGGCTGATATGCCAGATCATGATCGCCATGACCAACACCCCGACAAACACATCCAGCAGGATGCCCAGCTCAATCAACAGGGGAATTTCCGGCACCACCGCCAGGCCAAAAGCCGTCATCCCGTTTTCCATCACCAGGTATCCGAGCACCTGGGTGACCGCCTTCCGGCGGCTGACCAGCAGGAACAACCCGGTCAGGATCGCGCCAATCGCACCCGGCACCACCAGGGCCGACGTGGTTTCGGAAACCGGCAACGGCAGGCGGATACCCACCCAGAACGAGATGGTCAGGAGCGCAATCCCCACCAGGATGGAAGTTCCATACCCGAAGAACGGTTCCACCTCCCGGCGGACATTGGCATCACGAACCGCACGCGACAACAAGCCGGGAAAAATCAAGCCCTTGACCACCACCACCAGGCCGGCGAGAAACAACGTGCGCGGATTCAATCCCTCGTGCGAGAACAACGGCAACAACGCCAGCATCACGCCCTGGAAGGCCACCAGCGAGATGCAGGTCGCCAGCCGGCTGCTGAGTGTCAACGCCAGGTTGATCAGCATCAGGATCGCCATGATATTGTCGGTGATACCGTGCATATTCACCTCATCACCAGGAACAGGGCCAGTAGCGCAAAGGCCGTGGCCGTGAGCAGCAGGTGCGGCACCCGCACCAGACGCAGGCGGGCCATGATCGATTCAATGATCCCGACGACCATCGCCAGGATCAACATGCCCGCCAGGCCATACCCGAGGTCAAGCAGTACCATGCCGGTCCGGTAAGGCGTCACCAGGCTTACCAGGAAGGCCCCCAGCGTCCATAATTTCAGGATGGCACCGTAGAGGATGAAGGCGAAATCCGGGCCGCCATGATCCAGCACCATCACCTCGTGGATCATGGTCAATTCCAGGTGGGTATTGGGATCATCCACGGGTATTCGTGAGTTCTCGGTCAGGAACACGCCCAGCCAGGCCAGGCCAACCAGCACCATGGCGCTGCCGGCCGGCCCCCACACCCCGGATGATACCCCGGCCAGCGCCGGGGACAGGGACCACTCGCCGCTCACGTATATCACGGTCACCAGCCCCATGAACCAGGCCGGTTCAGCCAGGGCGGAGAATTGCACCTCCCGGCTGGCACCCATCCCCTCAAAACTGGAACCCGTGTCCAGCGCCGCCATGACGGTGACAAACCGCATCACCCCGAACAGGTAGGCGACCAGCAGAAAATCCCCATTGAACGAAACCAGGGCCGGAACTTTTCCGAGCGGGACAAACGCCAGCGCCACAAGGACGGCCGCCAACCCCGCCACCGGTCCGGTCCGGAACACCCAGGTGGTGGTTCCACTGTAGACCGCCCCTTTTCGCAGGAGCTTGGCGAGATCGAAATAGGCCTGTAACAGCGGTTGGCCGTGCCGCCCGGCAAACATCGCCTTGACGCGGTTGATGATGCCCGTCAACAGGGGTGCCACCACCAGTGCCAGCACATACGCGCATAGACTGTCCCACGTCATAGACCGGTCCTCACAACGCCACCAGCAACAGGATCAGCAGGGCCAGGGCAACATACAGCACATACACCTGCACATGGCCCGCCTGGAGCCACCGCAGCCGGATGAACATCCGTTCCACAAACCGGAAAAACGGACGAAACAGATAATCATTGGCCGTATCCCCGGCGCGGGATTCATACGAGGCGGCAGCGGGAAACAAGCCGGTTGGAGGACGCAACCGTATCCGGAATCCAAGGATCGCCCGGAACAGACTGGTGATCGGCTGCGTGTAGGACGAAGCCGTATACTGCATGCGAACCGTAGGGGCCGCATAACCGCAATCCCAGGTTACCGCACGCCCGACACACCGGCCGTTCAACAGGCGCCACCGCACCACGGCCAGCAGGAGCCCCAAAACGATCAAAACCGCGGACACCCCGCTCACACGGGACACAACGGAACCCAGCATCGCAAGCGGACCGGTTCCCGGATCCACCGGCAGACCGGCAACCGTTCCCGCCACCCGGAACAGTCCCGGAATGATCCAGGCGGCACATCCGACGATGACCAGGCATCCGGCTGACAAGGCATACAAGGAAATGCGCATCGGCATCCCGCATTCATGGGCATGCGCCGCCTGATCATTGCGCGGTTCCCCGAGAAAAGCCACCCCGAAAACCTTGGAAAAACAAGCCGTTGCCAGACCCCCGATCAGGGCCAACGAGCCAATCACCACGACGGCCGGGGCAACCAGCGTTGAAGGCCCGTTCAGCACCGCGATGAATGCTGCGGAATAAATGAGGAATTCGCTCAGGAACCCATTGAATGGCGGCAACCCTGAAATTGCCGCCGAACCGGCCAGGAAGGCCGCTCCCGTATGCGGCATGCGCCGCATGAGCCCCCCCATCCGGTTGATATCCCGGCAACCGGTGGCATGCACCACCGAACCGGCCGCCATGAACAGGAGCCCCTTGAAAACCGAATGGTTCACCACGTGAAGGAGGGCGCCCGCCAGACCCGCCACCATGACAACCGGCTGCCGGTAACTCCACCCCAGCATGCCAAGACCGAGCCCCATGACAATGATCCCGATGTTTTCAACGCTGCTGTACGCCAGCAGCCGCTTGATATCATGCTGGGCAAGGGCAAAGACAACTCCCAGCACGCCGGATGCAACGCCGATCGCCACCAGCAGCAATCCCCACCAGGGATCCGGTGAACCCAGCAGGAATACCAACCGGATCAAGGCATAAATGCCCGTCTTGATCATGACCCCCGACATCAGGGCCGATACGTGGCTGGGGGCAGCCGGATGCGCCTCGGGTAACCAGACATGGATCGGGTACAACCCGGCTTTCACGCCGAAGCCGACCAGGCCCAGCATGAACACCGCTCCGCGGAATCCGGGGCCCGCATTGCGTAGTGCACCCCAGGCTGAAAAATCGAAGGACCCCATGCGGGCGCCGACCACCGCAAACATGGCCAGGAGCATCGCACTGCCGATCTGCGTGGCCACCAGGTAAATCCAGGCCGCACGGCTCACATCCTCCCGTTCGTGGTCATAAGCGACCAGCAGGAAGGACGATACCGACATGACCTCCCAGGCCAGCAGGAACAGGACGGCATGGCGCGCCACCACAACCAGCGACATGGAAACAACCAGCAGATTGAACCACAACCAGGTGCGCCGGCCCCGTACTGTCTGGGCATGTTCAACCCGCAGGTAATCCCAACCATAGATTGCCGACACCATCGCCAATCCGAAAATGACACACAGAAAAACGGCCGACAAGGCGTCCATCCGCACCGCAAATTCACCGGCAGGCAACGGCCAGGCCGATGTCCATTCAATCACCACCTGCGATGCCAGCACATCCACCGCGCCCAACAGGCCAGCCAGAGCCCCCAGCACGGCGGTCAACACGCCAACGGCAACACCGAACCGGGGGTTTCCAGGAACCAGCCGGGAGATCACACCACCCCCCAGCATGATGCACAGCCCTGCCATGAACACCATCATGGCTTCACCCCGTGTTCGGTTTGGGCAGGGTCGGGAATGGAAGCGGCTTCAATTCGTTCGACCGCCTGGAGAATCGCATCGCCTGCAGCCTGTACCTGTAGCAAGTTACGGATACCCGGATCACGCAACACGAACCCCAGTCGCGACAACAGGAACAGGTGTGAACGGATCGTCGGGGTGACCAGGGAAAACAGGGCAAACACGGGCTTCCCGTCAATGGCTCCGAAATCAACCGGCGACGAGAGGAAGCACAACGCCACCTGGGGGGTGGTGATCTTGAGGACAATCGGATTTCGCACATGCGGGATGGCAATGCCATCGCCAATACCCGTGGAAGCCAACGATTCACGCGCCCGGTACATGGTCAAAAGCAGGTCACGGTCAACATCGTCCGGCAACCGCAGACGGTCAACCATGGATCGCAAGGCAATGACCTTGTCCCCGCTATCCAGTCCGTGGAACACCCCCCCGGCACGAAGCGCTCCCGACAGGCCGGGGGTGGCATTCGCCCGATCGGCATCATCCGGTTCCAGTAATTCGGGTGGAACCTTGATGCGGCGCGCCATGGCCCATTCAAGTAATTCCGCCCGGTTAAAGCGGTACTGGTCGTGTACCCGGATGGCGGGTATCTCGTTCCGCTCGATCAGGCGATACAACTGGCGTTCCGAAAGATTCAGATATTTTGAAACCTGACGTACCGTTAAATCCATAGAAGACCTGGGGAAGCTCCACAATGAAACGCGCAAACCAATACCACGCGCCACCCGGTTGTCAATGCAATATGCGACCCATGCAATACGGGAGACGCATCTCCGGGTTTTGGTACAGGTTTCAACACAAGCCGCTTGGAGGACAAGGATCGCCTCCGTTCCCGGTCAGAGTAGATGCGGGTACTGCAGCGTCAGACGATGTGCCGGTTATAGGTCAGCGAAGCAATTGGGAATTCGGGATGCGGCGCCGGCGTTGGGGTACAGGCCCGCGGCCCCCGGAGAACCATCCGCAAACCGGCATCACCCCGTTCCCATTTCACATGGATGGGCCCCTGCGGGGTCGGCACAGCCCCTTCCACCTTCAGGAACCGATCGGCGCAGGGACTTACGGTAAAGCGTCGAAACCCGCAATCTGCCGGTTGTATTCCCAGCACATGGGCATGGGCATAATAGACCGGAAGCGCGCTCCAGCCGTGGCACAGGCTGCCCGCGTAATGAAAATCCCGGACACTGGCGCCGGTTTCCCAGAACGTCGTTGAACCGGCAAGCACCATCGGTTCCCATGCCGCCTGCAAACGTTCCCGGGCATAACGCCGCGCTTCAGGTCCCGCCTGCATCAGGCCTTTCAACAGGTACAGCATCGACGAAAGGGTTAACGTCGGCATCGTCCGCGCACGCAGGGCCGCCACCAGTGTCCCGCGACTACGGGCGGGGATCAGCCCTTCCGCCAGTGCCACCGCCTGGATATATTCAAAATGGCCCGAACAGCGCCCGGCCCGTGTCCGTTCCTGGGTCAGCACACCACGTGAATCGTCGGCAAACGTCCGGATAATGGCCGATCCGAGTCCGGCACGGACCCGTCGCAACTGCCTGGCATCAGCCGGTTCACCGGCCTGTTCCAGCAACCATGCATACGAGCCGATGGCTTCATGCAGATGCAGGTTGTAGGCGGCGTGATGCACACCGTTCAACCGGTCATTCCCGAATTTCCCGGTCAACCCCGGCGTCCATTCATAAAAATGCCACAGGTCAGGTGCTTCCGGACGGAAGTAAAGTCCGGTGCGTGCATCATAGCGGGACAAGTATCCCTCCATCATGCGGTGCATGTCCTGCCGGAACAGGTCAAACAGCGCACGCTGCCCGCTGTGAAGCCAGTGTTCGGCCACTTCACTGAACCACACCAGGGCGAAGATCGGGATGCATACCCGCGTCAAGGCCGGCGCGCACAACTCCAGCAATCCGTCGGCCCGCAACCCCCGCCCCAGCAACTCAATCGATGCCCGCGCAAAATCATAATTGCCGAAGGCATAATATCCGTACAATGCCTGGTTGCGCGAATCGTAGGCATACAGGGATTGTTCCCGCCAGGGACAGTCTTCATAGTGCTCATGCATGCACAGGCGCAGGGTGTGAATGCCAATGTCATATTGCCGATCCACCATGGAATCCCCGGTCCGGACGGCGGCAACCGGTTCAATATCCCACTCAACCGGACGCAGGGTCAGATAACGCAGCCGCACCGGGGTGCGACAACCGGAAATCTGCATCTGCAGGTAACGGGCGCCGAAGCGCCGAAACGGGAGTGTGAAGGTATTCTCGCCCTTCCGGCAATGGTACCGGTCCGCAAAGTTCCGCCCTCCGATGTGGGTCCTGACCCGTCCGTCTTCCAGATGTTCACCATGGCCGATATCCAGCACGGTTCCCGCAGACGCATCCAGCGAGAAGGTCAGCAGGCCGGTGCATTCACGGCCGAGATCAACGATCAGGAATCGACCGGTCATCCCCCGGTCCGACGGGCGGATCACCAGCCCGTCCGAACCTTTTTCCCGCATGCATGAACCGGGATCTTCCGGCGGACCCATATAAGCCCAACTCGGATTGCCGGACGCAGGTCCGGTCCGCTCAAACACGTCGTCTGGAACCTGACTCTGCAGTGCATCCTGGCTCATGGTCCGTGCAACGGTCTCCGCTTCACGAATCCGCTTAAACTGTCCGCACACAACCACGGAAACCGGGAGCAGCGGCGGACCGGGCGGCAGAACCGGAACCGGCCGCGGCAATAGCTCCCGCCAATATCCCGTGGTTCCAACCGCCCGGACTGCTGCTTTTGGCCAGGCGCTGTCCCGGTATCCCGGGATAATCCAGGCATCGTCTCGACGCGCATCGAATTCGGTGACAAAACCCATCTGGTGGGTAACCCGGGGGACAGGTCCCCCCTTGAATGCCGGATGTTCACGCCCCCGCCAGGAATCATCGGAGAATATCCGTCGGGTTCCGCATTCCAACGCGGCGATCAGCCCGGCCCGTCCGGCCCGGTAATCCGAAAAGTCCTCACCCCGGTAGTATGCCAGTACGGCCAGGGTGTTGGATCCCTTCCGCAGGAAGGATGCCACCTCAAACCGCGTGACGGTTTTACGCTCGGGATAATCGCTGAACTGGCCCCGACCGACTTCACGCCCGTTCAGGTACAGGATAAAATCGCTGTCCACGCTGATGTGGCAAACCGCTTTTGAACCGGGCCGTTCCAGCGAGAATTTTTTACGGAAACAGGCGTATTGGTGGGGATGTTGTCGGACCAGCCAGATCCATGACGATTCCTGCAAAACCGCATCATCCCGTTTCATGGTATTGCCTTTCTCCGCGTTATCCGGACGTCGACT
>Ga0208374_1000393_pt1 | contig 20234 bp, 13 predicted proteins | sample RifOxyC3_FD_184037 | JGI IMG/M metagenome (GOLD analysis project Ga0208374, IMG submission 184037) | Groundwater microbial communities from Rifle, Colorado - Rifle Oxygen_injection C3 (SPAdes) | ecosystem: Environmental > Aquatic > Deep subsurface > Groundwater | place: Rifle, Colorado, USA...
AGCGCTGGCCGAACGTGTCGGCGGTGTAGGTATCGTCCTGCTGCTGCCGGGTGCCGGCAATCTCCACGCCGGCAGCGTCGACCTGCCACCATTCCGCCCGGATAGTCACGCTCCCCTTCAGGCCACGCAGGAAGACCGTGTTCCACCAGAGCCGATCCGCCGCCAGGGGCAGCGTGAAAGGGCCGACAGTGGTATCTGACGATCCATTCGGGGTGATGGAAAAGGTCGCCGGCTCATTGGTCCAGTCGGCCGCCCAGGCGCTGCTGCTGAGCGTGAACGTCGCGTTACCGCCGCCGACCGTGTAGCCCAGCACCGTGCACATCTCGCCGAAGCTCGGCACTGGGTCGCCTGCGCTGTAGGTGAACGACACATCGGCGGTGCCATCCGGCGCGAGCGACTTGAGTTGGTCCAGGTCGGCGCCATCAGGGATCGTGATCGTGACCGTGAACGAGTTCGCGCCACTGGCTGCCGTGAAGCTGCCTGACTTCGACAGCGCTGCAAACGGCACCGGATAGGCCAGCTCCTGGCCGTTGACCTCATCGCCGGCGAACGCTTCGTAGACATCCTGCAGCGTGGTCGTACCGAACTCCGGATATCCACTGGCCGCGACCGGCTCGAACACCTCGTAGCTCGAGCCGTCGATGTCGCCGATCGGTGTCTCGGCGTACTGCACGGCGGAGATAGCCCCCTTGCCGCGGCTGACGCACAGCCACTCGGTGACGAATTTCACCTGGTCGACGTACTCGATCGTCGAGGGCTGGATCAGGTCCGGCCAGACGCGGCGGTAACCGTAGACATCGGGGATGGCCTGGTAGGCGCGCGCTATGTTGGATTGCCCGGTCAGGCGGTTGTTCGGGCTGTCCTTGCCTGCGGCCCCGGTGTCGGGCATTTTCGGCATCATCGCGAACGCTACGACTGCTGATGCGACGGCGGCCACAATGACCCAGGTTGCAATCTCGACGCCAGTTTCTGGCCGATGAATGACGGCCACGCGATCCAGCACGCTCGGCGGCTCATCCATGCGCGGGTCGGTCAGCGGATCGACTGTCACGCCGTTGATGCGCAGCTCGCACCCGGCACCACCGCCAGGCATGTGCCGCGCGATGTTGTCCTGCAGGCTGATGGAGTGGTCGAGCTCGACCTGCTGGCGGCCAGTGATTCCGGCTGGGTCGTTGATGATGGTCAGCATGAGGTGTAGCGGTAGAAGCGAAGGTCGGCGTAGAGGTGCTGCATGGTCGAAAGCCTGGTCAGCCGCACGCTGCCAGGCCTGTTTTCCGTGCCATCGGAGTGCAGCACCATGCCGCCGCCCGCGACCACGACCCCGCAGTGATGCGGGATGCCGCTCTGCCAGCCGACAAAGCAGGCCGCCTCGTGCTCTGGCCCGCACGGCTCCCATCCCTGCCAGCCATCAGCGAACGCCAGGTTTTCTCCGGTGTCGGCATCCGGGCGGCCGTCGAGCTCGACGCCAAGCACCTCTCGGAAGTACAGCACCAGGAGCCCGTAGCAGTCGCAGGCCCGCCAATCGGATCGCCACTTGACCCACGGTATGCCGACTGCGCGGCTGATAAATTCGGATTGTGTGAAGCGTCCTGGCATCCGACCGATGCTAGGGAGGGCGTCAGATCAGCTCGAGGCCAGTGAAGACCGAGGGGTCGTAGATCACCCCTGCCTGCATCCTCATCGGGTTATTGTCTGTCGCCGTCACCTGCACCGCGTCCGCGCTGAACTGCACGCCGCCGGCCTCGGCCGCGTAGAGCTGCCAAGTCATCTGCGGCGCGGCCGTGTCACCCAGGTAGATCGCGTAGGTGACGCGGATCGGCTCGCGCGAGCCCGACGACTGGATCAGCTTCAACTGGCGCTTGAACTCGCGCCCGACGACCTGGCGCGGGAAGCTCATCGTCAGCTTGGCCTGAGTGTCTGACTTCTGATCCGGTGGCTTTATCGACATCGGCGCTGGCGTGTGCACATGGCTGCCGAGCGTGACCTCTGCGAACTGGTTTGCGACCAGGCGGAAAGGCGCATCAAAGGCCGGGTGCTCGAACACGATGCTGTGGTACTCGGCCAGCGGGGGCTTTGTCGCCCAGAATTGAGCTTTGTCCATCAGGTCGGCATCTCGCTGGTGACGGCCTGATCCAGTAGGCCGCCCCACTGCGCCCAATCTGGCAGCGCGACAATCAGGTCGGCTGAATCCAGGTAGGCGGCCGGGATGACCTGTGCGCGCGCCATGATCCGCGCCTGGTAGGTCCAGGCCTGTCCATCCTCGGCGGCATCCAGTAGGCCATCAGGCAGGAAGCGGCAGGTGTGCGTGACCAGGCCGAACTCAGTGCGGATCGGCAGCGTGAACTCATCCAGGCCGCGCCGGATCGTCATGGTGAACCAGAGCTGGAACGCGACCGCTTCGGTCTGCGTGAACTTGAAGCTCACATCCCAGAACACTGGCGCGTCAGTCCCGACCGCCTGCACATAGCCATAGCCCCGGCGCGGCTCCGACATGCGAAACGCCGCCGGCTGACCCCTGCTTTTTGAGGAGCTAATGATCGTTCTGAGGTGCAAAGGGAATGGCGCTGGCATGGTGTCTCATGCTAGGGAGGTCATCCAAATGGCAGAATGCTGAAAACTTGTCACAAGGAAAACTCATGAGAACGATGCTTTCAGCCGCGGCGGTTGCACTAGCTTTGGTGGGCTGCGCCACCGTTGAAACCGTGCCACCGCTATCGGTGGTCGATGTAGTCCCCGTCGAAGGCAAGTCGGCGTCGCAGCTTTGTCACGCCTCAAGGGACTGGGCTGCGCTGAACTTCAGGGACTCAAAGTCGGCGATTCAGGTCTTTGATGCCGATAGAGGTCAGATGATTGGCAGGGGGGTGCTGCCCGTGTACGTCATGGGTGTGCCAATTTCCGTTTCCTTCTCTATGTCAGTTGAATGCAAAGACGGACGCATTAGGGCGTCGTTCAGCGACTACGCCATACTGAACCGCCCCGGGTATTGCGGAGGCCCGGGGTTGTGAGTCAGACCGACATGGTCTGCTCGGAAAGTTGACGATAGTAGTTTGCCTCAGCTTCGGCAGGAGGAATGTAGCCGATGGGCTCCAGCAGCCGGTGGTGGTTGAACCACGACACCCATTCGAGTGTGGCCAGCTCCACGGTCTCACAGGTCTTCCAGGGGGCGCGGCGGTGGATCAGCTCAGCCTTGTAGAGTCCGTTGATAGTCTCGGCCAGCGCGTTGTCGTAGCTGTCGCCCTTGCTGCCGACCGAGGGCTCGATGCCGGCCTGGGTCAGTCGCTCGCTGTAGCGGATCGAGACGTACTGCGAGCCGCGATCCGAATGGTGGATGAGCGAGCTGTCGCGCTCGGGCTGGCGGTCGCAGAGGGCCTGTTCGAGCGCGTCGAGCACGAAGTCCGTGTGCATCGAGCGGCTGACTCGCCAGCCCACGATGCGGCGCGCGAAGACATCGATGACGAAGGCGACATAGACCCAGCCCTGCCAGGTCGAGACGTAGGTGAAGTCCGACACCCAGAGCTGGTTGGGACGATCGGCCGTGAAGTGCCGGTTGACCCGATCCAGTGGGCAAGGCGCCTTCGCATCGGGCACCGTGGTGCGCACGACCTTGCCTCGCATGGCACCGCGCAGCCCCAGCCGGCGCATGAGCCGTTCGACCGTGCAGCGGGCTGCCGTGATGCCTTCTCGCTTGAGCTGCTGCCAGACCTTGTCTGCGCCGTAGACCTGCAGGTTGTCGTTCCAGACCCGCTCGATGTGCGCCATCAATGTCTCGTCACGCCGTGCCCGGGCGCAACGCCGAGTGGGGTCACGCCGCTCGGCGGCATGGCGCCGGTATGCCGACGGGGCGACCTGCAGCACATTGCAGATCGGCTCGATCCCCAGCGCCTCGCGGTGCTCGTCGATGAAGGCGTTCACAGCTTGAAGCGGCGGTCGAGCTCCGCCTGCGCGAAAAACGCGCTGGCGAGCTTGAGGATCTCGTTGGCCTTGCGCAGTTCCTTGACTTCGCGCTCGAGCGCCTTGATGCGCTGCTGCTCTGCACTGGTCGGACCCTCTCGCTGTCCGCTGTCGCGCTCGTGCTCGCGCACCCAGCGCCGCAGGGTTTCTGCCGTACAGCCGATCTTGGCGGAAATCGAGCAGATCGCTGCCCACTGCGATTCATGCTCGCCTTGATGCTCCGACACCATGCGCACGGCGCGCTCGCGGACCTCGGGGGAAAAATTCGCTGACTTCTTCATGGCTCCATCTTCTCAAAGGTGGGAGCCTCCTCGAAACCCGGGGCGGTTCAGGATAGGCCCGCAGCTTGTCCGCCCACCGGCTCAGGCGACTGGCTGGCTTGCGCCAGAGGCTGGGCAGGCCCAGGTCGTGCGGCATGGACGCTGACTGGAAGGCACGGCGTTGCAAGGTGGGCTCCGGGGCGGCTTGCCTGCGGCAGAAAACAGGTATCTCGGCCGCCGCAGTCCCCAGGATGCCGAGGACACTGCCGAAACCACCATGCCCGGCCGCCATCATGTGGCGGCTCTGCTGCTGCACATGCGGCGTCTCGCCGTCGAACACCTGCTTGGGCAACCGCACTGGAAGGGCGGGCCTTTACCGATTTCACGCCCCGGCCGGTGACCTGGATCGTGTGCTGGGCGGATCAGACGCAGGGCAGCACCAGGTCGAACGCGATGCGCTCATCAGGCTCACCTTCGTTCTCGACGCGGTGGCGTACGCTGCCGCCCAGCATCTCGCTCAGGCGCCGCACCAGGAAAAGCCCCAGGCCCGATCCGGTGGTCTGGTGCGCGGCGCGGTAGTACTTGTCGAACACCCTGGCCGGATCGGGTTTGCCCGCCTTGCCGACCGCGTTGCGCACCGTCAGCATCATGCAGCGGGACTGTCCGGCGGCGGCTCGCTCGCTCAGCACCAGATCGATGGTGGAGCCGGGTGGCGAATAACGCAGCGCGTTGTCCAGCAGGTTACCGAAGATGGTGTGGAACAGACCCACTTCGAGCCGGACGTCCAGCCGGGGCGGCAAGCGGGTCTCGACCCGCTCTTGGTGTGGCAGCAACGCGACCCAGTCGCGCAGCAGGGCGGCGGCATCGGCATCGACGCGCTGCAGCTCCCATTCGCCCTGGTCGAGCCGATCGACCTGGCGGCAGCGCTCGAGCACCGCGTCGATGCCGTCGACTGACTGCTCGATGCGCTCCAGGCGGGCCGCCCTGGCCTCGGCGCTTGGCAACTGGTCGCGCAGCAGCGTCAGCGTGGCGAGCCGGATCGAGGCCAGCGGGTTTTTGAGCTCGTGCAGCAGCATGCCGGTGAAACTGGCGCTCTCGGCCAGGCGCCGCTGCTCCCAGGCCAGCCGCTGCGAAGTGCTCCGGACCTGCTCGCGCAGCTGCTGCTGCTCGCGCTGCGCCAGCTGGTCGCGTCGGCTAAGCACCATGTACAGCGTCACGGCGGCCAGCAGATTCATTCCCATTGCGGGATAGAGGTGCAGCGCGGTCATCCGTCCGACGCCAAGCAGCGACAGCAAGATGACGATGATGTACAGGCCCAGCATCGCGTGGGTGCCGCGCACCATGCGGCGCAACAGGTGATCGTCGATCCGGAACAGCCAGCTGGCCGGCATGCCCAGCAGCGTGTACAGCAAGCCGACCAGCGCGTTCAGCGACATCGCTTCGCGCGTGTGGCCGGCGGCGATCAGCCACAACAGCAACGGCAACAGCGGCAGCGGCAGCAGCAGCAGCCGGAACAGCCAGCGCGGCGTTCCGAAAACGCGCGCCAGCCAGGCGAAGTAGCCGATGTTGAAAAAGTTGAACAGGCAGAGCATGCAGGAGAACAGCGCATCGGCCTTCAGCGGCTGGTCAGGCCACAGATATCTGGCGGGCAGGCCGAAAAATACCAGCGCGCAGGCGACGGTCAGCAGATGCAGCACCGCGTTGAGCCCCCAGAGCGTGTCGCCGAGCACGGCGCAGCGCACCAGGGCCAGCAGCGCCAGTATCAGCACCACGCCGATGTAGACGCCCACGCCCAGGTGCAGCACGGAGTCAAAGCGCTGGAGACTGGCGGTCGTCTCGACCGTCGCGTAGACGACATGGGCGCTGCTGGTCTGAGTGCGCAGCCAGACGACGGTCGGGCGGGTCGGAGAGGGCCGCAGTTCGAACGCGTAATGCAGCGTCGCGACCGGTCGAGCGCTGAACGGGTGGTGATCGCCCAGAAGGCTGAGCTGCCAGTCGCCAAGACTGCCGTCGGGCCGATGCGGGCGGCTGTACAGCGCCAGATGGTCCAGATAGATCGGCTGCACGACCAGCCAGAGCGGCTGCTCGGAAGGCGGCAGCGTGATCCGCAGCCAGCTTGCCGCGGGCGTGTAGCCCAGCGACAGCACCGCAGGGGCGGGCTGCAGCGGTTGCACTAGCGCCTCGTCGAGACTGGTGCTGCCGCTGGCATCGATCCAGAAGGCCCGCTCGAGAGGCAGCTCCGCGCCATGCAGAGGCAGACAGCAGCCCGCCAGCAGGATCAGCACGGCCAGGTCGTTGAGCCAGCGGTTCAAGCGCGACAGTCGCTGCATCGGCAGCGTCCAAACCGGCCGTTCCTTCATCACTGCGCTTCGCGGCCCGGCGACTCATACAGTGCTAGCTGCAACGTCAGCCGGTAGCCGTGACCGCGCACTGCCTTGATGATGTCGGGCAGCTGCAGCTTCTCGCGGATCTTGTGGCGCAAGCGGCTCACGATCACGGGTAGGTTGCGGCTCGTCGCGCCCTGATGGCTGCCGAGCCGGTGCAGTAGCATCGAGGTATCCAGCTGGCGCTCCACGGCCAATGCCAGCTCGTACAACAGGCGGCATTCGAGCAGCGTCAGGTCGGCCGCTCGTCGGTCTGGTAGCAACAGGCGGCAGGCGGTGACATCGAGCCGCGGACCGTCAGCCACGACCCGGCGTAGCCGCCGCGACAGGCTGAGGATCACCGCCTCCAGCTCGGCGACACTCGCGGGCTTGGTCAGGTAGACATCGGCACCGCTCTGGTAGCCGGCTGTCTTGTCGCTCGACAGCACGCGCGCCGTCAGCATCAGGATGCCCAGATCAGGCATCGCCGCGCGTAGGCGCCGGCTGATGCTCAGCCCGTCTTCGCCCGGCAGGTTCAGGTCGATCACGATCAGATCGGCCGGATGCTGGCGCAGCGCGTCGTCGAGCGCATCGCCGCAATCGACGCCTCGCACGCTCCAGCCAGGTCGCTGCAGAAAGATCACCAGCTCCTCGCGCACGAGATCGTGGTCTTCGACCACGACGATATCCAGCGCAAGATCGGTGGCAGGTGGAACAGAGAGGATCATCACGAATAGGCTGCGGAGCCAGTAATCAATCGTCTGCAGATGTAGCGATTGAGAAGCAAAACGAAGACTTTAAAACTTCGGGTGGGGGGACTGATGACCACGGTAGCCAAGGGAAATCGGTCGATTTCTGGCCCGTGATGCTGTCGCACCAGCCCGATCGGCACTGGCCAAAAACGCGATTAGCATCGCTTGCATGACGCCTCACCACCACAGCATCATGTGCAGCGTGTCTATCAACTTGTGCGTCCAGATCCAGATAATACGTCGCTCGCCAGCTTCTATCCGCGCGAGCGCAGCCATACCAGGGCGCCACCAGTCAGCGTGTTCATCGAGCCTAACCTTGAGCGCAAAATGACCTGCCTGCATCCCCTTGAACTGGGCGATCGGTACCAGTTTTTCCGCTGTGAAGCGGATGGTACGTTCGGGCTGACCGAGCAGGCGCAGTTCCCCGGTTGCATTCAATGGCAGCTCACGTATGTCCCGTTCCGATATGTGAATCAGGGCATACAAGCCCTCGATTCGTGCCAGTCGGAAGAGCTTGTCACCCTGACGCATCGGGCTGCCCGATAGCTCCTTGCGTTCGCCTTCGACGATGACGCCGCTGAAGGGCGCCGCAATTCTTGCCTGCTTCAGCTGGAAGATCACCTGCTCCATGCGCGCCTGAGATTGCGCCATGCGTGCCATCGCGATCTGCGTCTCGGCAACCTGACTGGCGGCGCGAGCCTGGTCGGCTTCCGCCTGATAGCGTCGCACCTCGGATTGCAGGTCGGTGGACTGTAGCGTCAACTCACGGGTATCGAGTTCAGCCAGCACCATGCCCTCATCGACTGTGTCGCCTAGGTTGGCGTTCACTTGCGCCAGGTAACCATCAAAGGGGGCGCTGACAACCTGCACACTGTCAGTCATCAGCTCGCCACTGGCTTCGATCCGATACGTCCAGGTGCCGAAGACGACCACCAGCGAAGCCAGCACGGCAGCGGATGCCAGTGCCTTGTAGCGAAGCCGCTCGGGGCTGAGCCAGCGTCGCAGCCGTATCCTGGCCTGCGTGAGCAGGCGCATGGGCAGCGGTTGCGAGCGCTCACGCAGCACGGCCATCCAGGGCCTGAGCAGATGCAGCGCAACCGACACCTGATGCAGCTGTCCAGACTCGAAACCGACCTCGCGTCGGCCCAGCAGCAGGACCAGCTGCGGCTCGGGCACGGCCTCTGTATCGTCGGACACCAGCGTTGCGAGCTGACCATAGCCGAGCCTACGCGCAAGACGGTCGTGAGCCAGCGTCACCAGCGGACTACCAGGGGGGGTCGGGAATATGATGTCTTGCCGCTGGTCAACCGCCTCCTCGAGTGCAGCCTCAAGCAGCTGCACATTCTCGGATTTTTGTTCGAAGCGATCGATGTGGCTGATCGCAAGCACCCGTACCAGTCCGTCATCGGACCAGCCAAGCACAGCTTGGTCACAGCCGATCACTCCGACCAACAGGTTGACCAATCCCAGCGTGGCAGCACCGAACTCGTCTTCCTGCATCACTCGCGCAATCAGATCCAACAGGTCGATCAGCCCCTGGGATGCTTCATGCTGAGCCTGGCTCCCGGTCGCCACTTGGGAGGTGATGGGCAGATTGGCGGGCAGGTCGGCGACCAGTTGTGCGCGGATCAGCAACTCGTTGACTGCTGAGCGCTCGCGCGAACTGATCTCGAGCAGCAGCAGCGTTGGGCCTTCGGGGTCCGTCAGGTGAACCGCTGCAACCAGCGTGCCGTTCGGACACGGTGAGTACGCGTACCCCTGGGAAAGCGCGCGCGGTGACAGCTCGGCGATGTGGGTGTTGGCCTGGACCAGCAGTGCACTGTCGGCTGGAGCGTTCGTCCCCAGCAGCGACCATGACATGTCGGATTGGGAGCAGCGCAACACCAGCGCGGCGCGGGCGCGACAGAGCTGACTCAAGCACACGCACAGCCGGCTCCAGAACGCAGCATCCCTGGGCTGCTGACGCAGCGTGCGCAGGCTCTCGATCAGCTGTTCTGCGCTCATGGCCGGCGACGCTGCCGCTGGCATGGCGACTGGCCCTTCGGACGGAAGATGACTGGTGCTCACGACACACCATCCATCACTAGCCTGGCTTTGACGCCTGGGCGGATACGCCGTTCCCGATTCGGAATTTTCACCCTGACCTCGACCAGAGCGCTCGCGGCATCGATGACGGGGGCGACGAAGATGACTCTTCCAGCCTGGGGACCAGGCACGGCAGCGTCTTCGAGATGAACCGTGACGGGTGCGCCTGCAGACAACTTGCGTGCAGCGGTCTGACTGATATTGACGCGCAGTTCGCAGTCGGTGTCATCGACGAGCCGTACCAGCGCATCGCCCGGTGCAGCCCATTCGCCTTGGCGGACTTTGAGCATCGTCACGACACCGGATATCGGTGCCCTGAGCACGCGCATTTCATATTCGCGCTCGGCGATTTCCAGTTCGGTCTGCTCGCGTTTCTTCGCCGCTTGCAGCTGCCCGCTGCGCCCGCTGGTCGCCTCCAGCTCCATGCGCAGCTTGAGGAGCTCCTCGCGGCTGACAGTGCCAGCGGTTTCGTAGAGGAACGTCGCGTCAGTGACCAGATCCTCCAGGATGGCGCGCCGCTGCTCGGTGGCGCGCTGTTCGGCGATGTCGTTGAGAATGACAAGCCGACGTTGTTGCTCGGTCTGCTGCAGTCGGACATCCTGGCTGAATATCGGCTGGCCAGCCTTGACTCGCTGGCCCAGCTTGACATGCAGCCGATCCACCACGCCCGCCATGTGGACACTCAGCATGTGATCGTGCTTCGGATAGACGATGCCCACGAACTCCGCGGCTCGTGACGATGCACCGGGCAGGATGGCACCACAGAGTACGGCCAGCGCGAATCGCTGCAATGCGCGGTAACTCGACCGTTTTTCAGTCATCAGATTCATTGAATGTTTCATTTCCTGTTTCTACTCGCCCAGCCCGGCGACCTCCTGGGCGGGGCTTTGCGTTTCATCCCGCGGCATCCTTGCTGAATGCCAGCTGCTTGCGGATCTGCTGTTCGCGCTGCTGGAGAAGACGCCTTTGCTGGAAAGCGCTTCTCTGTGCGTTGCGCTGCGCCAGACCGATCAAGATCGAGATCAGCTGGCCACGCCAATGCTGGCTGCGCGACAGAAGACCGCGCACAGGGGCCAGCCAGAACGGCAGATATCTGCCCAGCAAGTCGTCGTCCAGCGCGACGAAGGCCTGCGCATGACCGTTCTGGCCCTGGCGCCCCGCCCGCCCGAACAGCTGCCAGTCGACGCGTATCGAGTCGTGCGGCTCGACCATCAACACATGCAGCCCCCCGGTATCGGCGACCTCGGAGGCGACCAGGATGTCGGTGCCACGGCCCGCCATATTGGTCGCGACCGTGATGCGGCCGAGCTGGCCCGCAGCAGCCACGATCTCGGCTTCGCGTGCATGCTGCTTGGCATTGAGGACATGGCAGGCCAGCCCTCGCTCGGCCAGCAGCCGCTCAAGCATCTCGCTGTCGGACAGCCGACGCGTTCCCACCAGCACCGGAACCCGCTGCCGGTGCAGCCGTTCGACGGTCGCGACAATCGCCTGCCATTTGCTGTGTGAGTCGGCGAAATGCTGCGGACTCACTACCTGCAACTGGCTGGGTAGACGGGGCGGCACCACAAAAGTCAGCAGACCATAGGTTTGCCACATCTCTGAGCGCACGCCCTGTAGCGTGCCACTGGCGCCGCTGAGATGGTGATATTGACAGAAGAATTCCTGGAACCCCATTCGTGCCAGTGTCTTGGATGGCGATGTGATCTTGACGCCCTCACGCGCCTCGATCGCCTGATGCAGCCCGTAGCTCCACGAGCGACCTGGCATCACACGGCCCGTGTGTTCGTCGAGAATCTGGATCTCGCCATCCCGCACGATGTAGTGTCTGTCGCGCAGGAACAGATCGCGTGCCGATAGCGCCTGGCGTATCAAATCGTCACGCCGCTGCGGGGCTTGCCAGATGGCAGGCAGACTGTGCACCATCTGTTCGATCCGCTCATGGCCCTCGTCGGTGAACGTGATGTCGCGGAATTGCGGATCGACGCGATAGTCCCGCTGTGGCAGCAGTTGCTCGACGAGATCGCGCGCCGCTAGCACGGCTTGTATCAACAGCTTGTTGGATTCTGGCGCAGAGATGATCAGGGGCGTGTTGGCCTCGTCGATCAGGACGCTGTCGGCTTCATCGACAATCGCGGTGTGCAGACCGCGGGAGCGCACATTCTTTCCATCGGGCTTCAGTTCACGAATGCGGCGCCGACCCGAATGCATCGCACCACCGAGTGCAATCTGGTCGAAAAGGTGATCGGCCAGAAGCTGCTTGCTGGTTGCATAAACGATGTCGGTCTCATAGGCTGCACGCAGCTGTTCGGGCGACAGTCCATGGACTGCCGCCGCCGCACGCACGCCGCAGCGCTCGAACATCGGTCGCATCAGCTCGACGTCACGCTGTGCCAAGTAATCATTTGAGGTGATGATGTGGCAAGGCAGACCGCGCCAACCGCGCAGCACCGCCACCATGGCCACGGCCAGCGTCTTGCCCTCGCCGGGAGCCATTTGCACGACCATGCCCTCGTGCATGGCCAGCGCGGCCAGCACCTGGGCACGATAGGGCAGCCGCTCCAGCGTGCGTTGAGCAGCGACTGAAACCGCCGCGAGCGCCTCGATGCGCAAGCGGCGTAGCCTGTCGATGCCCTGCCTCTCCAAGCGCAGTGCGATACGCAGCCGGGTCAGCTGCGCGTCGAGCGCCTCGTCATCGAGAGACTGCCAGGACTCCCTGATCACTTCGACTTCTGTGGCCTCGCACTGCAACCGGCGCTGAATCCCCCCAGCCAGATGCTCGGATCGCCGCAACCAATCGCTCCAGCGCACGCTCTGAGCGGCTTTCTGGCTGCGCGGCGGTGTCCAGCAAAACGGTTTATTGCTCATCGAACTGTCATTCACAAACGATAGCGTTTCTGCAACAGCTGATACAACGCCCGCCGGCCCTGCTCGAACAAAGACGCTGGTGGCAGCGGCGCCCTGATCCATCCGGTCATGCCGTGCATCGCCGTGACGCGCTGGTCTGCGACATCGAAGACTGCCTGCAGTTCGTAGTAGGAGTCGATGGCCTGCAAGCCGTCCGGGTCATCGGGTTTGACCGGAATCACTCCACCGGCATGCCAGCCCAGCGCCTGCGATGGCAGACGATCCCGGTGGTAGGGCAGCAGCACGATACGGCTCGCTCGCAACACCTCGGCGGCCTGACCGTTGATGCGCAGCTCGGTACCGCTCAGAGGCTGGGCAAAGAGCTCGTTGGCTTGTTCCTGCGACACGATCGCCGAGAAACGCAGACCGGACGGGTTGCTCAACTCGCCGACGGCCTCGCCGCGAGGCAGCCAGCTATGCAGCCTCTCGTGCAGCCCATCGGCGACCCAGATACCAGCATGCCTGGCGCGTATCGTCAACGCCACTTGCTTGCTCAGCAGCAGCGCGAGCTGTTCACGCGCGACGTTCAGGCGCTTGTCCAGCCCCGCGACGCTGGCAGGAGAGCCCTCGAGCGCCAGGTTCAGCTGCACCTCGAACTCTCTGACCTGGGCTTGTGCAGAAACGATTTGCTGCTCAAGCGCGGGATTGCTCATGCGCAGCAACACCTGTCCGGGAACGACAGCGGAACCGTGGGGCGTCTCGATGCGGTCGAGCCGCCCGGCCACTGCCGCGGGAACCCGCGTGATTTCAATTGACTCCACCAGTCCGGGAGCTCGGATCGAGTTCGGCCAGGGCCACCAAAGAATCACGCTCAAGGGGATGGCGACCAATGCAACGGATACCGCAACCGCACGGCGGCGGTTGCGCATCAGCCCAGGACTTCTCAGATGCGATGCCCAGCGCTGTGCAGGCAGCAAAACACCCACCACCAGGGTAATGAGCACGAAGACGATCGCGAGCGGCAACCAGTTGTCTGCCAGCAACAGCAGCATGGAGCCGAAGATCAGCATCCGGTAAGAAAAGCTCAGTGCACCGTAACCGGTCAGCCACCACCATTCGCTGCGGTCCTGCGCCGTCGATTCGACGTTGGACGTGCCGAGCAGATAGCGATCAGCCAGATAGCGCCACTGCGCGGATGCCCGCTGGTAGAGGTTGGGTATGTCGATCAGGTCGGACAGCACGTAGTAGCCGTCAAAGCGCAACAGCGGATTGCCGTTGAACAACAGACTGGATACCGAGCCGATCAACATGACGTTGAACGCCAGGCTGTTGACAAGTCCGGGGCCGGTATGCGCCCACACCAGGGCTGCCAGCGCTGCGAGTGCCAGCTCGACGATCACGCCCGCCGCACCGACCAGGGCCCTTGCCCTGCGGTCGCGGAACGACCAACTGGCAGTCGCATCAACATAGGGAATCGGCATCCCGACGATCAGCATGATGCCGAATGTGCGGACCTCGCCGCCGAAGCGCTTGATGACATGAGCATGACCGAGCTCGTGCAGCGCCTTCATCGATGCGATGCAGAGATAGAGCCAGAACAGGTTGCCGGCCGCGAACAGGCCTTCGGTCTGGCTCAGCAGGCGTTCCGAATGAGACAGCGCCGTGGCGATGCCGAACACGACGAGCAGCAGCAGGGCGGCGGCCATCAGCCAGCTCACCAGCGCGTGGGTCAATCCCGACTGACGCGACAGCCAGCGGTCGGGGTCGAACAGCGGGATGCGTATCGACAGAAAGCTCAACAACTTGCCTCGGAGCTCGCGTCGGCGCTGGTCGCGATAGCGCTGGAAAATCGTCTGGCTGTCAGGCAGCGTGTCGTGGAACAGCAGGTTGGACTGATGCAGCTGTGACAAGACCTGCATCACCTCTTCCTGGCCTGGCGCCTCCTTGGGCAGATCGCGCAGGCAATTCTGCCAGACCTCCTCGACGGTGAGCTCGCTGCTCAAGCGTGAGACAAAGATATAGGCCTGAGCCGTAATGCGGAAAAAGCGCTGGGTATAGGTATCACGCAGCAAGTACCAGTCCCGACTACGAAAGCGCTGCTTGTGCACGATCACGGTCGGCAGCAGGCTCAGGCGCGCATCGGCTACGCGGTGCCAGGATTCGCTGAAGGTTCGGCTCATCGCTTGCCACCCGGAAATGCAGTGCCAGTTCTCATTCGATCACTCTGACGCCGAACGACTCAAGCAGGGTACCGCCCAGTACCTGCACCGTCATCGCAGCGATCTGGTAGCGGATTTCGCCTTCAAGCAGGCGCTGCTGGCTGTCGTTGAACAGATCCTGCGCCTCGATCAGCAGGCGCAGTCGTGAGCGGCCGCGCTCATAGTTCGCCAGCTCTGCCTGCAGCAAGAGGGTACGGTTGCTGACCTCCTGGCGTAACTGGCGCAGCTCGCTGCGGCTGGCCTGCAGCTGCGCAATGCGCGTCACCCATTCGTTTTCAGCCATGTGCGCCTCCGACTGCATTTGGCGTCGGACCGCATCGAGCTTGAGCTGCTGGGCCTCGCGCTTGGAGCGCACACCGACATCACTGAGCGGCATCTCCAGCGTGGCACCCACGAACCAGCCCGGGTGCTTGCTGCTCAGCGAATCCTGCACACTGTTCCTGAGCCTGCTGTCGAGGCTGTTGAAATTGTACCCAGCCTCCAGGCTCAGGTCCGGGCGCTCCAGGTTCTGGGCGTATGCCAGCCTCAGGGTTTCCTGCTCGACACGCAGTTTCGCGATTCGGTACGTCGGCCAGAGTTCGAGCATCTGTGACGGCGGCTCCGGCGTCGCAGCCAGCGCATCGGCCATTGCAGCCTCCGCCGGCAGATTGGCGGGCACGAACTTCAAGTTCATGCGTTCGAGCGCGGAAACGTCCAGGAGGTTGCAGACGCGTGACTGGGATTCGACCAGCTGTTGCTCGGCGCGCGCCACTTCGGTCTGGCGACTGCCTATTGCCACTTCGGCCTCCAACAGCTCGATGCGGGGCGCGAAACCCTTGTCGACCAGTAACTGCACGCTGTCGCGCAACCTGAATGCACTGCGCAACGCATTTTCGCGCATCGCAAGCGCCTGCTTCGAGCGGATGAGCTGCCAGTAGGTGCCGACCGCCTCGCCTACCGTGTCGAGCAATTGCTTGATGAAGCGCTGTCGCTCGATCTGCTGCTCCTTCTCGACCACCCGAAGGTCGGCTTCGACCGCATCACGGCCCGCACCACGCAGCAGCGGCTGTTTGATGGTGAAAGTCAGCGTGCCGCGGTTCTCGCGCTCGTCGGTGCTCCCCAGCAGATTGCTCTGACGCCGGCGCTGTTCGTTGCTGAGCTCGAAGCTGGCACCGCTGGGCAGCTTGCCGCGCACGCCGATGCCGCCCGAGCTGATCTGCTCGAGCGCACTGGTCTTCTCGATGTTGGTCAGACTGACTGTACGCTCCTCATAGGTCCTGGGACGGTCGTAACCCTCGCGGCGCACACGGACGAAACCCGTCGATGTGTAGAGCTCGCGCTCCGACTGCAACAGCTTGCCGGCTGCATCGGCTTGCAGACGGGCCGCTGCAGCAGCGGCGTTGCGCCATACGGCCCATTGCACGATCTGGTTCAGATCCATGCTGATCTCGCCGCTGGTCGGAAAAACCGGTTCGGCAGGCGCCACCTCCTCGGACCGAACCGGGCAGCTCAGCCAAAGGCCTGCGGCCAGCAACAGGCACTGCGCGACACCGACACCATATCGACTCGGATCCCCCGTCACAGAGCGGCTCATGGCGTGTTGAAGACACGTGCACGGACGTAGATCACGCGTGCGGAGGTGGACTTGGTGTAGGGACTGATATCGCCATAGCTGAAATCTATGCCCCATGCCAGGCGGCTGTCGACCACGTAGGGCGATCCGGTCCAGAATGACTGGGAGAAGGTTGTCGCGTTGTCGCCATAGAAGCCGGCATCAAGCGCGGGATTCTTCGCGCTGCGCAGCACCAGGGAGTCGAGTTCATTGCGGTCGGGCAAGCGCCAATCGCCGTAACCGCCGGGTTGCACCGAGTTGATACCGGCGACGCTGGCAACGGCATCATCCCAGGTCTTGAGCGCCGGGTTCTGCGGTATCAGCCACATCAATTCGCGGCGCGTGTCGACGAGCACGAAGTCGGTGCCGATCGGAGTTCGCTGGTAGGACTGCACCGCAGGAGACGGGTCGTTGAGCATGGCCGTTCCAGTGATCCAGCGCACGCGAGCCGATGCGGCTGCGGCTGCAGCTGGCGTGATACCGCTGGCAGCACCGAGGTTGCCGAAATCGACCCCCCAGACCTTGCCTGCAGTGCCGTCGACATAGCTGTCCGTTGCCAGGAACACCGAAGGCTGGGCAGAGAAATAGTCGGTGTCGATCGCGGTGCCGCTCGGCTTGCCGGCGTGGACAATGGACAGCAGCTCATGCGTCGTCGGGCGACGCCAGCCCGTCTTGCCGCAGAGCAATGCCGGGGCGCTGGCGTCACTGGCATGGCTGTCCCGGCTCCAAACCAGGCCGGTCACGTTGTCACGCGTACAGCTCCAGACGTTCTGAGGAAAAGCCGGGGTGATCGGGCAGCTGTCTGAGAAAACGACATCGCCGGAGGAGCAGATCTTCGTGAAATCGAAACCCAGCACGCCTGCGCCGACCTTGGTCAGTCGGCTCGCCTGGGCATCTCGGCCGTCCCCTGCATCGGGCAGCAGCAAGGAGCCGTCGGCAGCCCGGGATATGCCGGTGTCGTTCAGTAGCGTGTCGTGGCACTCGACCTGCACGCCAGTCACATCGGACGACTGTATGTAGCCGGTCGCGCGGGAGGTGACTGCGCAGATCTGCCCTTGCGGATGGCGCTCGACCGTCACGGAGTAGCTGTCACCGCTGTTGAACGACTGCGAGAACTTGAAATTGAGCGGCACCGAGTACGACTGGCTGCTGAAGTTCTCGACGAATCCGTTGATCCCCAGGCTGAGCGTGGTGTTGGGCCGAAAACCTTGGACCTGGCCACCGACGGTGGGCGGAACCTGGGCGCCGCCACCGCCACCGCCGCAAGCGCTCAGCAGAGCGGATAGCAGCGCGGGAAGATAGCCGTGGCGCAACACATGCCGATTGTGAAGAATTTTCATGATGGTTATTAAAGTGAAATGTTCTCGACCCAGTAGTTGAACGAGGCGGTTCCGTGGCTCAACATGCCGGCGGAGACCGGCTGAACCGAGGGATCGCCAAGCAAGTACGCATCCGTCAGGTAGCGGCCCAGGTCTATGGTGTCTGCCTGGTTCGAATTGCTTTGCCAGACGATATCGGCGGAAGCCAGCGGTGCCACGACGGCGCTGACACTTGAGCGCGATGCCGCGAATGCAGACGTCGATGCACTCGACGCAGACGCGCTGCTGAACAGCGAACTGGCAACCTGCAGTTGGGCGATTGCGCCAACCTGTCTTGCGAATGCCGTTGGCTGGATGCTCGGCAGCACCAGGCCCTGCACCGAACCGCTGCCGACCACCTGCGTATGGACATTGACCAGCTGGTGATGAACCTGGCCATTGACCATCACGACAAAGCGTACCGTACCGTCTGACAGGGTCTGCCGCTGAACCAGGCCGCTCGGTGTCAGCACGCTGACCTCACTGCTGTCGACCCGCAAAGCCTGGGCCGCCGCACCGAGCAGCGGACCGTAGCCCGACAGCACGAACTGTTGCGCAACGATGTTGACCTTGTCCGAACCCAGCACCGACTGGATCACGGCATCCTGCGCCTGCGTGCGCACGCTGACGGTGCGACCCACGGCGCGGATCTCGCCGAGCAAGACATGCTGGTTGGCAGCTATCGTCACGTCACCCGTACTGATGATCGCACTGCCAGCTGCCATGGTGACCTGACTGCCCCAGAGTACGACGGCATCAGAGAATCGGGCCTCGCCTTCGACCCACAACTGCGCCTGCTGGCTGGCGTGACCAATCTCGATGCCTGCGAAGCCGTCCGCCAGCGCCTGCAGAGCGGTCGCGTCGATTCGGAATCCAGCTCGGGATGCCGCCTGCGATCCGATCACGACGGCCTGTGTGGCATCCAGAGGCAGCAGGACCAGCTTGGCATCGGAGGCAGCCGCTCGGATCGATCCCGTTCCCCCGCCAAAGCTGACCGATGTCGCCTGGAGCACGACGTGACCTCCGATCCGGGTCTGGTTCGCGATCGAGATGCCGTCTGCACCGCTCATCGTCACGGTCGCATTGTCGATCGCGACGGATGCGGCACCCGAGACGCTCAACGATACGCCATCGACCTGGCCCTTGATGCCGATCGTCGCTTGCGCTGCGGCACGAATCTGTACCGGATTGAGGAAACTGACCGGAGTGGCACTGCCGTCGATCGTGATGTTGCCTGTATGGTTGTCACCACCGATCACGATCGAGGCATAGCCGGCACCGAGGCGTTCGAGCTGCAGCGGATCGAAGTACCAGGTGTTGTCGCCCGGGCTGGTCGGGGCGGTGCCAATCACGATGTTCTGCGTCGGATCGACAGGTGCCAAGGTCAATATGCCTTCGGCAGCGGGATCGCTGCTCTGGAAGCGACCTTCGCTTCCCCAGGTGATATCGCGGTAGGTCTTCAACGCAATATGGCCCGACCCCGACTGGATTGGGGCGTTCACTGCGGCGCTTCCCTGAAGGACACTCAGCAGGATATTGCCGGCCCCCTGAACCGACACCGCAGCGCCACCGGCCGAACCGGCGTTGAGTCGAAGATCTCCTGCAAGAACGTTGAGTTCGATGTCGCCACCGTCGAGCACGGACAGGCCGGACAAGGTCTCCCTGGACTGTGCGATGGCACTACCGTCGGTTTGCACGCGGGAGTAGCCGATCATCACCTGGTCGATGGTCATGCCGTCGGTTTCGGTGATGTGGATTCCACCGGCCCGTGCCTGCGCCGCCATCTTGTCCACCGCTGTTTCCAGCGCGTTGCCTGCCTGACCGATCGCATTGCCTGCTCCCAGAATCAGCACGGGTGCACGCAGGTTGACCGCGCCGCTGTCGCTGCTCAGGTCCAGAATCGAGCCACGTGGCGCGATCAGCTCAATCGAAGTATCCGCCGTGATGTCGCCCACCACGATGTCGCCACGGCGTGCCTCATAGCGCACCACCGAGGCTTGTGCAGCCACACCGGCAACCATCGTCACCGACCTGTCGGCCACCAGGTCCAGCGTCCGGCCTGCCGCGCTGGCCGTGACATCAGCGCCCTGCACCAGGTCACGCCCCGCCTCCAGGCTGGTGTGGCCCGCCAGGTTGCTCAGCGCCGCGCCCAGCTTCAGGTCCGACGTCGCGCCGGCTGCCTTCAGCAGCAGGTGGCCGGCCGCGATCACTTCGCCGCCGTCCGCCAACGTCTCGATCGAGCCACCCAGCGTCTGCAGCACCAGCGCACCGCCCGACTTCAGCTGGCCCAGCGCGCCGTCCGTCGTCGCCGTCAGCGTCACGCCGTCGCTGCCCACCCGGTTGACCCCGATCGCGCCGAGCGTGCCGATGCGCACCGCATCGCTCTCGCTCAGGAACAGCCCCTCACCCTGGACGTCGGCCGCCAGCTGGTTGACCCGGATCTCCAGCGCGTTGGCCGCGCTGCCCGCGCCCGCGGCGCTGCCCCGCGTGACCAGGCGCAGCGCCTCAGCCGTCACGTTCACGCTGTCGGTCCCGCCGCTGCCGGCATCCGCGATGCTCGACGCGCCCAGGCTGACAGCCCCCGCCGTCGTGATCGCGCCCAGCTGCAGCGTCGTGCCCGCCAGCACGCGCACGTTGCCGCTGCCCGCCTCGATCGTGGCGCCAGGCGCCATCGAGATCGCCGCACCCGACTCGAGGTCGATCGTGCCCGCCCCCGTCGTGCTCACGGCAGCCCCGGCGGCCTGTGTCAGCGCGCCCGCCGCCAGCAGGCTCAGCGAGCCACCCTGGCTCAGCACGCCCGCGTGGAGCGTC
>Ga0208374_1000394_pt1 | contig 20230 bp, 16 predicted proteins | sample RifOxyC3_FD_184037 | JGI IMG/M metagenome (GOLD analysis project Ga0208374, IMG submission 184037) | Groundwater microbial communities from Rifle, Colorado - Rifle Oxygen_injection C3 (SPAdes) | ecosystem: Environmental > Aquatic > Deep subsurface > Groundwater | place: Rifle, Colorado, USA...
ATACCTAGTGAAGTACGAGCTGCAGATCCAGATTCAGCTACCCAGTTAGTACCATTACCAACCAAAAAGTTTCCATCAGCAACAGAGAGACCTGCAATGTCTAAAAGTCCTGCATCAAAGGCTTGAACATTGGTACCGATGACTAAGCCTAAATTAGAACGAGCATCTGTAGTATTAGTTAATTCAGAAAGATTATTAGTAGAAAGTAAATCACCACCACCAGGGATACTATCCCAAACAATGGAAGTACCTGTTGATTTCAAAAACTGTCCATTTCCTCCGATATTTAACAAAGCAAAACTATCAGTGGTACTGGCGAACAAAATATCACCAACAGCGTAGGTAGAAGTTGTCAAAGACACAGACGGATAAACACCACAATTAAGATCCGTTGGTAAACAAGCAGGATCAAGTGTTTGACCAGGTGCATACAAAATAGCAAAAGAACTTTTTGGAAATAACAAAAATATGCCTATGATTAAGCCATAAATCAAGATTTTTGAAACAGTTAAATTTTTGTTACGATGCATAGCTACTATACGAAAAATACATTGAAAATAAATCTTTATCAATGCATCACATCTATGCCATAATTATACCATTTTTTCACTAAACTGACTACTATTTTGTGTATAACTTTTATACAAAAAATAATCTCATTTTTGAGATTATTTTTTGTATAAAATAATTTAAAAATATTATTTTGTAGCTTGCAATATTTTTTGTAATTGAGCTGGATCTATATTCGAAGTACCACCATTTTTCAAAACATCCAACAAATTCAAATTAGTACCACCTACGTTCATATTCAAATATTGACCAAAATATTCGTTGAACTTAGCCAAAATTTCTGGTAAATAAAGTATAGTAAGCAAAATTGGAGCCAAAATCAAAAATAAACGTAGATAATTACCTATAACAAGCATGGTTAAACGACGTTTAATTTTTTTATTTTGATTGTAAATCACTTGTGACCATTTGATATTTTTTTCTATAAGGTCATGCAAACTTTCATTACTGATGCTAGCAGTGTTATTCTCTTTTAGAGGGTGCTCTGTACCATAAAATTTTGGTCCAACATACTCTGGCACATCTGAACTATTCTCAGAATTTTTATTTTCTAATTCTTTTTCTGTATTTGGTTTCGTTACTTCTTTTTTCATAAAATTATTATTAACAAAATTAAAGAGAATTTACTTCTTTTTTGAAATTGCTTACATCTTCAAAAGCACGATAAATGGAAGCAAAACGTATATAGGCTATTTTATCAAATTTTTTCAAATGTTTCATCACCAACTCACCTATTTCTTTGCTAGCAATTTCACGCTTATTCCTTTTTTGGATATCACGTTCAATATTGTGAATCATTCTATCAAAACTTTCTTGCAAAAAAGGACGCTTAGAAAGTGAATGCATAATACCCTTTTCTATTTTAGTACGGGCATAAGTTTCTCTCTTACCATTGTTTTTTACAACAATAATATCTAATAATTCCATTTCTTCCATAGTAGAAAAACGGTACTGACATTTGGTACATTCCCGACGACGTCGCACTGCAAAAGAATCCTGCGTCAAACGAGAATCTACAACTTTGGTTTCTTTTGAATTACATACGGGACAGTGCATAAAGTGAATTTAAAAGTCTATTCCTCCCAAGGCGGATCCGCCTTGGGAGGAAAAGTTTATAAAGTCATATGGACTTTTGATTGTTTATCAATTATACAGCAAAACCAAAATAAATGAAAATAACCAGAGGAAAATCTAGTTATTTTAGTTGTTTTTTACCTACACAATATTCCTTTTTTACAAGAAATACTCTGTAGGGAATGGCGCGAGTTCCCTCTAAGTTCTCGCGCCAAAGTCCCTTGTCTATTTGCTTGCTACGGCGAGTTACAGCCCGCCAGCCCCACGCCACGGCATTGTCCGCCGTGGCAGGTGCTGACGTCGGTGCAGGCGTCGCCGTCGTCGCAGGCCGTGCCGTCTGGCGTTGTGTCATAGACACAAAGCCAACTTGCCGCGAACGGCATGACGTCGGTTTCGTAGCAACCTGCGTCGAGCCCTACCGTGCAGTTGAGTTGCTGGCAGGTGTTGTTGACGCAGACGCTATCATCCCAGCAAGTGTCGTCGTAACGACACTCGACGGGACGTTGGGCGGTGCAGCCAGGTGACGGAATGTGCAACGTGAAGCAGACATTCCTATACGGAATGCTGAACACGAAACATTCCGACGTCAGCCCCGCTGGTGGGCAAGTGAATTTCTTGCACTGCCCACCATCGCAGGTCTCATCCTGCGCGCACTCATTGTCCTGCTGACAACAATCCGTGTTGCAAGGCACAAAACCGACAACACAACACCCGCTGATGTTGCAGGCCGAAACCTGACAAGATTCAGGCGACGGAGAACACTCGAAGTTGTTGAACGGGCCGCATTCTTGCACCCCCGCGCCACAGTGCGACTTATGCCACACGTCGGAAAAGAGGAAAATGTCCTCCTCCGACGAACTGGTGTCGACGACGAACGTGTCCACCGACGTGTCACCGACATATGAATCGGCGACGACGTCCTGCGGGACCACGTTTCCTGCATCTTCAACAACATCAGAGTAAGCGCCGCCATCCGAAGACACGATGCCACCGATGCCATCGGTGCAGGAAGTGAAAAGAACGAAAAGAGCGATGATGATGTTACGGATCATTTTTCAAAACCTCACGAAAACAAGAAGATTTGAAGCGTCAACCAACTTGGTGACGCCTCCCGATCTCAACTCGAAGCAGATAGCTTTGGGAAAAAATACGTCCTTGCAAATAAGAACAAATTTATACCCAAAGCTATAAAAACAAACAAATTGTCAAAGAACTTATACAAAACTAGTACCATATTTTAGCCAAAAAGTCAATAGAGAAATGCCAAAAAAGCTTGAAAAGCCAGAAAGGCTTAAAAGGCTCAAAAAGATCACCAATCATGCCGAATCGATGAACAAAACAAGTGCTTTTATGTTTTTCAGCGAAGACTGAACCTCCTGGGGAGGAAAGATTCTCATGCTTTATTAAAATAAAATAGAGATAATATTGAGATAAATCTAAAAAAAATTATTTAACTTCCAAACTAACATTCCCCACGATATTTTTCAAACCAATTTCAAATTCATCTGAATAATCAACTTGAAAATTGGTTTTCATCTTATCAGTACCCATTTGAAAATAAACGAAATACTCTCCCCTACTTTGTTGCAAAAAAGATTTTATGGCTTCCAAATTTTGGGTTAAATCATTTTTATTAATATTTATAATAATATATTTATCTGGTTTTATATCCACATTTTCTTCTTTTGACTTGTTGATAGTCACAAGATAATTACTTACTTCTCCAATATTTTGTTTGTTAAGAACATAGGCTTTTTCTACAAAAATTTTGTTGTCACCTTCTTCTTTTGGAGTCTTACCAACAACACAAACCACATTACCTTCCACCCAAGAATCTTTTGTTTCTTCATACGTTTTTGGGAAAATAAGTAATTCCATTCTAGAAGTTCTATCTTGAATAGTTACAAACATCATAACTTTACCTTTTTTGGTAATCATTTTTTTTAGTGAATCAATCACACCACCAACGACAACCCAAGCATCACGATCAAAACTTTCTACTTCAGACAAATTCAATACTTTATTTTTCAAAAATTTTTCATAATAAACAAAAGGATGAGAAGAAACATAAATACCAAGTAAATTTTTTTCCCAAGCTAATTTTTGTTCCATCGTAGCAGGTTCTGCTTTTTGCAAAGTTACTTTGGAATCTACATCAATACTGGTACCAGCAAAAAGTGAATCTTGATTGGTATTTTTGTTGTCTCTACCTTGACGAAGATAAATCAAAATATTTTCACTACTTGCCATAAGCACAGCTCTATCAATACCAAAACAATCAAGAGCTCCAGATTGAGCTAGACTTTCCAAAGATTTTTTGTTCAAATCTTTGTCCGCTACTCTATCAATCAAATTTTCTAAAGATTGATAAGGACCATGTTCTTTTCTTTCACGATAAATCACTTCACAAATATGTTCACCAACATTTTTGATACCAGAGAGACCAAAACGAATACGGCCTTTTTCACCCGGCTTCGAAACCATAGCAAAAGATTTGAAACTTTCGTTGACATCAGGTGGTAACACATCAATCCCAAGACGACGACACTCCCCAACAATAGCAGAAACTTTGTCTGCGTCCCCTGATTCAGCTTGTAGTACGGCTGTCATATATTGCACAGGATAATGTGCCTTCATGTATGATGTCTGATAAGCCACGATACCATAACTGGCAGCATGTGCTTTGTTGAAACCATAAGCAGCAAAAGGTTCAATCGCGTGCCAAAGTTCATCAATAGTTTGTTTTTTTAATTTACCAATATTTAGACAACCATCATAAAATTTTATTTTTTGTTTTGCCATTTCTTCAGGAATTTTCTTACCCATGGCTTTACGAAATTTGTCTGCTTCCATCCAATCATAACCAGCCAAATGAATAGCTGTGAGCATCACATCATCTTGATACACGAGCAAACCATAAGAAGCACCCAAATATTTTTCCATGCGTGGATCAAGATAAGACACTAATTCTGGATTATATTTTCTTTTGATATATTCAGGAATAGCTTCCATCGGACCCGGACGATAAAGAGCTACCATTGCCATGATATCGTTTATATTACTTGGCTTCAATTCTTTGAGCCAACGCGTCATACCAGAGCCACCAAGCTGAAAAGTACCCATAGTTTCACCACGTGCCAACATTTCAAAAGTAGGTTTGTCATCAAGTGGCAAATTATAAATATCTATTTTATCACCAGTAGTTTTTTCGACAATCACCATAGCATTTCCTAAAATAGAAAGATTGCGAATTCCCAAAAAATCGTTTTTCAAAACTCCTGCAGTTTCTACAGCATGCATTTCGTATTGTGTGACAATTCTAGTACCACCGACTTCACGTTGTACTGGTGTAAAATCTGTCAAAGGCGTTGGTGAAATCACGACACCAGCAGCGTGCATAGAAGTATGACGATTACAACCTTCGACTTTGCGCGCCAAATCAATTAGACGTTTGACATCAACATTGACATCGTACAATTTTTTTAATTCAGGTTCTTCTACCAAAGCTCTTTCAATAGTCATAGGAAAACCTTGTGAACCTTGAGGAATAAGTTTGGCTACTTGATCACAAAAATTGTAAGACAAACCCAAAGCCCGACCAACATCACGCACCGCTGCTCGAGCAGCCATGGTTCCAAAAGTAATAATCTGAGCTACTTTGTCAGAGCCATATTTTTCAGTAACATATTTAATCATATCGCCACGACGATCATCAGCAAAGTCAGTATCGACATCGGGTGGACTAGGACGAAAAGGATTGAGGAAACGTTCAAAAGGAAGATTGAAACGCATTGGGTCAACAGTCGTAATACCCAAAACATAAGAAACTAGTGAGCCCGCAGCTGAGCCTCTAGTAGATTCCACAATGCCATTTCTTTTGGCATAGCCAACATAATCACCTACACACAAAAAGTAAGGTGAATAACCTTTGGTCTTAATAATATCAAGTTCATAATCAAGTCTGTCCGTAAGTTCCTTGGTAATTTCAGGATAAAAATTTGGAGCTGCGGCAAAAGCCGATTCACGCAAAACATCATCATAAGTCTTGCCTTCAGGAATATCCACAGGTGCGAAATGCCAGACATCAAGTGGAATCTCCAAATTAATTCTCTCGGCAATTTTCACCGTATTTTCCAGAGCTTCAGGCACATGACGAAAACGAGAAATAATATCTTCGGCTGAATTGAGTGAACGATCAACTTGACGATAATCCTCTCTATCACTTTGATCCACTCTCCAACCATTGGCAATACAACGCAAAATATCTTGAGCCTCAGCATCAGCAAAATCTAAATAATGAACATCACGAGTAACTACGAGTGGAATATCCAATTCTTTGCCAATCTGAATAAGTTTGGTATTTACATCCAGCTGTCCAGAAATTGCCGGATGATCTTGCATTTCCAAATAAAAATTTCCTTTACCAAAAATTTCTTGCATTTCCAAAGCAATTTTTTTGGCATCTTCAATTTTGCCTGCTTTCAAAAGTTGGGGAACTTCACCCTCAATTGGTCCTGACAAAGCTATCATACCAGGCGCATATTCACGCAACAATTCTCTATCCACACAAGGTTTGTCACGATAAAATCCTTCCAAATGTCCACGCGAAGATAACCTCATCAAATTTTGGTAACCAGCAAAATTCTCCGCTAATAACATAAGACGATAAATGCTTTTGTCTTCTTCCAAATTGTTTCTGCTACCAGACATGACATAAGCCTCAAAACCAATAATTGGCTTGATTTCTTCAGCCAAACAAACTTGATAAAATTCAATAGCGCCGTACATCGAACCATAATCAGTCAAAGCCAAAGCTTTGAAACCCTTAGCTTTGGCAGCCTTAACCAAGGCCTTTACCTTAGTAAGACCATTCAGAATAGAATAATGTGAGTGAACGTGAAGGTGGACGAAATCCATAGGACACATCATCCCGATCCTCCGAAGCTCTGTGAAACAAGAGCGTAGGTGGAGAGGGATCTTTCTTAAGATTAACTATTTATCTAGTAAAATAACGGAAATGAAGAATATTTAACAATATCAACAATATTTAAAAGCTATTGTATTTTACGGTAAATCACAGTAAAAAGCAAGTCAAAAAAATTGTTTTATTGTACCACTGACCCATTGCTTCATTGCCATAATTTCATAGAAAAAACACAATTGGACAATAAATCAATGAAACAATACTTAATAAAAAAATACCCATCCAATTAGACAGGTACTTTTTATTTCTTATTTCTTAATCCTTATTTCTTCGTCTTCTTTTTCTTAGCAGCCATTCTATCATCCAACTTATCTGCCAACTTACCCACAATAAATTTTTCTACAAGACCAGACAACATACTACTCACAACTCCCATTTTGCTAGACAAATGATCTACTCTATCACGCATAAAAGTGACGGCTTCACTAATAAGCTCCAATTTCTCTGTTAAAATTTCCGCGATTCTATTGATATTACGAAGAGTTCTCGCTGCTTGATACAGCAACCAACAAAGAAATATCGTAAACCAAAATATAGAAAGAGATAGAACTACAAAAAGTAGATCTTTACTTGTTTCAAACATAGGACAGGCGATTAAGTTTGTAAAGTTAAAAGTTTATATAATAAGTTTTTTATGAACTAAATTTATTATAACACATAAATAAAAAAATCCCAAATAAAGTTGAGATTTTTTATTATGAATAAAAATTTTAGTTTATTTCATATATATAAGCTGAACCTGATGAGTGACCATTATCATCATCAAAAGGAGAACCAACTATTATTTTTTCTCCATCAGTCATAACTGAATAACCAAAAGCATCATTAGTTTGACCAACTCTTGGCTCTAAAACCATATTGGCTACAAATGTAGAAGAGTTACTATCATAATAATAGGTATGTATTTTACCAGCATTACTGACTTCTGAATCAAAAGGATTGGAAATAATAAGATAATTACCAACTAAAGACAAATCATGACCAAAATAAAAGTTATTTGTAGCAATACTTATTTCTTGAACTAATTGAAAAGTGTTATCACCCATTAATTTATAAATAAATACTGGTCTAGAATTACCTCCATATGGGACAATATGACCACTAGATATAACAATAAACTCTTTATATATATCAATACTTTGTCCAAAATATCCGTAAGTTTGAGGATCCAAATATTTTATTTTTTGAAATTCAGTCCACCTATCTAATCTCTCATCATAATGATACACATATACAGCTCCTGAATCTTCACCATGAAAATCATCTTCCATGGCATTAACAATTATAAAATCACCAGAAATTTTTACTTCATAGGCATAAGTATCACAAGTATTGTGTGCCGGTTCAAAAACAGCTTCAGTATGCCAATCAGGTGTTAATTTAAAAACATACGTTTTTCCACTCTCAAAATAACAACCCGAGTTCAAAGAAATTTGTGGAGCTCCGACAACTATTCTATCACCATCTATATCAACAGAAAAACCAAAAAGTGATCCTTCAACTAAATTTGGATCAGTAATCGTTTTATAATCTACAAATTTATTATCCGTATAAGACCATTTATAAACATATACAGCTCCTTGAGCACCCAGTGTAAACCCTTTATGATTACCGTCAGTAGGGGCACCTACTACTAAATAATCTCCATCTAAAGCAATAGAAGTACCAAATTGAGCAGATAATGGAGAACTTTCATTACTAGTTTGAACCAACTCTTGTACCTGATGCCAAAAACCAGCTTCCCAGATATAAACATATACAGAACCACTATCCTCAGCAATAGAATCTTCTAAATAAGCAGAAACTACAGCAATATTACCTTGTATTTCGACATCATTACCAAAAAGACTTGACCCTTCTCCCAAATCTGGATATATTTTTTGTTCCCAATTTATATCATAAGCATCTACACGACCCATACCAAAAAATAAAAACAAAAGAACAATAGAAACAAACTTCCAAATATACTTTGTGTTAACCATACTTACTATATTAAAATTTAAAAAATAAATTTCAAAACGTTACCTCACCTCCGCACCAGCACTTTTCTTCAACTTTTCCAAAACTTTTTCATGAACTTTTTCAACTTCTTCAGTTTCCAAAGTTTTTTCATTTGACTGATAAGTAATATGATAAGCCATACTCTTTTTGTCTTTGCCAATTTTGTCACTTTCAAAGACGTCAAAAAGTTCAACTTCGGTAATCAAATCAGAAACAGCTTTGATAGTATTCAACAATTCTAAATTAGTAACTTTTTTATCAACGAGTAAAGCGACGTCACGAAGAACGGCTGGATATTGAGATAAAATTTGATAATTATTTTTTTCTTGTATAAAATCTACCAACTTATCCAAACTAATTTCCGATACTGCCACTCTATTATCAATACCAATATTTTTTTGAACAGCAAGATGCAATTCAGCTACTATTCCTATTTCCACATCATTAATAACCACTTTTGACAAACGTGCAGGATGTAAATAATTTTCTATTATTTCACTTTCTTGCCAAGAAAAATCCACTCCACATTCAGCTAAAACTTTCTCCAAAGCAGACTTCACTTCAAAAAATGGTACTTTATTATTTTTGGCACTATAAACCAAGGAAAGCATTGTGTCCTGACGTGGTAAAAGCTCATCACTTTTTTCTTCCATTCTGACACCAGATTCTTCAACATGAAAAACTTGACCAATTTCAAACATAGCCACTTCATCGAACTCATGACTATTTTTTTCAAGACTTTCGAGTAAATTTGGTAAAATACTACGACGTAAATATGGTCTGTCTTTAGCAATTGGATTATTTAATTCCAAATGATTTTCAGTATTCAACATCAACTTTTGCAAAATTTGTGGAGAAACAAAAGAATAACTATAACTCTCTGTAAAACCACAGGTCTTTGACAAAATTTGTTGTGCTTTTCTTTCCAAATCTCTCAATTTGTTTTTTTCTGGTGGATTAATAATAAAAGTTGGCAAAGTTGCTTCTATTTTTGAATAACCATAAACACGAGCAATTTCTTCGACCAAATCTTCAGGAATACTAATATCTTTGGTAGCACGCCAAGTAGGTATTTTTACGAACATTTTATCTTTCTTTTCGGTAATCACAAAACCCAAGTTTGATAAAATATTTATGACATTTTTTTTCTCAATTTCTAAGCCTAATTTTGCTTTGATAAATTCAAGTGAAATTTCTATGGGTCCTTGATTCAAACTAAATGATTTTTCGTCTACCAATTTATTAACGATTTTAGCTTCTGGACAAACTTGCATAACTAATTCTATCGCTTTTTGCATAGCAATTTTTGTCATGTTTGGATCTAGACTTTTTTCAAAACGTGCTGAAGAGTCACTACGTAATCCAAGTCTAGTCGAAGTCTTACGAATATTAGAAGCACCAAAATTGGCAGATTCAAAAATAATATTTGTAGTATTTTCAGTAATTTCACTATTTTGTCCACCCATGATTCCCGCAAGGGCGACTACCTTTTCATTGTCAGCGATTACCAAATCACTTGATTTTAATTCATATTCATTATTGTCCAAAGCCATGAATTTTTCACCATCTTTTGCTTTTCTAACAAAAATTTCCGTACCAGAAATTTTTGCTTTATCAAAAGCATGCATAGGTTGACCTAAGTCAAGCATAATAAAGTTGGTAATGTCGACAATATTATTGATAGATTTCAAGCCTACAACTGACAATTTTGTTTTTAACCATTCTGGTGAATCTGCCACTTTGATACTGTCCATTGCTAAAACCATGTAACGTTGGCAAAGATTATTATCTTCTACCTTGGCTGACAATTTTTGTCCACCATTTTTTGAAAATTTAATTTCTTCGGTTTTATATTCTTTTAATTTTTTGTTAAATAAAGCTGACACTTCACGAGCAATTCCATAATGTCCCCAAAGATCAGGACGATTAGAAAGTGATTTGTTATCAATATCAAAAATAGCATCATCCAGATTTAAGGCTTTTGCTAAATTATCTCCTACTTTGAGATCTAAACTTGATAAATCCAAAATTTCTTTTTCACTTTTGCTCTTGAACTTTTCTCCCAAACCAATTTCTTCAGAAGCACAAATCATACCAAATGATTCTACACCACGAATCTTAGCCTTAGATAGTTCAATCAAATCACCCTCGCCATGCCATTTTACTTTCGCACCAATTTTAGCAAAAACTACTTTCATATCTTTTACAACATTGCTACCACCGCAAACTACTTGCCAATTTTCTTTACCATCAAAAACACTACAAACATTTAGCTTGTCTGCATCGGAATGTTTTTCTATACTTTTGACTTGACCAACAACAATATTTTCAAAACTTTTTGACAAATCAATCAATTCTTCTACTTCAACAGTACTAGCTTTTAATCTAGCAGCGACTTCCTCAGCCAAAATAGATTCTGACAAGTCTACATATTGTTTTAACCATTTGAATGAAATTTTCATATTGTTTTATTCATCCTGAAGCCACTGAAAGATGGCAAAGGATCTTTCTTAAATTTAATTTGTTTAAATGTTCTAAATGTCGTACCACTTCGTTTGTTGTAATTGAATTATCAGTTACAACATTTTCAACAACTACAACATTTATAACAAAATCATTGTCTAGAATTGTTGTAAAAACTTTAGATTACCACTCTCCAAATGTCTAATATCTTCAATACCATATTTTAACATAACAAGTCTGGTCAAACCAAAACCAAAAGCAAAACCTTGATATTCTTTTGGGTCAATATTACCAGCTTTAAGAACGTTAGGATGAATCATACCTGCACCAAAAATTTCCAACCAACCAGTATTTTTACAAACTCTACAACCACTTCCTTTGCATAGAAAACAAGTCACTTCCCCATTTACACCAGGTTCTACAAAAGGATAAAATTTAGGACGAAGTTTTACTTGAGTATCTTCACCATAAAGATGTTTGACCATTCTTTCAATCACACCTTTCATGTCACCAAAAGTAATATTTTTATCAATCACTACACCTTCTAATTGGTGAAAAGTATGTTCATGTCGTGGATCGGTTGCTTCATTACGAAAAACTTTGCCCGGAACTATCATACGAAGTGGTGCGCCATATTTTTGCATAGCCCTGACTTGAACTGATGAAGTATGAGTACGCATTACCAAATTATCACGATTTTTGATATAAAAAGTGTCTTGCATATCACGAGCAGGATGATCATCAGGAATGTTGACTGCTTCAAAATTGTAAAATTCACTTTCAAGTTCAGGCCCATCAAGCACCATAAAACCCATAGAAGTGAAAAAATCTTCCAAATCATTTTGTACTAGAGTTACTGGATGCAAATGTCCTTTTCTTTCCACAGGTAATTTTGCTTGCGTAATATCTATTTTTTCAGTTTCAAGCAATGTTTCCCATTTATTATTTTCCAAAGTTTTTTTACTATTTTCAAACAATTCTTCCATTGCAGTTTTGATAGTATTAGCCAAAGCACCCATTTCTTTTCTAGCGTCACCAGTCAACTCTTTCAAATTTTTCATAACTTCTGTCATCTCCCCTGCTTTGCGAGAAAAATATTTGTTATAAAGCTCTTCCAGAGAATTTAAATCCTCAATTTTTTTCAAACTGTTTTCAAAATCTTTTTTTAATTTTTCCAGTTTATTTTTCATATAAATTTAAAATTAATTCTGCGTAAATCTGCGTTATAATCAAATAAATCAGCATCTAAAATAATTTTACAACATCTCTAAAAGTTACAACTACTACCAAAAGCATCAAAAGCAAAAATCCAATAGTATGAGCTATTTGCTCGTATTTCATTGGTACTGGTTTTCCAAATATTTTTTCCAAAATAACGAAAACAATTCTTCCTCCATCAAGTGCTGGTATTGGTAAAATATTGATAGCAGCAAGACTAAGTGACAACATAGCAATAATATTCAACAAATAATTAAATCCAAGCTTGGCACTTTGTCCCACAATAGTGGCAATACCAACAGGACCAGCAACATCAGCTATCAAACCATTACCCAAAATAAGATTTTTTAATAAATAATAAAAACCTACAAAAATATTTGCCAACAATATAAAAGTTGCAGTAAATCCTTTGTAAATAGCCAAATACCAAGGATATTTAATTATACCAGCATCAACAAGAGCTATCCCAAGTTTTGGAGTACTTGCATTTTTTATCATTTCAGGAGTTATTTTCAAAACCAAATTTTGTCCTGTTCTTTCAATAACTAATGACATTTCTTCACTACTATGTTCATTGACATAAGTTACTAATTTTTGAGAATTTATTTCTTCACCTATCAATTTTTCTCCCTCAAACCAGTTCATATCAGCACTACCAATACGCAAAATTTTATCACCAAATTGGATACCCGCAGCTTTGGCTGGTGAAGCATCTTCAACTTGTTCTACGACAACACTTGGTTTTTCTATTATTATAGCTTGAGGGTCATTGTCTCCGCCAGACAAATCAGTTGGCAGACCAATCATAAGTCCCAAACTCAAAACAACAAATGCCAAAATAACATTCATAGTCACACCAGCTGCCAATACAACTATTTTTTTCCAAGCTTTTTGCGCACCAAAACTATCATTGTCTTGTGAATTTTCACCATTTTCACCTTTTATTTTTACAAATCCACCCAAAGGCAACCAATTCAATGACCATAAAGTAGATGGATATTCTTCTTCTCGTTCTTCTCCCCCAACAGTATTAGCCAAAGTAGATTTTTGTTTTTCTTTTTGTTCCTTAGTTTTGCCACTACCAAAAATCCAAACAAATTTTTTACTTTGTGGATCACAATAAAAACCTAGAGCACGTGGTGGAAAACCAAAACCAAATTCAAAAACTTTCATACCACTCTTACGAGCTGTAATGAAATGACCAAATTCGTGAGCAACCACCAATAAACCTAAGATTAAAATAAATAGTAAAACTGTTAACATAAAAATAAAAAGCTTGAAATGCTAGAAAAGCTTGAGAGGCTTAAAACGCAAAAACCTGAGAACATTCAGATACAATAGCATTTTAAGCTTTTTAGGCCTTTTGAGCCTTTCAAGCATTTATAAACATAATTGACTAAATCGTCATAAAAAGGTAAAATAACCTTATAAATGACACAGACATTATGTCATAATTTAATTTATTTATCAAGTGAAATATTATTTTCACACTAAACATAATACTAGTATGATAGCATTATATGTTATTTTAGGTATAGTAGTACTCACAATCCTCTGGATGATTGGTGTCTACAATGGTCTTATTACTCTTCGTAACCGTACCAAGGAAGCTTGGAGTGATATCGACGTACAACTCAAACGTCGCCATGATTTGATCCCAAATCTTATAGCTAGTGTCAAAGGTTATATGACACACGAAAGAGGCTTGTTAGAAAATGTCACAAAATACCGTGCTGAAGCTATGTCTGCTCAAGAAGCTGGCAACACCCAAGCAATGGCTCAAGCTGAAAGCAAATTGGGAGGACTTATGCGTGATGTCAAAATTGCCATGGAAGCTTATCCAGATTTGAAAGCCAACCAAAACGTTGCTCAACTTATGGACGAACTTTCAGATACTGAAAACAAAATCCAAGCTTCACGTAGATTTTACAATGGCCAAGTTCGTGACTTCAATACAAAAATTGAAGTATTCCCAAACAATATGATCGCTGGAATGCTCAAATTTGAAAAATTCAATTTCTTTGAAGTGGAAGATGTCAAAGAAAGAGAAAATGTTACAGTAGAATTATAACACGAATCACGAGTCACGTATCCCGAGACAATTTTTAACAAAGGAGGACTATGGAAGACAAACAATTCCACAAAAAACTTCGTAAGTTAATTGTAGATTATATTGTGGCGGGATACGAGACTTTAAAACAATTTCCTTCTGATGAAAAATATGGTATGACGTCTCAATGCAAAAGAGCACTTGTATCAATATTTTTAAATTACACTGAAGGCTATGCCAGAATAAGTAAAGGCGTGACAAAAAATTTATATGAAATTGCCTATGGTTCATTAAAAGAATCAATAGGTGTATTCTTTCTGGCTACAAAGATGTATTTTATTCCAACAAAAAACTATATATCTTTGTTTAACCAAAAAGAAGAAATAGCCAAAATGCTATGGAAATCAATAGAAGGTATAGAACAAGACAAAAAAATTAAATAAACTAAATCAAATGAGACTCGTGATACGTGTCTCGTGCCTCGTGAACATATGTACAATCAAATCGACTCAAACAAACGCAAAACAACCATCTTAATAATAATCTTCATCATGCTCATCATCGCCATTGGCTGGTTTTTGAATGCCTACATGGGATTTGGCTATGGTGCAGTTGTTGGGGCTATGGTCCTCTCCGTTGTTATGACTTTGGTAAGTTATTACAAAGGTGACAGTATTGCCTTGAATTCTGCCGGAGCCAAAGAAACAAATTCACAAGACAATCCTTATGTTTATCGCATGGTAGAAAATATGTGTATTACTGCTGGCATGCCAATGCCAAAAGTATATATCATAGATTCCCCCGCCCTAAACGCTTTTGCCACAGGACGTGACCCTGAACATTCTTCTATTGCTGTCACAACTGGCATTATCAAAGCTTTGGAAAATGAAGAATTGGAAGGTGTCATTGCTCACGAATTATCTCATATCAAAAATTATGACATTCGCATTATGACGATTGTCGTTGTTCTTGTCGGCACGATTGCTCTAATTTCAGACTGGTTTTTTCGCATCAGACTTTTTGGTGGTAGTAGAGACTCTGACAACAAAAGCAGTGGCGTCATTGCTATTGTTGGTCTTGTCTTACTCATACTCTCACCTATTATTGCCAACTTGATAAAACTAGCAGTTTCTCGCAAACGTGAATATTTGGCCGATGCTTCTGGTTCACTTATGACACGTTATCCCGAAGGTCTAGCTCGTGCTCTAGAAAAAATCTCAGCCTCAAGTGCACCATTAGAAACAGCCAATGCTGCAACAGCTCATCTTTTCATTGCCAACCCTTTCAAAAAAAAAGCTTTTTCATCTTTGTTTTCAACTCATCCGCCGATTGAAGATAGAATTAGTAAATTGAGAGGGATGTAATTTGTTTATGTCAGAAGAAAAAAAAGAACAATTTGCTGGCGACAAAAAAGTAGGAACATCCCTGCTTAATTTTTGGGAAAAAAAATTCATAGAAAAGTACACACCAAAAATTCCAAAATTTATCGAAACTTATCATCTCACATATTCTACTATTTTGTGGTCTGGACTTATAATTTTATTTAGTTGGTTAGCTCAAAACAATATTTACTGGCTGTGGGGAGTTTCTATTTGTATTTTTTTACAATGGCTTACAGATTGCTTTGATGGTTCAGTAGGACGATACCGAAATACAGGTCTTATCAAATGGGGTTACTACATGGATCATTTTCTAGATTATATTTTTCTTTGTTCCATCCTAATTGGTTATTCTATTTTACTTCCTGACAATTTCAAATTTTTGCAATTTTTTATTTTAGCTTTTTTTGGTGCGTTCATGGTCAATGCTTATTTGTCTTTCGCAGCTACCAACAAATTCAAAATCACTTATTTAAAAATAGGTCCAACAGAAATACGTCTTTTATTTATAATTATAAATACGCTTCTTATATTTTTTGGTAAAACTTATCTCAAGTGGTCTTTGCCTTATGTTTTAGCATTTAGTCTTTTTGGATTAATCTATGTAGTTTATAAAACTCAAAAAGAACTTTGGGAAATAGATATGAAAAACAAAAAAAATAATCAATAAAAAATATGAAAACAACAGGCTTTGATCATATCAGACAAGAATATGGACTACAACAAAAACCCGAAGAAACACTTCCTATCATAGAAAACCAACAACCAAAACCTGATAAAATTACAGACGATCCAGAATTAGAAGCTGAGGTAGAATTAATAGAAAGAGCAAGAAAGATACAAGATATTGGAGAAAAATTAGCCAAAATGATAATGGAAAATCCTACAAAAGAAGAACTCTTAGCATTTTTAAATGACGAAAGTCACTGGACAACATTTAACGAATATGCCAACAACCCAAGATTACAAGAAATACTGTCTGAAGAAGTTGGACCAGGAAAACGCTGGAGTATTTTGATTAAAGATTATGACACAAAACGTAACTTTATATTAATCGCAAATGAATTTAAAAAAGAAATAGAATCTATAATTACAGAAAAACTACAAGAAAAATCAGAAACAGAAAAACCTTTAGTTTTTTGCTCCTTAGAATCTTTCAAAAAAAGAGCCATCGAAAAAGAATTTCAAAATATATTTACAAAAATTTACCAAGAAATAACAAACTCAACTGATTATGTTTCAGGTGATCTTATGTGTTTATTCAAATCAATGTCTAATTTTTTTACTGTATCAGTAAACAAAAACAAAGTAAAAATAACTATTACTACAAGTGAAATTCGTTTAGAGGTTGAAAACACACACCATGAAATTAGAAAATACACTTTAGAAGAAATAAAAAAATTCATAAAAGATAAACAAATATTAAAAAGAATATCAGAAGAAATAGAAAATAAATTTAAAATACCCGTACAAATAAATATAAAATATAAAAAATAACAATACACTTCGATAATATAATTCGTGTAATCAGTGTCTTATGTCCCAAACCGCCCTCATCACCGGCGCCTCATCGGGCATTGGCTTAGAACTCGCCAAATTATTTGCACAAGACAAATATGATTTAGTTTTGGTTGCTAGAAATGAAGGAAAATTAAATGAATTAGCAAAAGATTTGGAAAGTAAATACCAAATAAAAACAAAAGTTTTGAGCTTTGATCTAACCCACGATGATTCCCCTCAACTTATTTTTGCAGAGTTACAAAAAGAAAACATTAGTATTGATGTGCTTGTTAACAATGCTGGTTTTGGTACTTATGGTGATTTCAAAGACAACAATCTAACAACAGAATTAGAAATGATAAAATTAAATATTTCTAGTCTAGTTGAGATGACTAAATTATTTTTGGAACCAATGCTCGTAAGAAAGTCTGGCAAAATAATGCAAGTAGCCTCTACTGCAGCTTTTCAACCAGGTCCACACATGGCGGTATATTACGCTACAAAATCTTTTGTCTTAAATTTTTCAGAAGCAGTAGCTGAAGAAATAAAAAATACTAATGTAACTATTACTACTCTTTGTCCTGGACCAACGACAACAAACTTTCAAAAAATATCCAATATAGAATTCCCAGAATCTCTCAAAGTAATGACAGCATCAGAAGTTGCCAAAATTGGTTATAATGAATTGAATAAAAATAAATCTTCAGTTGTGATAACAGGTTTACGCAATAAACTTTTTGCTTTTTCTGTCAGATTTTTACCACGAAAATTGGTAACAAAAATTGTGGCTTCAATTTGACTTTTATGGTAATATAATTACAATTATTAATAAATATAAATTATATGAGAAAAACAGATACAGAAGGATCTGATATTGGTATTCTTATAGAAGAACCAGCAAAACAAGAATATGTGGAACTAGATTCACCCACAGAAAGTAAAACCAGAGAAGAAATGTTAGTAAATACATATTTTCAATTGAATATAGAGATAGCTCAGTTGGAATTGGATATTATTACAATAAATTATGAAGAGTCAAAAAAATATAATAGCCGAAATACTTATCATTTTCAAGAAGAAATAGAATGGCGCACAGAAGCTCTAATTAAAACAAAAGACGCGAAAGAAAAAAGAAAACTACCACTTCTACAAGATTCTAGGTTGCTTTATGGTAGAAGTACAATGGAACAATCAATTGATGACCCAAAATATTTACGAGAATTTGAAGAACTTTTATCTGGATTAAAAGCAACAAAAGAAAATTTGATTAGAAAAATAGAAGAACTTAAACAAAGACGAATACAGCAAGAACAGTATACCCAAGCAGAACAACAAAAAAAAATAGCAAAAGAATTAGAAGAATCCATAGATGCTGATAAATTACATGGTATATGTACAGGAAATATGATTATCCTTAGAGACAAAATGCAAGCACTTGTCGAAAATATAGCTAATGAAACTAGTAGATTTGCATTCCGTAGATTAAAAAGGGATAAGAGTGTAATTGAGAGGTCTTTAAAAGAATTAGAAAAACTATCAAACAATTTGCAATCACCAGATTCTCAAATAAGAACAGAATCATTAAAACAACTACAGTCTTTTAGTTTAGAATGGAGATATGAACAAAATGATAAAGCTATAATGAGTAAAACTGATTTTAATAGTGAATTTACTAGTCCAATAAGTGAATCTGTGACTCCAATATCTGAAGTAAAAACTGTAAGAATGTACTTATGGTATAAAGATATTTTAAAAGACCTAAGAAGAAAACTAGCTGAAATAAGTAGTATCCACATTTATACAAAAAAAGATATTCAAAAAATGAAAAGTGAACTTGATAGTATATTACAAAGAACTGAACGATTTACCACAAATTACCCAACAGAAATTAAATAAATCAAAAAAAAGACGCCCAGCGTCTTTTTTATTTAGTAAAAATAGGAACACTTATTTAACGAATTGAACAAATAAAAATAGATCTATCAAGATCCTTTTAATCTGTGTAATCCGTGTTCTATTTTTTTATTACTTGCAATCACTACCATATATTTGATAAACTTAAGTCCGACAGTAAATTGAAGATGGTCTTTTTCGTTTTCAATATATTGTTAGTTAAAGAATATACAATTTAAAAAAGATCCCTCATCGTGCTTCGCCGATATCGGGATGACTGTGTCATATGGTCCTCGAACGCTCAGAAATAAACAAACTACTCAACAACTCAGACAAATCTCTTATGGAGGTTTATTTGGATTTGCACGAAGAATTTAGCAAAAAATATGGGGCAAACACGGTTGTACTTATGGAAGTAGGATCTTTTTTTGAAGTCTACGGCGTAGATAATGAGCAAGAAAAAATTGGCAATCCCAAAGAAGTGACTGAAATACTAAATCTTCAACTAACCAGAAAAAACAAAGCTATCAAAGAAAACAATCGCAAAAATACTCTCATGGCAGGCTTCCCTTCTGCTACTTTCGATAGATACATCCAAAAAATTACTCGCGAAAACAAATATACCATTGTTATTATAAGACAAAAAGGTACACCTCCCAATGTCACACGTTACTTAGACACAATACTCTCACCTGGTATTAATTTTGATTTTTGTCAAAATAACGAAGACAATTTTATTACCTCATTAAACATTGATGAAAACAAAGGTATCTATAGTATTGGTTATACAGCGGTAGATATTGCTACTGGTAAGTCTTACATTTTGGAAATAAATAGTACACGTGAAGACAAAACTTATGCTTTGGATCATGTATTTTCACTTTTGAAAAGTCATCGCACTACCGAAATTATTATCAATTATGCCAACGACGAAATAGATGAAAAATATTTAGAACATTATTTGGAACTAGATGAGATTCAAATTCACCATAATCAAAAAAGATTAAATATAGATTACCAAAACGAACTTTTCAAACAAACTTATTTAATAAAATCTTTTCTCTCCCCTATTGAATTTTTGGATTTAGAAAAAAAAGC
>Ga0208374_1000403_pt1 | contig 19946 bp, 15 predicted proteins | sample RifOxyC3_FD_184037 | JGI IMG/M metagenome (GOLD analysis project Ga0208374, IMG submission 184037) | Groundwater microbial communities from Rifle, Colorado - Rifle Oxygen_injection C3 (SPAdes) | ecosystem: Environmental > Aquatic > Deep subsurface > Groundwater | place: Rifle, Colorado, USA...
CGCGAATATTTTTTTACGGGTAAGGATTCAGGGGGCGATTCATGGGCGACACGACAACCAAGCATGCGTGGAAATTCTGCCGGATTGGAGGGGTCGACCAGGTGGTGTTCCGGAATGGGGCGGACCTGGCACACCTCGACCAGTTGGACCAGAAACTCTGGCTGGCGTTGTCCATGCCGACTACCGGGGTGCACTTTGACCGCCGAACTGCAGAATTGCTGGACACCGACCGCGACGGACGTATCCGGCCACCCGAGGTCTTGGCTGCCGTCCGTTGGCTCCGTGAGGTGTTGAGTGATCTCGGTTGTTTAATGGTCGGGACCGATTCGGTGGAGTTGTCCATGATCCGGAATGCCGACATCTTCGATACGGCCCGCCGGGTTCTGGCCAACCGGGGAAAACCCGGCGCAACGTCCATCTCCCTGCAGGATGTCCTGGACCAGATGCGGTTGTTTGCCGGCATGCGGTTCAACGGGGATGGGGTGGTTGCGCCCGATACGGCGGACGATGATGCCACCCGGCAGGCGATCATGCAGATTGCGGGGGTGATGGGCGCCACGCAGGACCTTGGCGGAAAACCCGGGATCAATCAGGCTGTCACGGAGGGTTTTTTTGGACAGGTAACGGCCTGGTTGGATTGGACGGCGAAGCCGGAAACCGACGCAACCATTCTTCCGTTGGGTCCCGAAGGAACCGCGAAGGCGGCTGCCGCTGTCCGGGCCGTGAAAGCCAAGGTGGATGATTATTTTGTCCGCTGCCGGCTGGCGGGTTTTGATGTGCGTGCCAAAACGGCCTTGAACGGTGAAGATCAGCAATACACCGGGATGGCCGCGGAGCTGTTGACCCTGTCATCGGAAAGCATGGGGAAATTGCCGCTGGCCCGGATCGGCGGCGGGAAAACGCTGCCGCTGGGTGAGGGCGTCAATCCCGCCTGGGAACAGGCCGTATGCCTGCTGGCGGAACAGGCTGTTCAGCCGCTTGTCGGGACGCTCCGGAACGGGTTGTCGGAAACGGATTGGGGGATCATTCAATCGAAACTGGCGCCTTACGAGGCCTGGATGTCCGCCCGGCCGGCAACCGGGATTGGATCCTTGGGTACAGCCCGTTTGCGTGAATTGAAGGAGGGTCCGTTCCGTGCCGCGATTCTGGACCTGATCCGGCAGGACCTGGAATTGGCGAACGAGCAGGAACGACTCGAAGTGCTTGAGAAACTGGTCCGCTATCATCGCGACGTGTATGAGCTGTTGACCAATTATGTCAATTTCGCTGATTTCTACGGGGGGACCCTGGCGATTTTCCAGGCCGGCACCCTGTACCTGGATACCCGCGCATGTACGTTGTGCATCGAGGTGATGGACCCGGTCAAGCATGCCGGGATGGCGGGGTTGTCCGCCGCCTTCCTGGCGTATTGTGATGTTACCCGGGTGGGTAAGCCGAAACGGCAGATTGCGGCTGTGTTCACCGATGGGGATTCCGATAACCTGATGGTCGGCCGCAACGGGGTGTTCTATGACCGGCAGGGGTTGGACTGGGATGCCACCATCACCAAGATTGTTGCCAACCCCATCAGTGTGCGCCAGGCGTTCTGGTTGCCCTACAAGAAATTAAGCCGGTTCATCGAAGAGCAGGTGATGAAGCGGGCGCAGGCGGCGGAAGCCGCTTCCCTGGCGCGGATGTCCGATACCGCCGCGACGGTGGCGTCGGCCGACAAGATGCCGGCAGCCGCCGGTCCGGTCCCCCCCAAGAAGATCGAATTGGGTACGATCGCCCTGATCGGCACGGCCATTGGCGGGATCAGCGCGCTGGTGGGGGGATTCCTGCAGGCGTTGTTCGGGCTCGGGTTCTGGCTGCCGCTGGGACTGGTGGGCGTGATGCTGCTGATATCGGGTCCTTCCGTGCTGCTGGCCGTTTTGAAATTGCGCCAGCGGAACCTGGGGCCGATACTGGATGCCAACGGCTGGGCCATCAACACCCGGGCCCGCATGAATGCCGCCTTCGGGGCGGCCTTGACACAGGTGGCCAGCATACCGCCCGGCTCGGAACGGTCCCTGGTGGATCCCTATGCACCGCCACGCCGTACATTTCGACGCTATCTGCTGGCGCTGGCGCTGGTCATCTTTCTTTACGGATGGTGGAATGGATTCTATGACCGGTTTCTGCCGGAGGGGGTGCGCCGTAATCGCCCGGTACCGGCGGCATCCGTACCCCCATCACCGGGAACGGTGGTTCCGGTTCAACCGTGAGGTCGTGTGATGGAGCGTGGCAAACTTGAAGCGTTGGCGCGGGAGCAGGGGGCACGGGTCTTCGGTGTGGCGGACCTGGTCGCTTTGCGTGCGCGTATGCCGGACCTGACGGTTCGGGTTCCGGGGAACTTTATCCGGGGTGTGGTCATGGGGGTCCGCCTTCAACAGGCGGTGCTTGAAGCAATCGACCAGGAACCCACGCCGTTGTATTGCCATCATTACCGGCAGGTGAATTATCAGCTCGATACGCTGGCACTGCGGGTGGCGGATGAATTGCAGGCCGACGGGTGGTCTGCGGTGGCGGTGCCGGCTTCCCAGATCATCCAGCGGGAACCGATGCAGGGTCATGTGTCCCACAAACTGCTGGCCTGGGCGGCCGGGGTTGGACATATCGGACGAAACAACCTGCTGGTGCATCCCGCGTTTGGCGCCCAGGTTCGATATGTGTCGGTGTTGACCGATTGTCCCCTGGAACCCGGTCAACCGCGTCCGGCAGATTGCGGCGCCTGCCGGGCCTGTATCGATCGTTGCCCGGCCAAGGCCATCGGAGAAACCGCCGAGGACTTCAATCTGAATGCCTGTTACGGGAAACTCGGGGATTTCACGCGCCTGTCGTATATCGGCCAGCATATCTGCGGGGTTTGCGTGAAGGCCTGCCGGGGTTCCGCATGAAGGCGCAATCGCCGGAACCGGTCCGGTTGGTGTGCGGGGTGCTGGCGGCGTCGCCGGACGTGGTGGAATCCGCCCGTGCCAGTCTGGAGACGCAGTTCGGACCGGTTGATGGCACCTTCGGGCCGGTTCCCTTCACCTTCACGGATTATTATCACGCGGAGATGGGAGCCGGATTGCAGCGATGGTTCTGGTCCTTTGAGCCGCTGATCGATCCCGGCCAACTGGCTTCCATCAAATGCACGACCAACCGCCTTGAGCAGGCGTTGGCCACGACGGTTGACGGAATATGCCGGCGCCGGATCAACCTGGATCCGGGCTATATCACACCGGCCAAACTGGTGCTGGCGACTACCAAGGATTTCGCACACCGAATTTATCTTGGCGGGGGAATCTTTGCGGAAGTAACCCTGGCGTTTCGCCGGAACGAGACGGTTCCGCAACCCTGGACCTATCCGGATTACCGTTCCGGGTGTTATGACAGCTTCCTCCTCGGTGTACGTCGGACATTACCGGTTGCCGGCCATTGACATGGATTTCCCGCTCTGCAAGAGTCCTGCCGATGAAGGTCCAGTCTCCTGAACGATGGTTTGACGGGCAACTGCCCACGATTCGTTCCGCCGGGTTCATGCAGTTTGATCCGGTCTGGGCGACCCGTGAACATGCCGCCAGCGGCCTGGAGGTCCTGCATATACTCCGGGGGCGCCTGTCGCTGGAGATGCGGGGCGGGCCATTCCATGCCGGGCCGGGTGATACGCTCATGGTGCCGCCAGGATCCCTGCACCGCGACCGGTTCGATCCGGGGACCGGTCTCGAGTTGTTCCATATGTCCCTGTTGTGGAAACCCGCCCTGGCGTATGCCAGGCAGGTGGGAAACCGGCGCCTGCTGGCCCTGGAACCGGAATCGAAGGTGCGGGTGGGCCGCTTGTTTGATCAATTGCGGTCCGATTTCGGAGGTACCGGTGAAAACGACCGCATCCTGGCCCGTGCCCGGGTACTCGCCCTGCTGGCGTTTCTGTTGCGGGAGATGGATCCGCGTCCGGTCCCGGCAACGGGGCAGGGGACGGGTGGCATTGACCGGCACCGACGCCTGATGCAGCAGGCCAAATCCTACCTGGAACGGCATCTCGGCGATGTCATCTCGCTGGATGATATTGCCGCCGCGTTGAACGTGAGTTCGTACCACCTGTGCCACGTGTTCCGCGAGGAGAGCGAGTTTTCCCTGTTTGCATACCTGACGGCGATCCGGATGGATAAGGCGCGTGCCCTGTTGCGGGATGGGCGCCTGTCAATCAAGGAGGTTGCCCAGGTGGTGGGATATGAGAACGCCAGTTATTTTGCGCGGGTATTCCGCAAGGCGTGCGGATGTGCGCCGGTTGCCTATCGTGAAGGGCGGACCAGCCGGTCAACGCGCAACCGGAAAGCGGCATCATGACGTGCCCACGCGGACATGTCCGTCAGACGGATACGGAGGGACTCGGGATGTTTACCAATCGAATGAACGGTTTCAAGCGGCTGATCGGATGCCTGGCGCTTTGTTTGGTGGGCGCCGGCGCCCCGCTGCATGCGGTGGAAACAATCTGGATAGAGGCGGAGTCCCTGGAAGGGGTCCGTGGAAGCTGTTTTCCGGATATGGACCAGAAGACGGCCGGGCATTGGGCCCTGTCCGGACCCGGGATTGCCCCCGAGTGGACCCAGGGTGGAGAAAGCGAATGGCTCAGCATTGCCTGCGGTCCCGACGAGAACCAGGGGACGGCCACCACCGGGATCGACGTGCCGGAGACCGGCGTTTGGCGGCTCTGGATTCGATACCGTGACTGGCGGGACCAGTCAGAAGTGTTTGCCGTGCGGGTGGAGCAGCCCGGCGTTGCTGCACAGGAATTCGTGTTCGGCGACAAGCCGGTGGTGGACGAGAACGATGAATTCAAACTCTACTGGAAATGGGCATTTGGTTGGGCCATGCATGAGGTGAAGCTTGTCAAGGGCCCCGCCACGTTGACGTTGCTGGCTCGCACCGCCCAACCCGGCCATCGCCAGGTCGATGTCCTGTGCCTGACCACGGATGTGGGGTACCGGCCCCACTATCGGGAGAAACCCTGGAAACCGGTTTGGACCGTGCTCGATGCAATCCGGACCGAGCCGAATGTGGCCCCGGCGCCGTTGACCCCCCGGCGTGTCGAGGATCGCCCCCCGGCAGCCTGGAAAATCCGGACACCGGGTGATAAGGGGTTTGTGTATCTCTGGAACATGCGCGGACAATGGGAGCAGGATCTAGTGTCCCAGGATCCCCGGCGGATGCTGATGCCGTACTCGATTGATCCAGCGAGCCTGACGAATTTCCGGGCTGCGTTCGGCGGGAAAACCGATGTGCCGATATTTTCCGATCCGCGCATTGCTCCAGCGTTCCATAATGCCGGGCCGGAAATTCTCAGCAATACGGCGTTCGTCGCCTGGCTGGATGCGAATCCCGACCGGATGTGGGGCAACATGATGAATTATTTTCCGCCCAAACCGCTCTCAGCGGAAGCCAAGGCCCGCTGGCCGAAGTATCGGGACCGTTATGTCGGCAACGTTGCCGGTGAAAGCCTTGGCTATTTTCAGGATGACGCCGCGTTTGATCGGGCGGGAATGGGTGAGGCGCTCAAGAAGGCCGGGTCCCGCGAGGAGGTATTCCGCATTCTGACAGGGAAATTCATCGCCGGTATTGCCGCCCGCGAACAACTCATTTGGGGTCAACCGGTTGACAATCCCTATCGGCAGACCATCTCCTGCCTGTCGGTGGGAATGACTGCGTTTGCCCACGCCTGCTTTGAATGGGGGGCGGGGACGGTTGGATATGAGAGTCACAGTGCGGCGGGAAGCCTGGCCATGCGGCTGGCCTTTCTGCGGGGCGCCGCCCGGCAATACGGGGGCATCACGGCCACGTACCGGTCCTCCGGGCTTGGTGATGCGCACACCCTGTTCGCCGATATGGGCGAATACTCGAGCCAGCGGTACGTGTATGATAATTGGTACGATGTATGGTCCGGGGCGGGAATGACCTGGTACAAGTTCGATATCTGGCACCAGTACTTTTCGGGGGCGGGGTTGTTTTATCACGAGCAGGGATTCGATGAGTTCTGGCGGCCTGCCGGCGGGGCGACCCCGCGCAAGGATATCCAGCTATCGCCCAAGGGACGGCTGGTTGAACAATTCCTGTCAATCACCCGCCAGCATCCCGATCGCGGGGTGCCCTATACCCCCCTTGCGTTTCTCCTGGACCGTGCCCACGGATGGGAGTCAACGCCTTATCACTATGCCTACTTTGAGCGGGATCCCATGCTGAACCCGGCGGTACTCCGTTTGGACCGGCATGGACGGATGCTGCGGGAATGGTTTCAGGTGGCTTACCATCCCTACGGGCCGCGGGAGGCGGAACCGAATACGGCGGTGAATCAGACCTATCCGGCGGGGGTGTTCGGCGATGTCTTCGATGTGCTGGTCACGGCTCCCGGGCGTACCGACCTGATTGATCATTATCCGGTGGTCGTGCTGAACGGTCAGATCGACCTTACGGAAGCGTGGGGGAACAAGCTGGCCGGGTATGTCGAACACGGAGGCACCCTCTTGGTCAGCGCCGATCAGGTACGGGGGCCGGGTTTGGCGGCGCTCAAGCTGCCAGCGGGCGGGCCGGTGGCGGAAGACACCGTCCTCCAGTGGGTACCCGGGAACCGGCCGGTGATCAGCCAACGTTACCGGTACCATCCGATCACGGGGGGTGACGCGCTGATCCAGTCGACGAATGGTGCGGTTATCGCCGCCACGTACCAACGTGGAAAGGGCCGGATGGTCTATCTTTCGATCCCGTTGGGGCTGGGTATCGACCAGGCGGCGACTCCGGCGGTGGCCCTGTTGCTTGCCCATGCCCGGCAGGGTCTTATGCCGGTCGAAGTGCGGGGCGATGTGGAGTGGCTGCTCAATCGTACCGGCAAGGGGTGGATCGTGACCCTGCTTAACCCGAACGGGAATGCCAAGCCCCAGCATGGCATTGTCCCGACCGATCGTACCCAGGAACGGCCGGTGATCATCACGGCTGAAGGGATCAGCCAGGCGGTTGAATGGTTCACCGCCGAAAAGCTGGTGGTCAAACCTGAAGGCAGGACGGCAACGGTTGCCATCACGGTTCCTGCCGCCGGCGTGCGGATCGTCGAGTTGCAGTAGGCGGCGCCGGAGAATTCCATATCTTAACCGGATGATGCGATCTATGATTGTTGTGAATAAAAAGGGAGATTATGAAATACAAGCAGGATTGGGATCGGGTCCAGGATCGGTTGACCGCGTTGTGGAAGGGGACCCTGAAGGGACGTCCCTGCATTTCCGTCGTGGCTCCCGCCGGCCGCAAGGTTGAGGCGCCGGTACGGCCCGAGGGACTCGAATCATTCTGGACGGATCCGGACTGGAATGTGCGCCGGACCCGGCATCAAATCGAGACGACGTGGTGGGGTGGCGAATCGATCCCGTCCTGCCTGCTGATGTGCGGCTGGCTGCAATGCCTGGGGGGGGAACCCCTGTATGCCGAACAGACGATCTGGTTCAAGCACCTGGGGATGGACTTCAAACGTCCCCCCGATTTCCGCATGGATACCGGAAACCCCTCGTTCCGTCGCCATGAAGCCGCCTACGTGGCACTGGCAACCGCTGCCGGCTGGGATGATTTCCTGGTCGGCCAGCCGTGTGTGCTGCCGGCCAATGACCTGTTGTCCATGTTGATGTCGACCGAGGATTTCCTGGTGGCGCTGTGTGACGAGCCGGACTGGATGCAGAAGGCCATTGTACAGGGGGCCCAGGTCCAGGCGGCCATTCGGCAGCATCTCGCGGACCGTATCCGTTCCCTTCACCGCTTCTGGTACGGGTGTGCCGGCTGGATGCCCTTCTGGGCGCCGGAACCGTTCATGGCGACCCAGTCTGATGTGTCCTGCATGTTGTCACCCGACATGTATGAGCAGTTTGTCGTGCCCGAACTGGAGGTATACAGCAAGGTGGCGCCCTGGATGTGGTATCATCTGGACGGTGGTGATGCGCGTCAGCACGTGCCGCGACTGCTCTCCCTGCCTTATCTCCGCGTCCTGCAGTATACGCCGGCCCCTTGTGAGCCGCCCAACGGGCCGGGGCACCTGGCGTTCTATCGGCAGGTGCAGAAGGCCGGAAAGATTGTGCACATCCATCTGCCGCCCGAAAATGTGGAGCCGTTGGTGCGGGAACTGGATCCCAACCTGCTGATGCTTCATACCTGGTGCCGGACCGTGGCGGAGGGTGAGGCCCTGCTGGAATCCGCCGACCGGTGGGTGTGTGCGCGTGGCTGACCTGGCAGGTTCCTGCCGGTGAGGCCGGATAATAAGGTACAAACGCTTGACCCGGGAAGCGGGGGCGTGGATATTCTGTCGGTGAGGATTACACTATGCGATGTTCGTTCAGATTGATGAATTGGTGCATGGTTGCTGTCCTGCTGGCGGCCCATCTGATGGCGCAGGAGGATCCGGTGGCATTGCAGGACCCGTCGGTTGCCGCCGAAACCGCGTTGCTGGCCGAGTGGGTCAAGGAACCCCGGTTCGCCGCCGCCTGGCGCTTGTACCAGGCCGGCAAGGCGCAGGAATCCTATGCGGCTTTCCAGGCGCTGTTCAGGCAGGACCCGGGACATGTGGGTATCAACTTTGCACTGGCGATGACGGCCCGCTCCACGGGCAGGTATTCATCGGCCGCCATTGCCCTGGAGCGCATCCTGATGCGGCAGCCGGACAATGACCGGGTGCGCCTTGAACTGGCGGTAACCTATCATCGCATGAATCAGCCGGAACTGGCCCGAATGTATGCGGAGGAAGTGTTGAAACGCCGGCCACCCGAGGCGGTACGCCGGAATATCCAGCACCTGTTGTCGCAAATCGACGGGAGCCGGTCCCGGCTGAAGCTCACGTCACAAGCCACGGTGGGGATGCTCTACGACAGCAATCCCAATACCGGGCCGAGTTCGGACTTCATCAGCATAACGCCCATCCGGTTCGGTCCCCTGGTGTTTGATCGCCTCCAGATCAGTGATACGTCGGCGCCGCGTGAATCCTGGGGCACCCTGTTGTCCGCCTTCGTGCATGGAACGTATGATCTCGGGTTGCCGGGTGCCTGGCAGGCCATGGGGCTGGCGTACCTGTCGCAGTCGTTCATGGAGAACGCCCATGAATATGATACCAGCCTGGTGCGTGCCATGGGGGGAGTGCAATGCCTGGAGGGTCAGACCATTACCCAGTTTCCGATCCGTTATGATCGGGTGTGGCTGCATCGCAAGGATTTCCTCCAGATTGCCAATGTCGGGGTAACCCATGTGCGGTTGTTGGATCAACGTACACGGTGGACTTCCGGCGCATCGGTTGAATCACGGGATTACCAGTCGTCCACCCCGCGGGACAACTTCCGGCTGGGACTCAACCAGGGGCTCCTGCGCACGGTTCGTTCCGGTTGGTATGTGTCGGGCGGGGTCACCGTGTTCCGGGAATTTGCCCGGGACGATGTGCATTCGAGCCTGGGCGTCGAACCGTTTGTGTCCAGCACCTGGCATTTCAACCGTTCCACCCGCGTTACCGGGCGGTTGCAGTACCGTCCAACTTGGTATGATGAGCGGGAACCCGTGGCGCCGGTGGATCGGCGCGACCAGCAGGTGCTGACGCAGGTTGAATGCCTGCACCAGTTCAATCCCACCTATGGGGCGTCCCTGTCCTGGCAATTCACAGACAATGATTCCACCTTCGGGCTATATGATTATCAACGTCATCTTGTGAGTCTCAACTTCAGCGGGAGGTTTTGATTATGAACCTATATGCACGTATCCTGTTGGTTCCCGCAGTGGTTCTCCTGGCAGTCGTCGGGGGCCGGGCTGCCGATGCGGTGGCGGAAGGGGTTGGCCAGGTGGTGGCCATCCAGGGGGAAGCCCGCATTCACCGATCCGGCCAGCCCGGGATCATTGCCCAGCTCAAGACGCCGGTTCATCAGGGGGATCGGATCGTCACCGGTGCGGACTGCAAGCTGCAGATCATGTTCCAGGATGAGACTGTCCTGGCCCAGGGGGCGGACAGTGAAGTGACCATTGACGAGTATGTATATTCGCCCGGTCAACGCGATGTGGGCAGTTGCAAGTTGTCGATGGCCAAGGGGATTTTCCGTACGATCACCGGCCGGATCACCGAAATGAATCCGGAACGGTTCAATGTTAAGACCCGCATGGCCACCATCGGTATCCGGGGTTGTGATACCGGTTTTCGACTCGGGCTTCAGACGGAGCAGATCCTGTCGATCTGGTTGCCGCCCGGGCATTCCTTGCAAGTGACACCGGATAATCCGCTTTCGGGCGGAACACAGCCTTCCTCCATGATGGTGCAGCAGGGCGGGTCGTTGGTAACCCTGGACGGCGGTGGCGGGATGGACCAGCGTCCTGCCGGCGGTGGTGATGTGCAGGGTTTGGTCAATGATACCACCCCGCAGGTGGGGACCGACGGCGAGGTCGACCCTGCAGGTGCCGGTTCCGGGGGTGGTGGTCAACCGGGCGACGATGCCGGCGGTGAAACGGGCGGTGATGCGGGTGATGGTGGCGGCGATGAAGCGGGCGCCGGTGCTGGAGACGGGCCGGATGGCGATGCCGGAGCGCCGGGAACGGATCCCGGTGATGGTTCCCTGCCGCCGGATGGTTTCAGCGATGCACCGGCGGATGAGCCTGCCCCGATGGATGATTCCGGGTTGACCGATCCGCTGGGTGGTGTGCAAATCACCAGTGACCTGCCGGCGGGTTCAGTTCAAGATGAAGATCCCCTGGTTGAGCCTGAACCCGTACCGGAGCCGGAGCCGGTTCCCGAGGACGAACCGGAGCCAGAGCCCGTGCCTGAACCGGACCCCTTGCCTCCCAAAGCGCCGCCGGTGTTCAACCAGGAGGGGAGTGGCCTCAACTGGGAGTGGGGATATTGGAAGGACGAAAACGGTTATATTGTTGAAAGCGATTCGTTCAACTACCAGCAATTAAGCGGACCGGGCCTGGATGATGTGATTTCCGGAAGCAGCATGATCTACATATTGAGCGGAACCGGCCCGGCAGGCGCCATCATCGATCAGAACGGCGTGCAGCTTCCCGTTCCGCTGTTTGGTACGGTCGTTTTCAATATGAGCGTCGGGAACTGGGGTGCCATGAACCAATGGTCGGCGGATTTCAACATGGCTGGCGATGGAAACACGTTGAGTTTCCAGGCTCTCGGACAGTTTAGCGGGGCGAATGGTCTGGAGTTGACGTCGTTCAACAGTTATAATCTTGTCGTTCAAAGCACCCCCTATGCCGTGCCGGACACCTTGATGGTGTGGGGGAGCGTGGTGGGACCCGGCTTGCCCAGTCCTGATCCCATCTCCGGGGTTGTGGGATGGTTTGACATTGAGCAGGGCAACATCTTTATTGCGGGTGAATACGGAGCCGACCTCGGTTTTTGATGCACTCCAGTAAAGCGCCATTAGTAATGCCAGACCAGCCCTGCCGCGGGACGGTAGTGACTTGATGCTCCGGAAAATCCCGGAGTAGCCGATGTGGAAGGCATTCGTCCAGAATGATCCTCATGCCGGCACGGCTTCCAGCACTTCCTTCTAGGCCGCTTCCAGTACGGCAATCACCTGCTCACGTTTCACTGTGGGGAAGTCATACAGGAAGCGATCAATCGCCTGCCTCAAGGCAGTCGATCAGATTCTGCACGGGCACTCGCGTGCCGGCGAAAACGGGCGTACCTCCTGGAATATCGGTGGACGAAGTGACAATGCAACTGAGTCCTTTCGTGCTCGTAATATTCGCAAATTGGCCGACGAATATCAAGAGCGACTAACACAACCTTGCCGTCAACGGATCGTTGCGTGTCCGGTATCCGGCTGGTAGGATGTCCGCACATCGGGATCCCCCGGTCCCGTCAACACGCCAACAGGAGATCGCCATGGGTGGATTTTTCGGAGTGGTGTCGAGCAAGGACTGTGTCAACGACCTGTTTTTCGGTACGGATTACCATTCCCATCTCGGTACGCGGCGCGGCGGACTGGCCGTTCGTTCCCCCGACGGGTTCCGGCGTTACATCCATGACATTACCAACAGCCAGTTCCGGTCCAAGTTTGAGGATGACCTTCGCAAGCTCAGTGGGACCAGCGGCATCGGCGTGATCAGCGACTACGAGGATCAACCGCTGATCATCGGATCCCATCTGGGACCCTATGCCATCGTGACGGTTGGCGTCATCCAGAACCTGGATAAGCTGGCCGCCAGTGCGTATCAGAAGCGTACCACGCATTTTTCCGAGATGAGCGGCACCGAGATCAATCCCACCGAACTGGTGGCCACCCTGATCAACCAGGAGGCGACTTTCGAGGACGGGATACGGCGTGCCCAGGAAGCAATCGAAGGGTCCTGTTCCATGTTGTTGCTGACCAACTGCGGGGTCTATGCCGCCCGGGACCGGTTCGGGCGAACCCCGGTGATCCTGGGATGCAAGGATCATGCGACGGCGGTGACCATGGAAACGACGGCGTTCCCCAACCTGGATTACGAGGTGGTGCGTGAACTCGGGCCGGGTGAAGTTGTCCGGATCTCGGGCGACGGGATCGAACCGAAGAAGGAACCGCTGGACCGCCTGCAGATCTGTTCATTTCTCTGGGTATACTATGGATATCCCTCATCCAGTTACGAGGGAATCAACGTGGAAGCGGCGCGCAACCGGTGCGGGGCGGCCCTGGCACGCCGGGACCGGGACATCACGGTTGATGTGGTGGCCGGGGTTCCGGATTCCGGCACGGCGCACGCCATCGGGTATGCCAACGAGGCGAAGATTTCCTACCAGCGGCCTTTTGTGAAGTATACGCCGACCTGGCCACGGAGTTTCATGCCGCAGGACCAGTCCATCCGGGAGCTGGTGGCGCGGATGAAGCTGATTCCCATCCGTGAACTGATCGAAGGCCGCCGCCTGCTGTTCTGCGAGGATTCCATCGTGCGTGGCACCCAGCTCCGGGACATCATCCAGCGCCTGTACGGCTTCGGCGCGCGGGAAGTGCACATGCGGCCGGCCTGTCCCCCGTTGGTGTTCGGCTGCAAATATCTCAATTTCTCGCGTTCCCGTTCCGTGCTGGACCTGGCGGGCCGCAAGGCCATCCAGGCGTTGGAAGGCCGGGATAACCACCATCTCGAGGACTATGCCAACCCCTGTTCGGACCGGCATTGCGCGATGGTGGAATGGATCCGCAAGAAACTCAACCTGACGACCCTCCGCTACCAGCAGTTGGATGATATGATCGAAGCGGTCGGCCTGCCCCGTGACAAGGTTTGCACACACTGCTGGAGCGGTGCGGAATAGTCACGATACAAACAGCGATTTGCTGACGAAGTTGGCGTCGCTGGTCAGATTGACCCCGAGCCTGCGAAGGCCGGCTTCGTCGCCTGGTGACGGGATATGGGTGATGTGAACGTCGCATCCCCTCAGGGTTTTTAATTGTTCGGCGGCATATTCGGCGGCCGGGTTTCCGGCGGCGCTGATGCTGAGCGCAATCAGCGTCTCTTCCAGGTCGAGGCTGATATGCGGTGTGCGCAGGATGTCCTGTTTCACGTGGCTGATGGACTGCATGATGCTGGGCGGCAACAGATGGATCTTGTCGGGAATCTCGGCCAGTTGCTTGACGGCGTTGAGCACGAGGCTGGAGGCGGCATGCAGGTAGGGGGAATTCTTGCCGGTGATGATCCGCCCGTCCGGCAGTTCCAGTGCGGCGCCGCAATAGATTCCTGCGTTTCCCTTGTCGGGTTCATGCTGGGCCTCTTCGGCTGCCTGGCGGGCCGGTTGCACCACCACGCGATCGGTCGGTTTGACATTCAGTTCGTTCAGGATGCCTTCCGCCCGTTCGACGGTTGACTTGTCGGCTACCCCCATGGCGTATTCGCAGGCATAGCGAAAATAGCGACGGATGCATTCCTGCCGGGCGGCCTCGCAGACGGCGGCATCATCCACGATGCCGAATCCGGCCCGGTTGACGCCCATGTCGGTGGGGGACTGGTATACCGTGCCGTCGCCCATGATACGGGCCAGAATCTTCTTGAGTACCGGGAACACTTCCACGTCGCGGTTGTAATTGACCGTGGTCTTGCCGTGGGCTTCCAGGTGAAAGGGGTCGATCTGGTTGAAGTCGCCGATGTCGGCCGTGGCCGCTTCGTAGGCGACATTGACCGGATGTTTGAGCGGAATGTTCCAGATGGGGAAGGTCTCGAACTTGGCGTATCCGGCGGAGACTCCGCGCTTATGCTCGTGGTAAATCTGTGTCAGGCAGGTGGCCAGCTTGCCGCTGCCCGGTCCGGGGCCGGTCACCACCACCAGGGGGTGACGGGTCGGGATGAAGGTGTTGGCTCCGTACCCCTCGTCGCTGACAATGGTGTCCACGTCAAACGGATATCCCCGGATGGATTTGTGCGTAAAGACGGGGACCCCCCGCCGTTCCAGCCGGTTCTTGAACTGGCGGACGGACGGCTGTTCGTCGTACCGGGTTATGACCACTGCGGTGACCTCCAGCCCCCATTCCCGCAGATCGTCCATCAGCTTCAGGGCATCGGAATCGTAGGTGATGCCGAAATCGGCGCGGATTTTCTTGCGTTCGATGTCGCCCGCGAAGATGCACAGGACGATGTCCGCCTGGTCCCTGAGTTGCTGAAGCAGGCGTACCTTGACGTTGGGGTCGAAACCCGGGAGCACCCGTGCGGCATGCATGTCAAACAGCAGCTTACCGCCAAACTCCAGGTACAGCTTGTTGCCGAACCGGTTGACACGTTCGCGGATCGCGGCGGTTTGTTCGTTCAGGTATCGGTCGTTATCGAACCCTTTCGTTATCATTCGGCGAATCCTCCGGGGGGTATTGAAAATCCATGGCTTTTGCCGCGCGAACCTCGTCCGGTCGGGAGATCGGGGTGGTGACGGGTGCCCGGCGCAGCTGGTCCGGGTCCTTTTCCGCCAGGGCCGCCAGTTCCCGCATGGCATCGATGAAACGGTCCAAAGTTTCGCGGCTTTCGGTTTCAGTCGGTTCGATCATCATGGCTTCCGGAACCACCAGCGGGAAATAGACGGTGGGCGGATGGAACCCGCGGTCGATCAGCGCCTTGGCGATGTCGAGGGCATGGACGTCATACGCGTTCTGCCGGCGGGCTGACAGCACGAACTCGTGCATGCAGGATTTCTGTACGGGCAGGTCATACACATCCTTGAGGCGGTGCATGACATAATTGGCGTTGAGCACGGCGTTTTCGCTCACCTCCACCAGGCCGCGCGCGCCGAGCAGGAGGGTGTAGGCGTAGGCGCGCAGGTAGATCATGAAATTGCCGTAGAAGGGCGCCACGTAGCCGATTGACTTCGGATAGTCATAGTCGAGGGTATAGGTGCTGTCGGACCGTTTGACCACCCGCGAGATCGGCAGGTAGTCGGCCAGGTGGCGACGGACTCCCACGGGCCCCGCCCCCGGTCCGCCCCCGCCGTGCGGTGTGGCGAACGTCTTGTGCAGGTTGACATGCATCACGTCGATGCCGGCGTCGCCCGGACGGAACTTGCCCAGGACGGCGTTGAGGTTGGCCCCGTCGTAATAGACCAGCGCTCCGTGCCGGTGGGCGATTTCCACCACGCGGTCGACCTGGTCGTTGAAAATGCCGAGCGTGTTGGGATTGGTCAGCATAATGGCGGCGGTGTCGTCGGTGACGGCCGATTCCAGGGCGGCCAGGTCGAGGATGCCGGTGGCCGGGTTGGTGGGAACGGACCGGGTGCGGTATCCCGCAATCGCGGCGCTGGAGGGGTTGGTGCCGTGTGCTTCGTCGGGAATGATGACCTCGGTTTTCCGGTTGCCGTGGTCACGGTGATAGGCTGCGATGATCATCATTCCCGTCAATTCGCCGTGGGCGCCGGCCATGGGGTGCAGGGTGAAGGCATCCATGCCCATGATCTCGCACAGCAGGCGTTCAAATTCGTACACCACCATCAGGGCGCCCTGCACGAGCCGGCCGCCATGCCGGAGCTGGGGAAGGAACGGGTGCAGGTCGGCAAATCCGGGACGGGCGGCAATCCGCTCCAGGATCTTGGGGTTGTATTTCATCGTGCAGGAGCCCAGCGGATAGAAACCGGTATCGAGCCCGAAGTTCCGCCGGGACAGCCAGGTGAAATGCCGGACCACGTCCAGCTCCGACAATTCCGGCAGGGCGGGTTCCTGCGCACGCCGGTATGATTCCGGAAGTCCGGCGGTTTCCGGCACATCGCCGGCGGGCAGGCTGACGCCGGTGCGGCCGGGTTGTGATTGCTTGAAGATCAGCATAGCACGGCCTCCAGGTGTTCGGCATACATGCCGATTTCGTGCTTGGTCCGCTTCTCGGTGACGGCGACCAGCAGGTAGTCGTCCATACCGGGGTAGAATCGTCCAAGCGGCAGGCCGGGTGCAATGCCCCGTTCCACCAGCTGTCCGGCCACGTCACCGGCATCGGTCGGCAGGCGGATCGTGAATTCGTTGAAGGTGAGACTGGTCTCCATCACGGACACTCCGGGAATGGACTGGAACCGCTGGCGGGCATAGGTGGCCTTGGCGTGGCACAGGCTGGCGACGCGGCGCAGGCCCTGGCGGCCGACCAGACTCAGGTACAGGTGGGCGCGAAGGGCGCACAACGCCTCGTTGGAACAGATGTTCGACGTGGCCTTTTCCCGCCGGATGTGCTGTTCCCGTGCCTGCAGGGTCAACACGAAGGCTTCGCGGCCTTCCCGGTCGACCGTACGGCCGACCAGCCGGCCCGGCATGCGGCGCACCAGGTCCCGGCGGGTGGCGATGAACCCCAGGTAGGGGCCTCCGAATCCCAGCGGGATGCCCAGCGACTGGCCTTCCCCCGTGGCAATATCCACCCCGGTCTCGCCCGGCGTGTTCAGCAGGGCCAGGGCCACGGGATATACGGATTGAATCACCAGGATTCCCCGTTGGTGGCAATGTTCGACAATATCACGGTGGTTGTCGATCACACCGAAAAAATTCGGATTCTGGAGAATGACGGCGGCCGTCTGATCGTCGAGGGTTTCGAACAGGCGGGCCCGGTCGCTCTGGCCGTGGGTGACGGGTACCTCCGCGAAGGCGATGGACAGGTTGGCCGTGTAGGAATAGAGCATTTTACGGTAGACGGGGTTGACCCCGCTATCCATGACGATGCGGCTGCGTCCGGTGGCGTGCAGGGCCATCTGGCAGGCCTCGTACAGCGCGGTTCCGCCGTCGTAGACCGAGGCGTTGGCAACGTCCATGCCGGTGAGGCGGCAGATCTGGGTCTGGTATTCGTAAATGGCCTGGAGGGTGCCCTGGGACATTTCCGGCTGGTACGGGGTGTAGGCCGTGTAGAATTCGCTCCGGCCGGCGATGGCGTCCACCGCCGCCGGAATGAAATGGTCGTAGAATCCCCCGCCCAGGAAACAGGTCAGGTGGGAATAATTGCGTTCCGCCATCAGGCGCAGCTGTTCATCCACTTCGAACTCCGACCGGCTATCCGGCAGGTTGAAGGAGCGCGGCCGCAAATGGGGTGGAATGACTTTGAACAACGCGTCGATTGAATCGATGCCGCAGGTACGGAGCATGTCCCGGCGCTGGGCATCCGTATTGGCAACAAAGCTCATCGATCAACCCAGGGAGGCTTCGTAGCCGGCGGCGTCGAGCAGGGCGGAACGTCCGGCTTCCGTGATGTTGCGGAGCTTGATGATCCAGCCTTTGCCGTAGGGATCCTGGTTGATGATTTCGGGGGTGTTTTCGAGGGCGCTGTTGACTTCGGCGATTTCGCCGGAGAGCGGGGCGTACAGGTCACTGGCAGCCTTGACGGACTCAATGACGCCGAATTCGGCGGCCTGTTTCACGGCCTTGTCCACATCGGGCAGATCCACAAAGGTGATATCCCCCAAGGCGTGCTGGGCATGGTCGGTGATGCCGACGGTGGCGGTGGTTCCCTCGATCAGGACCCATTCATGGGTCTTGGCGTACAGGCGGTCATTCGGTGTCATGCGGCAATCTCCTGCAGGTTCTGTAACGGGTTGGCAAACGGGTCAACCATAATGGCAAACCCCGTTGGGTTTCAAGAAACGATTCTGGCGCCCTGCTCACCGACCCGACCCGTACCGGCCCGTGATTGTGTTTTACATCCCGGTTTACAATCGTTAGAAATCGAGGCAAGAAAAGGAGGCATGAAAATGGATATTCAAGTGCTCCGGACGTGGCTGATGTGGTGCACCATCATGAGCGGTTCCCTGCTGGTGTTGTGGGCGTTGCTATGCGTGTTTGCCATGGAGCGGGTGTATCGCCTGCAGACCCGCTGGTTCCCGATGCCGCGTGAAACCTTCATGGTGGTCATGTACGGATTTCTCGGATTGTTCAAGACGGGATTCCTGCTGTTCCATGCCATTCCCTATGTGGCCCTGCTGATTATGGGATAAACGGGTTGTGCGCCTGGGTGGGTGACCGTGGTCGGATATGCATGCAAAGGAGAAACCGTGGAACGTATTTTCGATATTCAAAACTATGGGGCCTGTGCGGATGGACGCACACTTAATACGTCGGCCATCCAGCAGGCCGTTGATGCCTGTCATGCCGCCGGTGGCGGCCGGGTGTATTGCGGGCCGGGCGACTACCGCATCGGTTCCCTGATGATCAAGAGCCGCGTGGACCTGCATCTGGCCGCCGGTTGCCGGTTGGTGGGCAGCACGAACCATTCCGATTACGTGGATGTGACCGCCCCGGGGTTCCGGCATCAGTCGGCCCCCGAGCAAACGTCCAAGAGCCTGCTGTACGCGGTCGATGCGCACGACTTTTCCATCATCGGGCCGGGCGAGGTCAATGGGTCGGGCCCTGCCTTCTATGACACCAGTTCCATCATGTGGGGCCGCTTTTATGCCAAGCCGGACGCTCCGCGTCCCCGCATGCTGATGGCCTACCGGTGCCGTGATTTTCGCATCGAGGATGCCGCGTTCAACGATTCACCCTGCTGGACCTTCTGGCTGATGCAATGCGAGGGGGTCAACATCCACCGCATCAAGATGCGGGGCGACCAGAAGATGATCAACAACGACGGACTTGACCTGGATATGTGCCGCAACGTGACGGTCAGTGACAGCTTCTTCAAGACCGGCGATGATTGCATCATCCTGCGGTCCATGCGGCAATTATATGACACGGAACGCCCCTGTGAGAATATCACGGTGAGCAACTGCGTGCTCGACAGTTGGTGCCAGGGGGTACGGGTGGGGTGCCCCGGGGATGGTGTCATCCGGAATTGTACGTTCAACAACCTGGTGATCACGGGCCCCTGCAACGGGATCGTATTCAACAATCCGAAACGTTACCTGCCGGAAGGGAATCCGGGGTCGGCGGATATTCGGAACATCCTGTTCGCCAACGTGGTGATCGATTGTGCGAACCGGCCGGTCAGCCTGGATGTGGAGGAAGGGGTGGCGTTGCCGTACCTGGGGGATGTGAGTTTTTCCAATTTCCGGATCAAGAGCGGGAAACCCATGACGGTTCAGGGAAGTCCGGAGACCATCATCCGGAACGTCAGCTTCAGCAACGTGACGGTCGAGACGTCGGGCGATGACGCCATCGTCTGCCGGCATTGCGAGGGGATCCGGTTGTCGAATGTACAACTGGCCAATCGGTGTGCTTGATCGTGGGGGGACGGGTGGTAGGGTGTTTGCCTGATGCGTTCAGCGGGAGGGTTATATGACGGTTGAACTGTTCGATGTGCAGACGGGGTTTGGCGGGTCCGAGCCGGGGCAGCGGCAGGTGACCGCCGTCGATGAACTGCTGGCTGACATGAGGCGGTTGTCGATTGCGCGGGCCCTGGTGCGGATTGCCCCCGACACGCTGGAAAGCGATGTGGTCCGTGCCAATCACCGCTTGTTCGAGGCAACCGAAGCGCACCCGGAACTGGTGCCGTGTCCCGTGGTGGTTCCCAACACCGCCCATGACCTGACGCCG
>Ga0208374_1000405_pt1 | contig 19808 bp, 15 predicted proteins | sample RifOxyC3_FD_184037 | JGI IMG/M metagenome (GOLD analysis project Ga0208374, IMG submission 184037) | Groundwater microbial communities from Rifle, Colorado - Rifle Oxygen_injection C3 (SPAdes) | ecosystem: Environmental > Aquatic > Deep subsurface > Groundwater | place: Rifle, Colorado, USA...
AATTTAATTTTAAATTAATATTTATATTATAAATTGAATACATATATGAATAGTAAAGAAGTTTTTCAAATACAAAAAAAGATTTGGTTTTAAATATAAAAAAATCTAAATACATATTATTAGAATTATAATTAATGAATGCAAACGTATATAAATTTATAGAATTAAAAAAATTTAAATAATTTTTATATATTTCAAAATCAAAAATTAAAATTAATTTTACTGATGATGAAATTATAAAATTTCTGAATAGAAGTAAGAACTGTTGTTTTTTTAAAGTTTTTGAAGGTGCATTTAAAAAATAATTAAATTTTAATAATTCATACATGTTAAAATGTAATAAATTAAACACATTATATTGGTAATCAAGTGTTAAAAATTTATAATTAGAAGATAAATAAAAATAGTAAAAATTTAAAAAATTTTTAAATAAATTAATATGAGTTTTAGAAAATAAAAAAAATTTTTTTGAAAAAACAAAGCTATAATTCATATAAAATATATAGTCAAAATATATGTAATTATTTTTAAATAAATTTTTAAAAATAATCGAATTTCGTCTAACGTTTAATACATTACCAGTATTTAACAACATAAAATTGTAATTTTTAAAAAAAATTCCTGGACATTGAACAAATTTATTTAAATCATAACATTAAATAAATTTGTGAAAAAAAATGATAAAATAGTGCAAAGTAGTATTATCAGCAATTCTTTTAAATTTAAGTCAATTGATAATTTATTTTGATATTTCATACTTAAACCAAAAATAACATTAAATCAACACTTACTAAATCCAATTAGTCCTAAAAAATTAGCACCAAACAATAAAATTATACATGTGAATGGTGCAATTTCTAATAAACCACTAAAGATGTATAATTCACTAACAAATTTTAACGTACCAGGTAAACCAGAATATAAAACTAACATAATTATTATTGAAATTCCTAAGTTAGGAGTAGTGTGCATTAAACCTGAGATTTCAGAAACTAATCGTGATTTATATCGTTTTTGAACACAATCAACTAAAAAAAACATTAATGAAGATAATAATGAGTGTGTTATACATAACATAATACCGCCAATGAAACATAAAGTATCCCCTCAAATAAACACTAAATACAATAAGCTCATTTCTTGAATTGTACCGTAAGCAACTAATTTTTTTAAATCAATCTGCCCTCACATTTTTAATGATGCGTCTAAAATACCTAAAATCGCGAAAATAGAAAAAAAAGTTGTATCCAACTCACCCCCTAATAGATTAGATAAGCGATAAAACCCATATACAGCACTTTTAACTAAAAAACCACTTAAAAAAATAGAAAAACCAGCAGGAGCCTCAACATGAGTTTTAGTTAATCAATAATGAAACGGTCAAATCGGAATTTTAAACCCAAACCCTAGAAATAAGAGACAATATACCCATCAAATTTCATTATCAGTTAAAGTAACGTTACTTAATGCAGCAAAACTAGTACCACCACAAACATTTATTAAATAACATGTAGCACACAACACTAAAAAAGACCCTAATTGAGTTCAAATAACAAAATATAATGAAGCTTGAATTCCTCTTTTGTAAGTAGAAGTATAATAAACAAATAAAAATGATGGTATTAATAAACTTTCATATAATAAAAAAAATATTAAAAAATCATTTGTAATTGTAAAAAAATATATAATAATAATTAAAAAATTACAAACAAAAATAAATCTGATATTTTTTCAATAAAATTGAGCATCTAAACATAAAAAGGAAATAATTCCAACCAAAAATGCTAAGATTATAAAAATGAAACCAAAAAATTCAATTGAAAACTTAATACCAAAAAAAGAAAAATAAATAATTTTAAAATGAAATAATATGGGATATTCATTAAAATCAGTTGTAAAAATCAATGAATTTGTATTAATTAAAAAAAACTGAGAATAAACTCAAAATGTAATTGAATGAATAAAAAATGATGCTGTTAAAGAAACAGTTAATATTAATTTAATAAAATCACCACCATGAAAATTTTTAAATAAATGCTGAAAATTAAAAGATTTTGAAAAATAAAAAACAATCAAACTTATGAGTGTTGAAAAAAATAATACATAAAAATTATATTTAAACAAAACAGGAATAATAAAAAGTTCGTATATATTACCCACAATACCTAAAATCTACCATATATTTTTACAAAACTATTAGTTAATTTAAAATCAAAGACTACATTAAACAATAAAAAGAATTAAAACAATAATTAAAAAATATTTAAAAAATCGAAAATAAAAATCTTCAAAAATTCAATCCTTATACAAATAAATAATGTTATTCATTTTAAAACCATTGATATTTTGAATAAAATACAAAATGTTACGAGAATATTTTAACTTAAAAAACCGAATATTAATGTAAGTTCAAAGATTTAATTTAAAAAGAGTAGATGGTGCATCATTCAAATTTGTTCAATATTTAAAAATTACATTAAACACCATTCCTGCTGGGATTTGAACCCAGATTTATGGGGTGAAAACCCATTGTCCTTACCCTTAGACGACAAGAATTAAAATGATTTAATTAAAGCGCACCAACAAACGATGAGACAAATTTCTTTCGTCGAAGCATGCGAGATGTAGGACCAACAATTTCCTTACCTCTAGGAGTTAAACGTTTTTTTAATAAAACCACACTATTTTCTTTAAAATTATAATTACAACCATCACGTAAATTAATTGTAAATTTAGTACGCACTAAAATCCCCTTTAATTTTGTTTTTTTTTTTATAATATTACCAGGTATAACTCGTTTAACACTAACTTTAACAAAGTCACCAATAAACGAACATTTTCTTGAAAATCCTTGATACAAATGAAAAACTTTAACAACATCGACACCACATTTATCTGCAGGCATTAATAATGTTTCCTTCAATATAATTATTATTTAATTTTTTTTTAAAAATTCTAGTCGATGCAGAATGATTTTCTTGATCTATCAAATTTTGTTTACGCATAAAAATAAATTTAACAAAATCTTTAAAAAAATCAAACACTAAAAACATATCACCATAACCAACAACTTTATTCAAACGATTTAATTTGTTAATATTTACACAAATTAAACTACCCACCAATAAAAAAATAATTATAATTAAAAATTCAAAACTATTAATATAATAATAGCTTAAAAATAAACCAAAAAGATCAGTTATGAATTCATTTGATGCTGCTTCGTACCAATCTTCAAATAACATAAAACCTTCAAAAAAAAAATTAATTGAAATTTCAATATCAAACGACATAATTAAAAAATGAATAGTTACAAAAAACATCAACATTAAACCAAAAAACTTGTAATTATAAAAAAATGTATTATTACGATTAACAGACCCATACACATTTAAATAAAATATTAACAAAAAACTGATAAAAATAACAACAGATTCTGCTAATCATAAAAATGCAGAAAAAAGATCCATTTGATAAAATGCTAAAAAAATTCCAAATAATACTATTTGCGCTAATGTGTAAAAAATAACATAAAATAAATTAGTATTAGCATATATGTTATATAAAATATATAACATAAAAAACTGCAATAAAAAGGTCTCAGAAAAAAAATTAGTTCATGGTATTCATTTTAAAAAATCTATATTTATTCAATCCACTTAACACGTAGCATTATTTAATTTAATAACTCTAAATTATTTGTAGGCGTATTGAAAAAAACAAAAAAAAAATTTGGTAATTCTCAACCACCTAAAAAAATAGTACTTATAACCATCGAAAAAAAAAATAAATGCATGTACTCACCCAAATAATATAAACCAAAAAAAAACCCCCCGTATTCGGTTTGATAACCTGCAACCAATTCTGATTCCGCTTCTGCTAAATCAAATGGAGCACGATTGGTCTCTAAAAGAAATGTTATGGTAATTAATCCAATTAACCCAAAAAAATAAAAAATCAACCAATAAGATTCTTGATAAACAACGATAGGTAAAAAAGAAAATGATTCATTCACAAACACAACATTTAAAATTAATAAACCTAAAAAAATTTCCAAATTAAGCATCCCGATTCCATTTCTAACTGCAGCGAGCATCGCATATTTATTTTTACTGAAATAACCTGTTAACAAAATACAAATACCAAATAAGACTGAAAATAAAGAAATAAAAATAAAATTATATTCAATCTCAAAAATACTGATGCTAGGACCTCATACAGCATTCATTCAAAATGAATAACAAACCGCAGCCACCATTGCTGGAATTGTAACAAATCAAAATTTACTAACTTCATCAGGAATGATTATTCCTTTAATAAATAGTTTCAATGCATCAGCAATATACTGTAAACGACCTTTATACCCAACAAAATTTGGCCCAACACGTCTTTGCACTAATGCTAAAAATTTACGTTCAATTAAAGTTAAGGATGCAATAATAATCGTTAAAACAAGCATTAGCACAACATTTATAATAAGTATAAAAATAAATCCTAAAATTCCCAATGAATATATTTAACCAAATTAAAAACTCGCTACAAATATTTAGTAATATGATTTTAATTAATTATTATACGATTCATATTCATTAAAATATGGATTAGACAACAATATTCTAATTTTGGAATTTGGAATTCTATTAATTCTTTTATTCACTAATTGTAAATATCGAATTTTAAATGTGTAATATAAAATACGTTTATGCCATCTAGGAATACCTAAATTATTATGGACAGCAACTCGACGTTCAATATGAGAATCTAATAACATTAAAAAAAAAAAAACAACACTAATCATAGTAGTTAAATGACCTACTGTAGACATACCATGTCACCCCATCATAAATGCAGGGTAATCATGAATACGACGAGGCATACCAGAGTAACCGATTCAAAATAAAGGTAAGAATGTCATTCATTGACCACCAGTGAAATAAACCAAATGTAAATAACCAAACAATCTTGAATATTTAATACCAAACAATGCTGGAAAATAATAGTAGAAACAAGCAAAACAAGCACAAATTGAAGACGCTGAAAACATCAAATGGAAATGTGCAACAACATAAAAGGTGTCATGCATAGAAACATTTAATGCAACATGCGACAATCACATACCTGTTAAACCACCACCTAAAAAAAATAAAATAAATGCAAAAGAAAATAATAAAGCTAAATCTCATTTCAGCGCACCATTTAATAATGTAAATGTTCAATTGACAACCTTAACTGTCGCTGGTAACGAAATCATAACTGTAATGGTACTATACATTGCACGACTTCTATGATCAAGACCAATTAAATACATGTGATGTCCTCAAACAATAAAACCCATGTATGCCATCATATAAATTGCTCAAATTAAATGATGTTTTGATGCAATACGTCTAGTATTAGCATATGGTAGGATTTGATTTATAACTCCAAAAAATGGAATAATGACAACATAAACTTCGGGGTGACCAAAAAATCAAAATAAATGATGAAATAAAATAGTATCACCACCGTATACATATTCAAAAAATGTAGTTTGTCAATGTCTATCCATAACCAGCATAATCATAGCAGCTGCTAAAACAGGAGTGATTAACGCTAGCATACGCATTGTTAAAAACAATGAAATGGATAAAAATGGTAATAAAATTCTACGATATCTTAACCCAGGCATACTTAATGTTCTACGAGTAATTAATAAATTAGTAAACGATATTGTTGTACTTACACCAGCTAAAATAACTGCCATCACACCTATATCTTGACTACCTACACCAGTAAATTTAGTATTAGATGAGAATGGGGTGATGAAAGTTCACCCACTCATTGTTAAAGTACGATTTGCACACTTAGTAAAATACACCTTTTTACGTCGAGCTTTTACAGCATTGTTTGCAACATATCAAAATGATTCGGGGTAGCGTATAACAAATGGTCACAATGTTAATTTATTTGGAACAAATGAATAAACATTAACCCCTTCAACAGGATCTTTTTTTCTAGCCTTTCAATTTAATGTGTGTTCATCTTCAGAATAGCGCTGAATAGATTTTAAATTAAAATAATTATCATTTAATTTAAATTCACTATATTTACGTTTGCTAGATTTATCTAATAAAGGATAGTACATTGATGGTTTATCGAAATAACGTCAAAATTGAGGTCTTAAAAAAGCAGTTTTTGCTAATAATAAATAAGCGCTAGGTTGAATTCAAAAACCAATACTATTTAAACGAGGGTACGCAACATCTTTAGATCCAACATGATATGGAATGAAAAAATTTGCAAAACATCCAAAAACAATTGGAACAACAACAAAAAAAACCATAATTAAACCATGTGCAGTAACAACTTGTAAATACTTTAAAGAATCACCCTTAAAAAAAGTACTACCAGGATATGCCAATTCTAATCGAATCATGGTTGCTAACGCAGATCCTGATAACCCAGTTCACATACTAAAATATAAATAATTTAATGCAATACGTTTGTGATTAATAGTGTAACAATATTTTTTTAATGCATACTTACGTAAATCATTAAAACGAGTTGTGTACAATTTTAATCGGTCAAAAAACAAATGATTAGAAAAATCTTGATAAAAACCAAAATACATATTTTGAACATCCAAAAGTAATTTATTTAAATCATTGACTATTTTTTTAAAACTATAGTAAATTGCGTGTTGCAAAAAATAAAAAATTTATAATTCAATACATTAAATTAATGATAATCACGTTAATCAATACGTATCTTCAAAGAATTGATAAATACAAATACCATAAAAATTTATTAATATTTGTAAAGGAATAGTTCAAAAAAAACCAATTAAATAAACAAAACACATAACAACAAAAAAATATTTACTGGGTATAATATTTAATGTGCTGGAAAAGAATAGTATGTATATGAAAAAAATTAATAAACAATAATATAAAGTTATGTGATAAGAAATTAAAAACTCATAATCAAATGTACTGATTAAAATCAGACTAAAACATAAACCAAAAAATACTATTATTAATTATTTAGATAGCGCACCTAAAATAATATTTTTTATAGCAGACTTTCTATACGCAGTGCAAAAATTATCTTCATTCAATAACGATCAATAAAAAAAATCCATATTGAATACATTTATCAAATTACTATAATTATAAAAAACAAAATCCATTAACCCATAATAAAATAATTTAAAATCACAGAAAAAAATACGATAACCCAACTCCCTATTGTTAATATAGAATCAGTAATATGGCATATCTAAATAACGTCGCAACACAAATTTAAGTCATGGATACATGATAACTCAAGCAAATAGGTATAAAATTATAAAATTTTGTAAATTTGCAGATAATAATGGATACCTAACCCTACCAATCTCTAAACTTCTCAGTACAAAAAATACTCAAAAAGCAAAAATAAATGCAATGTGTCAAAATTTTAACATAATCATCAACATAACATAGTGATTAACAGTTCTGGTTTTTTTCGGCTCTAATTCTAAAGTTCAATTACGTTCATCTGCATCATAAATTCAATTTAGATTTCCATAATAATTAACAACATGAAAAAATTGATAAAATTCAATTCATGTAATATAAGTTAATAAATAAGTTAAACCAGCTAGTCACAATACATGCTTACCTAACACATTTCATTTTAATGACAATAAAAATAGATAACCAATAATCAATAAAAATGTTAATGGGAATAATTTAAATAAAAATGAACGTCATGAAAATAAATGAGTTTTGAAAACTTGGATTTGATCAAACATATAAAATGATTCTTGATTGGCATTAACAGTTAAATAAATATAAACTCCAAAAACAAAGATTTCAATTAATCAAAATAAAATATAACTTCTACGTCAAAAACGTTGAATAACTGAAGTGTATTTACCAAATTGATATTTTTTTATGAAAAAAACAAAACCAGAAATTAATCAATATGCAAACATTGCAGAGATAACTCAAACAAAAACTGTTTTTGTAAATGGTAAACAACGAATAACCATAGAGTAGTACACAATGCCTAAGGCCACAACTAAACTGAGTACTCAAAATCTTAAACCCAATCAAACATATTTTCAACCACTATTTAAAGAAATTTTTAACTGATCCAAAAAAGTTGTATTTTTGAGAAGAGTTGAAAAGTTAAAATAAAAACCTTGTTTTGTTTGTAAAACTCGAAAATATGAACGAAAGGTGGACAAATTAGTTTCATAGTTATAACGTGTAGAAAAAAAATACGACAACACTAAGTCGAGTGTCAAAAAATTTTTAGAAAAAATTATTTTAGCATATGCATCTTTTAACGAACTTTTTATAAAATATGAATAAACAAAAGATTCTTGAACATTAAAATTAGTTTTATTAAATTTAGTTGTTGAAAGTAACAGTAAATCATAACCCTTACATAAAAATAATCAATAAAAACTACACAGTGATTTGACAAAATTAAACCTATTTTTTAAAAAAATAATCATAAAAAAAAACACAAGGGAAGCAGGATTCGAACCTACAACGACGATTTTGAAGACCGTAGTTTTACCATTAAACTATTCCCCTTCATCAACCGCAAAATTGTAAGAATTATTTATTTTTAAAAAATGTTGGTATTTGGGTCAAATAATTAAAAATAGAATTAATTTTTAAAAATGATGAATCATAGGTATTTAAAGATCTTCAAAAAAATGAAAATTTAAATGAATCTTGTTTTGTTAAAAATTTACTTAAAAATAAAAATAAATTGTTCACATTTCATAAAATTCCCATTTTATTAAAATTTTCAAATTTTTTAAAAAATAAATTTATAAAATTATTTAATAAAAATGAAAATCATACAAATGATTTAGATAATTCAGCTATAACAAAATTAATATTGAAAAAATTATATTTTAGCATTCTAGAAAAAATGAATGAACCAAAAAGAACAATCAAAAATAATCAAATATATCCAAAATTAAATGTAACGCGATAAAATAAAAAATACAACCCATAAACACAAATCACATTAAAATATAAACATCAGTAAAATCCTGTGCGGTATAATTGCCTGTTTCTAGAGTAACGACCCTTATTAAAAATTTTATTTTTTCTTAAAAAAAAAAAACAATAATTTTTTAAATTATTTAAATCAATAAACTTATTTGTAGATGATTCACTAAAATTTATAGGTAATAACAATGTTAAACGATTAAAAAAATTAGAATTTAATTGTATTAAATTAATTTTTCTAATATCCGCATTATAATAAAAATTAGTAACAACCTTATTGATTTTAAAATTAAAAAAATTATGAAGTTCATTTAAATTTAATTGAGGAAAAATGAATTTATTATTATCAAAATTATATTTATATCAATGAGAATAAAAATTTAAATTATATAATTTATAAGTATTAAATTTATCATTATTTGTTTCTAAAATTTGAGTCATTAAAAAATTAATTTTCACAGATGAATTCTCTTCAAAAAAAGTATAGAAATGTTTAGAAAATAATTTTTTTAAAAAAAAAAAATTAAAAATAATATTATTATTAAATAAATAAACAACCATACTATTACCATCAATGTTGTTTTTAATAAAATTTACTTCTCTGTTAAATTGCTTTAAAGATAATTTTGCTGAAATATGTTTATTATAATATGAAATGTGAAATGTGTGTATTAATGGATATCATTTTCTACGAAAATTTATAACAAGTGTGTTTTTTTCAGAAAAACTATCATGAAAAAAAACAACCACTAATTTTTTAAAAAAAGATAAATTAGTGAAATGCTTTGAAAAAAAAACAATGTTTTTATAAAAATAAGTATTGTTATTTAGCAATTTAAATATGATTAATCAAAAATTGTACAAAAGTTTAAACACCATAAATTAATTTAGTAATGCTAACATTACCTTAAATCCATAAAAAACTACTATTTAACAAAAAAATAATTAATTAAGGTTCTATTAAAAATTTTATAAAAATTACTAATATTACGCAATTTTAATAAAAATTCAGTATATGTACGATATCTATAAACTCTATAATTAATATTGTTTTTTCTGTTAAAATATTGAGTAGGTCAAATCAATTCAACTAATGAGGAAAATACTAATAATTTGAAAAAATTATAAAAAAGTAAAATTGTTATTAATTCATCAATTGAAAAAATTTTGTAGTCTACATAATTAAAAAAAGATTGTAAAAAATGTGTAATATTGTCCATAAAACCACATGCTATAATGCACGTATATAAAAGACTATTAAAATTAAATTTAATTATATTCCACCAACAGGTTCCCCTACCAGTACCTTGTGTCAACTTCACTCAAATCACTAATTTATTCTCAAATATTTATTTAAATTTGGAAAAACGTATCTAACTTTACATATGTGTAAAATAAATTTAAATTTATATTTTTCAATATAAATTAATTTTCCGAGCGTGATGGGCGGTGTGTGCAAAATTTGATTTTACATTCACCGTAACATACTAATTTACGATTACTAACGATTTCATCTTCATGCTTTCGAATTACAGAAAACAATCTGAACTGAGATAATTTTTAGAGATTTACACCAGATTAAACTATTGTAACTCGTTGTTTTTACCATTGTAAAACGTGTGTAGCCCAGCGCATACAGACCATAAAGACTTGACTTCAGCCCCGCCCCCCATGTATTGAACATCATTAAATTAGAAAATTTTTTTCAAAAATAAATTCATTTTTTTTTAAAAAATTAACACTAATTCTAGGGGTTGCGTTCGTTAAGAAACTTAATTCTACACCTCAAAGCACGAACTGACGACAGCCATGCAGTACCTAGCTTGAATGAAAAAATTTCATTTTATAAAAATTTACATTCAAAACCGGCGCTGGTAAGATTATGCGTGGATTATCGCATTGAACCACATATTCCACCGTTTGAACAAATTCCCGCCAATTCTGTTAAGTTTCAACCTTGCGATTTTACTGCCCAGGTGGAGTATTTTTCGCGTTAGCTTAAATTTTTAAAATTTAATACTCATAGTTTACAGTGTAGACTAATAGGGTCTCTAATCCTAATCGAAACCTACACTTTCATGCATCAATGTCAGTGTTTATAATGAATTGCCTTCGCCTTTGAAGATTACTGGAAATTCTATGTATTTTATCACTAATTTACAGACGTCAATCACTTAATAAACACTCAAGTAAAAAGCTTTCGTCAAAACCCTGCCACCATTGTAGTAAGGTACGAGTTCTTTTACCATCTACGCATCCTTTACACCCAATAAATACGGATAACGCTTGCCACTCATGTATTACCGCGGCTGCTGGCACATGTATTTGCCATGGCTTCTCTTTAAATTTAATAACATTATTTTCATTTACGATCAAACTTTACAACTACCATAGTCTTCATCATTTCCACCAATTTGCTGAATCATGCTTTCGCACATTGTTCAATATTCCCCACTGCTGCCTGCTAGGTAAGGTTGTTCTCATACCTTATGTGGCTGATTCTTCTCTCAAATCAACTAGGGATAGTTGGCTTACAAATTGTAATTACCTAGTCCCGTATGTAATTATTTTAATGTGTGCTAAAAAAACACTTCACTTTTAGAATTGTAATAAAAAAAAATTTAACTTATCAGCATTAAATAAAAAACAACACTACCTCTTTATTTAAAAGAACATCAAAGTAAAAATACATACATTACTCACCATTTCGCTATGAAAATTAATAAAACATTAAAATAAATTATATATTTAATGAAAAATAAAAATAATGCCATTCAATGTGTATATAATTATACATACAACTCGCATGTGTTATGCATTTGGTTAGCGTTAATCCAGAGCTAAGATCACACCCAAATAAAAAAAAATACACATCCAATAAAAATACTAATTAATTTTAATATACAATAAATTATCAAACATACTTTCTATTACCGTAAGTGTATTCATATCTTCTGAAATTCTTAGTAAACAATAACTTTGGTAAACCAAAAGATTGTCATCAAATTAAAAAATGCTCAAATGGCAAAGCACAAATACGAATCGGCATATGATGATGGTAACGACCACAAATTTCTGCGCATTGACCGTAATAAAAACCAACATTATCAATAAAGAAAGTATGGTGTGTAGCTCTACCAGGGACACAATCTAATTTTAATCCTAATCCAGGAATAAATCATGAGTGTACAACATCATAACTGTTTGTAATAGCTGTAATGTTAACATGTGCCGGTAATACTAAAGTTCTACGAGTACGAATTATACGTTTTGACAAAACTAAATTAGTTAATTCATATCTAGTCTTGTTTTTTCTAATCATACGATATTGTCTAGTTGCATTATCAAAATCATGCAAAATTATTTTATTTTGATGTAGATATGGGTATGAACTATATTTAATAGTTTTAGTTTTATCCCCTCTATCATCTTTTACATAAAAATTACGTGGTAACACCATTTTTTTACGTTTATATCTTTTTTGTTTTAAAGTTAAAAAAGTTGAATGGGATGCTGGTTTTTGTTTTGCAGTTTGTTCAGAATCATTAAATCGAAATCTAAATAATTCAATAACATCAGAATCAAAATTGAAATTACTTTTGTTGGTTAATGGGTATTTAATTAATCGCGCAGGATTGTTAGCACCTTGTGATTTTCTACTAAATCTAGTTATTTCAACATAATCGTTATAATTGTATAAATTATTAGAATTATTGGTATTTGCACCTAAATTGCTGATGGTTTGATAAAAATGATTTTTAAAAAACATTTGATTTTTTCTATTTACAAATAAATCATCATTTTGTACAAATCTATTATGATTGTAATTAAAATTATCAGCTAAATTATCTCAATTAGATTTTTTATTGTTCGATCTGACCAACAAATTATTTCAAATATTATTTAACAATAAATACTCGCTACTATTTAGATTAGTCAAAACTGAATCATAATGTAAAACTAAATTGTTTGTTTCCATATTATTTTTTAACAAAGAACTATTGTAATTATTAAAAAAATCAAAACGTAATTGTTCTACTGGCGCAATTAAATGAAAATTTTTAGCTTTTGACGTTTTTTTCAACATATCTTTTCAATAACTCTTTACTCATTTATTTTGAGAACGTAATTGTAAAATATGTAAGTAATCATCAGACACTTGTAAATCTCCAGGCGTACTTATTTGTCATTTACCATGACCAACATTTTTAGGAACAGTTAAGACATCTGTAAATGTTTTTAATTCAAATTTATATACCCAATATCATTGTTTTCCACGAATTCTAACAGTTAATAATCCAGCTTCTGATTGTCATTCAATCATACGCAAAATAAAATTAGAATTACTAATAATATTTGCACATCAAGATACAGGAATAAGACAAATAATTAAATCACCTCATTTACCATGTGGTCTCAATGTTGTAGCTAATCTAGGTCTAAATTTTAATGTTCTAAATCTTAAAATACGCATCACCACTAAATAATAAAAAGCTCACAAAAATGAAAATCAAAATCATCATCAGTATTGTCATTGAGTTAAATGAATTAAAGTTTCAGATTTCATGTTGGTAAATCCTACATTAAAATTAGTTTGTAAATTTGCCTCTAAAGTAATGTTTCCTCACATATATGTATTAGTTAATTTAATAAAATTAATAAAAATTTAATACGTAAGTGTAAAAAACACTAGACTAAATTAAAATATAATAAAATACACAACTAAACATCACTAGTATTGTTAGAAGATTTAAGGATTTAAAAATGATTACTGCATTTACAATATTTCTTCACGATGAAAAACAAACTGTTAACATAATAAAAATTAGCAACCAATTGAAAAACCCAATATTCAGTAATAATGATTTTGTAGGTAACACAAATTCATTATAAGATGAGTTATACATACTGTATATGTCTAAACCCTCACCAACAGATGTTTTATTTAAAAACATGTTTAATAGATATATACTTATAATATAAGATACAATAATCAAACCACTGATAGAAATATTAGATGCTAATGATGTGTTGCTATAATAATATGATTTTAAAATATTTCTATTTGATTGAAAATAAATTATTTTTTTAGCTTTTTTTATATCAAAAAAAACATAATAAAAAAATTTGTAAGAATAAAAAATACCAAATAATGCACCACCCAAAATATTAACCAGAATAAAATTCATGAAATAATAATCAATACCAACACCAATCAATATTAAATGCTTAATGTAAAATCCAATTGAAAATGGCATACCACATAAATTAATTAAACAAACAAAACTAGCAAAACATTCAAATGGTAAATATTTTCAAAACCCCCCCATTCGTCTGAAATCCTGATAATTTCGGCTAAATCTAATAATATTTCCAGCACATAAAAATACAGCTGCTTTAAAAAAACCATGAATATAAAGATACAAAATTGTGTATTCAGGAACATAAGTACTATAACAAACCATTAAAAATCCACAATGACTAATAGTGGAATACGCTAAAATACGTTTAATATCAGATTGGTATGCTGCACACAAACCACCAAAAAATGCAGTAAATGCACCAATAGTTGGAATAACTATATATGCGTAATATGATAATTCAAATAAAGGGGATAATCTTAACAATAAAAAAACACCTGCTGAAACTAAAGTTGCAGAATGAATTAATGCAGATGCTGGTACAGGAGCTTCCATAGAATCAGGCAATCATATATGTGCTCCGAATTGAGCAGATTTGATAAATGCTGCAGAAATAAAAAAAAATGAAATTAACTCAATTACTGAAACATCAATATTAAAAAATGATAAATAATAATTATTAAATAAAGAGATTTGATTGTTAAATGAAATGATATTAATATCATTAGTAATTAAAAAACACAATAGTACAGCAAGCAATATTGACACATCACTAAATTTATTAAAAACATATGCTTTAAATGCAGATTTTAATGTAGAAATTCTTGTAGATCAAAAATTTATTAAAAGAAATGATGTTAATCCAATAAGCTCTCAACCTAAAAACATAACAAATAAATTACCACTAGTAACTAGTAGTATCATACTAATAACAAATAAATTAATAAAAATAATTAACCTCTCAATATTTGCATCATATCTAAAATACGAAAAAATATAAATATATACAAATGTAGCAATTGTAATTGTCAACAACATAAAACTATATGAAACACTATCAACCAACAATTCAAAATACACGTCATTATTTAACATAACAGTAAATCATTTTCCAACATTTATTTTAAAAAAATTATTTTTTAAAAAAAAATCATCGATGTAATAAATTGTTGACAATCAAAAACCAACAATAGTAATCAAATTAATAAAAAATACACCGTACAATCCTAAATAGGACATTAACAATAAACTCATTAATGTTGATAGTAAAAATAATAGACCAAAATAAAAAAACAATGGTAATTCATTATCACGCACACAAACATTCAATGTATTGATCATTAAATCTTGAATATTATTCACTAAATTTTTTAAAACATCAATTAAGTTATTGTAAGCGTTGTAAATATTCAAATCATTTATAAATCAACTTAAACTAAATAATGATTCATTAAATAAAACAACATTTGTGTTAAATAACACAATAAAACTTAATAAAAAACTTATGAAATCATAAAAAACAACGATCACTTTATTAATTAAAAATATAAAATTACCACTAAAAATTAAAACATAAATATAATCAGTATCTAAAGTAAACTTATTAGGAAATAATAAAATATGTAGTTTCTCACAAAATTCATTTAAATTTAAAAAATTCATTAAAATAACCATCAAAGGTAATAATATAAAATTCAAAAAAGCATAAATTTTAATAAATCTAATCAATCAAGCACCGTATGATTTTACAAAAATATCAAATTTATAAAAATAATTCTTTGTGTACAAAACAATGTTTTCAAACATCTTTTAATTAATTTTATTTAAAAAAACTATACTATGTAAAATCATGTAAAAAAGTATCATAATCAATGTAATAAAATAAATTATTTGATGTGTATTTTATAAAAAAATCTAAATTATACTTAAAAATCATATCAAATTGAACCAACATATTTAAAACATCTGTAATTATTATTTTAATTAATTTAAAATAAAAACATTTTTACAATTTAAATTCATGCTACCTTTTTTTAAAAAATTTGATTTATACATGACAAAATAAACATACATTTCCAATCAATATGGTCTGCGTAATGATGTTAAACTTAAATAAGTAAAAACATAAAAATACGCACCCAACATACCAACGTTCCCACCAACTCGATTATAAAAACGCCCATATGGTAAAAACGATGATGTATATAATGCTGCCATAAAAAACAATGCATAGGTTGTTTGAAAAAAAATATTTAATTCAACGTTAAAAAACATATTTTTATAAAATTTACGTCTTTTAATTTTATTAAATCCAAATAATAATTTTTTTCTATAATACAAATTATGTTCATTCATACCGTGGAGTGTTGGTTGATGGAATAGAACAAAAAAAAAAAAAACTAAACCAAAAATACCTGTTTTATGGTGTGGGCATACAATAAGCCAAGCCATAAATGGTCGAAAATATCAATGTGGTGCAACACCATAAAAACGAACATCTGGAACTAACCCTAAATCCCCTCACATAAAAATCTCATAAGAAAGTGCTTCAGGTTCAGGATACATATATAAACATAATATATTTAAAATAATAATAGCTTCAATAAAACTACCTAATTCATTCGATAAAGCTTCATCCCATCATGCCATTTCAGGTTCTAGACCATCATACGATGATTCATTTTTTCAATCATAATGCATATCAATACCATGTAAAACACCCAAATAAGCCATATAAAAAGCAGATAAGTAATGTGCATATGCCAAACGTACAATAGTGTCACTATTTAAATTTTTATCAGTAAAAATCCATCAATAAAATTTACCATGAAATAAAAAAAATGTGTGCATAATATTTGCCGCAATAGTTAATGTAATTTCGCTTAAATGTGTACAACACAAAATTAAACCAAAAAATGTAACAACTTGTAAAATCATAAACGTAAAAATTCCACTCTTTCATGCAATTTCATGTTCATATTCAAATGCATTTATATAGAGTTTTCTAAAAAGATGCATTCAAGAAAAAATAAATAATAAATCAACACCACGCTCATGTAATCAAAAAAAATCATCCGTATACATATCCTCTAAATCCTCCTCATCTCTAACAATAGGAATTAACATTGGTTCTGGAATTAAACTGAATGAAACCATAGTACCACTAATTAATTGCGAAAAAACAGTTAATAAAATAAAAAAACCAAATAAAGAATTTATATCATGAAACGAAACAGACAAAACAGTAAAATATTTTATTAAATTATAAAGAGTTGTAGGCATATAACTCCGATGCTGCCAAGAAATAATTAAAACAAATCATATTTTTTTAAATTTTTATAATATTTATTAAACCTGTCGGAAATAATTTTTAATCGTATTGTTCTTTTTATGGTAAACATTCGAATTTTTTTGTACTTTTTAAAAATTCGATTTTTAGGTACAGCCATCAAAAAAGCAAATTCAATTTAATAAAAAAATGGTTAATGATAAAAACATATAAATTCCCATTAAATATATTTATTGTTTTTGAGAAATTAAATCCAATAGTTTACACATCTGAGATTTTACCAAAAAATCATTTTGTTTGTTTTATTGATAAAAATTGATATTATGGTGTAAACGCATTTTTAAAAAATGAATTATTTTATAATTTGTCTACATTAAATGAGATGTCATTTATCGATACATTAAAATATAATAATATTTTACCTAATGTAAATGTATCTACTAAACTGAATAGATTCATACTATTTAATACTTACTACACTTATTTTGCAAAACTAAGACTAACTTTAATGGTGTCAACCAATAACAATATAATATCAATTGAAAATTTGTATAAAAATGCAAATTGATTGGAACGAGAAGCTGCTGAAATGTTTGGTGTTGATTTTTTAAATAAAAAGGACACAAGACCTTTATTATTAGATTATTCTAGGCATGAATTCCCAATGTTAAAGGATTTTCCTTGTGAGGGCTACCAAGATATTTATTTTGATTTTTTTGAAAATAAATTAATGTTTATTGAACACGAATTTATTGAATTATAAACTTAGTTTTTTGCAAACTTGAATTAATTTTTGAAATTTTTTTTTTTGGTTAACATTAATGGGTTTTGTTGTAAATATAGAAAATTTTTTTAAATTATTACTGTATTCAGAAATAACGTGATTAACATTGTACACATACACAGTTCTAATTGGAGCAATTAATGATGATTTAACATTACTGTCTACTAGTTTATTTGTAATTGGTTTAGCTGCATTAGAATTCTCTATAGGTATTTTAATGGTTATTACATTTAAAAATATAAATAAATCTATAAATTTAGATGAAAGTGAAAATAATTTCGATAATACAAAATTTTTTAATAAAAAAAAGACTTTTATTAACCGCTACTATTGAAATAAATAATTAAATAATAAACATCAGAACTTGGGTGATATAGTTATATTATTTTTAATTCAAAACATTATGATTTTTAGTTTAATTTTTTGACTGCTTACATGAGCTGGAGAATATTTTTACAAAAGAAAAAACCATGCATCAAAAAAAAATTTTTATGAGTGTGGTTTCAAATCGACAACTGATATAAATATTCAAATTAATTTAAATTTTTCTATATTGTGTGTTTTTTTAATTTTATATGACATTGAGTTTACTTTTTTAATTCCTGTATTTTTTAATTTTTTTTATTTATCGTTATTACAATATATTGTGTTAAACATCTTTATAATTATAATTTTAGTATCATTAGTATATGATTGGCAAATGAATGCATTGAATTGACAATTTTAACATGGTAGGTATAGCTCAATTGGTAGAGTATCGGATTGTGGCTCCGATGGTTATAGGTTCAAGTCCTATTATTTACCCAATGTGAATTTCTATTTTTAGAAAAAATAACCAATTACATATTTTACAAAATAATATTTATAAAAATTATAAATTAAATGACATCATCAGTATAAAAAAAATTATTTTTAAATATAAGAATACCAATACAACTAATTTAAATAAAAATATTAAAAAATTTATTCAATTGTTGATCTGTGTCAATCAATTTTTTAAAATATCTTCAATTTTAAAAAATATATTAAAAAACGATAATTATAAAAATATATTAAACTTATACTCTCATTACACCACAAACAATAAAAAAAATTACTTTTATCTACTATCTATAAAATATTTAAAAAATAAACCAATAATTTTAATTATAAAATACCAATCTCAACTTCACAGTTGTATTTTAAAAAATTCCAAATTAATTAAATCAATTACAAATGGTATTTTTTTAAAAAAATTAGAATTAGAAAAATGTCAAAAAAAAAATGATAAATTATCTCTTTTGAATTTAAAAGAATGTTATAATACAGCAATTCAATTAAAACAAACAGAAAATGATTTTTTTTTGATTAATATAAAAAACACTAATACTAAAATATTTAAAATATTGAATTTTTTTAAAAAAAAAATTCAATACACATACACATTAATTTATTTTACACCTGCCATAAATTATTCTTATGTGAAATTTAAAAAAATTAAATCAATAAAAAGAAAATTGACAAAAAAATATAACAAATTAATAAAAAATTAATTAATATAGTATATATAACATTATGTATTAATCTAATGTTTTTTAAAAAAAAAACTTTTAAATGTT
>Ga0208374_1000413_pt1 | contig 19317 bp, 18 predicted proteins | sample RifOxyC3_FD_184037 | JGI IMG/M metagenome (GOLD analysis project Ga0208374, IMG submission 184037) | Groundwater microbial communities from Rifle, Colorado - Rifle Oxygen_injection C3 (SPAdes) | ecosystem: Environmental > Aquatic > Deep subsurface > Groundwater | place: Rifle, Colorado, USA...
CCGTAAGATTGCTCCAAAATGTTCCGAATGGACCTGATGAAGCGGCAACTGCTGCAGTTTGCTCCACCCCCGCACTTCCCGATGAAGTTGTCTCTTTCTCTGCCGTCGCCTCCTCATCCTTTTTTCCACCGAAGAGCGCTCCAAAGTTAAAGAAATCTCCAGGGCGACCGGAAACACCGGGCAAACTTGAAACGCCTCCGCCCGTAACAGCAGTCTCTCCGCTTGTTGTGACTTTTCGAGTCGTTGTATCGGCGCTTTGCACCGGAGTTGCTACAGCCTGATCTCTTGGAGCCTCTGGGGGTGGTGGTGGAGTACCTCCGGTGACAAAAACTCTTGTCGCTCCATAGACTCGTCCTTTACTATTTTCTCCAACCACGCGATAAAAATGGGTTGTCCCTTGAGTAAGTTTTGATATTGAAACCTCAATAGTACCCGCATCACCGCCATGACCCTGATGAGGTGTCTCATTTTCAAAAGCCATTGTTGTTCCCCACTCAAACCAGAAAGAAGCACGTCCATCACCATGAGGGCTCACATATCCGCGGAGCGTTGCGCCACTACTCGTAATACGCGTTGGCTCGCTCGTTTGTACAATAATAATAGGGTCAACATTCACTGGAAGAGATTTCGTCGTAAAATAGACTGTCTGCCCCACATCCTTACCTCGGCCATTTTCGGCGATCTGTCGATAGAAATACTGTGTGTTCGGCGCAAGACCAACAAGATCTGCACTTGTGTCGGCAAGACTCGATTGTGACCACATTCCGTTATGTGGAGTCTCATAGACCGTTTGATACTGTCCTGATACACCCCACTCAAACCATTGCTTCGTGTCAGGCATCTCATTTGGATTCACGCGACCATTCAAGCGTGCACTCTTTTCCGTCAGATAGGTTGCATTCTTTGTGATCGCAACAGGAGAAGCCTCATATGCAAGCAGGGTTGCCGGCAAGAAAAAACTTGCAACAAGGGCACTGGTAGTGATTATTTTCATGGTGTATGAATAGTATTTCATATAAGACAATTATACACTATTTATACATCTTTGTCAAACATTTTATTATTATTCTTGTGAGCATATGCGTCAGACGGTACAATGTGTGCAATGCCACATTTTGATGATGAAAAAGAGCGCCTCGCGTTCGAACAACTCCGAGAGAAGGAAGCTGAAGCACTTGCACAGATACTCGCAGAGCGTTACGACATTCCCTACGTCGACCTCTCTCGTACGATCATCGATAATAGCGCGATACGTCTTATCCCTGAAGCGTCTGCTCGTGATGCAAAGATCGTTGTTTTTCAGACAAACATGAAGAACGCGAGCATCGCCATACAAACACCAAATAACGAGAAGCTCAAGCCTATTATTGAAGAATTGGAGCGTGAAGGCTTCACCGCCTCACTCTTTCTTGCTTCTGAATTCGGAATACAGCGGGCATGGGACGTATATAAGGAAGTTTCACTTGCAAAGGCTGAGACCGCTGGCGTTATCTCCGTGTCAGACGAAACAATGCAGAAATATGTCTCGCTGATCCACACCATCGCAGATATCAAGAAGATCGTCCTTGATGCAGTTGCATCATCAAGTGCGCATGCACTTTCGACGGTTGTGGAGATCATCTTGGGTGGTGCCGTCGCCACCGGTGTTTCAGACGTGCACATCGAGCCAGAAAAAGAAGTGGTGCGTGTCCGCTATCGTTTGGATGGTATCCTACAGGACGTTGTCGACCTTAACCCTACTGACTACAAAAAGGTACTCTCCCGCATCAAGCTCCTTGCGGGGGTAAAGTTAAACCTTGTGCACGAAGCGCAAGACGGTCGTTTTACAATAAAGATCCAAGACACTGACGTTGAAGTGCGTACTTCCATTCTTCCTGCTGCCTACGCAGAGTCTGTTGTGATGCGTATCTTGAATCCAAAATCTATCTCCGTACCGCTCGAAGAGCTTGGTATGGATGAGTATTTCTATAAGATCATGGTCGACCAGATCTCAAAACCAAATGGTCTTATTCTCACGACCGGTCCAACAGGTTCAGGAAAAACGACAACACTCTATGCGTGTCTCAAGAAACTACGCAGTCCGCAAATCAAGATCATCACCATCGAAGACCCTATCGAGTACCACCTCGACGGAATCTCACAAACACAAGTTGATCACGACAAGGGATATGACTTTAATCACGGACTCCGTGCTGCAGTGCGCCAAGACCCTGACGTGATCATGGTCGGTGAAATTCGTGACGAAGAGACAGCTTCCGTTGCTATCGACTCCGCTCTTACTGGACATCTTGTCTTTTCAACACTTCACACAAACAACGCAGCTGGTGCAATGCCTCGTCTTATTGATATTGGAGTGAATCCAAAGATCATCAGCTCCGCACTTAATATTGCGATTGGTCAGCGTCTTGTCCGCAGACTCTGCAAGATCTGCAAAGAAGCCTACATACCCGAAGGAAAAGAAAAGGATGCACTCTTGCGAGAAGTGCCCGAGATACAAAAATATCGCCCGAATATCGCCTACCCAACACAGCTCTATCGCCCCGTCGGATGTGAGAAATGCACATTCACCGGATATAAAGGTCGCGTCTCTATCTACGAAGGAATCCTTATGGATCGTGCCATTGAAGAGATATTGCGCGAGAACCCCAGTGAGCGCGAGATCAAAGAAGCAGCGAAGCCACAAGGAATTCTTGATATGCGCCAAGACGGTATCGTCAAATGTATTTCAGGAATGACGTCTCTCGCCGAAATTGAACGTGCGGTTGGCCTCGACGAATCACGCTAGTAAGACTCGCGACGTAGTCAATAAAGCAGCTGGAATTAATTAACAAACACAAAGACCGCCATAGGCGGTCTTTGTGTCATCTCATTATCTTGCCAAAATCTTTGTGAAATTACTCTAAGCAACTGCTCAAGCACACTACCCTTCAAATAACTACTTTCTACAATAGTGCAAAAAGTTAAATGCATCCCTAAGGGGAACTCCAGCTGACGCGCCGTGAGGCGGTAACCAAAGCATCCTCGAAAGTACATCATGGAAGCCTGTGGGGCCTTAGTTGTTTGAAGGGTAACACGCTCGAAGCAATGTTCGGGAGTAGCTACACACAAAAGAAGATCACTACGATTAAGACTATATCATCAGTCCTAACTTTTGTCAAGTTATTTCATGGGACAAGAGAAACTCCCTCTTTGAGAAGAGCACTCTCCGTGGCATACTACAGGAGTATGCACGACTGCAATCAATGTGACCGCGCTGATCCCCGAAACTAATGAAAGCATAGCACAACCAAATTTTATGTCAAGCGATTTCCCAACAAACAATAAAGACAGCCTTTTTTTAGACCAACGCCTCCGTCCGGAGAAGTGGGATGAATATATAGGGCAGGAACACATCAAACAGAATCTCGAGATACTTCTTGCCGCAGCAAAAGAGCGTGCACACCCACCAGAGCACCTGCTTTTCTATGGACCACCAGGACTTGGGAAGACCACACTCGCACATTTGATCGCAAAAGAGATCGGTGCACAGATGAAAACAACATCAGGGCCCGCGATCGAGAAAGTAGGAGACCTCGCATCGATACTCACCAACTTAAACCCCGGCGACATTCTCTTTATCGACGAGATCCATCGCCTAAATAAGATGGTCGAGGAAGTCCTCTACCCCGCAATGGAATCAGGAGTACTCGATATCATCATCGGCAAAGGTCCATCGGCACGCACCATTCAACTTGAACTCCCTCCGTTCACACTTATTGCCGCCACCACGCGTATCGCACTCCTCTCCGCACCACTGCGCTCTCGTTTTTCAGGAGGTGTCTTTCGTCTTGAATTCTATACCGAAGACGAGATCGCAACGATCGTTGACCGGTCTGCAACCATTCTCGGGGTTCCGCTTGAAAAAGATGCCGGCCGAGAGATCGCAACACGCAGTCGCTTCACCCCTCGTACTGCAAATTATTTTCTCAAACGTGCACGCGACTTTGCTCAAGTGGGAAAGACCGCACTCAATGAAACAGCGGTCCGCGAAGCACTGCGCCTCCTTGAGATCGATGAAATAGGACTCACACAACCCGATCGCCACCTCCTTTCTCTTCTTATTGAAAAATTTGAAGGTGGACCAGTGGGACTCGGCACACTTGCGGCGGCAACCTCAGAAGAACAGGCAACGATCGAAGAAGTGTACGAACCCTACTTGCTTAAACTGGGATTACTTGAGCGCACACAGCGTGGTCGTGTCGCAACAAAAAAAGCGTATGAGCATCTTGGTTTTGATTACCATGAGGACAATCAGGAAAAATTATTATAAAATCTCCATATATCATTTAGCGATACCGTCATATGTCAGGACATAGTAAATGGGCACAGATCAAACGACAAAAAGGTTCCGAGGATGCAAAAAAGAGTAAGCTCTTTGGAAAGCTTGGCAGTCTTATTGCGGCAGAGTCTCGAAAATCAAAAGGAGATATAAGTGCTCCAGGACTTCGCACTGCGATCGAAAAAGCAAAGAAAGAAAACATGCCAAAAGATACGATCGATCGTGCAGTGAAGAAAGGAATGGGTGGTGAGGGCGATGCAATGGAATCTCTTACCTATGAAGCATATGGCCCTGGTGGTTCCGCACTCATCATCGAAGCGCTCACAGCAAATCGCAATAAAGCAGCACAGGAGATCAAACATATTCTTACTCGTAATGGCGCAACACTCGCACAGCCTGGTGCTGCATCGTGGGCATTCACAAAAACCATTGATGCATGGGAACCAAACACAACGATTCCACTTTCTGACACTGACGGAGAGATCCTCTCGCGCATCATCGAAGAACTTGAAGATAACGACGAGGTGCAGGAAGTATTTACAAACGGTGACTAATTCTCCGATATGAAAGTACTCGCGATAGATCCGGGATTCGGTCGTTGCGGAGTTGCTGTACTCGAGGGAAGTGGCGCAAAAGCAACTCTACTCTACTCAACGTGTATCGAAACATCACCGAAACTTCCTTTTGGCGAACGTCTCCTGCTTATCGCCGATGAAATACTCACACTCATAAAAGAACATGAACCGGCCACAATGGCGATCGAGGAACTCTATTTCAGTAATAATCAAAAAACTGTTTTCCAGGTCGCAGAAGCTCGCGGGATGATCCTTTATATTGCTTACGCACACCATTTGCGCGTCGCGGAGTATAATCCTCTTTCAATAAAGATCGCACTGACCGGATACGGACGAGCATCAAAAGAGCAGGTCACAAAGATGGTAGAAAAATTGATCATCGTCGAAAAAACGCCAAAAACAGACGATGAATATGATGCTATTGCGGTGGGACTGACTGCTCTCGCGCACGAACGAGATCCTCGCGCATAAGAGAAAAAATAAGTTATCCACAACGGGGGAAAATTCTCTTGCACACAATAACCAAAACATGATAAATAGATGGTAATATCCTTTCCTAAGGTGGCATGGATACGAGTGTGATTACGAACCATATTAATAAAACAGTTTTTCATCATGGGTGATGATTTTACAACAGACGATATATTATTAGCAGACACCGACACAACAGATGCGGCGGACTTCGATCCAAACGCGGTTGAAAGTGACGATTTTCTTGATGATCCAGAAGAAGCACTGCTTGCTGAAGACCTTGACGGCTTGGCAGTGGCCGATGATGAGGAAGATGAGGATGACGACATTTTTGGTGTTGATGAATAAAAATAAAACCCCCGCGACATGCGGGGGTTTTATTTATCTACTTTATTACGTGCAGTTTTACAAAACGATGTTTTCCTATTTTAAGCACCATGTCACCAGTCCCTGCCCCACATGTTCCTGTTCGCCATCACCACTTTGGTGAGTTCGGGGATAAAAATATTTATGATGACATACTTATCGCATAAAGTGAAACGATTTAAAAATGCGTTCGGAGATAGGATCTCCTGGTTTGTAGTGGATGTAGTATTTCTCACCAGAGGGACTCTCGAGAAAAATGAAACGATGAGTTCCAAAGCTAGACCAAAATCCATACTCCATTTTAAGAGGGACCGCTTCAGCATTTAATTGCACCCCATCTATTCGCGTAAATTGATACGCAGGAAGACCGTCCACGATAACTTTTTGAAGCGGCTCACCTTGTGTATTCAGACCCATATCTGGTGTAAGTGCTTTTTGCACAAGGAGGGCGAATTTTTCAAATGGGATATCGCGATATTTTCTTATATCTGCAAATTCGCGATCCATTCTCTCTGAATAATCTTTAATGTATGTTTCAGAATATTTTTCACTTCTCATTTGTTCAACATTCGCACTAATTCCAGATTTAATACTTTGCTCGTCCAAATACAAACGTGTCACATTAAAAACTCCACTGGTATCCGTCATAAAAGTCACAATAGAGTCTACGTCAGAAGAAAAATCAGCACCTCTTCCATCCAAGGCCTCTCTTTTGAGCGACATTGGATGCTCGAAGCTATAGCTAAAGCGTGTATTAGTAAACGTGTTCCATTCTTCGGTAGGTTGTGCAGTCTGCATTCTTTCTCCCTCAGGTTGTTGAGTGGAGTTTTGTAGAGCTTCCTTAATATTTAGTGATTTGCTTATTTTTCCGTTTATAATTATCGTGACGAATAATACAAAGAGTACGATAATCCCAACTATATATAGCTTTTTCATATGTATTCCAGTGTAGCATTATTTTTTGAAATAAAAAAAACCGCAAAGAGTGTACCTCTGCGGTGAATGTTGTACTCGACTAAATTCCTGTCGGTACGATTGTTGATGTGTAGTAGCGAATTCGGCTTGTTGGAACACCACTTGAATTCACCGCACACTCGGTTTGGTAGCTCTTGAGAAGTTTCCCTTCCATAATGGCCTTAGTGAGTTCAGTGGTATACGAATACCCCTTATTCTGATAGCGAACACCAAAATGAAGATGCTCAGCGGTACTTGTCGGGTTACCACTTGCGTCTTTCCCTGTTGTTCCCATGATGCCGATTTGGTCGCCCTGATTAACAGAATTCCCCACGGCAAGAAGGGTGCCGTTTGCTCTTGCCGCAGCTTGCTTCAGATGTAAATAGCGGGTGGTAAATCCAGTGATTATCTGTCCGTCGCTGTCATGGTCGATGACAACGTAGAAACCGTTCAAATCACCAGGGTTATTCCCTCCACCCACCTCGATCACTTTACCGCCAGAAGCTGCCAACACTGGGGTATTGTACTGGCCATACGTACTGCCATTATTTTTCCATGAAATATCGATGGAGTAATAATTTCCATTTGAGCCACCATCTCCATGTGCCGTATCTGGCCATGGCGACTCACCCTTACACTCATATCCACCGATCTCGTTCGTCAGAAGCCAACTATACCCTCCCGGTAGCGGCATCTTAAGTTCAAGCGTTGGCGTGAACGTCAACCCCAATATTGGGCGCTTGCCGTCAGCATATGGATCATTTACATAATCCGCATAACGCGAACTGCGGAACACGTCGAAGTTATTGTTCTTCAGCCACGGTTCGAGGCGTAACCCATTTTTTGTCCATGTGCCATTTTTCCATGCCCTATAGATACTAGTGATGTCAGTACCCCACCATTGATTCACTGTCGGTGCTGCTCGTCCGCCATAGTAATCCTGTGGATATTGAACTGCAGGCTGATTATCCCACGTCATCGTTGTATCCCAACTTGTGGGTGGCCACCAGAAATCTACGCCGGTAGGTGTCGAATTGTCCCCACGCGAAAATGGCATGAGCCAGAGCACCGATTGTGTTACATCAGAAGGAAGCCCCGTGAGATCGAACTGGATATAGGTGTTGTACACATCACCCCAACCACCAACCTGAAGTTTGTCATCGCGTTGGAATGGTTTAATGGCGGGATAATAACTATTCATCCAGCCATCGTGGATATGCACAATGTTGAGATATTGAGGCATTAACGACCCATCCATTTTCCAGAGTGGATACGGCGTCGGCTGATAATAAACCGTGACCGCGCTAGCTCCCGTTGCGAACAGAAAACTCCACACAAACAAAATTGCTCCAATAAGCTTTTTCATAAACTACCTCTCTTCGTGTTGTGAAAGAACTAAAAAGTCGGTTGCCAATCAACCGACTCGGGCATGGTAGTGTTTTTTTTGCAAGTTAGTTTTTAACTTATCGTAATAAAGTGATTCTAAAAATCTCCTACGCATTGCGTAGGAGATTTTGTTTATGGTCTGTTTATTTTTTTATCTGTAATTTTACAAACCGATGCTTTCCTATCTTCAGCACCATATCTCCCGTGACCGCAAAGAAAGGGTCGGTGATCTTCAATTCCCCGTCTTCACGAATAGCACCCTCATCGATCAATCGACGAAACTCTGTCTTTGAAGCAATCAGTTTTTGCGCAATAAGCACATCAACAAGAAGCGTTCCAGAAGCAACACTAATACTTGGCATATCAGACGGCATCTCTTTTTTCTGGAATGTATTTACAAAAGACTCTCGCGCAAGAATACCTGCTTCGCGACCGTGATATATCTCGACGATCTGTTGTGCGAGATCCATCTTCACATCGCGAGGGTGAACCTTCCCCAGCGCAAGCTTCTTTGTTATCTCACCCACATCATCCATTCCCGTGAAAGTGCACAACTCAAGATATGTACTCATTGTTACATCAGGGATACTCATGAGCTTTCCAAACATGTCTTTGGGCTCATCGATAATACCCACATAATTATCGAGGGATTTCGACATCTTCTCTTTTCCATCAAGACCAACAAGGAGTTCGCAAGAAAGAACTGCTTGAGGGATACGCTTATTTACTTCCATGATCTTGCGACCCATCAACATATTGAACGTTTGATCTGTACCACCAACCTCAAGATCACAAGTACCATAGACCTGCGCCAAGATATCTGAGTCTATTCCTTGGAATACGGGATAGAGCATCTCGTGCATAAAAAGACTTTCGCCATCTTTAACACGCTGTTGAAACATATCGCGCTCGATCAATTGTGCGAGTGTAATATGCTTCAATCCCCACAGAAGTGAGCGCATTGTGACCACGGCAATACTCTTTGCGCCGATCGATTTTTGCATGCGTGTCTCTTCAAAAACAATAGCTTTCCCAACGAAAGAATTTGGTGGAATGGATATTTCTTTTGAAGGAAGTCCTGGTGCATCGATCTTCATGTTCACTTTATAATCATCAGGAAGATCAAGATCGGTAATAGTGGTGAACCAATCCGAATTACGGATCCATGAAAATACGGTTTTATCAGAACTTAATATCTTCCCCACCTGATCGAGGTATGTCTTCATGTTTGCCTCAACGGCACTTTGCTCAACTTCAGGACGTACTTTACTTTTCCCCGTTGGGTCACCGATCTGTGCAGTATAGTCACCGATCAAGAACACAACCTTGCAGCCAAGGTCTTGCATTTGGCGCAATTTACGAAGTACCACTGCGTGCCCAAGGTGAATATCTGGACGAGTGGGATCAACGCCAAATTTTACAATGATATCTTCATGGTATTCTCCGCGTGCTTTTGCGATAATCTTATTGCGAAATACATCGTTGGGATCGATAAAAGTCCCCACTCCTCGAGTGAATATCTCATTAATGATCCTCGTTATCTCCTCCTCGTGTAACATCTTCTTCATAAAATCTATGCTAACATACCCATTTCGCTTTGTCTTTTTTGCTTGTTTTTTATGTTAAACTAGGTATAACAAGTACCCATGAAAAGTAAGAGAGTTATTACAAAAGGTCATCGCGCCCGACACTGGTTGCAACTTGCAATAATCGGACTCCTTCTTGCGGGTATTTTCTTTACCTGTGCCTTTCTTTTGTGGGCAACAACAATAAAGATACCTGATTTTAGTCTCCTCGAAACACGAAAGGTGTCCCAATCAACAAAGATCTATGACCGCACTGGGAAGATCCTTCTTTATGACGTACATAAAGATGTGCGCCGTACCGTGGTTGATTTTGACAAGATATCTCCATACGTAAAAAATGCGAGTGTTGCGATCGAAGATGATCAATTCTATGAACACAAGGGAATCAAACCAAAGGCAATACTTCGTGCGGTGTGGGCGAATTTTCAAACTGGAGAATACAGCCAGGGTGGTTCGACGATCACCCAACAAGTGATCAAGAATGCATTACTTAGTCCGGAAAAAACTGTTACACGAAAGATAAAGGAGTGGATACTTGCACTCAAACTCGAGCGTCAACTTAATAAAGAACAGATCCTAACACTCTATTTAAATGAAGCGCCATATGGGGGGAATATTTATGGTGTCGAAGAGGCTTCGATGAGTTTCTTTGCAAAGCATGCAAATGAGATCACCCTTGCGGAATCAGCATATCTTGCTGCACTCCCTCAAGCACCAACACTGTATTCACCCTACGGAAGTAATGTTCAAAGACTTGAGAATAGAAAAAATCTTGTATTAAGGAAGATGCTTGAACTTGGATCTATCAACCAAAAAGAATACGACGAAGCAGTTGGGGAGAAAGTAAAGTTCATCCCTCCTCAAGAAAAAGGTATTCGTGCCCCTCATTTTGTCATGTTCCTTAAAGAAAAACTTGCGGAAGCCTATGGCGAAGACGTTCTCAATAATGGAGGACTTCGCGTCATCTCCACGATCGATATGGAACTCCAGCAAAAAGGGGAGGAGATCGTAAAGCAGTATGTTGCAGAAAACGAAGTGAAATTCAACGCACACAACGCAGGACTTGTTGCAGTTGACCCCAAAACAGGACAGATCCTTGTGATGGTTGGTTCACGCGATTATTTCGATATTGAACACGAAGGAAACTTTAATATTGCCGTCGCGAAAAGGCAGCCGGGTTCCGCATTCAAGCCTTTTGTTTATGGAGCTGCATTCGAACAAGGATACACACCTGATACGGTCGTGTTTGACGTACCGACACAATTTTCTACACGTTGTGACCCATTTGGAAATCCCCTCTCTGGAAGCAATGCATCTCACTGTTATATGCCGGAGAATTATGATCATAGTTATCATGGTCCAATGAGTCTCCGTAATGCACTCTCACAATCAGTGAACGTTCCTGCAGTAAAAATGCTGTACCTTGTTGGTGTCGATAAGGCAATAGATTTCGCAGAACGTATGGGTATCTCAACATTAGTAAACAAAGAACGCTATGGACTTACGCTTGTACTTGGTGGAGGAGAAGTCTCCCTACTTGATATCACGAGCGCGTATGGAGTATTTGCAAATGACGGAAAACGCAATCCTTATACCGGAGTCATTCGCATTGAGGATTCTCAAGGAAATATCATCAATGAAGAAACACCACGCAATACACAAGTCATTGACCCTGAGATCGCTCGAAAGATGTCCGATGTTCTTTCTGATAATTCCGCACGCGCTCCCGCGTTTGGAGAACAGTCATACTTAAATTTTCCCGACCATCAAGTTGCAGTAAAAACAGGTACCACAAACGATTATCGTGACGCATGGATCGTTGGTTACACACCATCACTTGCTGTTGGTGCATGGGCAGGAAATAATAACAATAGCGCAATGGAGAAAAAAGTTGCGGGATTTATTATTGCGCCACTATGGAATTCATTCTTCACTGAAGCATTCAAAACAATTCCCGATGAACGCTTTCCTGCACCTCAATCAATATCATCAACACTCAAACCTGCACTTCGTGGTATTTGGTATGGCGGTGAGACATATGCTGTTGATAAAATATCCGGAAAACTTGCAACAGAGTTCACCCCCGTAGATCTCATCGAACAACGCGTTATCCCAAATGCGCATGAAATACTTTATTGGGTAAACAAAAAAGACCCAATGGGTCCCGCACCAGTTAATCCATATAATGACCCTCAATTCCTTCTTTGGGAGATCCCTGCTCAAAGATGGGTCGCAAATCATGGATTACCTCAGGCGGCATGGAATATGATTCCTGAAGGATTTGATAATCTCCACAAACCCGACCTTGCTCCACAAATAACGATCGTGCAACCAAACGCAACAACAACATACGACCGCACACAAAAACTTGTTATAGAAATTAATATGACGAGTAGTTTCCCTGTTGAGCGTGTTGATTTCTTTGTGAATGGAATATTCCTCGGTTCAGCAAACTCAATTCCTTACTCATTCGCGTTCATTCCTGCTGATATTCAAAATATCGGTACAGTAAATGAATTACGTATCAGCGCATATGATTCTGTTGGTAACACCACGGAGCAAGTAGTGCAGTTCAATACCACTCAATAAAAAGTATTTACCGAATATCACTAATGCTATTTTCTCCACGGATCTTAAACTCTTCAATGATCTTTTCCTTATAAAGAAATATCTCATTCTTTACCGCAGGATTTGCCTTAATGAATATCTCCCCTTTTTTTAGAGTAAAATTCTCTTCTGAAATAGATACTCCACTTATCTCTTTTATTACATTTCGCAATAAAACACGTTTATCTTCCTGCGCAAAAAGTTTCTTACGATATTCAAGTAAAAACCCTTCTATGCGTTCAAAGGACATATGATCTATCCCTTCATCGGCATTACGAGATACGTAAAGGTTTGATCTCCAACACCACGAATAATAAGGGGTTTATTTGATCCATCACCAGATAACACAACACTATCTGTTGATAGATATGATAATACGTCCATTAAGAAACGTTGATTGAGAAGGAAATCAACATTATCACCCTTTAGTGCAGCATCTACTTGATGTGACGTTTCACCGATCTCATCATTACGTGATTCTATCTCAAAAAGTTTTTCCTCAGGATATATTTTCATGCGTACCTGCTGAAGCTTTCCAGAGAAGACTGTTGTTAATTTCAAGCGATCAATAAGATCTTGTCGTAATACCACTGCTTCAGTTCCCGTATTTTTTGGAATGATCTGTTTATAATCAGGAAACATTCCATCAACAAGTCGTGAAGTGATATGAAGATGTTCTGTATGAAAAGATATTTGATTCTTTGTTGCACACACAGTAACCGATTCTGTTACCTTCTCAAGCGCACGTGAGAGCTCTAGAACGTTTTTACCCGGAATAAGGACACTAAGCTGCTCTGGAGTATTTTTTAGCGCTATACGCTTCTCTGCGAGCCGAGAAGAGTCTGTTGCGACCATTACGAGTGATTGATTATCGGTATAGCAATAAATACTCGCAAATTCCGGCTTAATATCTGATGTTGCGACCGCATATTGCGTTGCACGAAAACCGGAAAGTAATGTTTGTGCGTCTATTTGGAATGTTGTCCCTTTTGTAACAAATGGCAGTGTTGGAAAATCCTCATACCCAAAACCTTTTATTAAAGTTGAGTAAGAAGAGCCAGAGATAGTGAGATGTTCTCCAACTTGTTCGATCGTTACATTCTTTTCATTCGGAAGATTGGAAAGAAAGTTTCCGAGCGTGTCAGCGGGAATAGCGATCACTCCTTCTTTTTCAACACGAGCAGGTAATTCGATCTCAATACCAAGATCAAGATTTGTCGCACGAAGTTTTAATGTCCTTTCCGCTGCAATAAAAAGTACATAACGTAAAACTGGAAGTGAAAGTTGTTTCCCTGTGAAGCGCTCTGCAGTGAGTAGTGCATCTTTCAGATTGAGTTTTACACATTCAAGTTTCATATTCTTATATTAAATACTTATTATACTAATTACGGCTGTGGATATGTGGAGAGGATTGTTTTTATTTAGTCTCTTCTTGATGAAATCCTTTTTTTCTCTTTGCTTGTACTGTGTACATCGATGTACTTATCCACATGATCTTTTTTAATTCACTTCTTGTACACAACTCACTCACACACTACTTCTTTTTTATCCTACACCTTTTCCACACATTATTACTTGTTATACACAAAGTTATGAACAGATACTTTTAAAATAACGCGCGTATCTGTTCGATCTCCTGTACGAGTATGGTGTCATTCTTGATATCGTTCTTTATCTTCTCGCAGGAGTGAATGACTGTCGTGTGATCACGTCCTCCAAGTTTTTGTCCTATTAATGGATAAGAAATATTAAAATCTTCTCGCAAAAGATACATCAACACCTGACGAGGCTTCACTACTTCTTTACGGCGAGTTTTCTCGAAGATAAAACGCTCATCGATGTTATAGAAAGTAGTAACAGTCTTTACAATATCTTTTATTGAGACGGGTTTTGTTGGTTTTGCGTTATTTTTTATCAGTGTTTTTACCTCATTTAATGAAAGAGGCTTATTCTTTAATTGAGCCTGACAAATAACAAGATTCAGTGTTCCCTCAAGTTCTCGAATGCTTGCTTGAATTGTCTCTGCAACAAAAGAAACAACTTCATCAGGGATAAATACTTGTTGTTGTTTGAGTTTTTCACGCAAAATAGCGAGGCGTGACTCATATTCAGGAAGTGTGATCTCAACGATCATTCCTGAACCGAAGCGTGACTTTAGGCGATCTTCAAGACCATTAATATAATTTGGATGTTTATCAGACGAGAAAACGATCTGCTTATTGTTCTCATAGAGCGCATTATAGAGATGAAAGAGTTCTTCCTGAGTCTTTTCTTTTCCAACAAGGAATTGAATATCGTCCATAATTAAGACATCATACTTGCGGTACTTATCTTTAAAATCACTAATGCGATTATTTTGAAGTGAGGTGATGTAATCAGTGGAGAATTTTTCTGAACTTACATACTGAACCTTCTTTAAAGGATTTTGTTTCTTTAATCCGTTCCCTATCGACTGAATAAGATGTGTTTTTCCAAACCCTGTTGATCCATAAATAAACAGTGGGTTGTACATGATCCCTGGTTTTTTGAGTACCGCCTGCCCTGCTGCATGAGCGAGCTCATTAAAGGGGCCGATCACAAATGAATCAAAGATGTATCGTGGATTTAAACCATCCTCCTTGTTTACATACGTATCTTGAAGAGGAAGCTCATTCCCTGTTGTAGGGAAAAGATCTTTTTTTACTACTTGCTCCGCTTTTTCATTTGCGTCTTCCTTTGTGATGAGGTACTCAGTGTTTCGTACTTGTTCAGAGAGGTTTCGTAATATACGGAGGATCGTCGAGTGGTATTTATTCATGAGCCAGTCGCGCACAAACTCATTTTGTACACCGATATATACTGTTCCGGCATCCTGCTTTACTATTCGAGTATTCTTAAACCATGTGCTGAAATTTGCCTTTGAAACCTCGAGCTCTATATCTACCAGTGCTTTACTCCATAATTCTTTGTTCTCCATATAAAGATCCTCGTGTGTTACATCAATAACGTAAAAGTCATTATAACGAACAAGTCTGTTTGAGAGAAAAATACAGAAATGTTCATAAATTGTGTATAACCTGTGGACAAACAGTACACCACTCGTATGAGGTATTCAATGTTGCAAAATTTAAAAAAGTATTTTATACTGCTCCGCACATATGTCAGTCACATACCAACCAAAGAAGCGCAAGCGAAGTACAACACACGGATTCCTCGTGCGCTCCGCTACTGCAACCGGACGAGCAGTCCTTAAGCGTCGTCGCCAGAAGGGACGAGCAAGCCTCTCTGTCTAACGAATCGTAAAGGTTTAATATATTGTGAACATTGGGTGTTTTTGTAAAATGCACCCAATTTTTGCTTATGTTAGGCCTTATTTTATTGTTTTGAATTATCCTGGAACGTAGTAATATACCTATATGATCCCCAAGCCCCGTAAGTTAAGTAGGGCAATATTTCCTCCTTATACTGCCCCAAAGCACACTTGGAATGGTATTGTGTTGCGAATTCAGTGTTATAAAGGGAAAACACCACTATTCGCTCGTTTTGCTGTTGTTATATCAAAGCGTCTCTATAAAAATACTCCAGAGCGTAATCATTTTAAACGTGTTGTGTTGGCAGAGATCAGGGAAAAAACTCAGTATTTTAAAGGATTGTCTTTCGAATACTATATTATTCTTCCTAAAAAACCTCTTAGAGAAATAAAGCTTGAGGATATATATGCTGATATCCTTGGTTTTTATGAGGAGCAAAAAAAACGTGAAATATCTACTCATTAAGCTTATTCGCGCCTATCAAATAATATTCTCGCCGGATAAAGGATTATTGCGTTATCTCTACCCTACTGTTGGAGCGTGCAATATGTATCCTACCTGCTCTGAATATATGATTCTCTCTATTCAGAAGTATGGCGTGCTTAGGGGTATTTTTAGAGGGATACGACGCATCTTACGCTGCCATCCTTATCAAAAGAAACTTATTGATCTTCCGTAACTTCTTTCTTGAGGTGTTTTTGCAAAAATCACCGTACTTGGGTAGGATATGAGGATGATTTCATCAATTTGGCACTCAGCTATTTACCAGCCACTCTATAATATTCTCATTCTTTTGGTTGGAGTTCTTCCTGGGCATAGCGTCGGAGGAGCGATCATTGTTTTGACGTTTATTGTAAAGCTCGCAATGTATCCCCTTGCAGGCAAGGCTATCGATGCACAACATTCGATGCGTAAGCTTGAGCCAGAACTAAAGAAGATCCGTGAGACGCATAAAGACGATAAGCAAAAACAAGCGAAGCACACTCTCGAACTCTATCAAAAACACCAGATCACTCCGCTTTCTGGATGCCTCCCTCTTCTTATTCAGATTCCGGTCATTATCGGTCTCTATTGGGTATTCTTTAAAGGCCTCGCTATAACCCCTGAGTTGCTCTATGGGTTTGTTACTGCACCAGGATATTTGGATATGCAGTTCCTTATGTTCGATCTTGGACAGAAGAGTCTCTTCCTCGCTCTCCTTGCCGCAGTATCGCAATATATTCAAGTGACTATCTCTATGCCTAAAACAATAGATGATGGAAAGAAGAATGGAGAACGTACGCTTCAGGAAGATTTTGCGCGAAGTATGCAGATTCAGATGCGCTACGTACTCCCCGTCATGATCGGATTCATTGCATATCAGAGCGCGGCAGCGGTTGCACTTTATTGGGCAACCAGTAATATACTAAGTATTGTACAGGAGATTCTCATGCGTCGCCGCAGAGAAAAGAAGGATCTCGTTACTGCTTAAATCAACTACTTATCCATGAAATCACAGGAACACATTACCGAAGTATTGCGCACCATCCTTGGATTTCTCGGAGTATCTTTCACTGATATTGCGGTTGAAACTGATGAAAAAACAAAGTCATTACGTTTTGTTATTCATACTCCCGAATCCGCCATCCTTATCGGCGAACATGGTGCGCGACTTCTTGCGCTCAATCATCTCGTTAAAAGAATCGTGGAACGTGAGGGAAAAGATGAAGACACCTCATTTTTCATTGATGTGAATGATTATCAAAAGAAGCATATTGAGGATATTCGCATGAAGGCGCAAGTGCTCGCTGAGCGTGCTCGTTACTTTAAGAGCTCTGTTGAGATGGATCCAATGAGTTCATATGAGCGTATGATCATTCATTCGGAATTTGCGGAAGTTCCAGATATTAAGACCGAATCTGCGGGTGTTGGAAAAGACCGAAGAATCATCATTAAATATACTGAGGTTCAGGCGTAAATAGATGAAAAGAAGAACGGCCCCAAAATTTGGGGCCGTTCTTCTTTTTGAGATAACTAAATTGAATGTTGGCGATGCATGCGTTTCCAGGTAATGAATCCAATCACCGAGAGAAGTATGAGAAATATTCCAATAGTGAGTTGAATGATCTTATTTTTCGAATTTTCTTTGGGGGTTGTGATCGGAGCTACATCTTCTGTGTTTGTATTTGAGGGGGGCGTGGTCACTATCTCAGGAGTTTCTATCGGGGCGAGTACTTCAGGCTCTGCCCCTGTGCTTGTGGGTAATGTGTTTATTGTGGGGAGCTCTATTTTTTGTGGAGCAGGACAGTCATTACTACAGTTCAGATAATTTTCCCCAACATCCTTTTCACATTTATTATTATCGTTACAGAAAGAGGATGCCTTGAGGGATATTGTGAATAGTGGTTTTGTTCCCTTCGCTGAATAAAAACTCACATGGTCGGCATTTGCGAAGTATGGCGCACGAAGATCAATCCTGCTTTTTCCTAGGGCAGTGATGGTTGTTTGAGGAGCGTTAAACCAAAAACTTTCCAGTAACTTTCCTTTACCGCTGATGATCTCACCACGAAATTCACCTGAAGAAAGCACTGATGTGTGTTCTGTGACGGGAATAATATAGTAAGGGATCTTTGCGTCGGTACTTACTTGAGGTTTATTGTTGATGAATTCAACGTAGAATATGTAGTCGAATAATTCATCATCAGTCGGAACGTCTGCTGTTGCGAAGGAGAATGGCATGCAGAGTATGAGTGCGGCAGTAAGGGTAATGATCTTTTTAAGAGAGTACTTCATGTATAAAAGATGTAGGTAAATACTAATAACCGGGATGTGCAGTGCAGTAAAGAGCTCTGGTTACGTAATTTCTCGTCGAACTGTATCCAGTATTACATTCCGTGTGCGCGGAGTCGTCGTAGAGGCACTCCCATTTTTGGACAGTTGTTCCTGAGCAACTTGTATCTGCTGAGCAGTCAGCACTTGCTCCGCATGCCCCTATTCCCGCATTATACCCTGCAATAATATTGCGCGGATCAGACCCACAAGATGATGCCGCCACCGCCTTTAGGGCCTCTACTCCCAAGCAAACAGATTTATCCCAATTTGCTTTATTCGAAAGCCATCCACAGGTGATCGTATCCGTTACACCACACGCAGACTTATACATATTGGCGGTTGATACTTTTACTTGCATTGGTCCACAGAGCGTTCCTCCTCCTCCAGAAAGTTGGATTCCACAGCTTGATGCTTGCATGATCACTGCCTTGATCATCGCAGCGCTTACTGCACCACTCGCATATGTTGTTGCCATTGGTGCAAATTGTGCACAGTTAGAATTTGAACATTGCCGTGGTTGTTCTTCGCAGAGATTGAGTCCTGATTGTGGGCAGATGACTCCTGTTGTTGCGGGTGGCGGAGTGGATGCAGGGGGTGGTGGCGGAGGAGTTCCAGCAACGATTTCGTAACAAGCACTGAGTACTGTGTAATTCGTTGTGTCTGCTTGATATTGTGTACGAATTTTATCGCAAACAGGGCATGTACTGGAGCGGCTGAATCTTGTATTCCCCGAATTATTATCTTTGTATTTAAAATAGCATCCCGGAGCGGTTGGATCAGGCTCCGTTGTTGCGGTAGTTGTTACCGTCGGCGCCGACGCTATCCCCACCAGTGCAATATCATTATTGAGCAAGAGTGGATTGATGGTATTTAAGAGCAACCATGATCCAAGAATGAGAATCACTCCAAAGATCGCATTCCAGATACACTCTTTTGCCTCACTCTTCCCACTC
>Ga0208374_1000414_pt1 | contig 19296 bp, 19 predicted proteins | sample RifOxyC3_FD_184037 | JGI IMG/M metagenome (GOLD analysis project Ga0208374, IMG submission 184037) | Groundwater microbial communities from Rifle, Colorado - Rifle Oxygen_injection C3 (SPAdes) | ecosystem: Environmental > Aquatic > Deep subsurface > Groundwater | place: Rifle, Colorado, USA...
CAATCTAAAAATGCCAGAAGTCTGGGCAATCAATAGGATAGGTATCACCCCAGCCCTCTGTACTCAAGTAAAAGGTGCTACAGAATCAGCTTCTAGTACTCCCCGCTTTGCGACTAGTACAGCAGCAGGTGATCCAAGTGCAGTCAAAATGGTCGACAAAAAAGACATGACATTCATCTGTGGTGAAAAATATTTTGTCGAAGGCAATGGTACCCAGACTTGTGGAGGAAATGAATGTCCAGAATCAGGTCAGACTTGTTACCAACAACTCTTTGATAAAGATAAAGCTTGTCACACAGCCAATATTGCTGGCATTGTCTATGCCAGTTCACTAGCTGACAAATTCATCCAAAGCAACACATTAACTAGTTTAGCTAGTACATTCGTTGGTGATGGATATGAATTCCCTTGGGTAACTGATAATGGAAAAAATGATATAGACATACATGCTATTTGTGGTAATGGAAGTGATAATAATATAGGTGTAAGTACAGAAGATCCAACCGATGCACAATATAAAAATGACAAAACATTAAGACAAGAATATTTTATTACACTAACATCAAGTGAACAAGATAGTTTAAATAGTTTATGTCCAGAATCTGTAGGAGGATTAAAAGGTTTTGCTGTTTATATCAGTCTAAATGAAGAAGGAGACGCAGATAATGAAGAACATTTCTTTGGTATAAATAGAGCTACCGGAGAAGCAATAGATGTTGGAAGACATGGTGATGATGAAACAAAAACAGAAATATTTGCCAAAGATTGTGTAAATAAATATTTGATAACAAAAGATGAATTGACAAAAGGACTATACTTACCTATCGACGTATCGGGGGTATGTGATGTAGAGAGTGGAGATGAAGGAGGAATAATTAGAAAACGTTGTTATTCCTTTGTTGGCTATACCAGCACAAAAGATGAATGTGCATCTCAAGCCCAAAATCAATAATAAAAAAATAAACATAAAAAATAAGATAAGCTATGCCAGATAAAATAAAAGTAGTGAACGCCCGCGTACACAATTTGAAAAATGTCTCAGTCGAAATACCAAAAAATAAATTAACTATTATTACAGGACTTTCCGGATCAGGAAAGTCTTCTCTTGCTTTTGACACAATTTATGCCGAAGGTCAACGTCGCTATGCCGAAAGTCTAAATGCTTACGCTCGTCAATTCATGGACATGCAAGACAAGCCAGATGTCGACGAAATTCAAGGTCTCTCACCTACTATCGCTATCAACCAAAGAAACTTCGCCAAAAATCCTAGATCCACTGTTGGTACGACAACTGAGATTTATGATTATTTGCGTCTACTTTTTGCGCGTATTGGTAAACAATGGTGCCCAAAATGTAATCTGCCAGTTGAACACTTGAGTAAAGGAAAAATAATAGAAGAAGTCAGAAAAGCCAAAAAGAAAAATCCAAATCTTCTGCTCCTCTCCCCTATTATCCGTCAACAAAAAATTAGTTTGAAAACTTTGAAATTGAAAATTGAAAAAACTGGTTTTAGTAATTTGCTTATCAATGGTGTAGAAGTACAAATAAAAAATTTAAAAAATTTTAAATTCAATGACAGCTATCTCTACGATATAGATTTGGTAATGGAAAAATTGAGTGAAATATCACTTAGTGAATTGACTACTCATGTCGAAAAAACATTGGACTTTAGTAATGGTTTTGTAAAACTTTTTGATCAAGACGAAGATACAGAAACAAATTTTTCTGAAATGCCAGTCTGTAGTAAATGTGATAGAGTCTTCGATCCAGTCGAGCCACGCACATTTTCTTTCAATAGTCCTTATGGTGCTTGTCCTCGCTGTACAGGTCTTGGTAAGACTCTAGAAGTAGATCCAGAGCTTGTCATCCCAAATGCCAAATTAACTCTTGCCGAAGGTGCTGTCCAACCTTGGACTAGACTAGTTGGCAACCAAATATTTTATCAAGAACTTATTACCAAAGTAGCCGAAGCCCATGGTTTTTCAATCGACGTACCAGTAGAAAGTTTGCCACAAAAAATAATGGATATCATTTTCTACGGCACAGATGGACAAGAATATGATTTGAATGGTAAAAAAGCGATTTATGAAGGTGTCATCCCAAATCTGACCAACAAATATTTGACTAGCAAATCTGAGTATGTAAAAAAAGAAATCGAAACTTACATGCACGAAAAAGATTGTTCAGTCTGCAATCGCAAAAGATTAAAAGAAGATAGTATCCATGTCAAAGTCGCTGACTTCAGTATTGCCAATATGGTCGAGATGAGTGTCGGTGAAGCTCTCGCTTTTTTCAAAAGTATAGAAAGTAAAAAAGCTGACATCCTAAAAAAATTAGCAGACAAAGAACAAGAAGTAGCTATCACCATTGCCAAAGAAGTAAAAAGAAGATTAGATCACATCGACAAAGTCGGACTAAGTTATATCACTCTTGATCGCTCAGTCTCTACGCTCTCTGGTGGTGAATCTCAAAGAGTGAGATTGTCAACACAATTATCCGCTGGACTATCTGGTATTATATATATTTTGGACGAACCCTCTATTGGTTTGCATTCCAAGGACAATGACAAACTCATTGAAACTTTGAAATCTCTACGTGACTCTGGCAACACCGTCATCGTCGTCGAACACGACCAAGCTATCATGGAAGCAGCTGACTACCTCATCGACATCGGTCCTGGTGCTGGTGAATATGGTGGAGAAATTATGGCTTCAGGTACGCCAGCTCAAGTAATGAAAGACAACAAGTCTATGACTGGTCGCTACTTAAGTAAAAAAGAAAAAATAGAAACTCCAAAAAAACCACGCCCAGGCAATGGCAAAGAAATTATTATCGAAGGTGCCAAAGCCAATAACCTCAAAAATATTGATGTCAAAATCCCACTGGGTAAACTCGTCAGCATCACCGGTGTCTCTGGTTCGGGTAAATCAACCTTAATATTAGATATTTTGAGCAAAGAGCTAGCTAAGAAATTTTATCGTGCCAAAGATGAACCAGGCTTACACAAGACTATCAAAGGTCTAAACAATATTGACAAAGTCATTACGATTGACCAAACCCCAATTGGTCGTACACCACGCAGTAATCCGGCTACTTACACAGGAATTTTTACTCTCATCCGTGATCTTTTTGCTGAACTACCAGAATCAAAAATGCAAAGCTACAGTGCAGGCACATTTAGTTTCAATGTCAAAGGTGATGGACGCTGTGAAGCTTGTGGTGGTGAAGGTTATGTCACTATTCCGATGCATTTCCTCAATGATGTCTATGTAGAATGTAGTGAATGTCATGGTACTCGCTATACCCGCGATGTCCTTGAAATTCATTACAAAGACAAAAATATTGCCGAAATTCTCAAGATGACAATAGAAGAATCTTACAAATTTTTCATGCACAACAAAAATATTGCTGAAAAATTACAAGTCCTCCGCAATGTGGGTCTTGGTTATCTGCAACTTGGTCAACCAGCTACAACTCTCTCTGGTGGTGAGGCGCAAAGAATAAAACTAGCGACAGAACTATCTCGTCGCTCTACTGGCAAAACTCTCTATATTCTTGATGAGCCAAGTACTGGTCTACATTTCGAAGATATCAAAAAACTTTTACACGTCTTGAATCAACTCGTGGACAAAGGAAACACTGTACTCATCATCGAACACAATCTTGATATTATCAAATCTAGTGACTGGATAATTGATCTAGGACCTGACGGTGGCAAAGCTGGTGGTGAAGTAGTAGCCGAAGGAGTGTTAGCTGATGTTATCAAAGCGAAGAGAAGTTGGACGGGTAAGTATTTGAAGGGAGTGGTGTAATAATCTAACTTTATGACAAGAGGAAGAACAATAAATATTTATATTCCCGACAGTAATCCAAGAGGTGTCAAAGTTTGTGATATACAAAATTCTATTGTCAAAGCTATTTTCATCCCAAGAAATAAAATGGAAGATGTAAATAATAGAGAAGAACTAAAAGAACCTGGAATTTACTTTCTATTTGGTAAAGAAGATGAAAATACAAAACCTAAAGTATATATAGGAGAAGCTGAAAACTTGTTAACAAGAATAAAACAACATAATAGAAAAAAAGATTTTTGGAATACAGCCATTTGCTTTATTTCTGAAAAGAAAAATATTAATAAGGCTCACATAAAATATTTAGAAAGTTATTGTTGTGAACAATCACAAATTACTAATAAATATATTTTAGAAAATGGTAATTCACCTACTCAATCCAGTCTAACAGAAAGAGATCAAGATTTTGTATTATCTTTTTTTGATGATTTAAAAATATTAATTGCAACTTTAGGTTTTCCTATTTTTGAAGAGACAAAAAAAGAAGAAAAAGATTTATTTTTTTGCAAAAGCCAAAATTCTGATGCTTCAGGAGAATACTCCGAGGATGGAATGGTAGTTTTTGCAAGCTCAAAAGCAAATGTTAATACTTCTGCAACTATTGGACATTGGGCTATTAATTTAAGAAATAATTTAATAGAACAAAAAATAATGCAAAAAGATAGCGGACATTATATTTTTACTGAAAATTACACCTTCAACTCCCCAAGTGCTGCGACTGCCGTACTGTTAGGAAGAAGTGCTAATGGTTGGACAAGCTGGAAAGACAAAAAAGGTAAAACCCTTGATGAAAGATTTAGAAAATAAATGAAACAAAAACCACTCTCCCAAGTGGTTTTTTAATTTGCAACAAAACACATCCAATGCTAGAATTATTATATAAATAATATTTATCTATGAAAAAACCATTACCCTTCATCTTAGTTCTCCTCGTCATCCTCCTCTCAGCTACCTACCTACTCTGGCCAAAATACGTTTCTCACGATAAACAAACCAATACTATCGAGAAACCTGCCGTCGTAGATTTCTTCGCCTGCGGGGATTATTGTCCAGGACCACCGGAACAGTACACTGTAAAAGTTTATCAAGACGTCACCGATGAAACACAGTGTAAAGATCTTGGCGGTACGCCAGCTAACTTCCAGGGTTGGACAAAAGTACATTATTGTCTAGCAGAATAAAAAATAAACAAAAAAACCTAATAATCGTTAAAAACTTCGTTTTTTCCTACTTTTTAACGATTTTACTTGACAAAATCGTTAAAATGTGCTATATTACTAGCATATATGCCAAAAACATCCATATTTTCCAACAAAATAAACGCTTTGCGTGCACGCTATTACAAAACTTCTTTGGGAAAAGAGGCTCTTTTGCAGTTACTAAGTGAAGTAGAAATCCCCGAACAAGTTTACAATTCCAACGCTATTGAAAATAGCACCTTGACGCTGGAAGAAACTGAAAAATTATTATTACAAATAGATTTAGATAGATATATTTCTGAAAGAGAAATTTTTGAAGCCAAAAATCTAGCACGTGTTGTCGCTTATATTGACAAAAAAGCCAAAGAACAAGAGCTCAATCTTGATGTTATTTTGATACTTCACAAGATACTTATTGCTAATATCCGTGATGATGTGGCAGGTAGATTTCGTAAAGATGGTGAGTGGGTACGTGTCGGCACACACATTGCTGTTGACCCAAAAGAAATAGTAGAAAGATTAGAAAAAATGTTGTCAGAGTATCATGCTACTAATCACGAAAATATTATCAAACGAATTGCTAGACTTCATCTTACTTTCGAATATATTCATCCTTTTGTTGATGGTAATGGTCGTATTGGTAGAGTAATTAATAATTATTTACTTATACGTGAGGACTATGTCCCGATGAATATCAAATTTATTGATAGACAATTATATTATGATGCTTTCAAAGAATTTGATGAAAAAGGTAGTACTGATATCATGGAAGAAATCGTTGGCAAAGCTATTATGAATAGTTATCACAAACGTCTAGCTTATTTGGAAAGCAAAAAAATTGTAACATTACGTGAATATGCTACAGCAAAAAAACTTTCTCATGCAAATCTTATTAACAAAGCGAAACGTCAAACTATTGAAGCTTTTCTAGAAAAAGGAATTTGGAAAATAGGAAAATAAATGTCAAACAAAAAACCACTCTTTCAAGTGGTTTTTCTTTTTTTCAAAATATTATTTAGCAGCTTCATCTTTTACATCTTTCTTAGCTACTGTCTTTTCTACTTTTACATCATCTTTTACTTCTTTCAATTTTTTCTTGTAAGTACGTAGATAGTAAGGACGAGATTGTGTTACTTTCATCTTACGAACTAGTTCGATTTTGTCGATAACTGGAGAATATACTGGATAGATTTTTTCTACACCGATACCACCAGATACTTTGCGAACAGTCATAGTAGAACCAGGCTCTTTGCCATGTTTCACAGCCAATACTAGGCCTTCGAAGATTTGGATACGTTCTTTTTCTTCACCTTTAGCATTAGTTTCTTTTACTTTTTGATGAACTCTGACGATCATTCCTGATTGTACTTCAGCTCTGATGTCTTTGATTTCTTGTGACATATATTTGTTTATTTACGAGAGGTTGGTAGTGTTCACCCCAACATGCGGGATTTATAAAAGTTTAAATTTATTGTGTGCAGACATTCTACAAAATTTTTCCGTTTTTGTCAAGAGATAGGTGTTTACGGATTATGACAGCTACTTCCTCCACAGATTGATCTAATTTGCCTTCCTCATTTTCGACCTCTACATCATAAATATCCTTATATTTTAGCCATTCTAGCGTATATTTCATGCGTTCGGCTACATATTCGTCACTAGCATTGTCACGACGTTTGATACGGCTTTTTAGTACTTCTATAGGAGCATTGATAAATATTGCAAGAATATTTGGGATTAGTTCTTTGGCTTTTTTCACACCTTTGTATTCTATCTTCCAAACACCGACTTTGCCACTTTCCTCTACTCGCTTGAGTTCTTCAAAAGTCACACCATACCAATGTCCATTGTATTCCTGTGCGTATTCAAAAAACTTGTTTTCATCTATACCTTTTTTAAAATTTTCTTTAGAAATAAAATGATAAGGATGTCCTTCACTCTCACCTAGACGCATAGCTCTAGTCGAAGTCGTGATGACACGCTCGATAGCGATACACTCTCCCAATTTTTCGATGATACTGTCTTCCCCTGCTCCCGAAGGACCAGAGATGATGATGATAGGATAAGGTTTTTCCATAAAATTATATTAAACACATACGGAGTTGACAGGCGCAAGCTTGTTTCACGCGCGTAAGACAAGCTGGCGCTTGTCATTCCACTCTTATACTAAACTCTCCAAATATTCTTTCAAAACTTTTGGTATAGCTTTATCAAAAATAACACGTTCACCTTTCAAATCTGTGAATTCGAGATGTCTAGCATGAAGAAACAATCTATTCAATTCCCCATCACTTTTCTTTTGTAATTTTTTGTTGCAGTACAATGGATCTCCGACAACGGGACAACCAAGTGCATACATGTGCACACGGATTTGGTGAGTACGTCCACTGTGAATTTTTACTTTTAGTAGACTGAATCTTTTGTATTTTTCTTCTACCCAATATTCTGTCAGAGCTTCTTTGCCATCTTGAATTTTTGGAATATTTCTTAGCTTCATCTTGTCTATCTTTGGTCGAGAGACCATACGTCCATCGCCACCCCTATCAATCTCAAAATCTATTTGTCCATTATCTTTGTTCATCTGCCCATAGACTAATACACTATATATTTTGTCGACAGATCTATCTTGAAATTGTTTTTTCAAACTTTCAAAACTTTTTTGAGTACGAGCGATAACAAGTAAGCCAGAAGCTTCTTTGTCGAGACGATGCACAATACCGGGTCTTACTTCTGCTTCACCAACATTTTTTATTTCAGGATATTTTTTTAGCAACATGTTTACCAGTGTATCTGTCTCTCCAGCTTGTGTCGGATGAACAAGAATTCCAGAAGGTTTATTGACGACAATATAATCTGCAGTTTCGGCAACAACATCTAGTTTTGGTAATTTTTTGGCTTTTATTTTATTTTCAGCATCTTTTATACTAGTATCTTCTTCTTTTACTTCTATTTGTTTGGTCGAAGTCAGTCTTTCCCCAGCTTTTTTTGGTTCTCTACCATCTAGTGTTACTTGGTTGGCGATAATCATTTTTTGGATCTTAGTACGACTAATCCCCATTTGTTCAGCCAAAAAAACATCTAGACGTTCGTGACGTCTTTCTTCTGGTACTTGATAAATTTGTGTATTTTTAGTATTTTTCATAGTAGTACATCCTGAGCCGCCAAAGGACGGTCGAAGGATCTTTCCTAAATTAGAACTTATTTAAGACAAAAAAACGAATTTTTACTCATAAATCTATAGGTAGAACGATTATACCCTATTAGACTTGAAAAATCAAGGGTAATCTGCTATAATCTATTTGTTAATTTTATTATGGATTAAGGGCCAATCCCGCCTTTCACGAAAAGCGGGATAAATAGCTCAGATAGGTTAGTCCCGACAAGTCGGGATATAACGTTAGGGTCGATGGTTCAAATAATGGGGGCTAGTAGCTCAGGGGTTAGAGCACAACGCTTATAACGTTGGGGTCGATGGTTCAAATCCATCCTAGCCTACAAAGTAAATCAGTGTGTTAAAGTTAAAGTTCAAATTCATACTATATTACAAAATGTAGAACTAATAAAAATTAATTCTATGCATTACCTATATTTTTTATGGAGTGAAAAACTACAAAAAACATATATAGGTGAAACGACAGATGTCTTAGCAAGAATTGACTATCACAATAGAGGACGTCAAAGATATACTTCCCGAGGTGTGCCTTGGACACCAATTGCTTATGTAGAATTTGAAAATAGACACGAAGCACTTGCCGAAGAAAAAAGATTGAAAAAATGTAAAAACAGAGAATACTACAAAAAGTATTTAATAGAAAATGGAAAGAAAATAAAAAAATAATAGTTCAGCGGTTAGTCCCGATACATCGGGATATAACGTTGGGGTCTCCCGACAAAGTCGGGATTGGCCTACGAAAACATCTTCAAAAGTGCTATAATAAAAGCACTATAAAAAATTTATGTCTTTTACCAAAAGTATAAAGAAACTTATTCTCGAAGCTCAAAAACAAATGAGTCATTCTTTTGATCCACTTCATGATTTACGCCATGTAGAAAGAGTCGTAGACAATACCAAAAATATTTCCAAAAATATAAAGCTAAGTCAAAAAGAAAGAGATGCTCTTGAACTCGCTGCTTGGTGGCATGATGCTAGTCGTGCATTGTCAAACAAACCTTCCATGATTTGGATGGCACTATTTGATGACAACTTGTCAGCCTTTGCCCTACTCTTCTATGCTATACGTCATCGTGTAGTCAGTAGTGTAGCTCTAAAAGCTTTTGGAATGCTTATGTGCAATGGTATGATAACAGGCAAATTCATGACAAAGATTTTTGCAAGAAAAAGAACCAGATTACTTTTAAATCTTTTGAAAGATGCTGACATGATGGACATCATGAATATCAATAGATTCTATGAAGCAAGTCAACTTGCCCAAATGTCTAAAGCAAATTTACGAAAATTCCGTACTCTTATTTGGTTCAACTTACATACCAAAATTTTACAAATGAAAACAATCGAAGCTAGAATATATATCGAAGAAATTATGAAAGATTTCATTGCCTGGTTTTCAGAAGCCGAAATATATCTATGGCATGCCGAAAATTTTGGTGAAGAGTGGATGGAAAAAACTATGGCTAGACTAAAAAGCAACCTAAATAATATCATTGAGCTAAATAGTATTAGCTACGCCATGACAAACTAATCAGTTTGTCTTTTTTTCAAAAAAATTAATAATCAACTATTTTACAACAAATTAACAAAATGTGAGAAAAAACATTTTGGTAGTAAGCTACGATAAATTAAATCTTCTCGTCCGCCTTGCCTATAGCACGCCTTTTTATCCGCCTAGGGTGGAGGGCTGTGGGCGGATTAATAATAAAAGATATGTTCAATTTTTTCTCATCAGCAGAAAGACTTCGCAACAAAACTTTCAATCACTTGGAAAAATATAGTCGTCCTACAATAGATTTCTTTTTACTTACCGCTGTTTCTTCAGCCATAATTTCTATTGGTCTTATCTTAGACAATGCTTCTGTCATAATTGGTGGTATGGTAGTAGCCCCACTTATCACACCTATCTTTGGTTTTTCACTTTATTTGATTGTCTTCAATATCAAAGGACTTTTTAGAACTTTGTGGTCAATTTTTTTAGGGATGTTACTAGCCATTGCCACAGCTTTTATCATTGGACATTTTACCAGCATTGTTTACAACGATACATTCAATACTACCTACGAAATTATTTCTCGTACCAAACCAGACTTACTATACTTTTTAGTGGCTTTGCTTAGTGGTATAGTTGGTAGCTATGCTTACGCACGTCAAAACTTATCAGAAAAAATTATAGGTATCGCAATTTCAGCCGCTATTGTCCCCCCCCCTTTCTGTGGTAGGTTTATCATTAGCACAAACAAATACTACATTTACTCTTTCTAGTTTAACTTTATTTTTGATAAATTTAGCAGGTATCTGTTTAGGAAGTATCCTTATGTTTATCTTCCTTGGTTTCGGAAAAGAAAAAGAAAGCAAGTTGTAAAAAATAATTTTTTACATAAAAACATCTATAAAAATTTATAGGTGTTTTTTTATTTTTAAAAAAATCATAACACATATCACATAACGCATATCAAAAAATTTATTACGTGGTATGTATTACGTGATACGAGATACTTGCTTAAAAAAATAATCTTTAAATTAATAAAAACTTTTTTATAAAAAAATTTTCCACAAAAATAAAAAGTTATGCACAGTTTTTTTTGCAAAACTATTTTAAAAAAACCAAAAACAAATTATACTTATAATAGAAAAGGTCGAAAAGATTTTTCTAAAAAATTTTTAAAAAGTTTTTACGTCGATGCTTGTCATGTAAAAACTTATCGATGTCACAAAAAATTTATTTGGTGTGCACCATGGTCACGTCAAAAAATGACATTAATTAACTTATAATAGTTTAGGAGGTGAAATTTATGCCAGCAAAAAAACCAGCAAAACGTAAAGTAGCTGCTAAGAAACCAGTAGCTAAGAAAAAAGTAGCTGCTAAAAAGAAACCAGTAGCTAAGAAAAAAGCTGTAAAAAAAGTAGCTAAGAAAAAAGTTGCTAAGAAAACAGCTAAAAAGACTGCTAAGAAAAAATAATATCTTTCTTACACAAAAAAATACTCTCGTAAGAGAGTATTTTTTTATTTTGTTTATTATTTATCCTGAAAAACTTTTACTACCCCAAAAACACCATCGTAGCCCGGCTTCACAAAAATATTTCCACTACGCATTCTAGATATTGCTTTTGAAATGTCTTCACCTGCTACCTCTGAAATTTTTTTCAAATCAGCTTCAAGTAAAATAAAAAATTCATTTGGAAAATTTTGTAATAAAATATTATAAGTTTCTGCTACACGTTTGGTATTTACACCACAAGAGAAAACATCTGCCAAAATTTCTGACAATGGTACAATACTTTTATAAGGTATTTTATTCTTTCCAAAAGCTTCAGCTTGTTTTAAATTTCTATCAGCCAATTCATAAACTCTACTTTCAACGCCAATAATTAATTTTTTATGACATTTTGGACAAAGTCCTTTATATTTTTTTGTTTCTTCTGGTGCACAAGAAAAATTACACAAAGCATGCCCATCATAATGATATTTTCCCTCTTCAGGAAAAAATTCTATCGTTGAAATAAATTTTTTTCTGTCGCCAGTATCAATAATTCTTTTTATTTCACCATAAGTAATATCTTTTTCTGAATCAAAATCAAAAATGTTTGCTTCCCTACCCAATTTTGCATTGCTGTGCGCGTCAGAATTCGATATGAGCGTAATATTATCCAAACTTGATATTCCCCAATTCATAATAGGATCACTTGATAGACCAGTCTCCACGGCCCGTACATAAGGTGTCAATTCTTCGAAAGCCTCTTCTAATGTATCATAGCCACCTTTTGATCCAAAAATTCCAAACCAAGGAGTCCAAACATGAGCCGGAATCATCATCATACGTTCGTCAGTCTCAAGCATTAATTCCAAAATTTGTTTTGAAGTCAAACCCAAAATAGGACGACCGTCGGATTTCAAATTGAAACCTTGTGCGTCCAAAGTCTTATTAAACTTTTCTGCAACTTCTAGACTTGGTGCAAAAATAAGCAAATGAATGCGACGAGTTTTGCCTTTATGCTTTTTGATAGAAGCCACTTCAGTACCAATTATAAATTTTGTTTTGCTAAAGTTGTCTTTTAATTTATAAATACCTTCCGTATCTTCTACCAACCAATCTTTAATATGTTGAAACCATTTTGGATGCGTAAAATCTGAGGTAACAACAATATCAATACCTTTAATCTCACAAACTTTTGCAATTTTTGGCAATTCTAAATCCTTCGAGCAAGCACGAGAGTATTTGGAATGGATGTGGAGATCGAGGATTTGATGCATATGTTCTGCCATCCCGAGCTGAGAATACAGCGAGGGGTCCCTGCCTACCGGCAGGCAGGTTTTTTAAATAAAAACTTTTTTAATTAATTTTAGACGTTAATTGATTCTAAAAGACTTTTTTAATTCACAGTTCACAGGGTCTACAGATCCCTGCCTGCCGGCAGGCAGGCCTAACCGTCTTTCAGCGGTTCTGGATAAATTAAACGTAATCGACTTCATCATCCGCTAATCTTCTTATACCAACGTCACTCTCCACTTCTTCCAAAACTTGAGCGACAAGTCCTGGTACACGAGCGATGATAAATATACCGTTTCCAATATTACTTGCCATTCCCATATCACAAAGAATAGCGGCAATAGCCCCATCAGCATTGAGTGGTAATTTTTTTGAGGAAATTTCGTTTAGATTTTTTTCTACTTCCAAAGCCATTTCACAATGTTGTCCAAAAATATCATTTTGTTTTGCTATTTCAAACAATTTCATAGTACGAGGATCAGCATCTTCAAAAAATTTGTGCCCATAGCCCAAAACATATTGTTTGTTTTCTTTCATTTGTTTTAGCAAAGTCAACCAATCTTTTTCATCTTCATGATTATAAAAAAATTCCATAGCCTTTGAAATCACCACACCATGTCTTTCACCAAGCCCAAGTAGTCCTGCGGCAACTGACACATGAAGAGGATTTTTGGCAGAAGCTGAAATACGAGCAGTCAGAGCAGAAGCCGTTGCAGGACCATGATCAATGACTGAACTAAGTATTGCTTCAAACATTTTTGTTTGTTTTTCGTCTGGCTTATGTCCTGTCAGCAAGAAAAAAATGTTTTGACCAAAAGTATTTTCTGTCATCAATTTTTCTAAACTTTCCCCACGAATTGTTTCTTCTCCTTTTTCTACTTTGGTTAGTTTGGTTTGGAATTTCATATTTTTTTAGTTAATCCCGAACCGCTGAAAGACGGTGAGGGATCTGTAGACCCTGAGTACGATTTAGTTAAATTAAAATTTTTATTGAAGTATTATAATTATCAATCTTAATTACTCAATTATCTTAGCTTATTTGAAAAATTTTTGCAATTTAAGATCTCTTTTCTTAAAAAAGAAAAATTAAAACTTAATTTTTTAACTCCAAAACTACCAATTTTTAGCTAAAATAAAGCCTTTTTATCCACCATACACTTGACAAAAAGGCTTTTTTGTACTATAATATTCTGTTTCCTGATTCTCAGGAACCCTTTCCCGTGAAGTAACACGGTTTTTGGAGGAAAACGCGATGAGTAAGGTTGACAAAGCGTACTTCGAGAATAAGATGAAAGAAGCCAAATCGTATGGCTTCGTCGTGATCATCTGCAACGACGATGACAAAGAGTTCGAAAGTATCGTTCCCGTCTACGACATTTCAAGCGTGACGGACGAGGGTGTGACCCTCGACTCGAACTCCGAGGACATCGACGGAAACAACGTTGTAGTCAAGGACTTCGTCCCCTACACGAAGATGCTCGACGTCCAGGTCTTCGACCCCAACAGCTAACAACCCAACATCGCGACAAACCCCGAGCCACAAGCCCGGGGTCTTCGCTTTTTATAGCGTATTTTCACTTTTAAAACATCAATTTTTAGCTAAACATAGACCTTTTTATCCACCATACACTTGACAAAAAGTCTTTTTTGTACTATAATACTCTGTTTCCTGATTCTCAGGAGCCCTTTCCCGTGAGGTTTCACGGACTTTGGAGGATACGCGATGAAAAAGGCTTACGCCAAATTGAGCCGTGCAGAGGTAGAAGAACACATTCGTAATATCTTCGAAAGGTGCCAACACTGTAACACCTACGAAGATGCCAACAAAGAGGTAGTACGTCTCATCAAAGATGAACTTGCCTATGTGGGTCTTCCACCTCACGTAATCAGCATTGGTCAACATAATATGAGGCTCTTCAGTCTCATGATGAACGCCCCCGACGGAAGCTCGTTGACGATCAACAGCTAAACCATCGCGACAAACCCCGAGCCACAAGCCCGGGGTCTTCGCTTTTTATAGAGTATTTTCAAAAAAACTCCGCGTCAATCCGCGTTAAAATCAAATTATTCCGCGTCTCTCAAGCAAAAGGTTTAATCAATGTAACAAGATCTTCATACCTATCCGCAATCATCACTCCAACTTCTGACAAAGCCTTAGCTTTCTCTTCAGCTCCTTTGCCACGCTCTACTATCGCCCCAGCATGGCCAATATTCATACCTTCTGGCAAAGTACTAGCAAATTTACCACCAATATAAATCGCAAGTGGTTTGGTATATTCCTTATTTTTTATCAGATCAACTATTTCAAATTCATAACTTCCACCATGTTCACCAAAAATTATCACCGCTTTGGTTTGTTCATCTTTTTCAAATAGTTTTAGTAAATCAGCATAAGTCGTTCCCATCAATAAATCTCCACCAACATGCACGGCTGTACTTTGTCCAAGACCTGCTTTCCTCACTTGCCAAGAAACTTCATTAGTCATTCCACCCGAGCGAGAAATAATACCAATACTACCAGGTGTAAATATTTCATCAGCCTGAGCTTTTGGTCCACCAACTACTCCAATCCGACCGATACCTGGGGAAATATATCCGAGTGAACTTGGTCCAATAATCTGAATATTTTTTTCTTTGGCAGCAGCTAGACAATAAGCTGTGTCGCGAATTGGGACACGCTCAACAATAGTATTTATCTGCGGAATACCAGATTCAATAGCTTCAAGTATAGCAGCTTTGGCAGCAAACGGTGGAACATAAATAGTAGTAGTAGTAATATCTGGAAACTTTGCCACAGCTTCGGCGACAGTATTAAACACAGGTTTACCAAGCACCTCTTCTCCACCTTTGCCAGGACGTACACCACCAATGACGTTAGTTCCATAATCCAACATCGCTTTGGTAGCTTTTTCACCTTCGTTGCCAGTGATACCTTGGACTAGGACTTTGGTGTTTTTGTTTATTAAAATTGACATATTATTATTTAAAAATTAGTAATTACTAATTACTACTTATTATATCCGCCAAAACCTGTGCCGTCTCACTCATACTCACCTCTTTACCAAATATTTTTATTTGCAAATTATTTCTCTTAGCACATTCTTCCAACATTCTAATTCCTTCTTTATCATTTGGACCAGCTCTACGCACCACGATTGGAAAGTTTGGTTTTAGTTCATCAATCGCTTGTACAATACCTGCAAAAGTTGCGGCAATATCTGTAAAATTAGCCACACCACCCACAATCCAAAGTCCTTTCAAATTTGGTTTTGATAAAACTATTTTACTAAGTTCAAAAACTTTTTCTTGCGGAGGATTTCCAGAATATTCAGTATAATTAGATGGTTTCAATCCTACTTGATAGAGAGCATCCATATTGGCGATACTAGCACCACCTCCAGAAAACAAGACTGCAATGTCACCTTCAAGTTCAATATATTTCCCCGCAGTCCCCTGGTAATATTTTTCGCCTTTATCTATTTCCTGCACTGCAATTTCTCTCTCAGTCGCTCTACGACCAAGCATCGTACGAGATTCAAACTTATACCAATCAGTAATACTAGCAGGATCTAGACCTTTTTCTTTGGCACGTTCACCCGCTTCTTTATTATGACGGTAAAAAGCATCATCGTCTAGTGCCACTTTGGCATCAAGCGCCATTATTTCTCCAGTTTTAGTTTTCACAAGTGGATTGATTTCTAATACTCTTGTATCTTCAGTCAAAAAGCACTGCCAAAGTTTTTCAGCAATTTCTAAATACTCTTCCAATATTAATAAAAAATTGGAAGAATTATTACTTTCAATAAAACCCCCTCTAACCTGCCTGCCGGCAGGCATGGCTCCCCCAACAAGGGGGAAAACACTATCTCGTATATCTAGTGGGATACGTAAAATCTTTTCATCAGATACATCTTCAATATCCATACCACCTTCTGAGCTAAAAACTAACACAGGTTGTTTTCTATTTGTATCGTAAGTAATAGACAAATAATTTTCTGATTCAATATTTATTTTTTCGGTAAGCAAAACAGAAGAAACATATTGTCCACGAATAGACATATTGAAAATTTCGTCAATTGCTTTTTCTACTTCTTCCAAACTATTACAAAATCTAATGCCATTATTTTTACCACGTTTACCAGACAAAACTTGAGCTTTGACCACAACTTCTTCTAAACCCAATTTTCTATAAGCATCAACAATATTATCACCACGCCTGACAACTTCGCCAATGGGAATTATAATACCATGTTTTTCGAGTAATTCTCTTCCTTCAAATTCGTATAGGTTCATACTTATTTAAATTGAAATTTTAATAATTCAAAATTTTATATTTTATAAATGATCCAAAATAAATCAAAATGCTTACAAAGCTTACGAGGCTCACAAAGTCTTACAACTTATTCTGCATATTCTGCTATTAAAAGGTTATCCTAAACTCCAACCCATATTCTTCAAATCCATTTTTTTTATACCAATCATGTATATTTTCTCTTGATTTACGGCTAGTTGCCACCAATTTATAACAGCCAGCTTCTTTAGCTCCAGCAATAGCTTGTTTCAACAATTTAGTGCCAATTCCACTTCCTCTTTCGTTTTCATCAACGTACAAATCTTCCAAAAGACCATAAGGATCAACATGCAAATCATTTTTTATAATATAGACATAAACCCTACCCACTTCTTTACCATCTTTTTTTATAAAATATTTCAAAGCTTTGACATTGTTTATTTCTTTGCAAATAATATCCATACTAAGTTTGTTTTTATGTTCTTGTGTTTTTATATTTTAATAAATAGAGCTACAATTTAGACAATAAATAAACTACAAATCCATAATTTCCTTCAAAGAAACCGAAAGTTTATCAGGACAAAGTCCCCCACCTTCTCTTTCATAATCACATTCAACTATATTATGATCTGACAAATTTTCCTTGTCATAGTTTATCAGCTCCCAGCCACGTTCTTTGTATTTGACTTTTTCTTGTTTATTCAAAATATGATTGTTGTATATCACAACATCAATTTTTCTCCCCACATATTTTTCCAAAGTCAGTACTGCCTCACTAAAGTCAGTCGGCCCAGTTTCACCAGTCAAATGATAAGCATTTCCAAAAACATAAATTAATTTTGCTTTTGATTTTTGCAAAGACTCTTTAAATCCTTTTGGCAAAATAGTTGCAATGACACTAGTATAGAGATCTCCAGGTCCCAAAAATATATAATCCGCTTTTGCAACAGCCTCTTTTGTTTCATGATAAATAATCGGAGCTTCTTTTTCATTTTCTTTTTCTAACCAAACTTTTTTTATTTTAATATTTCTATCATAACTAGGCTCACAAATATTTCCCTCACCAAAAATAATATCTCCATTTTCAAGCTCAGCTACCAAATTACTTTTTTCTAAAGTAGTTGGGTATACTTCACCTACAGCATTTACAGCCTGTTTCAAAGCTTCAACACCATCCATAAAACTAGAGTATTTTTCAGATAAAGACAAAAATATATTACCCAAATCATGTTTATTTAACTTACCAGCGTTTTCAAATCTTGTTTTGTTGAAAATATCTTTAAGCAAATTATAATCATAAGATGACATAGCCAAAATAGCACGCAAAATATCACCTGGTGGATAAACACCCAATTCTTTACGCAATCTACCACTTGAACTACCAGAATCACTCATACAGACAATAGCTGAAAGAGAAATTTTTCCTATAAACTTTTTCAAGGCAGTAACAGTAATAGCAGTTCCATTTCCTCCCCCAATTGTAACAACGTTTTTCATAAATATACAAGTTAAAAGTTCATAAAGTTCTTAAAGTTTATAAAGTAATTTTAAAAAAACTTTATGAACTTTCAACTTTATAAACTTTACAAACTAATTAACTTTTATTAAAAATAAATCTAATCCTAAAAACGAAACTATTCTACTGTAACCGATTTTGCAAGGTTTCGTGGTCTATCCACATCACGACCTAATAGCACTGCTGTATGATAAGCAAACAATTGCAAAGCTACACTATTCAAAAGTGGTTCCAACAGTTCCATTGTTTCTGGTACATAAATAATATCTTCTGATAAATTTTTAGCACCAACGTCCCCTTCCGTCGCAATCAGAATTATCGGTGCTTTACGAGCTTTTATTTCTTCTACGTTACTTCTCATTTTATCATAAAGTTGATTTTTGGTCATAATAGCAAAAACAGGAAAATCCTCACTAAGCAAGGCGATGTGTCCATGCTTTAGTTCTCCACCAGGGAAGGCATCCGCATGTACATAAGATGTTTCTTTGAGTTTGAGTGCTCCTTCCAAAGCCAAAGGATAATTAACACCACGACCAATAAACATCATACTTTTGGTGTTTTTATATTTTTCTGCAATGATTTTTATTTTGTCACTTTCCGCCAAAATCTTTTCCATTTTTTCCGGAATTTCGAGCATTGCTTTCAAAATTCTTTCACCCGTTGCCAGACTAGTTCTTTTGAGACGACCAAATTGTAAAGCATACAATAATAATACAGCCACAGTATTGGTATAAGCTTTGGTAGAAGCCACAGCGAGCTCTGGGCCAGCGTGAATATATGTACCACCATCAGTTTCACGTGCGATACTTGAACCAACCACATTGACCACACCACGCACAAAAGCACCCTTACGTTTTGCTTCACGCAAGGCTGCAAGGGTATCTGCTGTTTCACCAGATTGTGAAAGTACGAAAACCAAAGTTTTGTCATCAACGATTGGATCACTATAACGAAATTCACTAGAGACTTCGACAGTAGTTGGAATTCCAGCTAGACGA
>Ga0208374_1000423_pt1 | contig 18817 bp, 4 predicted proteins | sample RifOxyC3_FD_184037 | JGI IMG/M metagenome (GOLD analysis project Ga0208374, IMG submission 184037) | Groundwater microbial communities from Rifle, Colorado - Rifle Oxygen_injection C3 (SPAdes) | ecosystem: Environmental > Aquatic > Deep subsurface > Groundwater | place: Rifle, Colorado, USA...
CTGGCGCGGCGGTGGCGGTGGCCACGGCGGCTGGGGCGGTGACGGCAGCAGCACGGCCAGAGGTGGCACCACCAATGGTTTGCTGCTGGCGACGATGTTTCCCGGCAGTGGTGGCGGAAATCTCAATGGGAACAACCCGCCCACGGGCGGCAGTGGCGGCGGTGTGATCTGGCTGGAATTGCGTGGAACGGCGCAGGTGGACGGCCTGCTCAATGCCGATGGCACTGACGCCCGTGTCAACAGCGGGGGCGGCAGTGGTGGTGGTATTCTGATCAATGCGCGCCGGTATGCCGTGGGGGGAACGGCGGTCTTGAACGCCCGGGGCGGAAAAGGGCAGGCTGATCACGGCGGTGGCGGCGGCGGCGGGCGCATGGTGTTCTGGCTGGGTGTGGAGGATAATCTCAAGTCCTGGCTGATCGCTGGAGGCGACGCGGAAGGCCTGAACGTATCCACGGAAGCCTTTGACGGGTTTGCCGGTACGGTCTCCGTAGACTTTGGGTTCGGCTATACGGGTGGACTGCAGGATGCGGAGATCGGAACCATCCGCTACGTGGATGGCCGTTCAGCGGGTACTGTGATCATGTTCCGGTGAACCGGAAGCTTGCAGACGCTGGTAAAGCGCTGCGACCTGTTTTGCCACGGCTTCGACAAACGGGGGGGTGATAACCCGCTCGTGGGATCCCCGGGCGTTTTCCATGTGGAATTGTCCGGTGGTACATTCCGCCCAGGCACGGCGGCTGCGTACGAGGCCGTGTTGATCCCGGTACGGTTCGGTCTCGAATACGCCTTCCGCACAGAGCAGGCCAATGTTGGCACGAACCGTGCCGGAATCGGTGTTTCGGAACAGTTCTTCCGAGTAGCGGATGGCCCGTTCCCGGAAGTCCTTCCGCATGGAAGGGCTCTCCAGGTAGACGGCGACTTCCGGCGCATGCATGAGATCGTCAATCTCCCGGGCGATGGCGGCTGTTTCCACGGGTGCCGCCTGCAGGCGGCGATGGCAGTCAATCATGAGGATCTGCCGTACATCCCGTCCGGCCGATTCAAGGTGTTGGGTTACCTGGAAGGCATAATTGCCCCCGCCGGAATAGCCCAGCAGATCGAGGGGCTGACGGGGTTCAAGCTTCTGGATCAGGTCGGCTGCTGCCCGGACAAAACCGCCGGGTTGGGCGGGGACGTTCAGGCAGACGAGTTCAAATCCGTCGAGTGCCTGGTGCAGGGCGGTGTAGGCGATTCCGCTGCCGCCGTAGGGCGGCAGGCAGAAGAGGCGCCGGGGTTGGCCGGCGCCGAGTACAAAGTGGGTGTCGAGTACGCCGCGTGCTGCCGCATCATCCTGCGCGTGCAATAACCGGGCAAACGCGGCCGGTGTCGGGGCGATATAAATCCAGAGGGGCGGGATGTCCCGCTGGAAGGCCTGACCGGTACGGGTGGCCACCTGGGCCGCCCGGAGACTGTGCCCGCCGAGATCAAAGAAATTGTCGTTCCGGCCCATGCCCGGCCGCCCCAGGATACGGCTCCAGATCGGTATCAGCCGGGCTTCCGTCTCGTTTGCGGGAGGTTCAAGCGGTGCGCCGGAGGGTGCGTCCGCGGATTCCGGAAGGGGCAGTGCCCGCCGGTTGAGCTTGCCGTTGACGGTGAGGGGGATCGTGTCCAGCCGCATGAACATGGCGGGCATCATGTGACCGGGCAGGGTGGACAGCCAGTGGCGGAGATCGGCTTCGCCGGGATCCTGGCCGGATACCGTGTAGTAGGCAACCAGTTCCGGGCCGATGGTTGCATCCCGTGTCAGGGCAACGACCACGCCGGAGGCAACGCGGGGATGTTGTTTCAGCCGGGCCTCGATTTCGCCGGGTTCGATCCGGTATCCCCGGATCTTAACCTGCTGGTCCATGCGGCCGAGATAGTCCATATCGCCATCCCGGTTCCAGCACACGCGGTCGCCGGTACGATAGATCCGGGTTGCCGGGTCCCAGGGGAGGGGCACGAATCGCGTGGCGGTCAACGTGTCCTGGTTGAGGTAGCCCCGTGCCAATCCCGCCCCGCCGATGCACAGTTCCCCTTCGCTTCCGCGGGGCAGAAGATTCAGGTTCGCGTCGAGGATGTAGACCTGCTGGTTGGGGAGGGGGCGACCGATGGGGATGGAGGTTGTGCCGGCGGGTTGTCCGCCGGGCAGCAGCCGTTTCCAGGTGGAATCGATGGTTGTTTCGGTCGGTCCGTACACATTGTGGATAACCGGATTGCCGATGCCGGCCGCCTCAACCTCGGCGGGGAAGGTGGCTGGCATGGCTTCACCCCCAACGATCAGATGACGGAGCCGGATCCTGCGCCGGAGCGGTTCCGGAACCTGCAGGAGCAGGCCGCACAGGGTGGGGGTGCCGTCCAGGATGTCGAGTGGTTCATCGGCGATCAGCCGGGCCAGCCGGGTGCCGTCCACCCGGGTTTCCGCATCCACCACGGCAATGGTTCCGCCACGCAACAGGGGCGGATAAATGGCGCGACCGGAAGCATCGAAGACATAATTGGCGATGAAGGCGACGCGGCCCGGCGCGTCGCCGGGAAAGGCCAGGCAGTCGTTGAATCCCTGGACGAAATTCGCCAGGGCCGCATGTTCGACCGCTACACCCTTCGGGGTTCCGGTTGATCCGGAGGTGTAGATGAGGTAGGCCAGGTCGCGGGGTCCGGGATGAACGTCGGGTGGATGGACTGGTTGTCCGGCGGCCATGGCTTCCACATCCAGGCACGTGCCGGGCCAGTCAGCCGGGATTCGGCCCCGTAGCGAATCCCGGGTGATGACCGTGTTGCAGCCGGCGTCCTCCAGCAGGAACCGGATGCGTTCCGGGGGATAATCGGGAGCCATCGGCAGGTAGGCGCTGCCGGACATCAACACGCCCAGCAGGGAAGGAATCATCCAGCTGTCCCGTTCGAGCAGGATGGCGATGGGCCGGTTGGCTCCCGCGGCTTCGCGGGCCAGCAACCCATGGGCCAGGCGATGGGCCCGTTGTTCCAGTTCCGCATAGGTGAGGCGACCGTCACCGGCAATCACCGCCTCCCGGCCGGGGTGGTTCCGAACCGTGCGATGGAACCCGTCGAGCACCGTGGGGCACGGGTGGTTGGCAACCGGTCCCGCGCCCAGGGCGGTGAGGAGCGTCCGGCGTTCCCGGTCGGGAAGGAATGGAAGCGCGTCGATGCGGCATTCCGGGTTATCGGCCGCAGCCTGGGCGAGTTGGAGGAACGCTTCGGCCAGGAATTCAACCCGGTCCTCCGGAATGGCATTGCGGTTGAACTTCAGGTGCAGGGTGACCGTTTCCCCGGGGTCCACCAGGCAGAGGAAATCGTAGTTGGTATAGCCCTGGAAATCGCCATCCGCGGCGAGGGTGATGGCGTCGGGGTGGCCGGGTTCCTGCCGGTCGGGGAAATTTTCAAAGGCGACGGCATGGCGCAGGAGCCGGTCGCGGAGGGGATGGGATTCGAGGATTTCCGGGGTCGGCAGATAGTGGTGGGGCATGCCTTCGGCGATGTCCCCGGCCACGCGGCGGACCAGTTGGAGAAAGGATTCTTCCGGCCGTACCTCGATGATCATGGGCACCGTGTTGATGAAGAGCCCGATCATCCCGTTGATGCCGGGAACCTCCGGTGGACGTCCGGAAACGACCATGCCGAAAACCGCCGGACCGGCATGGTTGCACCGGGCGACCAGTATGCCCCAGAGCGCCTGGAAAACGGCATTGAAAGATGCATTCGCCTGCGTGCCAATGCGGCGAAGCCGTGTGCCCAGTTCGGGAGGCAGGGGCCGGGGGCGTCGGCCAAGCACGAACGGTCCTTCAGCCGGGTGATGTCCGGGAAGTTGACCCGGATCTTCAACGATTTCCAGGCGTTTGCGCCAGTAGGTCCGGGATGCTTCAGGGTCACGTTCCCGGAGCCAGCGGATGTAGGCGGCATAGTCGGGGGCCGGCGGCAGGCTGGGCGGGGTCCCCGCCGCGGCTGCCCGGTACAGTTCGAGCAGTTCCTGGTGGAGGATGCCCTGGCACCAGCCGTCCATCAGGACGTGATGAAAGGTGATGAGCAGGCCATGATCGGTCCGGGAGTATTTCAACAGCAGCACCCGCATGAGGGGAGGGCGTTTGGGGTCCAGCGGCATGGAGAACTCGCGTTCCGCACAACGGTCGGTCTCACGTTGTTGGGTCCCGGCATCAAGCGCCGACAGGTCTTCCAACGGCAGGGTAAACGGCTCGGGAAGTTCCTTGAGGACCACCTGCAGGGGGTCCGGAGCGCCGGAAAGGGCAAACAGGCTCCGGAACATGACATGCCGGGCGATCAGTTGCCGCCACGCCTGTTCCAGGTGGGCGGGAACCAGGGGTCCCCCCACGCGAAGGCACATCTGCATCCGGTAGGCTTTCTCGTCCCGGGTCAGGGTGTGCAGCAGCATGCCGGTCTGCATCGGGGAGAGGGGGAAAAGGTTCTGAACCGATTCGATATGAACGGCATGCGTGTTCATGTAAAGCTTTGCCGGGTTGGCGGATTCCTCGTTGCACAACGCGTAAAACGCATTATATAGTAGTTCCTTTACGAAGCATTAGATTTGGATATACCAATAATCAATGGGGTTTATGTCGAAACCGTTTGCCCCGGTTTGGCCGGCAAGATGATGCATCGTTCAAGGTTGCCTCATCCCGATCGGATGCCGGTGAATAGTTGATTTCCGGCAGGAAGTCAAACCGGTAGTGGGAACGGGTTGGATCAGGAAAGGTGCTGATTATGATGATATGCCGGTGGCGGGTTCATCTGTTGAGTACCTTGCTGGTGTTGCTCATGTCCGGCGGGTCCTTGCCTGCGGCACAGCCCCGTTCCTATGGAGGGGTTACGCCCCGCATGACGGATGAGACGAGGACCCCGGACCCGCTTCCCTCTGTGCCGGTTGAGCAGGCATCAAGCCAGATCCCCTGGAAACCCGGACACCCGGAATGGGAGCGGATGCTCAACTACTATGTGACCAACAACATTCTTCCGGGCGTTGCGGTACTGATTGATTCGCCGAACTGGGGCGGGCGGTTCATGGCCGCCGGCAAGCCGAACCTGGAAGACCCGTCCGTGAAGTTCCACCCCTCGACCCAGTTCCGTATCGGCAGTTGCAGCAAGATCTTTATCGCCGTCCTGATCCTTCAGCTGGATGCCGAGCACAAGCTCAACCTGGAGGACCGTATCGCCAAGTATCTTCCCGCCTCCGTCATCCGGAAGATCCACAACGGGGACATCCTCACCATCTTGCAGTGCCTGGACATGACCGCCGGGCTTTACAGTTACACCAATGAGGAATACCTCGGCGAAGTCACCGAAGAAAACGCCATGTATGACTTCACCCAGGAGGAGATCCTGACCATCACCAAAAACGAAGGAACGCTGACGACGGAATATCCCGGGGGAACCCCCGATGGCGAGATCCCGTTCTATACCTATTCCAATACCGGGTATCTTGTCTGCGGGCTGATTGCCGAAGCGCTTCTCAAGAAGCCCCTGGAGCAGCTGCTGAAAGAACGCATCTTCGATGCGATCGGCATCACGGACACCTTTTTCGCCACCGACTACCGGGTAACGACGCGTACGGCCCGCGGGTATGTGGGATTTTCCGAATTCGGATTCTGGATTGACTGCACCCGGTACAACCAGGACGTTCCCTGGGCGGCCGGTGCGGTTGTTTCCACCCCGTTCGACATGATCCGTTTCTACCGCACCCTGTTGAAGACGGAAGACCTGCTTCCCAAGGCGTCGATTGCCAAGCTCCTGCAGATGAATTACTGCGGCGAACACCAGGGATACGGGAAGGGGATCCTTGAAGAACTGTTGCCGACCGGCGCCTCCTATGGGCATGGCGGTACCGCGCTGGGTTACCTGACGGCCGTCTTTTATTATCCCGAGCGGGATTTCCTGTATCTCCAGTTCTGCAATACCTTCAACAACAAGTATACCCGTGCCGAGATCTGTTACCGGGTGATGGATTACCTCCTCGGAGCCTGTGAAGAACCGGTTCCGGCCCCGGGCGCGCAGGACGTTCCCCTCAAGGACGGCAGCCTGCGACTTGCCTGGCATGCCGGTGACTATTACGGTGACGAGCATCATGTCTATATCGGCACCGATGAGCAGGCCGTCGACCAGGCAACGCCCGAAAAACATGACGGATTGCAGTATGCGCGGGTGAAGGATTTCTTCTTTGAAGCCAAAAACCTGCGTTCGCAGACCACCTACTACTGGCGGGTCGATGCGGTCCACACCAAGACCGATCGCGAGCTCGATGCGGAACAGGCGTTGATCAACAACAACCTGGGGAATGAAACGTCGTATGCCGAGCGTTCACCTGAACCCCAACGCTATCTCCCGGGGCCAACCTGGTCGTTCCGCGTGCAATGAAAAAGGAAACCCCCATGCGACGATTCACTGCCCGCTTGACATGCCCGATGCTTCTGGCCGCCCTGCTGGTGTGCGGGACGACGGCCCTCGGCCAGGTTGAACCCGACGACGTCATCCGCAGCGGTCCTCATACCTGGCGGGATATCCTGGCGGAACCGCATTCCCGGGGCCTGATCCCGGGTGCGTTGCTCGTGGTCAAGGGGCCGGTCTGGGGAACGCGCGTGGTCACGGTCGGAGCCGCTGACCTGGCCGAGGACACGCCGATGACACTGGACTCGCCGTTCCGTGTCGGCCCCCTGACCAAGGCCATGGTGGCGGTGGCCCTGCTCCAGATGGAGACCGAGTGGAAGGTGCGCCTCAACCAGACACTCGGCGAACTGTTGGGTGACGGCATCGTTCCGGACGCCGACAAGCGGACCTTGTATGACTGCCTGTTCCAGGCCACCGGCCTCCTGAATTACCGGGATCTTCCGGAATTTGCTCCCGACGGTCCCCTGGCGAATGATAATCGTGAATGGCTCCCCGAAAGTATCGTGGCCATGGCCGTCGCGGCCGGGCGGAAAACCCCGGCCCGCAAGCCGGGCGATTATTTTCCCAGTGATACCGATGCCATCCTCGCCGGCATGGTCGCCGAGCGGGTCGATAAGAAGCCGCTGGCGGAGATCCTGGATGAGCGGGTCATCCGGAAGACGGGATTGAAAGCCACCTACTTCGACACCGGACGCGAGGTGCCGGAAGCGATGACCCGCGGGTATACCGGATGTGTCCGGGGCGCCGTTCCCCGTGACCGGACCCTGCGCCATCCCTCCGCCGATGGGGCGGCCGGCGCCGTGGTCAGCACGCCGCGTGATGTCCTGACTTTCCTGGAGACCCTCTTCGAGACGCGGCAACTATTGAGCCAGCATGCCAACGCCTGGATGTTCAAGTACATCAACGATTATGATGGCCCGCGGGAGACCGCCCGTGGAGCCGGGGTGATGGAGCGCACCTCGATCCGGGGCACGTTCCGCGGGGTTGAAGGATCGATTCCGGGGTATTCCACCTGCGCCGGCTATTACCTGCACGGGGACACCTATATCCTGCTCTTCATCAACACCTCCGACCATCCGCCGCTGGCCCAGCATCTCTATGATTCACTGTTGCGCCAGGTTTCCGGCGCCCCCAATCGCATGGAGCCGAAGCAGGGTGCTTCCGTTGCCGGCCCGGACGTGTTGCTTTCCTGGGCAGCCGGATTGCTGTACGGGCAATTCCACGTCTACTTGGGAAAAGACGAAGCGGCGGTTTCCCGTGCCACGGTTTCCTCCCATGAGGGCGCCCGGTTGTTCCTGGCGGATGGGGATACCTACCAGAAACAGGTCAAGGGACTGGTTCCGGGCGAGACTTATTTCTGGCGGGTGGATACGTTCCGGGTGCGTCCCGACCATGAAATGGACAATCTCCGCAAGAAGAAAGAAGCGATTTACCGGAAGGATCCGGCCCTGCACGACCCCTTTGTCGCCGAGGAGGAAGTCATTACCGGCCCGGTCTTCCGTTTTAACGTCATGAAGTAGCCGTATGGCGCGGTGGCCGGTCACGGCCGACGGCGCCCCGTGCCTTCAGCAGGAAACCAGGATTGATGAACCAGATTGTATTCAACCGTATTGCGGACGAGATGACGCAGATCTTCTCGGTTTCCCGGGAGAGCCTTGATCCCCAGGCGAACCTGTTTGAACTGGGTCTCGACTCGTTGATGCTGATCAAGCTGGGCCAGCGGCTGGAGTCGATCTACCACGTCTCCGTCAACATGAGCTTCTTCTTCACGCACCTGACGACCCTGGAAAAGATTGTCGGATTTATCGGGGAACAGGGTGTTCCTGAACCGGTCGATGCCGTTACGCCAACGGCCGCCGCGGCTGTTCCGGGCGCTGTTCCACGGATGGAGCCTCCCGCCGGGACAACGGCGGTTGCCGGCGCCGGCGTATCCTCCGCTGCCGCGCTGCCGCTGTTCGTTCAGCAGATCAATTCCATGCAGGATCTTTTCCGGCAGCAGCTTGAGACGCTCTCGGGAACGCGGATTGCCACCCCCCTCCCGTCCCCCCTGCCGGTTCCTGCCGGCGTACCGGCCGTTGCGGCGGGAGTGGACACCGGGACCGGCGGCATGCACCAGAATGTCCGCGGCCTGAAGCTGACCGATGATGAACTGACCGTCGACCAGCAAACCTTTGTGCAGGCGCTGCTGGCCCGGCAGGTGAAGCGGACGGCCCGTTCCCGCGCGATGATGGGGTCCTACCGGGATGTCCTGTCCGACTGGAAAAGCACGCTTTCCTTCCGCAAGACCCTGAAGGATGCCGCGTATCCCATCGTGTCGGCCGGTTCGGCCGGGGCCACCTTCCGCGACGTTGACGGGAATGCGTATATTGATATTGCCCTGGGGATGGGGGTGCACTTTTTCGGGCATCGGCACCCGAAGTTCCTTGCCGCCCTGGAACGGCAATTGGCGGAAGGCTATGAACTCGGGCCGCAATCGGATTTGACGGGGCTTGCCGCCCGCGGGATATCCCGCCTGACCGGCTGTGAGCGCGTCACGTTCTGCAATACCGGCAGCGAGACGGTCATGCTGGCGCTGCGCCTGGCGCGTGCCCATACCGGGCGCCGGAAGGTGGTGATGTTCAGCGGGGCCTATCACGGGATCTCCGACAGCGTACTGGCTGTGCGGGAGGGCGATGCGGCGGTGACCCCGCAATCCCCCGGGACCCCGGCCGGGATGGTGGAAGACCTGGTCATCCTCGATTATGGAACCGAGGAAAGCCTTCAGCGTATCCGCGAACTGGCCGCCACGGGCACGCTGGCTGCCGTCCTGGTGGAGCCGGTCCAGAGCCGGCGCCCCTCGCTCCAGCCCCACACCTTCCTGCGCAAACTGCGGGCCCTGACGGAGCAGCAGGGGGTGGCCCTGATCTTCGATGAGATGGTCAACGGGTTCAGGATCAGCGCCGGCGGCGCCCAGGCCCATTTCAATATCAAGGCCGACATGGCGCTGTACGGCAAGATCATCGGGGGCGGGATGCCCATCGGCATCATCGGCGGCAAGGCCGCCTACCTGGACCATGTGGACGGAGGCCCCTGGCAGTATGGCGATGCGAGTGTTCCGGAAACGGACATGATCATCTTCGGCGGCACGTTCTGCCGGCATCCGCTTGCCCTGGCCTCGGTCTGTGCCGCCGTGGAACTGATGGAGGAACAGCCGGACCTCCAGGCGACCGCCAATCACCTGACCGAAATGCTGGCGGACCACCTGAATGACTGGTTCCAGCGCGAGTCGGTGCCGTTGCGCATCAGTTACTTCGGTTCCCAGTTCAAGTTCGACAGCTTCGGCCGGTACAGCCCGCTTCTTCAGCCCCTGGAGCTGGATCTCTTCTATATGCTGCTCCTGGAACAGGGCGTCTATACCTGGGAACGCCGGACCTGTTGCCTGTCCGTCGCCCACACCAAGGAGGACATCCAGTCGATCATCGCCGGGGTCAAGGCCGGCATCCATGCCCTTCGCGCCGGAGGCTTTGCCTTTGCCGGCGGTGGCCAGGAAATTTTCCGTCCGCTGACGTCGGTCGAACGCCGCCTGCTCGCCGAGATGGAACGGAAACGCGACCAGGGCGCCTACCACATGCCTGCGGCCTGGATGGTGGAAGGTGACATCGACGCCGACCGCCTGGAGATTGCCCTGGGTGAACTGGTCCGGCGGCATGATATCCTCCGTACCTCCTACCGGATTGTCGGCGGGGAATTCCGCGCCCGGATCGAGGAGGAGCCCCGCTTCTTCCTGGAACGGATCGACGGCGCCGGCCGTTCTCCGGAAACGATTTTGCAGGATTTCATACGGCCCTTCGATTTGAGCCGGGCCCCCCTGTTGCGGTTCGCCCTGGCGCGTCTGGACGGCGGCAGGACGCTCCTGATGCTCGATGCGCTCCACCTCGCCCTCGACGGCATTTCCATGGCCGGCCTGGCCCACGATGTCCAGCAGGCCTATGACGCGCAGACGCTTCCGCCGCCTCCGGCGACTTACGCCGACTATGCCCGGACCATGCAGGCGTTTGTCGCTTCCGATGACTGCCGCCGGCAGCAGGCCGCCTGGCAACAGGTGCTGGCAGGAGCGGAATCCCTGGTCCTGCCCCTGGATCATCCCGTGGCCGCGGTCCGGGAAAGGTCGGTTGCCGGGCATGTACGGATCGATCTCGATGCGGCGTTTACCGATCAGCTCCGGGCCTTTTCCAAACAAACGGGCGTCAGTCTCTTCATGACCCTTGCGGGCGCCTATGGGCTTTTGCTGCGGTCGCTCACCGGGTTGAAGGATGTCTGTATCGGGACGGTGGCTTCCGGACGTCCCTCCGCCCGGTTCGACCACACCCTGGGCATGTTCGCGAACACGTTGGTGCTGCGCCTGCCGTCCGCCGCCGGAGCGTCGGTTGCGGGATATCTCAAGCAGGTGCGGGAGGTCTGTATCGGGGCGTATGCCAATCAGGATCTCCCGTTCGAGATGCTGGCCGAGGCCGGGTATGGCGACCTGGTGCAGACCATGCTCACCTATGAAAACGCCGATGAACGGGAGTTCCATCTTGGAGCGAACCGGCTCGATCCGTTCCCGGCGGAAATACCCGGCTCGATGTTTCCCTGCAGCCTGGACATCATCGAGACGAAGGGCGTGCTCCATCTTGACTTCGAATTTGATATCGCCTTGTTGGAACGAAAAACGGTGGAACGATGGGCCGGTGGCTTTCAGGGCATCCTCAAGCAATTTCTTACCGATCCCTCCACACCGTCAGATCGACTGACCCTGGTGGATAAGACGGAACTCGACACCCTCCGTTCCTTTGCCACGGGACCGGTCCGCGAAATTCCGGAGCAGAGCCTGGCGTCGATCTTCCGGACCCGTGCCGCCGCCACACCGGATGTGCAGGCCGTGGTGGCGCCCGACGGCACGTGGAGTTACCGCGAGTTGGACGAGGTGTCGGACCGTATTGCGTCGGCCCTGGAGAACGTCCGGCAGGGAAAGAACCACGGCGTGGCCGTGTGCTGTGAACGGTCCCGGTGGTTTCCGGCGGCGGTCCTGGGGATCCTCAAGGCGGGCGTCTGGTATCTTCCGCTACTGCCCGACACGCCGGCCGCCCGTGCCGCTGCCTTGTTGACGGATGCCGGTGTGGTGGAGTTGCTGGTAAATGACAGCCTGGTGGATGCCTGCAGCCGCTGGGGACGGCCGGCCCGATCGATCGAATCATGCGTGGAAGCAGCCGGAAAATGCCCGGCCGATCCGGCAACCGCTTCGGATCCTGCCTATGTCCTCTACACCTCCGGATCGACCGGGCAGCCCAAGGGCGTGATGGTGGAACAGCGGTCGGTGGTAAACCTGGTCCGGTGGCTGCAGGAGACGATCTACCAACCGCTGGGGTCCCCGGTCCGGGAAGGCATGCTGGCACAGTTTGTCTTCGACGTTTCCGTACAGCATCTGTTCGGTACCCTGCTCAATGGTCATACCCTTCATATCCTTCCCGAACCCGCCGCCGCCGATGGCGCTACGCTCCGTCGTATCCTGGCGGAATCCCCGCTGGATCTGCTCGACATGACACCGAGCCAGTTCATGCTCCTGACGGAACAGGGACGGCAGGTTGATTTCGGGCCGGTCCGCCACCTCAACTTCGGCGCCGAAACCCTGACCCGTGAAACGCTGGCCGCGCTGTACGCCCGGCCGGAGAACCGGACCCTCACCGTGTGCAACATGTATGGCCCGACGGAAACCTGCGTCCAGTCAGCCTCGCTCATGGTGACCCCGGCCATCCTGGACGATGACCGTCCGGTCGCCATTGGCCGCCCGATCTTCAATACCACGATCCAGGTGCTCGATGATGACCTTCATCCGGTCGGGATCGGGACCTTCGGCGAGATCTGGATCGGCGGGGCCGGGCTTGCCCGCGGGTATCTCGGGCAGGAGGCCCTGACCGGGGAGGCATTCCGGGAGACATCCTTCGGGCGTCTTTACCGGTCCGGCGACCGTGGCCGATGGCGGGAGGATGGTTGCCTGGAATTTGCCGGCCGCCGTGACGGACAGGTCAAGATCATGGGGCACCGGATTGAACTCGGCGAGATCGAGGCAATCGCCCGCCGCCATCCTCCGGTTGCCGGGGCGGCGGCCGTGGTGGCCGGGGAGGGACGCGAAACCGCAGTGGTCCTGTATGTGGCACCGGTATCGGACCTGGCGGCGCTCCGGATGCATCTCGAAGCCAACCTGCCGCCCTACATGGTTCCGCGTTTCCTGCATGCGCTGGATGTGCTTCCCCTGACCGCCGGCGGCAAGACGGACAAGCGCCGCCTGCCGAAGGTGAGCATGGAACCCGATGCGGTAAAACGTCCCTTTGTCCCTCCCGCCCCCGGACGTGAACAGGTGGTGGCCGATGTCTTTGCCCGGGTGCTGGGCCAGGAGCCGGTTGGACGGCGGGACAGCTTTTTCGATCTCGGGGGCGATTCGATCAAGGCGTTGCAGATCGTGGCCCGGCTGGTGGAGGCGGGATACGCTATTACGGTGGCGGATGTCTTCCAGTCCCGGACCGTGGCCGCCCTGGCGGCAAGCCTGAAAAAGAAGACGGAAGGCGCCCGGCGCGGGCCGTATACGGGGCCGGCCGCACTCGCGCCGATGCAGCGCTGGTTCCTTGAACAACACGATGCCGGACGCCATCACTATAACCACGCCCTTCTTTTCAAGGTGGCGAGCCTTCCGGCTGACCGGGTGCGGCAGACGGTGATGTTGCTCTGGCGGGAACACGATGCCCTCCGCGCAAGGTTCACCGCGGTTCAATCCTCCCCGGAACAGACGATCCGGGCGGCTCTGCCCGACGATCCCGTTTTTGCCGAAGTCGATTTGCGCGACCGGCCCGATGCCCGGTCCGCTTTGGCGGAGGATGCCGGTCAGCGGCAGGCCGCCTTCTCGCTCGGGGATGGTCCGCTCTTCCAGGTGGTGCTGTACCAGGTGCCCGATGGACAGCGGTTGCTCTTCCTGGCCCATCACCTGGTGGTGGATGGTGTCACCTGGCGGATCCTGCTTGCCGACTTCGGAGCGGCGATCCAGGCGTTTCAGGCCGGCCAGGCGCCCCGGCTGGCACCACGGAGCCTGCCCTTTGCCGAATGGAGCAACACCGTGGCCACCCTGGCTGCCGGGGGACTTACCCGGACGATGCCATCCGATTGGAGGGCGGCCATGGAAGGGACCCGGCCGGTCTTCCCGGGTCCTTCAGGAACCCGGGGAACCGCCGAACGGGTGGTGTTGTCGGTCAACGATATTTCCGAGCAGGACCTTTCATCCCTTCCCCTGGCCGCCTATGGCGGCCATGCGGATGAGCTGCTGCTCGCCGCGTTTCTCCAGGCACTTCGTCAGCATACGGGTGCCCAACACATCGGGTTGCTGATGGAAGGGCATGGCCGGGAGTTGCCGCCGGGACGGGTGGACCTCTCGCGTACCGCCGGCTGGTTTACCAGTCTGTGGCCGGTCTGTTTTCCTCCCCTGTCCGCCACCGGGACCTGCGAGCAACTGGTTGAGGTCAAGGAAACGTCCCGGGCAGCGGCCCGGATCGGGTTCGACTACAGCGTCCTGCGTTATTCAAAGCACGGCGCCGCCCGTTTTGCGGGACTGCCGGAACCGGATCTGTCCTTCAACTATCTCGGCCGCCTGGATGCGGGGGGAAGCCTCCTGCACCCGGTTGCTGAACCGACCGGTCCCGACGCCGCGCCCGAACTTGCCATGCACGCGGCCATGGAACTGGATGCCTGCTTCCTGGGCGGCGAATTTCGGCTGGAAGCTTGTGTCCTGCCGGCCCGCGTGACACCTGTCCTGGCCCGTTCCATTCTCCAGACCACCCTGGCCCTGACCCGGGAATACCTGGAAGCCTGTCGAAACCAGCAGCAGCGCAGAACCTCGGCCAGTGATTGCACCTGCCTGCCGCTGCTTCCATCAGCCGCGTTCGAAAACTTCTGCCAAGCCGGGGGATTCCCGGCCACCGGAATCGACGATTGCTATCCGCTTACCTCCGCCCAGGAAGGGATGCTCTTTCATGCGCAGCAGCAACCCGGGTCCGGCGCCTACTTTGAACAGCTCTGGTTTGACCTGGAAGGGAACCTTTCGGCTCCGGCCTTTACCGAAGCCTGGAAAATCATCGTGCGCCGGCATCCCGCCCTGCGGACGGTCTTCCGGACCGACCGGGACGGACGTCCCCTGCAGGTGGTGGTGCGTGATGGTGAACCGGAATTCACCGTTCATCATGGGGCGGAAGGCGGGGACGGAACCCGGGACGCCTGGATCGAACACCTGATTGCCGAAGACCGTGCCCGGCCCTTTGACCTGGAACATGGCCCGTTGGTCCGTTGCCGGCTGCTCTGCCGGGGGGGGGACCGGTGGCGCTTTGTCCTGAGCTACTCCCATCTCATCGCCGACGGCTGGTGTACCGGGTTGCTGCTTTCCGAGCTGATCACCCTGTATGCCGATGCCGGTCATGAATCGAGCCTTCCTGAACCGGTTCCCTACAGCCGATTCATTGCGGCCCGGCAGGAAGCGGACGACCCCGAAGCACAGGCCTTCTGGCAGCGCCACATGGAAGGCGCTGTCCGGACCGGCATTGCCACCACCCGGCAGTCCGGCGAACGGCAGATGCGCAGTCATACCATGGTCCTTGACCCGGACCTGGTACACCGGATCGAGGAGGAAGCGCGCCGGTCCGGCACGACCCCGGGCGCGCTTTTCCAGGCTGCCTGGTCGCTCATGCTTGCGCGCCATAACCGCCGGGACGACGTCACCTTCGGACTGGTGGTTTCCGGCCGGTCGCTGGAATTGCCGGGGATCGAGGAAATCATCGGGCTCTGTATCGAGACCCTTCCCGCCCGTGCCCGGTTGGCGGAAGGGGAGACGCTAACCGATATTGCCCGCCGGATGCAGGAGTCCCAGTGGGCGATGGAGCAACATCCCTCCACGGCGCTGGCCGGGCTGGGGGTCGGTGCGGTCCTGGACCATATCCTGGTCTTTGAGAATTACCCGATGGATGCCACCATCATCGATCGTTTTGCAGCGGCCGGACTCCGGGTCTCGGCGCCGGGCGGCTATGAGCAGGTGGAATATAACCTGAGCGTGGAAGTCAATCCCGGCCGATCATTCGGCGTGACCTTCCATTACAATGCCGCGGTCTATGAGGATGCGCTCTTTCCTGAACTTGCCCGGCAATTGACCGGGCTCTTCACGCAGTTTGCCGAAATGCCCACGCGGCCCGTGAAAGCCTACCGTCTCGACTGGCCGGTGGTATCCGCTCTGCCGGTTGTTCCGCCCTTTGTTTGTGTGACGGATTCCATGATGGCACTGGCCGCCGCACAGGGTGAAGCCGAAGCGTTTGTCTGGCAGGGCCGCCCCGCTTCCCGCGCGGATCTTCTGCGCATGACCAAACAGTTGGCTGCCGGCCTGGTCCGGAACGGGTTGAAACGCGGGGATGTGGTTTGTGTCCCGATGGAGCGGTCAGCGATGACGCTGCCGGTCATTCTTGGAATCTGGATGGCCGGCGGGGTTTACCTGCCGCTCGATCCGGCAAGTGGTGAAGCACGCCTGTCATCGATCCTGGAAGAACACCCGGAAGCTGTCCGGTTGAGTGTTCATGACGGTGAAACGATTCCGGTTGGCCCGCATCGCGTATGGTCGGTGGCGGCGCTGTTGCAGGGGGGACGGGACGGTGCGGAACGATTTCCTGCGGTTGGTCCGCAGGATGTGGCCTACCTCCTCTACACGTCCGGATCGACGGGCCGGCCGAAAGGGGTGGTGGTGGGACATGCCGCGCTATCCAGCCTGGCTGCCTGGGTGAGCAGCACGATCTACCGCGGCTTGACCGGTCCGGTCCGCGAGACCTGGATACCGCCCCTCCACTTTGATGCCAGCTTCCACAGTCTGCTCGGGGTTGTCACCGGAGGGCACAGCCTGCTCATTCCGGATGAAGCCGTGCGCAATGACCCGGAAGCCCTGCTTGCCTTCATGGGGGCCCACGGGAGCCGGGTGGCCAATACGACGCCCACCTATTTTTCAATCATGCTGGATCTGCTGGGCGATGCGCCCTGGCCCGGGGACGTGCTGATCCTGGGAGCCGAATCCATACCGTCATCGCTGATGGCGCGGTTCTATGCCAATCCCGCCAACCGGCGGGTGGTGGTCTACAATCTCTATGGCCCGACCGAAACCTGTGTCGAGGTTGCCTGGCACCGGATGACGGTCGATGACTGGATGCGTTATGACCCGATCCCGATCGGCCGGGCCATTGCCGGCGCGTCGCTGGAGATCCGGGATGCCGGGGGTTGCCCGGCGGCGGTCGGGGTTCCGGGTGAGATCCGGATCGGCGGTGTGCCGGTGGCGCACGGTTACTACAACCGGCCGGAAGAAACGGCGGCAGCCTTTGAGAACCATCCGGACAACGTTCGTTCCTACCGGACTGGTGACTGGGGGAGGCGGCTGCCGGACGGATCCATCGTGTTTCTTGGACGAACCGACCGGCAACTCAAGTTGCGGGGCTTCCGTATTGAACCGGGTGAAATTGAATCGCGCCTGATGCAGGGTGACGGGGTTACGGGTGCGGCGGTGGTATCGCTCGAAGTGGCGGACGATCGGCAGGTGATTATGGGCGCCTTCCTGGTTGGTCAGGAGCCCCTCAATCTCGATGCGATTCGTGCCCGTCTGACCGCCTCGCTTCCCGGTTATATGGTGCCCGAACATTTCCAGCAGATCCGTGCACTGCCGCTCAATGCCAATCACAAGTTGGATGAAGCCGCCCTGCGCGGCATGGTCGAAATCCGGGCTCGTTTGCCGGGTGAAGCCGGCCAGACGCCGTTGGTGCCGGCGAACGAAACGGAAGCCCTTCTGGTGGAACTCTGGAAGGATACCCTCCAGGTTGCGCCGGCTACGGTGGATCAATCCTTCTTCGATGCCGGGGGGAACAGCCTGGCGGCCATGCGTCTGGCCGGCCGGATCCGGGCGCGGTTCGGCCGGGCGTTTTCCATACGGGCTTTGTATGAAGCGCCTCAATTCAGGGCCATTGCCGCCCGGTTGGGGGATATCCAGCCTTCCATTGCCGCCACCCCGTCCGCTCCCGTGGCGGAGAACGACGATCTAACGGAAGATGAGAAGCGTTTGCTTGAACAAGCGTGAAAGCGCAATCAGAACCGACCGCGAATCGGCTCAACCATTCGCATTTTGGCATCCCGCCGCTACGGGATATGCCCTCCATGAACCGTTGCATTAACATCCGAATATATACCGGGTTCTATTGGATCATGAAGAGCGACCCCAGTAGTTTGCGGGGCGGCTGGATGAGCCGGAATCCGTTAATCATCGCGTGTTTCCCGGCCGTCGTGTTGTTGATGTTGATTACCGTGTCTGATCCCTGGACGCCGTCGAATGTGAAATCGCAGGTGCCGATGCCCGTAGCCGCGTTGAGGGTATACGTGGCCGCCCAGGTGTCCATGACCGTGCCGTTGAGGACCGCCTCGTAGTCTCCGTCGAGACCGTTTGGTATTCCGCCCCCGGAATCATTGAACCACGCGGTAAAGTGGTAACTACGCGTTTCCAGGCCCTGAAGTCTCAACACCAGATCACCGTTTAATGCGAACACGAGATCGCGGAGCAGGGCGTTGGACGTCGTGTTCCCGATGTCGGTGCGGATCCGTACCTGCATGTTGCCGGACGAAGCCGTCAGCATGGTGGTCAGGTTCCCGTCCTCGCCGAAGGGATTGGCCGTGAGGTTCGATATGGCACCGGCTGTCACGGTTCCGCCGTTCACAAAGCCGCTCTGCACGTTGGCGATGTCGTGGTAGTCGACGCCAAACCAGGGATCGACGGCATTGGTCTCGCCGCCGCCGCCACCACCGACGCTGGAGGTCAGGATGAGGGCCTGCGGGAAGGAAGTGTTCCGGGCATAAATCCGGAGGAATCCACCGGTCGTTTGGGGGACGGGGTGTGCCGCTTCATGTTCGGGTGAATAAACCAGCATCTGGAGGATGCCCGCGCGGTTCGAGATGGCGTCCTGTACGGCCGACAACAGGGCAGCATTGGAAGGAAAGGTGTAGATCGCCGCGTTGGACCAGGTGGGGGTCAAGGTGCCCAGAACTGTCCCGATGTCACCACCTGGCGTGGACCAGTTGACCGTTGCATGGATCTTGGTCCATGTCACCGCGGTGCTCATGACATTCGTCGTGTTCAGTCGCACCAGCGTGAGGATTGCCGGCAGGTTCCCCGTATTGTTTTGGGTCATGAACGTAAACCGGGCCGTGGAGACGGTGGCGGTCGCTGGTACGCTGCTCAGGTCAAACTGGAGAAAGCTGCGGATCGGTCCGGATGAACCATCGGTATGCACGCCGACCGCGATGACGTCGGCGCCTCCATCCT
>Ga0208374_1000426_pt1 | contig 18735 bp, 14 predicted proteins | sample RifOxyC3_FD_184037 | JGI IMG/M metagenome (GOLD analysis project Ga0208374, IMG submission 184037) | Groundwater microbial communities from Rifle, Colorado - Rifle Oxygen_injection C3 (SPAdes) | ecosystem: Environmental > Aquatic > Deep subsurface > Groundwater | place: Rifle, Colorado, USA...
CCATGTCCGGGTGGCCGACACCTTCAACCACAAGAAGAGCAGTCAGCTGCGCTACATCGTCAATCCGCCGGGCTCGAGCCAGATCCGGGTCCATCAGCACCTGGACATGGGCCAGGGCGAGATCGACTGGGACCTGTTCTTCGCCACGCTGGCCGAGGTCAGGTTCGACGGCGTGCTGTCGGCCTGTGTCTTTGCCTGGGAGGAACGCGCCGAGGAATCGTCACGCTTCATGCGCGGGGAAATCCAGCGCTACCTCGACCAATACCCGCGCCCGTCCTGCGCGGCCTGAAGCCGCCACGCACCGATCCCGACTCAACACGCAACCGCCCTCCACCATGAGCATCCACATCACGAGCGCCCCCTGCTGCTGGGGCGTCGACGACGTCAAGAATCCGCACCTGCCCGCCTGGACCCAGGTGCTGCGCGAGGCCAGCGCGGCCGGCTACCGCGGCATCGAGCTCGGGCCCTACGGCTACCTGCCGCTCGAGATCGAGACCGTGGCGCAGGAGCTGTCAAAGAACGGCCTGAGCATCGTGGCCGGCACCATCTTCGACGACCTGGTGTCCGCCGCCAACGGCGACAACTTGCTGCGCCAGACGCACGAGATCTGCGGCCTGATCAGCCGCCTACCCCGGCTGCCGACCGAGCCCGGCCAGCGCTTCGCCGCCCCCTATCTGGTGGTGATGGACTGGGGCCATGACGAGCGCGACTACGCCGCCGGCCACCCGGAACGCGCCCCGCGCCTGGCCCCGGCGGACTGGACCCGGCTGGTCGAGCATGTGCGCCAGATCGCCGAGCTGTCCTGGCGCGAATACGGCATCCGCAGCGTGATCCACCCGCATGCCGGCGGCTACATCGAATTCGCCGACGAGATCGAGCAGATCCTGCGCGACATCCCGCACGAAACCGCCGGCCTGTGCCTCGACACCGGCCATGCCTACTACGCCGGCATGGACCCGGTCGCGACCCTGCTGCGCCATTCCGACCGGCTCGACTACGTGCATTTCAAGGACATCGACCGCCAGGTATTCGACCAGGTCATGGGCCAACGCATCCGCTTCTTCGAGGCCTGCGCCGCCGGGGTGATGTGCCCGATCGGCCAGGGAGTGCTCGACTACGACGGCATCCGCCAGGCGCTGGCCGAGATCGGCTACCAGGGCTACATCACGGTCGAGCAGGAGCGCGATCCGCGCCATGCCGGCTCGGTGCTGGCCGACGTCAAGGCCAGCCGCGACTTCCTGCGCGGCGTCGGCTTCCACTGAAATTCACGAGCAAAGGAGACAGACATGATCAACGGAGAAAAGATTCTTGCGGCACCGATCCGCTGGGCCATGGTCGGCGGCGGCCAGGGCAGCCAGATCGGCTACATCCATCGCTCGGCCGCGCTGCGCGACGGCGTGTTCCAGCTGGTGGCCGGCGCCTTCGACATCGACCCGGTGCGCGCGCGCGAGTTCGGCACCAAGCTGGGCCTCGACCCCGAGCGCTGCTACCCCGACTACGCCACGCTGTTCGCCCAGGAGGCGCAGCGCCCCGACGGCATCCAGGCGGTCTCGATCGCGACGCCCAACGGCACCCATTTCGCGATCTGCCAGGCTGCACTGCAAGCCGGCCTGCATGTGGTGTGCGAAAAGCCGCTGTGCTTCACGACCGAACAGGCCGAGCAACTGCGCCAGCTGGCTGCCGCCCAGGGCCGGATCGTCGGCGTGACCTACGGCTATGCCGGCCACCAGCTGATCGAGCAGGCGCGCGAGATGATCGCGGCCGGCGAGCTCGGCGAGATCCGGATCGTGCAGATGCAGTTCGCGCACGGCTTCCACAGCGCGGCGGTCGAGGCCGCCAATCCCGCCACCCAATGGCGCGTCGATCCCAAAATGGCCGGCCCGAGCTATGTGCTGGGCGATGTCGGCACCCACCCGCTCTATCTGTCGGAGGTGATGCTGCCGCAGCTGCGGATCAAGCGCCTGCTGTGCACGCGCCAGAGCTTCGTCAAGAGCCGCGCGCCGCTGGAGGACAACGCCTTCACGCTGATGGAATACGACAACGGCGCGGTCGGCCAGGTCTGGTCCTGCGCCGTCAACGCTGGCTCGATGCATGGCCAGAAAATCCGCGTGATCGGCGCCAAGGCCAGCCTCGAATGGTGGGACGAGCGCCCGAACCAGCTCAGCTTCGAGGTCCAGGGCCAGCCGGCGCGCATCCTCGAGCGCGGCATGGGCTATCTGCACCCGGCGGCGCTGGCCGACGACCGCATCGGCGCCGGCCACCCCGAAGGCCTGTTCGAGGCCTGGTCGAATCTCTACTACCGCTTCGCGCTGGCGATGGACGCAGCGGACCGGGGCCAGCCGGCACCGCTGCGCTACCCCGACATCGACGCCGGGGTCGAGGGCGTGCGCTGGGTCGAGCACTGCGTGCGCTCGGCCGATGCCGGCGCGGTCTGGGTCGACTACCGCTGACCTCAGGCCGCCACTTGCTCGCGCAGCCAGCCCATGCTGTCGGCCAGCGCGACCTGCGGGTCGTCCAGCTGCTGCACCTCGGTGGCGAAGGGCTCGAAGCTGAACAGGCCCTGGTAGCCGGCCGCCTGCAGGGCGCTGATCTGCGCCACATTGCCCAGGCGGTCGCGCGGGTCGACCAGCACGCGGTGGGCGTCGAGCATCGCGTCCACCGTCACGTCGGTGTCGGCCACGCCCGAGATATGGACCAGGCCGGTCCACTCGGGGTAGAACTCGGTCTCGCCGGCCAGGTGGTGGTGGAAGGTGTCGTGCACCAGCTTGAAGATGCCTTCACCGCCAGCGGCCTTGATGGCGGCAATCGCATCGGCCTTGCGCCGCAGCGACGACACCGGGAAGCCCAGCGGCTCGACCAGGCCCTTGATGCCGCGCGCTTCCAGGATCGGCTTGATCGCCTTCAGCGCGCTGACCACGTCGTCCAGCGCAACCGGGGTGCCGTCGTTGAGCGGGCACATCACCAGCGATTCGGCGCCGCAGGCGGCCGCGTAGTCGGCCAGTTGCTCGGTCTGGGCGCGGCGCTCGTCGTTCCAGACGTTGAACGGATAGAGCGCGTTGATCGACAGCAGCTTGACGCCAGCGGCCTCGGCCGCCGCCTTCACTTCAGCCGGCGCCACGGTGCCGACCAGGTTGGGCGTGTCGTTGCGGATCTCGACATCGGTCACGCCGAGGGCGCGGGCCATGGCAAAGAACTCGGTCGGGGATTGGCGCGGGGCCAGGATATGGCTCAGGGAAAAACGCATGGTATTGACCTGGGATGAAAGGGTTTTTGGGTGTTTGCGGGTGTTGCCGCCCGGCTGCAGGGAGATCAAGCCTCTGTCCTGCCTGGCCAAGGCGGCCTTGCATGAGGCAACTTATTCGTACAGCGCGGGGCGGGCCGGCAGCTCAATTGCCACCGCCTGGCCGGCACTTTCCTGCGCCTGCACGCAGGCGTCCGAGGTGACGGCTGCCGCATAGCCGTCCCAGGCGCTCGGTCCGGTGGCGCCGCCTTTCGAGGCGGCAGCGATGAAGTCCTGCAGCTCGACGTCGTAGCTGGCCACGAAGCGGTCCTTCCAGTCGGTCAGGATGCTGCTCTGGCGCTTGGCATCGAGCCGCAGCGCCACTGCCATCGGTTCGGGCAGGCGCGCCGTGCCGGCCTCGCCGACCACCTCGCACTGGATGTCGTAGCCGTACTGGCAGTTGACGAAGATCTCGACGTCGATCAGCACGCCCTTCTTCGTTTCCAACACCACCACCTGCGGGTCACGCAGCTTGCCGTGGCTGCGCGCGGCATTGCGCGGGTAGAGCACGCGCGCCGACACATAGTCGTCGTCGAGCAGCCAGCGGAACACGTCGATCTCGTGGATCAGCGTGTCGTGGATCGCCATCGGCGTCACATAGGCCTCGGGCACGGCCGGGTTGCGGTGCGCGGCATGGACCAGGATCGGGGCGCCGGTGTGCTGCTGCACGGCCTGCTTGAGCGCCAGGTAGCCGGCGTCATAGCGGCGCATGAAGCCGACCTGTACCAGGCGCTTGCCGTGGGCCACCTCGGCCTCGACGATGCGGCGCGCGCCCTCGGCCGTGGTCGCCAGCGGCTTCTCGCAGAACACCGGCTTGCCGGCAGCGACGGCGGCCAGCACATAGGGCTCGTGGGTCGCGCCCCAGGAAGTCACCAGCACGGCATCGACTTCGGGCGCGGCAATCAGCGCCTCGCCGGTCTCGTACAGCTTGGCGTTGGGCGCCAGATCGGCGCGCACGCTCTCGGCCGAAGCCAGGTTCACGTCGGATAGCGCGACCACTTCGGCGCCGGCCAGCACCTGCTGGATGCGACGGGTGTGGTCGCGGCCGATCATGCCGGTGCCGATGACACCAATTTTCAAAGTCATGGTTTGCTCCTGAATAGCTTGGGGTTGGAATGGAAGTGGGGGCTTATCGGGTCGGGTATTGGTCGAGGTAGCGCTGGATCTCGGTGCGCATGAAGCGGCTGGACTCCTCAGCGCGCTCCTCCCAGGCGAAGACGCAGGCCGACAGCACGCCGTCGAACCTGACCTCGGCCAGGGTGGCGAAGAACAGGTCCCAGTCGATCTCGCCCTGGCCCATGTCCAGGTGCTGATGGACCCGGATCTGGCTCGAGCCCGGCGGATTGACGATGTAGCGCAGCTGCGACGACTTCTTGTGGTTGAAGGTGTCGGCCACCCGCACATGGGCCAGCACCGGCGCGGCCTCGCGGATCATGGCCGCCATGTCATCGCCGTAGTAGAAGGTGTGCGGCGCGATGTAGCTCAGCTTCAACGCCTTGGAGCCGATGTTCTTGACGATGTCGGCGGCCGGCTGCAGCTGCTCGACCCAGTCCTCGGGGTGGGGTTCGACCGACAGGGTCAGGCCTTCGCGCTCGAAGATCGGCAGCAGCTCGTCCATCGAGCGGAACCAGGCCGCCTCGCACAGCTCCCGGGTGTTGGCGCCGGGGCGCTCGCCCACCGAGCGCTCGGGCGAGGCGCCGCGGCCGAACTCGCTGATCAGGGTGTCGCAGCCCATCTCGACGGCGACCTCGATCGCCTTCTTCCAGCAGCGCACCGCCCACTGGCGCTCGTCCTCGAACGGGCTGGCCCAGCGGTACATCGGCTGCAGCGTCGCCAGGCCGACGCCGTGCTCGCGCAGCGCGGCCTTGAAGCCGGCCATGCGCTCTTTGGTCGCGCGCGGCATCACCCACCAGTCGAGGAAATCGCTGCGCGGCGACAGTTCGATCTGGTCGTAGCCGAGCTCAGCCGTGGCGCGACAGAGCTCGGGCAGGCTCAGGTGGCGAATCATGTAGGGGTCAAGGGCAATCTTCATCTTGTCACCGGTATCTCTCGGTTGCCAAAAAACACCGCCCGGCTAGGCCTGACGCAGTGGCCTGACTTATCATCATTCTTGATAGATGTCTGAGCCCCATGACCGCTGCAACTTGACCTTCCGAACGGGTAAATGGATTATTTCTTTGAATCTTCGCGGGGAGAATTTCAATGCGATACGGCATCTCAAATCGGATCAAGCCCTTGATCCCTCATCTTGATAGGTCTATCAAAATATGAATTCAAGCGTTCCCGTCACCATGCTTGACGTGGCACGTGCCGCCGGCGTCGGGGTGGCCACCGTCGACCGGGTCATCAACCGGCGCGCGGCCGTTCGTCCCCAGACCGCGCAACGGGTGCTGGAAGCCGCCGAGCAGCTGGGTTTTCGGCGGCTTGGGCTGATCCGCAGCCGCGTCGTACAGGACTCGCGTCCCCGGCGGCTGGGCTTCCTGCTGCAAAGCCGGCGCACGCCGTTCTACCGCTCGTTCGCGGCCGGACTGGCGGCCGCGGCACGCCAGGGCGAGCCACCCGTCGAGTGCCTGATCGAGCATCTGGACGACCTGACCCCGCGCCATGTGGCGGCACGCCTGGGCCGCATGGCTCAGCAGGTGGACGCGGTGGCATTGGTGGCGGCCGACCATCCCACCATCAACCAGGCGATCGAGGCCGTGGTCGCGCAACATCAGCTGCCGGTGTTTGCCTGCGTGTCTGACCTGACGACGCAGGCGCTTGCCGGTTACGTGGGCGTCGACAACCGCAAGATGGGGCGCATGGCGGCCTGGCTGCTGTCACGCCTGTGCCCCGCCGCCAGCAAGGTCGCCCTGCTGCTGGGCAGCCACCGCTACCTGTGCCAGGAACAGTGCGAGATCAGCTTTCGCTCCTACCTGCGGGAGGCGGCCCCGCAAGTCCATGTGCTCGAAACCCTGGTCAGCCTGGAGGACCCGCAGTTGGCGCAGAACGCGGCACTGGAACTGCTGCACCAGCACCCCGACCTGGCGGGCATCTATGTCGCAGGGGGTGGCATCGAGGGCGTGATCGATGCCTTGCGCGATACCCCTCAACCGCAGCTGGTGACCGTCTGCCATGACCTGACCGACATCACGCGCCAGGCACTGCTCGACGGCAGCGTCACCGCCGTGCTGTCGCATCCCCTGCCAGCGATGGCCCGCGCGCTGTGCGATGCCATGCAGCTCGCGCTCGAGAGCCGCAGCAGCCCGCAGCGCTGGCAGACCCTGGTTCCGTTCGAGCTTTTCACCGCCGCGAACGTCTAGCCGCCTGGCAAGCCGTGGGTGGCACAGCGCGGTCGTGATCAGGCCTTCTGACAATTCCTTGCGGGTTTACGGTCCCAGGTCGCGACAGACCAGCTTGGGGGCGCCTCGGAATTCTGAAAAAATCGCGTGCAAAGGCCTGCGACGGCTTCTGACCGGGTGGGGTCATTCGCATTGATGGCTCGTGTGAGCGCTTTGCAGCGGGCGTCGACGTTGGTCGCTGCCGGGCGGACTCACGCGGTCTGATACCAAGCGGTCGTTGGTCCCTGCGACGGACGGTGGATCGAATGGCCGCTTTACGAGGCACAGCAGCCGTAAGACTTTCACGTGACGGTTCGCGCTGCGCCAATGACTGCCTTTCTACGGCTCGCACTCGCGGTGCTGACGTGGAACCATCTCTGGAAGACTCAAATTGACCGCTTAGAAGCGGTCAGTTGAGAGACTACTGAGATTGCGGGCGGTCAGCCTGATCGCCTTTTGCCTTATATTTGTCGGTAAAGCAATGCACTTGCAAAGGGTCGAACGATGACAAAGAGTTCCGGGGAGCCGAAACAAGCGTACAGCGATAGCGAAGTCCTCGACGCCGATTTCCGCCTCGAACACACCACAGACAACGGCCAGCCGGCCCTAGACCTGTTTCTGCAAACGTTCGAACTCGTTGATCGGGATGCACGGATTTGGCATGCCCACCGGGAAAGCGCATGGCCGCTGTTGGCGACGATCACGCCAACTAGGATCATCATGCGGCCGATACATGTGAACCCGCATCGGGTGCAGTATCTCAATCATAAGAATGGTCAGTTTGGAATCGTCATCTATGAAGACGGCTACGAGAATGACTTGCCGGATGAGGCGGAGGAGGCTGCGCTGAGTATTGCGGAGCGCTTACCCTATGGGCTGTTCGATCTACCCGGAGATGGCTTGGGCTTGCCCAAGGATCTTGATGTGGTCTGGCAGACCCTTTCGCGCGTCCAGGGCACTGAAATTCTGGTTGTCAGCCAAAAACGAGCGACGGCACTCACCGAAGGCGTGATTTGCATTCGCGAAGACGAACTGGACAAGCTCCGTCGCAAGCTCAATCGGACCAAGACGGCAGGACGAAAGCTGGTTCGGCAGACCAAGCAAAGCGTGGTGCATGACGACGTGCTCACGAAGCTTGATCCTGAGAAGTTTAGACGCGTGATCCAAGTCAACCAACCTTTGGTGAAGGTCCGGAGCGAAACAGCGGCCGAGGCCAAACGTAGTGCCCAGGGCGACGGTTGGGAGACTGAAACCGTTCGCGAAATCGTTCAACGCTTACCGAACCTAGCCAAACAAGCGCCTCGCGACTTGATGATGTTGCACGCCGAAATCGAGCGTGCAACCCTCGCCAAGGTGATTGAAAAGTACAAGGAGCTGCACGGAAAGACAACACTAGAGAGACACTGGCAAACGTTCTTTGAACAGAACAAGCTCGTGCTCAGCATGGTCTTTGCGCGCCCGGTGGAGCTATTGCATACACAGTTCCACGCGAAGCCATCGACTATCACCGGTGCAGGCGCACAGATTGGCGACTTCCTGTTTGGTGAGCTTGGGCAGGCGCTCGCAATCGTGGAAATCAAGAGACCCGGAACCGAGCTTGTTCAAGGTAAGGCGTACAGGGGCGAAGAGGTATTTGGGCCAAGTGCCGAGCTGAGCGGTGCGATGACGCAGGTGTTGTATCAACAGAGCGAACTGCGCCAACGCTGGACGCAGCACACCAGTGACACTGAAGGATTGAGGTCCTGGAAGCCGGATGTCATCAAGTGCGTCGTGATTGCTGGATCAACGCCGACGGAGCCGGTCAAACGCCGGAGCTTTGAGGTCTTTCGCAATTCCTGCAAGGACGTTGAGGTCGTCACGTTTGATGAGTTGTTCAACAAGCTCAAGCTTCTGTACAAGTACCTGACACCACCTGAGAAGCCAGCGGATGATGTACCGTTCTAGCTGGCGAGCTCAAGATTTCGGCCGGTGAATCGAGCTTGACGAACCAAGAAGCGGGAGCGAGGCGCCACTATCGAAGAATTATGTCTGCCCGGTCTCGGGGGCGTAGCAGTCATACAAGCCGCTGCCGGTCGAAGCGCCGGTACTGATTGCAGCCGACGCGCGGACAGCCACCGTGACTGACTCACATCAGCCTTGAGCAGATATCAGTAAAGCACCGTCTACTGACTACTCTTGGCCAAGAGCCGACACCCAGAGTCGCAGCACCAATCTGATCCACACCCAGTTTGACGTCAGTCCACAAGGGCAAGAATCGTCAAGACAGGGAAGCTTTCGCCGTGTCTTGACGCCTGCGACGCAGGCACTCTCGCTTCGTCGCGGCGATGTAAAAGCGGCCCCAGGTCCTGGAGCGCTTCCTGATTCATGAAAAAATCCCTGGCCGATGGGCCAGGGACTGTTGTCAGGGGCTGGGATGCAGTCGCGGCTTCAGCGCTTTTTCTTGTTGCGGTACTGGTCGGCGACCACGGCCGCGACGATGATCGCGCCCTTGACCATCTCCTGGTAGTAGGCGTCGATGCGGATGAAGGTGAAGCCCGAGGTCATCACGCCCAGGATCAGCACGCCGATCACGGTGCCGGTGATGCGGCCCTTGCCGCCGACCAGCGAGGTGCCGCCGATCACGACCGCCGCGATCGCGTCAAGCTCGTACATCACGCCCATGCCCGACTGGCCCGAGATGGCGCGTGCCGCGGTCACGGTGCCGGCAATGCCCGCCAGCAGGCCGGCGATGGTGTAGATCCAGATCAGGTGGCGGTTGACGTTGATGCCCGAGACGATGGCGGCCTGACGGTTGGCACCGATGGCGTAGGTGAACTTGCCGAAGCGGGTGTGGCGCAGCACGACATGGAAGATCACCGCCAGCACCAGGAAGATGATCACCGGGTTGGCACCGGAGCCGATCCAGGCGAAGTCATCGGTCAGCATCGACACCGGCATGCCGCCCGTGAACCACTTGGCAAAGCCGCGCGCCGCCACCATGGTGCCGAGCGTGGCGATGAAGGGCGGGATCATGGTGTAGGCGATCAGCGAGCCGTTGATGCAGCCAATCACCAGCCCGGTCAGCGCACCCGCGATGATCGGCCAGATGATGGGCAGGTCGGTCAGCGCCGGAAACACCGCGCGCGGAAAGTCCGACACCTGGGCCAGGCTGGCCGAGACCACCGCGGCGGCCGCGACCACCGAGCCCGATGACAGGTCGATGCCGCTGGTGATGATGACCAGGTTGACGCCGATCGCGATGATGCCGATCACGGCCATCTGCAGGATGATGATCTGCAGCCGGTCGAGGTTGAACAGGAAGCTCTGTCCGTTGACATACCAGCCCAGCCCCTCGAACAGCAGGCCGATGCCCAGCAGCACCAGGAAGATGCTGGCTTCCTGCGGCAGTTTGAACTTGAAGGGGGAGGGGAGTGAGGCCATGGTGTTGACGGCAGTAGTGCTCATGTTGTGTCTCCGGTTTACTTGGCGGCCAGGCTCATGACGCTGACCTGATCGGCATCCTTGCGGTCCAGGATGCCGGTGATGCGACCTTCATGCATGACGGCGACGCGGTCGCTCATGCCCAGGACCTCGGGCATCTCGGACGAGATCATCAGGACGGCGACGCCCTGGCCGGCCAGCTCGGAGACCAGTCGGTGGATCTCGGCCTTGGCGCCGACGTCGATGCCGCGCGTCGGCTCGTCCAGGATCAGGATGCTCGGGTTGGTCAGCAGCCAGCGCCCGACCAGCACCTTTTGCTGGTTGCCGCCCGACAGGTTCTGGATCACCTCGTGCATGTTGGGGGTCTTGACGCGCAGGCGGCGCGCCATCTCGTTGCAATCCTTGGCGAGTTGGCCGCTTTGAACGAAGCCCAGCTTGTTGACATAGCGGCTGTTGAGCACGGCCAGGTCCATGTTGTCCTGGATGTCCAGGCACAGGAAGCAGCCGGTGTCCTTGCGGTCCTCGGTCAGGAAGGCCATGCCGGCGGCCATGGCCTTGGCCGGCTTGTCGATCACCAGCTGCTGGCCGCGGATGGTGATGCTGCCCGAGCTCGCCGGCGTGACGCCGAACAGGGTCTCGGCCACGTTGGAGCGGCCCGAGCCGACCAGTCCGGCCAGGCCCAGGATCTCGCCGGAGCGGATGTCGAACGAGACGTCGTGGAACACGCCGTCGAGCGTCAGGTTCCTGACCGACAGCACCACGTCGCCGATCGGCACCGTCTCTTTCGGGAACATCTGCGTGATCTCGCGTCCGACCATCATCTGGATGATGTCGTCGCGCGTGACGTCGCTGGCGGCGCAGGTGGCGATGTACTTGCCGTCGCGGAACACCGAGAACTCGTCGGCGATCTCGAACAGCTCGTTCATCTTGTGCGTGATGTAGATGATGCCCTTGCCCTGCTCGCGCAGGCTGCGGATGATCCGGAACAGGTGCGCGACTTCCTTTTCGGTCAGGGCCGAGGTCGGCTCGTCCATGATCAGCACGTCGGAGTTCCAGGACACCGCCTTGGCGATCTCGACCATCTGGCGGCTGGCCACCGACAGGGTCTGGACCTCGGCCAGCGGATCGATATCGATGCTCAGGCGCTCGAACAGCTCCTCGGTGCGGCGCTTGAGTTCGCGGTGGTCGACCAGGCCGAAGCGGTTGCGCGGCTCGCGCGTGATCCAGACGTTCTCTGCCACCGTCATGTGCGGCATCAGGTTGAGTTCCTGGTGGATCATCGCGATGCCCTGCTGCAGGGCATCGATCGGCGAGCTCAGCGTGACGGGCTGGCCCCTGAGCAGGATCTGGCCCTGGTCGGGAATGTAGACGCCCGCGATGATCTTCATCAGGGTCGATTTGCCCGCGCCGTTCTCGCCCATCAAGGCATGCACGCTACCGGCCTTGAGCGTGAAGGACACGCCGTCGAGCGCCACGACGCCGGGAAATCCCTTGCGTATGCCGCGAATGGCCAGCAGGGGCGGCGACTCCGGCGTGGGGGGAGCGTCGACCGCGCGCTCGAGGGTGGCTGTCTCAGTCATCTTGTGAACTCCGCTGCGAATCTGAGTAAAAGGCAGGGCCTCCCGAGCGGAAAGCCCTGCGCGTCGGTGGATCAGTTCTTGCCGGCGTACTTGCTCAGGTTCTGCGGGGTCACGAGCTCGAACGGCACGTTGACGAAGCGCTCGACCGGCTGCTTCTTGATCAGCTTCATGGCCGCTTCGACCGCACCGGCACCTTGACCGGCGGCGTTCTGGAACACGGTCACCTTCAGGTCACCGACCTTCATCGAGGCCAGCGCGTCGGGGGTGGCGTCGATGCCGGCGACGATGCTGGTCGGGGTCCACTTCTTGGCGGCCTTCAAGGCGTTGATGGCACCGAGCGCCATTTCGTCGTTGTTGGCGACGATGGCATCGAACTTCACGCCCGAGGACAGCCAGTTGGTCATGATGTCCTGGCCCTTGGTACGGTCCCAGGCGCCTTCGCGCTTGTCGACGATCTTCAGGCCCGAGCATTCCGGCGTCTTGACCACGTCCTCGATGTCCTGGGTGCGGGTGCGGGCGGCTTCATTGGACAGCTCGCCCATCAGCACCAGCAGGTTGCCCTTGCCGTTGAGCAGCTTGCAGACCTGCTGGGTCTGGACCGTGCCCGAGACCTTCTCGTCCGAGGCCACGAAGGCCACGCCAGCGGGCAGCTTGGCGAAGTCGACCGGCTTGCGGTTGACGTAGACCAGCGGGATCTTGGCATCAGACACCATCTTGGTGATCTTGGGGGTGGCGTCGGTATCGACCGGGTTGACGATGATGGCGTCGACCTTCTGCGCAATCATGTTCTGGATCTGGCTGAGCTGCTTGCCGACGTCGTTGCCAGCGTCTTCCACCTGTACCGTGGCGCCGAATTTCTTGCCGGCTTCCAGCGTACCGTTCTTCAGGATGGTCAGGAAGGTGTCCTGCTGCGCCATGGCCAGACCGATCTTCTCGGCCTGGGCGGCCAGCGGTACGAGCAGGGTGGAGGTAACGGCTGCGGCGATCAGAAGTTTTTTCATGAATGTCTCCGAAAGATGAGTGGTTGTGGATGCCTGACCCTTGCCCGGTTGCTTCTGCTGGCTGTTGGCGCTGGGGGTCTCGACAAGACTGAACTATAGACAAGACTGGATAAATTTAGAAAATATTTTTCTAAGTAATTACACCTAGAAAAAATATTTCGATTTAACGTAGACTGGCGCCACCGAGGTGGTCAAACGCCTTGATTCGCCCTTCCTTCACTTCATGACGCAGCCCTGACCGGCTGGATTCAAGATGAGCAAGCTACAGTTCCCCGCTCCGCGCCGACATGATCTGGCCTGTCTCGGCCGCCTGGCCGTCGATCTCTATGCCCAGCAGTTCGGTGCGCGGCTGGAAGATGCCCGCAGTTTCTCGATGTACCTGGGCGGCAGCTCGGCCAACCTGGCTTTCGGCGTGGCCCGGCTCGGCTGCAAGACTGCCATGATCTCGCGCGTCGGCGACGAGCAGCTCGGCCGTTTCCTCAACGAAACGCTGCAGCGCGAGGGTTGCGACACCAGCCAGGTGCAGACCGATCCCGAGCGCCTGACCGCGCTGGTGCTGCTGGGCCTGAAGGACCGCGACACCTTCCCGCTGCTGTTCGTGCGTGAGAACTGCGCCGACATGGCGATCGAAGCCGAGCAGATCAGCGAGGACTTCGTCGCGGGCTGCCGCGCGCTGGCCATCACCGGCACCCATCTGTCGACGCCGACCACCCGCCTGGCCTCGCTGACGGCACTTTCCTATGCGCGCCGCCATGGCACGACGACTGTGCTCGACATCGATTACCGCCCGGTGCTCTGGGGCCTGACCCCGCGCGGCGCCGGCGAGAACCGCTATGTGCCCGACGCGGCCGTGACGGCGCAGCTGCAGCAGGCCTTGCCCTGGTTCGACCTGCTGGTCGGCACCGAGGAGGAATTCTTCATCGCTGGCGGCGTGGCCAATGACCTGATCGCCAGCCTGCGCGTGGTGCGCGAGCTCTGCCCGGACGCGACCCTGGTGGTCAAGCGCGGCGCGCTGGGCTGCTGCGTGATCGAAGGCGAGATCCCGGACGACATCGACGCGGCGCCGACCTACCGCGGCGAACGGGTCGAGGTGCTCAATGTGCTGGGCGCCGGTGACGCTTTCCTGTCGGGCCTGCTGGCCAGCCTGCTGCAGGGCAAGGACTGGGCCGAGTCCACCCGCGTCGCGAATGCCTGCGGCGCGATCGTGGTCTCGCGCCATGCCTGTTCGGCCGCGATGCCGACGCCGGCCGAGTTGGCGCACTGGTTCGGCGGCAGCCGCAACCCCCAGGTCGATGCCGACCAGCAGCTGGCGCATCTGCACCGCGTCACGGCCGCGCGCCGCGACTGGAACGAGCTGTGCGTGATGGCCTTCGACCACCGGGCCCAGTTCTATGACATCGCGCGCGTCGCTGGTGCCGACGAGGCCCGCATTCCCGCCCTCAAGCGCCTGCTGGTGCAGGCGGCCGAGCAGGTCGAGCGCAGCCGCCAGCTGCAGGGCCACACCGGCGTGCTGATCGACGGCGGCGACTACGGCCGCGACGCGCTGGCCAGCGCCACCGGCCGCGGCTGGTGGGTCGGGCGCCCGGTCGAGCTGCCGGGCTCGCGCCCGCTGCGCTTTGACGGCACCCGTTCGGTCGGCAGCGCGCTGACGCACTGGCCGACCGAGCAGGTCGTCAAGTGCCTGCTGCATTACCACCCCGATGATGCGGTCGATCTGCGCCTGGAGCAGGAGCAGCGCGTGCTCGAGCTGTGGGAGGCCACGCGCGCGAGCGGCAACGAGCTGCTGCTCGAGATCATTCCGCCCAAGGCGCTGACGCCCGACGGCAGCAGCGACGCCGCCGTGCTGCGCGCGGTCAAGCGTTTCTACAACCTGGGCGTCAAGCCCGAGTGGTGGAAGCTCGCGCCGATGCAGCCCGCGGGCTGGCGCCAGCTCGAGGCCCTGCTGGCCGAGCGCGATCCCTATTGCCGTGGCGCCGTGATCCTGGGCCTGAACCAGCCGCTGCAGTATCTGGCCGACAGCTTCGCCGATGCCAGCAGCCCTATCGTCAAGGGCTTCATGGTCGGCCGCACGCTGTGGGCGGACGCCTCGCTCAAGTGGTTCAAGGGCGAGCTTGGCGACGCCGAACTGATCAACGAAGTGGCGCGCAACTTTGCCGTGCTGGTCGACGCCTGGCGCAACCGCCACCAGGCCCTGCGCGCCGCGGCCTGACATCCCACCGATTCCTCACAGGTCATGAAAACCCAACGACTCACCCTGGCGCAAGCGCTGGTCAAGCACCTGGCCGCGCTGCGCATCGAAACCCACGACGGCCAGGTCCAGCCCTATTGCGGCGGCGTCTTCACCATCTTCGGTCACGGCAACGTGGCCGGCATGGGCGAAGCCCTGGTGGCCGAGCGCGACCGGCTGCCGACCTTTCGCGCCCACAACGAACAGACCATGGCGCACGCCGCGATCGCCTATGCCAAGGCGAGCTTTCGCGAGCGCATCATGGCGGTCAGCACCAGCATCGGGCCCGGCGCGACCAACCTCGTGACCGCCGCTGCCGTGGCCCATGTCAACCGGCTGCCGGTGCTGCTGCTGCCGGGCGACGTGTTCGCCAGCCGCCGCCCCGACCCGGTGCTGCAGCAGATCGAGAGCTTTGCCCAGGGCGATGTCAGCGCCAGCGACTGCTTCCGTCCGGTCACGCGCTATTTCGACCGGCTGACCCGGCCCGAACATATCCTGACCGCGCTGCCGCGCGCGATCCAGATGATGACCGATCCGGCCAACTGCGGCCCGGCCTGCCTGTCGCTGCCGCAGGACGTGCAGGCGATGGCGTTCGACTGCCCGGAAAGCTTCCTGCAGCCCGAGCTGCTGCGCTTTCGCCGCCCGCCGGCCGATCCGCGCGAGCTCGCCAGCGCCGCCGCGCTGTTGCGCCAGGCGCGCCAGCCGCTGATCGTGGTCGGCGGTGGCGTGCTCTATAGCCAGGCCTGGGACGCGCTGCGCGCCTTTGCCGAGGCGCATGGCGTGCCGGTGGTCGAGTCGCATGGGGGCAAGAGCAGCCTGCCCTGGGACCATCCGCTCAACCTGGGCGCGATCGGCGTCGATGGCGTCTCGGGCGCCAACGAGCTGGCGCGCTCGGCCGACCTGGTGTTTGCCGTCGGCACCCGCTTGCAGGATTTCACCACCGGCTCGCACGCGCTGTTTGCCCATGCGCGGCTGCTGAGCCTGAACGTCCAGCCCTACGACGCCGGCAAGTGGAGCGGCAGCGCGCTGGTCGCCGATGCCCGCACCGGACTCGAACAGCTCGCGCCGCTGCTGCAGGGCTGGGCCGCTGACCCGGCCTGGACCGAGCGCGCGCGCCAGAATGCCGCCGCCACCAATGCCCGCATCCAGCAGCTGACGACCCAGCTGCCGCAGGGCGTGTTGCCCTATGACGCCGAGGTGATCGGCGCGGTGCGCGACTCGGCCGCCGAGCTTGGCCTCGACAGCGCTGAGCATGACGTCGCGCTGTGTGCCGCCGGCACGCTGCCGGCCGAGCTGCACAAGCTCTGGCGCGCCAGCCGGCCGGGCAACTACCACATGGAATACGGCTATTCCTGCATGGGCTATGAGGTCGCGGGTGGCCTGGGCGTCAAGATGGCCCGCCCCGAGCAGGAGAGCATCGTCTTCGTCGGCGATGGCTCCTACATGATGGCCAACTCCGAGCTGGCCACCTCGCTGCTGCTGGGCAAGAAGATGATCGTGGTCATCCTCGACAACCGGGGCTATGGTTGCATCGAGCGGCTGCAGCTCAAGACCGGCAGCCCGAGCTTCAACAACATGCTCGACGACTGCGTGCCCGAGGGCGGCGAGAGCAGCCAGATCGACTTCGCCATGCACGCGCGCGCCATGGGCGCCGACTCGGTGCATGTCAAGGATGTGGCCGAGCTGAAAGCCGCGATGGTCAAGGCCCGCGCCGCCAAGCGTACCCAGGTGATCGTGATCGACACCACCCATACCCGCATCACCGATGGCGGCTGCTGGTGGGAGGTCGCGATTCCCGAGGTCTCTGACCGCGCCGAGGTCCAGCAGGCCCGTGCCGGCTACGAACAAGCCCAGCAGGGCCAGCGCCTCTGAGGCCCAGGCCTGCAAGCAGATCCAACCCCCCATCGACAGACCCAAGCAAGCACTTCAGAAAAGATAGGAAGAGAATCAAATGAGCTGGAACGTACGCATCGGCATCAACCCCCTGTCGTGGATGAACGACGACCTGCCGTCCCTGGGCGGCGAGACCCCGCTCGAGACCGCGCTGAAGGAAGGCAAGGAAATCGGCTACGAGGGCTTCGAGCTTGGCAACAAGTTCCCCAAGGACGGCCCCGGCCTGAAGGCCAAGCTCGACGAGTTCGGCCTGGCCTGTGTCTCGGGCTGGTATTCGGGCTTCCTGGCTGAAGTGCCCGCCGGCCTGACTGACGAGCAGGCGGTCGCCGCCGAGATCGAGCGCTGCCAGGCCCACATGAGCAAGCTGCAGTACAACGGCGTCCAGGTCGTGGTCTACGGCGAATGCGCTGGCACCATCCAGGGCCAGATCGACACCCCGGTGGCCAAGCGGCCGCAGTTCGCCAGCGACGCGCAGTGGCAGGCCTATGCCGAGCGCCTGAACGCCTTCGGCCAGCATCTGCTCCAGACCTATGGCATCAAGCTGGCCTACCACCACCACATGGGTGCCTATGTCGAGTCGCCCGCCGACGTGGACCGGCTCATGCAGCTGACCGATCCGGCCAAGGTGTTCCTGCTGTTCGATACCGGCCACGCCTATTTCGGCGGCGCGCTGACCCCGGCCGAGCTGCTGCACAAGCATGTCAAGCGCGTGGTCCATGTGCATTGCAAGGACGTGCGCCCGCAGGTGATCGCGCAGGCGCGCAACGAGAGCTGGAGCTTCCTGAACGGCGTCATCAACGGCACCTTCACCGTGCCGGGCGACGGCTGCATCGACTATGCGGCAGTGCTGCAGACGCTCAAGGACAACGGCTACGAGGGCTGGCTGGTGGTCGAGGCCGAGCAGGACCCGGCCGTGGCACCGAGCTACGCCTACGCGCAAAAGGGCTACCAGACCCTGCGCGGCCTGGTCGACAGCCTGGCCTGAGCCAAGGAGATCAACCATGCCAAGTCATCTGCTGGCCAAGGCCGCCCCGAGCGGGAGCGAGATCGTCGAGGTCACGCCCGAGCGGGCCGGCTGGACCCATATCGGTTTTCGGGCGCTGCGCCTGGGTGCCGGCGAAACTGAAACCGTCGCGACGCAAGAGCGCGAGCTGTGCCTGGTGGTGCTAACCGGTACGGTCGATGTCACGGTCGACGGCCAGACCTATGCCGGCCTGGGCCAGCGCGACAGCGTGTTCGATCCGGTCTCGCCGGCGGCGGTCTACGTGCCGTCGGGCCATCAGGTCGTGATCCAGGCGCGGCGCGACGCCGAGCTGGCGCTGTGCAGTGCGCCCTGCGACGACCAGGCGCGTCAGGTCCGGCTGCTCGACTCGCAGGCCATGCGCCGCAGCGTGCGCGGCCAGGGCAGCAACACCCGCTATGTCTGCGACATCCTGCCGCATGACGACCCGACCGCCGCCCACCTGCTGGTGGTCGAGGTGTTGACGCCGGCCGGTCACTCTTCGAGCTACCCGCCGCACAAGCATGACCTCGAGCAGCCGCCGATCGAGACCCAGCTCGAGGAAACCTACTACCACCGGCTCAATCCGCCGCAGGGCTTTGCCTTCCAGCGCGTCTACACCGACGACCGCAGCCTCGACGAGGCCTGCGCGGTCGAGAACCATGATGTCGTGATGGTGCCGCGCGGCTACCACCCGGTGGTCGCGCCGCATGGCTACGACCTCTACTACCTCAACGTGATGGCGGGCCCGAACCGATTCTGGGTCTTCAAGAACGACCCGGCGCACGAGTGGATGCTCAAGGCCTGAGCCTGCGGTCCGCCTGAACTCACCCGCCCGGTTGCCCGAGGCGGGTGAGTTTTGCTGTTTTCAGCTCTGGCGGCGCTCGGCCATCAGGTCCATCTGATGCTGGTACTGTTCGGCCGGCCAGCCTTCGTGCAAGGCCTGCAGCGTCACCGCCTGCGGGCTGGCCGGGGCCAGGCCGCCGAGTGGCGGGTCGCGGTCGAGGTTGGTCG
>Ga0208374_1000431_pt1 | contig 18455 bp, 14 predicted proteins | sample RifOxyC3_FD_184037 | JGI IMG/M metagenome (GOLD analysis project Ga0208374, IMG submission 184037) | Groundwater microbial communities from Rifle, Colorado - Rifle Oxygen_injection C3 (SPAdes) | ecosystem: Environmental > Aquatic > Deep subsurface > Groundwater | place: Rifle, Colorado, USA...
AGGCGAGCGATGCAGCCGCAAACGGGTGGCTCAGATCATGAAGCAGAACGGGCTGCACGGGGTCCAGAAGGCCCGCTATCGGCCACGGACGACCGACAGCCGACATGCCTGGCCCATCAGTCCCAATCGGTTGGGCGAAGGCTGGACGGTCGAGCGGATCAACCAGGTATGGGTGAGTGACATTACCTACCTCCCGACCCGGGAGGGCTGGTTGTATCTGGCGGCCTTCATGGACTTGAAGAGTCGCACGATTAAAGGATGGACCATTCGGGATCATATGCGTACGGAACTGGTGGAAACCGCCTTCCTGCGCGCCGTAGGGCGGCACGGGTGTCCCTCGGGTCTGATCGTCCATTCGGATCGGGGAAGCCAATATGCCAGCCAGGACTTCCGGTCCCTGCTGGATCGTCATCGGGTACTCAGTAGCATGTCTGCCAAGGGAAACTGTTACGACAATGCCGCCATGGAATCGTTTTGGGCCACGCTCAAAACGGATCTGGGGATCGGTCAACCTTTCAAAACCAAGGAGGAAGCCCGCCGTACCATATTCGACTACATTGAAGCGTTTTATAATCGACGTCGTATTCATAGCTCCATCGGCGGCCTGTCGCCGCTTGACTACGAGCTCAAATCAGTTGCATAAAACCCATGAAAACACTTCGCTCCAACTGTCCGAATTATCGGGGCAAGATCACTTTTAACAGGCTAACAAGCGCATCTGATGGCATCGGGGTCCATTGCATAATCGGTTCCAGGGTGCCCTCCACAGGGTGTCGGGTCCCCTGACCCGGGACATTCGACAGGGGAAGATGAAGACTGCAATCATAGTCGCGATGATGAGTCTTGGCCTCGTGTATGGCGGGCTTGCAGCGTTTCGGAATCAGAATCCGTACTGCCCCATACCCGATCAATACGACGTCTTCCCTGCTGACCCCCTCGCTCAACCCTCGCTCGAAGCCTATATCTCATACTACGATCGAGACAAGGGATGGAGTGCATATAAACGACTTCATGATGGTTAGCACTCATCCCGTATTTGGCATGAGGAAGAAGATGAACAGAAATATATTTCTAGTCTCGCTTCTTGCCGTCTACGCATGGGCAGGAAGTCCCACCATCGCGACTAACCAACCCATGACTGTGGTAGTGACAAATAAACCAAATTCCCTGCCACTAGTTCCCGATAAGGGGACACACAAGAACGATACGCGATGGAGGGCTGAGATTCCTTTCGGCAGTTCTGTCGTTATCAGCAATCCCCTGGACCAGGCTCACTTCATTGATGGCAAAGGTATCACCATACACACAGAGGTCAAGGCGGACCCGAACACGATCTCCAGGGTTGAATTTTTTGCGAACAACTCGTTCATTGGACAGATTTCCGCGCCACCTTTCTCCTGTTACTGGCAGAGTTGGTTCAGAGGAGGTTACAATCTGCGCTTGGTTACGACCCGTACAAACGGTTTGCTTGAGAAGACTTCATCGGTGACGATTTGGATTGATAAGGATCCAGGCAGAAAATATCCACCAGGCTGTGCAGAACCTTCAGCACCGAGTCCGTACTGACTTGGGCGATTTACGTTGATGAAGCTACAACAAACACCAGCCTTGGAAATAGGAAGGGTCAGGATACTCGGTACTGACATGATACATTGGCTCAAAATGCTTATCGTGGGCTTGAATTGCCTGCTGCTCTGCAGTTGTGCGTCGTTTTACAGTCTTAGTCGTTCCCCCGACGATCCGATGGCGAAAAAGCATGCATTTCATCGAGAGCCATATGGCGGAGCCAAGATTGACAGATACTGGATGCAAGAATGGGGTGGGGCAGCGTGGTTCTTTGGTCCGTCAATCGCTGTCCTTGGCTTACCCAACATGCTTGATCTTCCATTCTCTTTTGTTGTCGATACGGTTGCGTTGCCATACACGATTCCTTACACAAGAAGACGGCCGGAACGCCAACGACAACAAGAGAACCTACGATTGGCAGCGCTCAGGGCTATTCCCCCCATGCAGTTGCACGGGAAAGTCGTGGACCAGTTTGACGCACTCGTTCCTGGAACCAAGTGTCGCCTTTCGTGGGAGCCGATTGTCTCTCCCCGTGGGCCGAAACTGTCCACTGTGGTGGAGACGGATGCGGATGGGCGTTGGGAATACAACCACACACAGGGTGGAATACCCATAATCACCGGTGTTGAGAAGGAGGGCTTCCTTTTCTCGGCAACGCTCAATCCATACTTCGCCTCCACGAACAAGGATCAACTGGTTGAAGCGACATCGAGAGAGAATCCGCTCATCTTCAGGATATGGAAGCGAACCTATGCTGCCTTGGATGATCAACAGCACCAGAGGTTGTTCATCCCTACGCCGCCACGGCCGACGGATATCTGGATTGACCTTGCCCGACGTGACATCCGGCTGTATCCACCTACAGCTACCCTGCCGATCGGCCAGTTTAGACCAGACCTGCACATTCAAGTGACATACGGGACCAGACAGGACGGCTACCCCACAACGATATTCACCTGTGAGACCCGCGGTAATGGCGATGGTATCAGCTCCAGGGGATACTCCCATGCTGTGATCCTGGAGGCGCCAGAAGATGGATACCAGGAACGCGTCACGTGGACTGAGAACGGATCAAGGTATGGAGAAACCTATCGGAACATATTCGTCAGGACGGCGAATCCCCGTTGCTACGCGCTTATTCGACTTTCCAGGCCAAAGATCGATGCAGAAACTATCGGACCATACATAGCTTCAATCACCGTGAATCCCTTTGGCGACCGGAACATGGCGATTCTATCGCTTCCAAAGGACGTGCAGTTGCGGCTAGACAAACTGGCAACAGACGCGCTACTGAATGGGAGTCTGTTGGAGTCCGCGAGCATTGATACGCTTCTCGATATGACGTCGAACGGCAAGTAGCATGGCGGGTGAAGGCATTCACTTATCTAACGAATACCGGGAAGCAACGGGATATGACAAAGAAGCAGCCAACACCGGACGGTATTCGTCAACCTGCGGACGGCTACTGAAACCGGCAGCGTGAACGTTATAACATGAAGCAAATCATTCAGATGATTGCCGAAGTCGTGCTCCTTGCGTGCATTACGGGATGTTCTTCAACAAATGCATATCTTACCGATCGTGGTCGTGATGCAGCTGACATCTTCACCGTTTCGGGGGGCATGGGGCTTGGCGCAAAGGCGAGAGTTGGCTTTATTCAGGCGGGTTGGTTGATCAATAGGGATCTAGTCGGACTCAGATCAGGAATATTGTTTAGCCGCACCAATTTTACGGCTGAAACATATGCATCTAGATCCACAGCAAATGACGACGGAGTACTTAGTTATAACGGGCCATTTTACCGTAACAACATAGAAGATTCGGAGCGAGGGTTATACGACCTGACAATGGGTGTTGTGAATCTGCCATTTGTATTGATTACGCTTCCGATCCTCTGGCCGTATTATGGTGCCGGAGCCGGTCGTGGCTCAGAACATGTAACCGGGAGAGATCAATTTCGCCCGATCGGATTCCCTAAACTCCGTGGAAAGGAAATCGATTCACGGAACAAATTTATTTTTGTCACGCACGACTCCATTCAGCACATTTCCCAGATTGAAGTTGTCGTGGGGCTTTTTGGCAGTTTACGACTTGGTTGCAATCCCGGAGAGATGGTTGACTTCTTGTTCGGCTGTTTTGGCGTGGATGTCTTTAATGACGATATTGAGATGCGACCATTTAAGGAGCGAAGAAGAAAGATTCATGAAGAAAAACGGAATCAGGTGCTTGCTCGCCGGGCCGCTGCTGAGGCCGAGCGCAATATTGCTATTACCGCCCGGAAACAATATGAGACGCTCAGGTCTGAGACGGTTTTTGATTTGTCAAAAGCCAACGCGCTTCTCAGATATATTTCTGCACATCCAGAGGACAAAAAGCTATGCAAACAACTTCTTGATCTTGTCGAAGAATGGGCCAATACCCCAAAAACGATCCACGAAATGGATGCTGATCAAGCCCAATATCCAGGACGTACTTCTCCGCACCACAACGCCTTTGTATTCCGATCCATCTTTGCATTGGACACGCTTGAAGCGTATCATCGATTCTATGAAGGCATAAGGTATAAGGATGCTGTAAGTATGCTTGGAACCCCCACCAAGACCCGTTTGCAAAAAGATGGGACCATCCGGGCATGGTGGACATTTCGGCAATTATCTCATTACCGTTTGCGTAGTTCAATGCGCGACGATCCTCGTGTATTGCATACAATCCAAGGTGTCATTGATAATGATGGGGCCTTGGTGTCTATTAAACGGACAAAGAATCTGTCGTCTAGGACAGGGTTGGATGACATACCGTAGTGTCGGAATATATCCTATATCTGTTTTATTTGTTTCAAGACGCAATTCACCTTCTGGCCTTGCCTTCCAGGTATGACAATCGCCTTTTGGCCAATGCTTGATGTGGACCGAAGTGAACGTTTGATCTGCTTGCCCCACGCCGGAGGATGGCATAGTATCTTTCTGTTTGTTTGGAGCGTATCGACAAGCATTTAAACAACACACCCCGGTAGCTCAGCTGGACAGAGCAGCGGTTTCCTAAACCGCAGGTCGCGCGTTCAAGTCGCGCCCGGGGTACCAAGTGCGCTCCGGAACAGGGTCCGCTCTTGGCTGGAGCTCGAGGACTCGCTATGCCTGCGAGCAAACCCCGTTCCTTCGCTTATGTGTGTTTTGGGAGAGTCCGCGGGTGCTGCTGGAACGGGGTCCGCTCTTGGCTGGAGCTCGAAGACTCGCTAGGCGAGACGCTTCGGAACAGGATCTGCTCTCGGCTGGAGCTCGAGGACTCGCTAGGCTAGACGCTCCGGAATAGGGTCTGCTCTCGGCTGGAGCTCGAAGACTCGCTAGGCCTTCGAGCAGACCCTATTCCTTCGCTTGTTTGTTTGGAGAAAGATCACCTGCGAGCAGACTCCGTTCATTCGCTTGTGCGTGTTTGAAGAGAAGAAAGATCACCCGAGCAGACCCAGTTCCTTCGCTTTGTGTGTTTGAAGAAGAGAGAGTTTGGGTTCCTTCGCTTGTGCGTGTTGGAAAAGGCTACGGCTGGTCGCCCGCTCTCGTGTTTCGATCTCCATGATTATTGAAAATTAGATTCGTTTGCCCTGGAAATTTCCCTGTTTGGGATACCACTTTATGGTTAGAATCGGTGCCATGAGTTCAATTGGTCCGAATATCCTCTTGATTGTGATTGATGATCTGGGCTGGAACGATCTTGCCTGTTACGGAAGTGGGTTCTATGAGACGCCGGCGCTGGACCGGCTGGCAGGGCAGGGGATGCGGTTCACAGACGCATATGCCTCCTGCCCGGTCTGTTCGCCGTCCCGGGCCAGCATCATGACCGGCAAGTATCCTGCCACCATTGGCATCACGGATTGGATCGATTGGGGAGGGCGGTTGCATCCCGCACGCGGTCGGGTGATCGATGTGCCGTATCTCAAGGAGTTGCCGCCCCGTGAACATACGATTGCCCGGGCGTTGAAAGCACGCGGATATGCCACGTGGCATGTCGGCAAGTGGCATCTCGGGGGCCCTGCCTCACGGCCCGAAGATCATGGGTTCGATGTCAATGTCGGCGGGTGCGAGGCGGGATGCCCATCCACCTATTTCGCGCCATGGAAAATCTGCACTTTGCCGGATGCGGAGGTTCCGGCGGGTACCTATCTGACCGATCACCTGACTGACCGGGCCATCGATTTGATTGAACAGCGCGATCCGGACCAGCCCTTTTTCATGAACCTGTGGCATTATTCGGTTCATACCCCGCTGCAGGCGCCGGAGCCGTTGGTTCAGAAATACCGGGACAAGGCCAGGGCCATGGGATTGGACCGGGTCAAGGTGTACGAGGAGGGCGAGTATTTCCCCTGTGACCATAAACGGAACCAGCGGGTCATCCGGCGGCGGATCCAGTCGGATCCCGTGTATGCGGCAATGATTGAGAATCTCGATACGAACCTGGGGCGTGTATTGGCGGCGCTGGAAACGGCGGGTATTGCCGACAACACGCTGGTTGTCTTCACGTCGGATAACGGGGGGTTGGCGACGGCGGAAGGGTCGCCCACCTGTAATGCCCCGCTGACCGAGGGTAAGGGGTGGATGTACGAGGGGGGGACCCGTGTCTGCCAGATTGTCCGTTGGCCGGGCCGGGTGGCGCCGGGATTGGTCTGCGCGGTGCCGGTGACGAGTCCCGATTTGTATCCGACCCTGCTGGATGTGGCGGGTGGCGGGTTGTTGCCTGAACAGCCGGTGGACGGTGTGAGCTTGCTGCCGGTTTTGACCGGAACAGGGGAGCTTCACCGGGACGCGATTTTCTGGCATTATCCGCATTACGGGAACCAGGGCGGTACGCCGGGGTGTTCGGTGCGCATGGGGGACTTCAAGCTGATTGAACGGTTTGAAGATGGTTGCCTCGAGTTGTACGATTTGCGGAGTGATGTTGAAGAACGCCACAACCTGGCGTCGGCTGATCCGGATCGCGCCGCGACTTTACACAAGGCCCTGGTTGAATGGCGTGGTAAGGTTGAAGCGAAAATGCCGGTTCGGAATCCGGATTACCGTCGTTACGTTTAGCAAAGGAGTGTTGTATGGAAACCTTGAAAATCGGTTGGTCGCAACGCGACATGACACCGGTTCGTCCGGCCATGATACAGGGACAGATGCACCGGCGGATCGGGCGCGATGCCATGGACCCGTTGACGGTGACCGCATTGGCGCTGGAGGGCTCTGAAGCCGGCAAGGGGACGGTGTTGGTATCGCTGGATCTTGCCTACATCAACGAGTCGTTGTGCCGGATGGTGCGGCGACGGGTTGTTGAAGCCTGTCCGGACATTCCGTCCGATCATATCTGCCTGAATGCGACCCATACGCATACGTCGTTTGTTGATGATAATGATTTTTATGAATATCCGGGCGGGGATGTGATGACGCCGGATGAGGCGGCGGAGTGGATTGCGAATCACGCCGCGGGAGCGGCGGTTGATGCCTGGCGATCGCGGGTTCCGCGGCGGATCGGCCGTGCGTATGGGCATGCCGTGGTGGGGCATAACCGTTATGCCGTGTATGCCGACGGCACCGGCCAGATGTATGGCAAGACCGACCGGCCGGATTTCATCGGGATCGGCGGATTCGAGGATCACAGCCTGGACATGGTGTTTATATGGGAACCGGATGGCAACCTGGCCGGACTCTTGCTGGCGATTCCCTGTCCGTCGCAGGTGGATGAACATCTCGAGCGCTTTTCGGCGGATTACTGGCATGACGTACGCGTGGAGTTGCGGCGACGGTTGGGAAACCATCTTCAGATCCTTCCGGTTTGCAGTGCGGCGGGAGACCAGTCCCCCCACCTGCTTGTCGGACGGCGTGAGGAAGCCGAGATGTTGCACCGGCGAGGGCATAGTGAGCGGCAGGAGATTGCCGAACGTATCGGTGATGCCGTGGAACGGGCGTTGCGGGTCACGCAGGCCGTGTCAGGACGTGTGCCGGTGTTGAATCATGCTGTGCGCCGGGTTGAGTTGGAGGCGCTTCAGCCGACCGAGGCGCACCGGGCATGGGCGCGCAAGGCGCGCGCGGAATGGTTTGCCGCCAAACGCCCGGACGGGTGGTGGCCCCAGGGACTTCAGCGGGTTATTGACACCGGCAGCACAGGTCCGGCCTTGCCGCCGTTCATGACGGAAATCCATGTAATCCGGTTGGATGACCTGGTCATTGCCACCAGTCCCTTTGAATTGTTCCAGGATTACGGCATGCAGATCAAGGCGCGCAGTCCGGCCGAACAGACCGTGACCATGCAACTGGCCAACGGACGCGGTATGTATCTGCCGACGGGGCGCGCCATCCAGGCGGGTGGATACGGGGCGAATCCGGTTGTCTGCCCGGTCGGGCCGGCCGGCGGCCAGGTGCTGGTTGAGACCACGTTGGCCATGATACAGGCGTTGATGGGAGGATCTTAATGAAGCGGAAACCATTGAAACCCAGCCGGAGACCAGGTCGCAGTCGTGTGCCTGAACGTCCGGTACCGGTGGTTGAAGAGCGGGGAACGCCGGTTCAGGCGGTCGTGGCGGTGGGGCCGGTGATCGGGCGTGATGGCAAGGGGAATCACTGCCTGTATCTGACCATGGGGGAAGGGGTGGGGCCGCTGTTTATCCTGCAGGTGGATCCCCGGACCGGGCGTTGCCGTCAGTTTTCCGCGGCGAAAGGTATTTCGGGCGGGCGTCCCGTCTGCTGGAGCGAACGGTGGAATCGCCTGTTTGTTGCCGCGTCCGGGCCGGGTACGGGTGCGGAATATGAAGGTTACCTGCTGGAATTTGATCCAAAAAAGGCACGTTTGACCAACCGGGGCCGGATAGGCCCTTCGCCGTCGGGTTTTCCATGCAGCATTGCGGAAGCTGCGGATGGTTCCATCTATGTGGGCACGTATCCGCGATGTATCCTGGTGCGGTACCGTCCGGACCGTCGTCGATTTGAATCCCTGGGCCGTATGGATGAAGCGGACCAGTACCTGTATGTCCAATGCGGTGAGGATGGGACCGTGGCGACACTGGTCAAGATGGCGCATCCGCATGTGGTGGTGTTTGACCCGAAGTCCGGCACCCATACCCCGTTCGGACCGGAGGCCGACACGGACCGGCAGGTTGGCCGGGTTGCCTTGTTGAAGCGGGCGGATGGGCGATTGTACATCGACAGCCACGAAGGCTGTTTCCGGGTTCATCCGGCCGGTGTGACCGCCGTGGATGCCCTGCCGCCTCCGATGCCCCCGCAAACGTTACCGGATGGAAGCCGGTTCCAGTTGTGCAATGAAGGATCCAAGCGATACACGGCCCGTGAGCTTGAGCGTATCCACCCGGATGGCAAACGGACCCGTGTCCCCCTGACATGGACCTATGAAGGCACCGAGATCTATCTGGTTCGCACGGGGCCGGACCGGAAACTCTACGGATCCAGTGTGCTGCCGTTGCACTTCTTTGAGCATAATCCGGTTTCCGGGAAAACGGTGGACCGGGGCGCCTGCAGTACCGCCTCCGGCGAGATCTACTCGATGGATTCGATGGATGGGAAACTTTATTTCTGTGCGTATACGCATGCGATCCTGGGCATGTACGACCCCACCCGTCCCTGGCAATTCGGTTCGGAAGGGGCACGGGAGGACGCCAACCTCCGGTTCGGTAAGCCGGATGACAATCCGCGCCAGTTGGGGCGGATCGATTCGATTGCCTACCGTCCGCGGGACATGTGTGCGGGGCCCGGCGGCAAGGTGTGGGTGGCCTCGGTGCCCGATTACGGAATGTGGGCGGGAACCCTCTCCTGGTACGATCCGAAACGGGATACCTTCGGCGGCGCGCACCGGAATATTTATCCGGATTGCAGTGCCTATACCATGACGTATCTGCCGGAACTGGACCGCCTGGCGGTCGGGTTCTCCATCTATGGCGGAAGTGGAACCTCGCCGCGTGCCGAGCGGACCGGATTTGTCCTGTGGGATCCGGTTCAAGACCGGGAGACCTGGCGGGGGGATTGCGGCCTGGAAATCGTGGGCGTGATGGACATGGAATATGCCGGTGATGGTCTGGTGTATGCCATTGTGCACACGCGTCCGGCGCATGTGCTGATTGCCCATCTCCTGCTGCTGGATTTGCCGCGCAACCGGGTGGTGAAGCATGTGCGGCTTGATACGGCAGCCGGCTGGCCATTGGAAGTCAGTTTCCAGCGGGATGACCGGTTCCTGTACGGTGCGACCCGTGAATCCATTTACCGGGTTCCGTTGGGAACGGTGGACCTGGACGTGGTGTGGCGGAACCGGAAGGATGGGCCTTCCTGCGGCGGAGCATTGCTGGGCAAACATTATTACTTTGGATCACTGCACCGGTTACGGCGTGCCAGGGTTCGTTAGTGGGTCAGGGATTCGGGCAATTGTTGCACGAAATCCCGGATCTCGTCCCGGACGCGCCGGTAATGCGGCAGGGCTTCGGCCTCGTTGCGTGCCGATGCGGCCAGCTTGGGTGGGTCATCAAACCCCACATGCACGATCCGGGTCTTGCCGGGAAACAACGGGCAATGCTCGTTGGCGTGTCCACAGACGGTGACGACATAATCGAAATCCAAGGTTGGCAGGTCGGAGACGGTTTTCGAGGTGTGGTGGCTGATATCCACCCCGGCTGCGGCCATTACTTTTACGGCCAGCGGATTGAGTCCATGCTTCTCGATGCCGGCTGAAAAGGCCTCGATGGAGTCGTTTTTCAGGTGGCGGGTCCAGCCTTCCGCCATCTGGCTCCGGCATGAATTGCCGGTGCAAAGAAACAAGATGCGCAATTTATCCGGCATGTCGTTATTCCGCTTTGATCGTGAGCGTGACATCCTTCGGCAACGCCAACCCGGCTGCAACCTGGAGGGCCTTGAACGTGCCGACGGGAACGGCGCAGGCGGCACAGCATCCCTTGAGGTTTTCCCGGGCGGTGGTCAACACCACGCCATCCGCGCCGGCGCCGATCTCGGCATAGCCGTCCACGGGGCCTTTGGCGACGAGCGCCTCGCCGAATTTCCGGGCTTTCTCGCATCCGCTGGCGATGGAGAAGGTGATATTCTGCATGTCATCGCTATCCGCGTGAATGTTGGTTTTAAACCCGCAGATGCCGCCATCAACCGCGACCTTTGTCTTCATGGTGTACCTTTCGTTTAAGCTGCCGGTTGCTTGTCAAACCAATGTTGTGTCCGGGTGCAGATGCGCACCAGCCAGAGCATCACCGGCACTTCGATCAGCACCCCGACTACCGTAGCCAGGGCGGCGCCGGAGGAGAGGCCGAACAGCATGGTGGCGGTGGCAATGGCCACCTCGAAATGGTTCGAGGCGCCGATCATCGCGGCCGGCGCCGCATCCGCGTAGGGGAGCTTGAGCAGACGGGCCGCCCCATAACCCAGCCAGAAGATCAGCATGGTCTGGATGAACAGGGGAATGGCGATCCACAGGATTGTCAGCGGGTTTGACAGGATGGTTTCTCCCTTGAAGCTGAACAACAACACCAGCGTGGTCAGCAGGGCGATGATCGTGATCGGGGTCAGCACGTGCAGGAACTTTTCCTTGAACCACGGTTCGCCCTTGGCAGCGATGATCCACCGGCGCGATACGTAGCCTGCCACCAGGGGGAGGGCTACATAGATGACGATGGATAGAAGGAGGGCCTGCCAGGGGACCGGGAGACGTCCAACCCCGAGCAGGAATCCGCCCAGCACCCCGTAGAGGACCAGCATGGTCAATGAGTTGATGGCGACCATGATGAGGGTCAGTCCGTCGTTACCGCGTGCGAGGTATCCCCAGACCAGTACCATGGCCGTGCAGGGGGCGATGCCCAGGAGGATGCATCCGGCCAGGTAACTGCGCCAAAGGGGCACCTGGAGCATCTTGACACCCTCGACCAGCACCACTGTTCCCGCACCATGTTGGGCGCCCACCGTCAGGTCGAGTCCGAACGGCATTTTCACGAGGTCGGTGGCATCCACACCGATCAGTCCGCGGAACAGGAACCCCAGGAAGAGCATTGCGATGGCATACATGGTGAACGGTTTGATCGCCCAGTTCACAAACAGGGTCAGAAAGACCGGCTTTCCGCTTTTTCCGGCCTTGATGACCGAGGCGAAATCGATCTTCACCATGATCGGGTACATCATGAAGAACAGGCAGATGGCGATGGGGATGGACACCACCGGCGCCCCATTGACCATGATCGCCATGCCGTCCAGTGCCCGGGCCAGTCCGGGAGCGAGTTTGCCCAGCAGAATGCCGCCCGCGATGCACAAACCCACCCAGACGGTCAGATAGCGTTCAAACACATTCGTCAATTTCCGGTCGTTGGCGGGACATGTATCATTTTGCATGTTGTTTTCTTTCCTTCATGCGCAACAGCATCCCTGGTCTTCGCCGCAGCAGGCGGACTTGCGCCCCAGGACCGAATTCAGAATGCCGATTGCACAACCTACACCGTTCTTTACCCACAACGCATCCACCGGACAATTACGGGCACAGGCCCCGCATTCCATGCAGGCGTCCCGGTTCACGATGCGGCTCTTGCCGTTTTCCATGACAAAGACGCCGTGGGGACAGACTTCCGGACAGCGACCGCAACCAACGCACAAATTGGAATCGAGCCGGAGGGTTACCACGTCTTTCAGATAGGTCAGGGTCATCATGGAAGGCTTACCTCAGTTGTGTTGTGATCCATAGGACGAGACCGGTGCCGGCGGCCAGAATCTGCAGGGGAATGGCCCTGCGAAGTTCGTACCGCACCCCGGAGGCGGATGTGTAGGGTGTTGAGCCGGTGAACATCAGGCCGAGATAGGAGCATGCGGCTGTACTGAGCAACGCGATGGCGATTCCTTCCAGCTTCGCAACGGAAAACACCGCCCAGAGTATCAGGCCGGTGACCAGTCCGGTTTCGGCTCCTTTGAGGGCAAAGGAACGACCGGGTAACCAGGGTAGCAACGCCGGGGTTGCCATGATGCCGGCGAGGTAATTCATTCCGACCACCCCGGCAATGACCGGCCATTTCGTTGATGCAAAGGGGACGCCCGATGAAGCGAAGCTGGATATCAGTATCCCGGCGATGATGACCAGGCAGGCCGGGATGAACCGCTGGACCAGTTCGACCGGCACGACGGTGAGGCGTTGTCGCAGGTTGAAGGTCACCCGGCGCATGGCGGCGGAGGCTTTCATGCCGTCCTGGAGGAATTGCGGAATGTCGCGGGCATATACCGGACCATAAATGACCTGGAATCCGGTTTGTTGCTTCACGTCATGCGCGGCAACACCCGGAGCGCCCAGTTGGGGGAGGATGACGGTCTTCTGCCGGATTATCCGGTCAACGCCCGTTGCCTTGAGACGGTCCACGAGTTCTTCCGTGCCGAAGGTTCCCTTGCCGGCCGCGCACCACACATTGATGCCGTTGGTGTCGAGCACCAGTATCCAGGCATCCAGGCCGTCCAGCGCGCTGCGCAGCGCATCAAACGAAAGCTTGTAGTTGGCGGTTGCCAGCAGGGGGGATTCGGCGGTCGGGGAACCCACGGCGTACAGGCCGGGATTGATGCGGAGCCGGTTCCTGCCGATTCCCCAACGGGCGGCCCAGGCATCCAGCCGGTCGTGCCGGGTCAATCGAGCGGCGACACGCGGAACGTCTCCGGCGGGTGTCGGGACCTGGCCGGTGATCCACCGGTGCGTGGTTGCTGGAATTTCCGTCCGGGAACAACACGACATGGTCAGGACTCCTTCCGGCGGTCCCGTTGCCGGCGGCACAAACGTTCCGGTTTGCAGGTCAGGATGGCGCGGAGGGTCTGGCGGTCGCGCCGGATTGCCGGTTCGGTGCGCAGGCGGTTGTGCAACCAAACCAGCAAGGGGCGGATCAAAGCGCCGGCGGGTCCATCCGGCAGCTTGTAGTGGGCCCATCGTCCCTCCTTGCGGACCTCCACGAGGCCGGCGGCGCTGAGCAGGGAAAGGTGCTTGGAGACGGTGGATGGCGCCAGCACAAGCACTTCCACGATCTGGCACACGCACAATTCGCCCGGTTCCAGCATCATGAGAATGCGTATACGCTGCCAATCCGACAATGCCTTGGTGATGCGCAGGGTGGATCGCAGGGTCTCGCTAGGCATGGTCAATCCTTCTATAATTCGTCATGTAACGAACTATAGCCGTGAATCGCCGGCGTGTCAAGGATGGCATCCGCCATTCGCAATATGGCTTAAGTCGGGTTTACGGCGGCCCGAAGCGCCACGGACGGATGAGAAAACAGCTTGAAAGCGTTTAGGAGACCCGATAACAACCTGGCATGCATGATTCCGTTGACGCGCCTTGTATAGCCTTGTCGCCGCAGGGGCATTTGCTCTGGTTGACGACCGGTGGCGAACCTTGGCCGGTGGCGTCGGCCATGGAGCGGGTCCGGGATGCCTTTACGGTGAACCCGTCGTGCGGGTTGCTGCACCTGTCCACCCGTGAGGCCGACACGCAACTGCCGGCCGGACCGGCTTTCTGGCGTTCGTTTGCCCGCTTGTTCCTGACTCGATTCTGTCATCGCCCGGAAACCGACGACCTTCAACAAGTCACGATATGCCTGTCAGACACCGAATTGCAGACGCTCGTTGATCATGCGCCGCCACTGCCAGGCGCCGAATACCTGTCGGGTGAGGTGTTGCGTGGTCTGTGGGTGATGTTGGATGAAACCGTGCGTGCCGCGGCAACCGGATGTGCCGGAGGAGCGCCGGAGTATCTGAAGCAGCTCGGCGCCGTATGGCGCATGGTGGGCCGCGTGTGTTTTCACCTGGCCGAGAACCGGAAGCGCCCGGATTTTCCGTTTGCCTTCCTGGCCACGTATTCAGCCGGTCTGTCGGCCGCCGGCCAGGCGCTTCATCGACCGTTGGGCCAGGCACTCAAGGAATATGCGGGTGAAGGCAACCAGCCGGCGTTGATTGCCTTGCTGACGCCGGTGAATCGCGCCGCGGAAGCCAGCGCCCTGGTCAGGGAATTGGTGGAAACGGGAACGCTCTTCAAGCCGCTGGCCTGGCGGCCGGATCAGGCGTACCGGTTACTCAAGGACATTCCGGTATTGGAAGCGAGTGGACTGGTGGTGCGCCTGCCGGAACGATGGGGAGGAAAACCTCCCGCGCGCCCCATGGTTGGGGTCCGGGTGGGCGAAACGCGGCAATCCGTGCTGGGTCTGGATACCTTGCTCGATTTCAAGGTCGAGACCACCCTGGAAGGGGAGGCATTGACCCCGGAGGAATGGCGCACCTTGATGGAATCCTCGGGCGGGTTGGCGCTGATACGGGGTCAGTGGGTTGAGGCCGATCCGGCAAGATTGCAGGCCACGCTCGATCAGTGGAAACAGGCGGAAAAGGCGGCGGCCGACGGTTTATCCTTCGGGGATGCCATGCGCCTGTTGTCGGGGTTGCCCCACGATCCTGAACCGGGGCGGGACCATCCGGCGGAGGAAACGCGGGTCTGGACCGGTATCAAACCGGGCGCCTGGTTGGAACAAACGCTGGCCGCGTTACGCGATCCATCAGGCTTGGCGGTTAGCGGGGATAACTATGGGTTGAAAGCCGTCCTTCGGCCCTACCAGCGGACCGGGGTGGAATGGTTGCGGTTTATGAGTGCGCTGGGGCTCGGTGCGTGCCTGGCCGACGATATGGGGCTTGGCAAGACCCTTCAGGTTCTGGGGGTACTGGCAAGTGCCGGAGAAAACCGGCCCCAACGGCCCAGCCTTCTGGTTGCGCCCGCTTCGTTACTGGCCAACTGGCGGGCCGAGCTGCAGCGTTTTGCGCCGTCGTTGCGCCACCGCATCCTGCATCCCTCGGAACTTGCGCCCGAGGCATGGAAAGCGGCTCAATCGGATCCGGAACTCGCCTGCAAGGATTGTGACATGATCCTCACCACGTATGGAATGATTGCGCGGTGGGACGGCTTGCGCAGGTTGAAATGGAATCTGGCGGTTCTTGACGAGGCGCAAGCCATCAAGAATCCGGCCGCCCGCCAGACCAAGGCGGTGAAGGAACTCACGGCAGCGCATCGGATCGTCTTAACAGGCACGCCGGTCGAGAACCGGCTTGGCGACTTGTGGTCGCTGTTCGATTTTCTGAACCCCGGGTTGCTCGGATCGGCCCGCCGGTTTTCCGCGTTTGTCAAGGAAAGCCAGGCCGACAGCACACGGTTGGGGGCGTTACGTTCGCTGGTGCGGCCCTATATCCTGCGCCGGCTCAAGACCGACAAGCGCGTTATTACGGATTTACCCGACAAAACCGAGATCAAAGCCTTTTGCGGTCTCTCAAAAAAACAGGCAGCGCTGTACGAACAGGCGGTCAATGAGCTGGCGCGGAAGATCGAGGAGACGGACGGCATTCAACGCCGAGGGTTGGTGCTCAGTTTCATCATGCGATTCAAGCAAATCTGCAACCATCCGTCGCAATGGATGCGGGACCATGCCTATGGGCCCGACGATAGCGGAAAGTTCCGCCGGTTGCGCGAGATCGTGTCCGAACTCGCCCAACGGCAGGAGAAGGCGCTGATCTTTACCCAGTTCCAGGAAATGACGGACCCGTTGGCCGCCTATCTGACGGAGTTGTTCCGGCGGCCGGGGCTCGTGTTGCATGGCGGCACACCGGTCAAGGAGCGGCGCCGGCTGGTTGAAACGTTCCAGGCTGAGGACGGTCCCCCGTTCTTCGTGCTTTCGACCAAGGCGGGCGGCACCGGGTTGAATTTGACGGCGGCTTCCCATGTGATACATTTCGACCGCTGGTGGAATCCTGCGGTCGAGAATCAAGCCACCGATCGCGCCTTCCGGATCGGGCAGAAGCGCAATGTCTTGGTACACAAGTTTATCTGCCGTGGCACCTTTGAGGAACGAATCGATCAAATGATCGAGGATAAGACGAGTCTGGCGCGGGATGTGGTTGATGGTTCGGGTGGGGCGGCATTGTTGACGGAAATGAACAACCGGGAATTGATGCGATTTGTCTCGCTCGATATTGAGCGGGCAGGCGAGGCGGAATAAACCAGGAAGAGGCGGGACATGAGCTGGGGACGACGAGGCTGGGGGCGAAGCAGGGATTATGGTTATAGTCGTTATCCGGTTTATGTGCCGGTTGCGGAACGCCGGGCAAAGGCCGAAAAACAAGCCGCAAAACTTGCAGGCAAAGGCAAGGACTTGCAACCGGTGCGGTTGGAAAACCGGACGATCGCCCATACTTTCTGGGGAAAAGCATGGTGTGCGAACCTGGAATCCTACAGTGATTTTGCCAACCGGCTGCCGCGTGGCCGTTCCTATGTGCGCAACGGTTCGGTTTTACATCTGGATGTCCGGAAGGGTGAAATTGAAGCGTTGGTCAGCGGCAGTTCGTTGTATAAAATCAAGATCGGAATCAAGCCGGTGGACGGCGGGAAATGGGCCGGGCTGTGCAAGGAATGTGCGGGCGGGATCGGTTCCTTGATGGAACTGCTGGCGGGCAAGCTGTCGGAACGTGTGATGAATGTCATGACGAAGCCGGGAGGCGGTTTGTTTCCGTCCCCCGCTGAAATCAAGTTGAATTGTTCGTGTCCGGACTGGGCCGACATGTGTAAACATGTGGCTGCCGTCATGTATGGGGTAGGCGCCCGACTGGATCAAAAGCCCGAATTACTGTTCTTGCTTCGACACGTGGATCATAATGAGTTGGTGAATCAGGCGTCCGCGGTTACCGCCTTGACTGATGGAGCCCGGAGCACCGAGGCGACCACGCTGGATGAGGCCGAAGTGGGCGATGTGTTCGGAATTGAACTGGCAAAGGAAGCGCCAGCCAAGGCGGATCAATCCGCCATGCCGAAGACCCGGAAGTCCGTGCCATCGAAACCGGCTGTATCGGCAAAGAAAAAACCGGCAAAAAAGAAGTCCGGGAAACCCGTCACGCAGAAGCGGGCGGTCAAGGGTAAGCGCCCGCGGCGCTCTGACCAAGGCCTGCGCAGCGGTTGACAGCAGGGCTTAAGTGGTATATAGTAACGCCTGTGAATTTGATCGCGAACATAATGCTTGTTGCGGTGGGGGTGATGACATTCATCACGCCCATGGATGCGGTTGCGCATTGCGAAGACGGGCACGCCGATGAGTGTTCTGCCGAGTGCGCCTGTGCCTGTCATCCGGTGCCGGTCGTCGTTTGTTCGCCACACCGTGACGGATTAACGTGTAGCAATGCGGCTCGTTTTAATTCGACCAATTTACGCTACTGTGGACGACTGTTGATCGCCGATATTTTCCGTCCACCGGTCTCCGCCTAGGGGCATTCTGCCCATTCACCGTCCTGCTGTGAACCCGGTTTTCGTGTGCCGGCACTCATGACGGTTTCTATCCTGTCGTGTCTTGGAAAAGGCCGATGTCCTTGTATTTCAACCTTTTAAGGTTTTTACATGAATAAGATATTGAACCATCCGATCATCAGGTTCTGCCTCGTGATCTCATTTGCCGTGGCCGATGTGGGCGTGAGCGTGCACGCGGGAGATACTGAGATAGAAGAAAGCGGCGCATGGCCGGCCATGCGTGTGTTCGGTAGTGATCGTGCGGTTAATCGGGGTGAATCTGCCGTGGAAAGGCATGCGGTTGAGGAGCCGGATGGCGTTCTCGCGCTTCAACGAGCGCTTGAACTGGCGCTGATGCACAATCCGGTATTGGCGGGATCGTCGCACGCGGTTTGGGCGGCGGAAGGTGCTGCGCGGCAGGCGGGTGTCTTCCCTAACCCGGAACTCGAACTGGAGGCGGAGGAGTTCGGCGGGTCGGGGTCACGAAAAGGGTCCACCGCCGCGGAAACGTCCGTGCGATTGAGCCAGTCCTTGGAACTGGGAGGGAAGCGAGGCAAGCGCCAACGCGTGGCGCAATCGGAAGCGCGGCTGGTCGGCTT
>Ga0208374_1000437_pt1 | contig 18291 bp, 17 predicted proteins | sample RifOxyC3_FD_184037 | JGI IMG/M metagenome (GOLD analysis project Ga0208374, IMG submission 184037) | Groundwater microbial communities from Rifle, Colorado - Rifle Oxygen_injection C3 (SPAdes) | ecosystem: Environmental > Aquatic > Deep subsurface > Groundwater | place: Rifle, Colorado, USA...
GCAGCTTGCAAAGATCGGTTTCAATTATGATTGGGAGCGTGAAATCAACACTACTGACCCGGCATTTTACAAATGGACGCAATGGATATTCCTTAAGATGTTTGAGGGTGGTCTTGCGTATGAATCGTATGAGCCCATCAATTGGTGCCCAGCATGTGAGACGGGTCTTGCGAATGAAGATCTTGAAGGTGGTGCCTGCGAACGTTGTGGGACTACGGTGATCAAAAAACCAATGCGTCAATGGGTGTTGCGTATCACTGACTATGCAGAGCGTATGCTTGCCGATCTTGATACGCTCAAGTGGCCCGAGTCGATCAAAGAGTCTCAGCGTAATTGGATAGGGAAAAGTGAGGGTGCGGAAATTGATTTTGCCATCAACGGTGGTGAGAAAAAAATTACCGTATTTACCACTCGTCCTGACACTCTTTTTGGTGCAACTTATGTCGTCCTTGCGCCAGAACATAAACTCGTGAGCGAATTAAGGGATTCTATCTTAAATTGGGATGCTGTGGTGGCATACCAAAAAGAAGCCGAAGAAAAAACAGAGATCGACCGAACAAGAGAAGACAAGGAGAAGACGGGTGTATTACTTGAAGGTATTACCGTCATTCATCCACTCACAAAGGCAGAACTCCCTGTCTATCTTGGAGATTACGTACTTGGACACGTTGGTGTTGGTGCGATCATGGCAGTACCCGCTCATGACTCACGAGACTTTGCTTTTGCGAAAAAATTTGATTTGCCGATACATCATGTGGTTTGCCCTCATTATCCTGATCTCGACTGCGGAACTATTGATGAAGCATACGCCGGTGTTGGTTATCTGATCAACTCAGGAAAATTTACCGGCATCGCCGGAGAGGAAGCAAAAAAACTTATCACAGAGGAAGCAGGAGGAAAACTTGTGACGCGATACCGTCTCAAAGATTGGGTGTTTTCACGTCAGCGCTACTGGGGTGAACCCATTCCACTCGTGCATTGTGAATCTTGCGGGGTTGTTCCTGTTCCCGAAAAAGATCTCCCCGTCACGCTTCCTCAAGTTGAGTCATATGCGCCAACAGGAACAGGAGAGTCTCCGCTCGCAGATATCACCGAGTGGGTGAATACGACGTGCCCAGCGTGTGCTGGTCCCGCAAAGAGAGAGACGAACACTATGCCACAGTGGGCGGGCTCAAGCTGGTATTATCTTCGCTATATCGATCCACACAACGAAGAGGCGCTCGTGGACAAAAAGAAAGATGAATATTGGTCACCAGTCGATATGTATGTTGGTGGAGCAGAACACGCTACGCGCCATCTTATCTATGCACGTTTTTGGCATAAATTCCTCTATGATATTGGAGTCGTCAATCACCTTGAACCATTTGAACGATTGCAACATGTTGGTCTTATTATGGCGTCCGACGGAAGAAAGATGTCAAAACGTTATGGAAATGTCGTGAATCCTGATGATGTAGTGGAAAGATTTGGAGCAGACTCTCTTCGTGTATACGAAATGTTCATGGGGCCCTTCGATCAGTCTATTGCATGGTCAACAGACAACATGATGGGTGCGCGACGCTTCATCGAGCGCGTATGGGATATTGTTACCACATGGAAATTACACTCAAAAGAGTCCAAGGCTCCAGTTGTGGTGAATGAGTCATTGCAAGCAATGTTGCACCAGACCATTAAAAAAGTCGGGGAAGATATTGAGAGTTTCTCATTCAATACGGCGATATCACAGCTTATGATACTTTTAAACGCGATCAAAAAGGCGGAAAGCGAGAACGCTACAGTCTTCACCAAAGAAGATCTCAAGAGTTTCTTGAAGCTCCTTGCTCCGTTTGCGCCCCATGCCACTGAGGAACTTTGGCACGAGATCGGAGGTGTAGGTTCTGTGCATGAAAGTACTTGGCCCGTATTCGACCCGGAAAAAACTGTCACTGATACGGTAACGATCGCAATACAAGTAAATGGAAAAGTGCGAGACACAATGTCTATCTCAAGAAAAGATACTGAAGCGGTCGTATCCGAAGCAGCCCTCACTCGTCCGACCATTATAAAGTGGCTGGAAGGAAAAACTCCAGTAAAGATGATCTATGTGCAGGGGAAAATACTCAACATTCTTGTTTAGAACAATACTCCATAATAAGTAAAAAACTCCATACGATCGTGTGGAGTTTTTTATAATATTATGAAACAGAATGAGCCACTTGACATTGAGCTGTATAATGCTAAAACTATAAATAACCGAGTATTGGAGGGAAACTGTCAATACCAGTAAAACATTATTTATATCTATTTTTATGAGTACCGTGAATATTTCGTTCAAACCAAAGCAGATCACAAAACAACTGCTTTCTGTTCTTCCAAAAAGAGCGTCGGATGTCATCACTAAGCGTTACGGCCTCGGCACAGAGGCAAAAAAGATGACTCTCGAGGCGATCGGTGAGAGTTATGGTATTACGCGAGAGCGTGTCCGCCAGATCGAAAATTTTGCACTCGCGACGATCCGCAAGTCTGATCTTTTCAAAGAGCAAGCCTCAATGTTCGAAGAATTACGTACGATAATGATTGGGATGGGTGGCCTCGTTCCTGAACATGATTTTCTCGCAAAAGCATCTTCGGACAAAAGTACGCAGAATCACATTCACTTCCTTCTTGTTCTTGGAGATCTTTTCATAAAACACAAAGAAGATAATGATTTTACGCACCGATGGAGTGTCGACAATGACACCACAGAGAAAGTTCACGATTCCCTCCGAAAACTTTATGCCTCACTTGCCGATGACGAACTCATCGAAGAATCAAAAATGGTCGACAAATTCCTTACTCATCTCAAGGATGTCTCCGAAGAATACAAAAACGAGGAGATACTCCGCAGATGGCTCTCTCTCTCAAAGAAGATCGGAAAGAATCCGATGGGAGACTGGGGTGTCGCTTCGTCGCCGAATGTTTCCGCTCGCGGTGTGCGTGATTACGCATTTCTCGTACTCCGTAAGCATGGATCACCAATGCACTTCACAGAGGTTGCTCGCGCCATAGGAGAGCATTTTGATAAACGTGCTCATATTGCGACAACGCATAATGAACTCATTAAAGATAAGCGCTTTGTTCTTGTTGGACGCGGACTCTACGCGCTTTCAGAGTGGGGATACTCAACCGGTGTCGTGCGCGACGTCATCTCTGAGATCATCAAGAAGAGCGGACCACTCACCAGAGAAGAGATCGTCGAGAAAGTTATGCGTGAGCGTTACGTAAAGCCCAATACCATCCTTGTGAATCTTCAGAATCCAAAATATTTCAAGAAGAACAAAGAGGGGAAATATTCAGTCGCTTAAATAAAAGAACCGCCTCTATTACTTGAGGCGGTTCTTTTGTATCTCATAGTATAAGTCATTCGCAGCAACGCTCATTTTACGCTATACTCGAAATATGTTTGATTCGTTTACCGCACTAATGGATACACCATTTTTTCGTACAATCGGAGTGATGTACGATATTTTTAGTTACACCGCAGTCATTTGGGGGCCGATCCTACTCGTCTGGCTTGCGCAAAAGCTTTGGCTCGATTACGTGCGCATGCAATTCATTCAAAAGAACTTTGAATTTGTCTTACTTGAGATCAAATTGCCGCGAATCATTAGTAAGACTCCCGTCGCCATGGAGCTTGTACTTCAGACACTTTTCCAGTCAGGGACAGGAAACTGGTATGAACGTTGGTGGCAAGGAAAGGTGAAGCCGTGGTTCTCTCTTGAGATCGTCTCTATTGATGGAAATGTGAAATTTTTTATTCGTACACCGGTTAAATTTAAGAAGATCATCGAGTCTCATGTCTACGCACAATATCCTGATATTGAGGTCATAGAAGTTCCAGACTACATATCTCTTGCTCCATACATTCAGGAAAAAGATGATTGGACTCTGTGGGGTTGTGAATTTGGATTAACAAAGGCGGATCCATATCCGATCAAGACGTATGTCGACTACGGGCTCGACTCTGCGCTCACGAAGGAAGAGCAGAAAAGCGATCCAATAACTTCAGTTATTGAGTTCATGGGAAGTATTGGGCGTGATCAACAGATCTGGATGCAGATACTCGTCCAAGCGACAGGAGAACGATTTAAAACGCCAGATAAATGGTTCAAGCACCACGACTGGAAGACGGAGGGCAAGCAGATCATTAAGGATCTTCAAGCAAAGAGTGCTCCCGCCGAAGATGGTGGAAAAGGAGAGCGCGCCACGAAGAGACAACAGGAGATCATTAGTGCGGTAGAAAAATCTCTCACAAAGATCGGCTTTGATTGTGGTATTCGCGCACTATACATCGCAAAGAACGAAAAATTTGATTCTGCAAATATTGCCGGAATAACGGGTGCCTTTCGTCAGTACAGCTCGCAAGATCTTAATGGTTTTAAACCAACCTTTACCACAGGCTTTGATTATCCATGGCAAGATTTTCATAATATTCGCTTGAATAAAAAGAAGAAAAAGATCTTTGATGCATACGTGCGCCGTTCATATTTTTATGCACCTTATAAGAAAAAGCCTTTTGTGCTTAATAGTGAAGAACTCGCCACAATTTATCATTTCCCAGGCGGGGTCGCAGAGACTCCAACATTTACTCGCATAGAGTCACGCAAGGGGGAGCCTCCGGCAAATCTTCCTGTATAACCATCGGCAATGGAAACTCACGACGACGAACACATGCTCACGATGGACGAAAAAATACCCACGAAAAAAATATCTCGTCGGGTAATTTTTTGGCTTCTTTTGTTTCTCACCCCAATTATATGTCTCTATGTTTACGCGGTCATGATCAGCCCCTCGAAGGCATTCTTACCCGACACCTATATTGAGATACCTAAAGGACATACTCTTTCTGAGACCTCGGTTCTTCTCAAAGAGCGATCGATCATACGCTCAGAGACTATCTTCCTCTTTGTCGTGCAGCGCGCAGGAAAGGAGAAGGGAATACAGTCGGGTACATACTTCTTTAAAGAACCTGCTTCTGTCTTCGAGGTCGCAAGGCGAGTAATGAAAGCAGAATATGGAATAGAACAATTAAAGATAACTTTACCCGAAGGTATCACCAACAAAGAGATGGGAGATATTCTTACTTCCAAACTCCCCGCGCTTGATCTTCTTAGTTTTGAATCTCTTACGAGAGAAAAAGAGGGGTATCTTTTTCCTGATACATATTTTTTCTACACGAATGCAACAAGTGGTCCTGTCGTAATGGCACTTGAGGAAAATTTTAAAAAACAAACTGAATCCATCAAGCGCGAAGCATTAGATGCGGGAAAAGACTGGAAACATATCGTGATCATCGCCTCACTCCTTGAAGAAGAAGCGGCAACACAGAAAGACCGAGAACTTGTTGCGGGAATAATTGAAAAACGTCTTGAAAAAAAGATGCCTCTTCAGATAGATGCAACGCTTGGATATGTTACCGGGAGAGGGAGTCTTGAATTGACCGTTACTGATCTTCGCAGCGAGTCACCCTATAATACATATACACATAGAGGGCTTCCTCCGACACCGATCAGTAATCCAGGGGTTGATGCCTTAAAAGCCGCACTTTATCCTGTCTCTTCGCCCTATCTGTACTACCTCTCGGACAAAGAAGGGGTCATACATTACGCAAAGACATTTGAAGAACACAAGCTGAACAAAACAAAGTATTTGCGCTAATATGTACCAATCATGGCGCAATTTCCAAATAAAGCATATTTCATAGGAGTGGGTGGTATCGGAGTTTCCGCAATACTCCGTCTTTTTGCATCAAAAGGTGTGTCGGTGTCTGGTTCCGATATTCATCTTCCGCCCAAAGAAGCACTTCCTCCTGGGGAATACTTCGAAGGTGCGAGCGGTGATCATGTTCCTCATGATACGGAGATGCTTATCTACTCACCGGCAGTACCCGAATCAAATCCAGAGAGAAGGCGTGCCGCAGAACTTGGAATAGTACAATTGAGTTACCCTGAAGCACTGGGGCGTATCACGAAACCATATAACACCATTGCGATATCTGGCACGCACGGAAAATCAACAACAACCGCACTTACGGGAAAACTTTTCGAGATGGGAGGTTTTGAACCGTCGGTCATTGTTGGCGCAGAGGTGCTAGGATGGGACCACAATCTTCTTAAAGGACATAGTGATATATTCATCGTTGAGGCATGCGAGTATCGCAGAAGCATGATGAATCTTTCTCCTCAAACGATCGTGCTTACAAATATCGAACTCGATCATCCTGATTACTATGTCGACCTTGCTGATGTTAAACGTGCATTCAAGGAATACATCGCAAAACTCTCCGGCGAAGATCTACTGATCATCAATAACGATGACGCAAATATTCGCGATATTATTCGCGAATCTGATGCGATCATCGTGCGCTTCGGTGTCGGAGACGGCGCTGATCTTGTTGCACACAATATACGACAAACCAACACACTACAGACCTTCGAACTCACTTGGAAGGGAACGTTACTTGGTACTTTTGTGACCCCACTTCCTGGTCTCTATAATATTTACAACATCCTCGCATCAGTCGCCACTTATCTTGCCTATGGGGGGAGCCAAGACAGGATACAGAAGGTCCTTGATCTCTTCATTGGAGTTGGGCGACGATTCGAGGTGGTTGGGGAGTTAAGTGGAGCAACGATCATTTCAGATTATGCTCATCACCCTACTGCGCTCCATGCGGTAAGCGACGCTGCCCTCGCACGATATCAAGGGAAACGCATTCTTACCGTCTTTCGCCCACACCATCGCGAGCGCACAAAAAAACTCTTTACTGAATTTGTTCATACAATAGAACAGATCCCAAATATCGTACTTCTTGAGATCTATGATGTCGCAGGGCGAGAGGAGAGTGTTCCGGTAAGCTCAAAGGATATTATCGAGAAGATCGTCGAAAAGGATGACAAAAAAGACATTACTTATGCCGTTGATCTTACGCAGGCAGAAGAGATCATCCGTGAGCGTATAAAAGATTTCGATATTGTCCTTATTATCGGCGCAGGCGACGCAGATCAACTTGCGCAAAAGATCATTCAATCATAATTATTTCACATGAAAACCCACAAACTCGCTTTCGTTGACCTCGAAACAACAGGGCTTGTCCCATCTCGTCATGAGATCATTGAAATCGGCATTGTTATTGCAATCCAAGAGATGAACACGGATGGGCGACGAACATTACAGAGTGTTTCTGAGCATAATATACAACTCAAGGCGGAGCATATTGAAACAGCAGACCCAAAAGGCTTGGAGGTGAACAAGTATCACTCTCGCGACTGGAGTAAAGCAGTAGGACAAAAAGAGGGACTCATGCAAGCGCTTCAGATACTCGATGGATCAGTATTTGTTGCGCAAAATGTCGGATTTGATTGGGCATTTTTGCAAAGATCGGGTGATGAGCATGGAATCGATTTTGACGCGCACGTACATTACCACAAGCTCGATCTTGCATCGATGGTCTTTGGGAAGCTCTATCATGAGCCAAAGCTTTTTAAATATAGCTTAAGAGAAATGACTCAATATTTTGAAGTAACAAACATCAATGCACACACCGCACTCGCTGACGCACGTGCAACCTTTGAAGTCTGCAAAAAACTCCTTGAATTACCAAATTAAGACAACGGCACCTTGAAGATGGCACTCGTGCATGATACAGTCGACCACATGAATAAGAAGGGCAAGGTATTCGTGGGAATGTCTGGGGGAGTAGACTCATCTGTTTCTGCACAGCTCTTAAAGGACGCCGGCTACGATGTTGTTGGAGTATTCATAAAAGTCTGGCAGGCTTCATTTTTGCCGTGCACATGGAGAGAAGAGCGACGTGACGCAATGCGCGCCGCGGCACATATTGGTATTCCTTTTCTCACTCTTGACCTTGAACAAGAATATAAAGATCGTGTCGTTGATTACATGATTCGTGAATATGAAGCAGGGAGAGTTCCAAACCCTGATGTTATGTGTAATAAACACGTAAAATTCGGTGGTTTTCTTGAGTTTGCAAAAGCGCACGGAGCAGACTTTGTTGCAACGGGACACTATGCACGAGTACAAGAGTCGGGCGGAAGCTATCACCTCTATACCGGAATAGATGAAGGAAAAGATCAATCGTATTTTCTTTGGACACTTACCCAAAAAGAACTCAAGCACATACTCTTTCCGGTTGGTCATCTTGCAAAACCAGAGGTGCGACTGCTTGCAGAGAAAATGGGTCTCCCCAATGCAGCAAAGAAAGATAGCCAAGGATTATGTTTTATGGGCCCCATAGATATGGCGGAATTTTTAAAACATTACATCACTTGCACCGCGGGATCAGTACTCGACGAAGAGGGAAATATGATCGGCAAACACCAGGGTGCGATGCTCTACACTATCGGACAACGGCATGGTTTTTCGACAGAAAAAGCAACTCCATCTGAGGATCCTTATTTTGTCATAAAGAAAGATATGCTCGCAAATACGATCACTGTTGCACATCGCACATCAAGACCCAAAGAACAAAAAAGTTTTACCGTAGAAGGAGTGAACGACATCACTGGCGCACTTGGAGGAGATACCTCGGGTATCGTAGCACAAACACGCTATCATGGAGAAAAATATCCCGTTGCGATCAAAAAAAACAATACAGATTCACGGCTTTTTCAGATTGAGCTGCTCTCGGAGGAACAGTATGTCGCGTCGGGTCAATCGATCGTATTTTACCAAGGAGAAGAATGTCTCGGCGGGGGAGTGATCTCTTAAAGATATGCACTTGTGGAGCATACGCTTACTCAGGTATGATGAGTGCATATGGACAAAAAAGGGCTACTTATCGATATTGCGATCATTGCGATCATCATACTGATCGGTATGCTTGTGTATTTAGCTGTACCTAAAAGCGCAGCAAGTCCCGAGGAGCAAGTGACAACCAACTTACCAACATCAAATGATACAAACATGCCAACAGATTCTGCTCAGTTAAATATTTCGGTTATCAAGGAAGGTGCTGGTGAGCCAGCAAAGAACGGTGATACACTTATCGTGCATTACACAGGAACACTCGAGGACGGAACAGTTTTTGATTCAAGCGTATCAAGAAAAGAACCATTTCCTGTTACTCTCGGAAAAGGGCAAGTTATCCCAGGATGGGAACTCGGACTATTGGGAATGAAGACTGGCGAGGAACGTCGTCTCGTCATTCCATCAGAACTTGCGTACGGCAAAGACGGAATTGGAGGAGTTATTCCAGGAAATGCAACATTGATATTTGATGTTCAATTACTTGAAATAAAATAGTTATTTCCTAAAAGTTATGACGAAATGGATAGCTGCTATTGTGCTCATCATCTCCGGATCCATTCTCGGATATCTTTACGTAGAGCTTAATAAAATAGAATCGAGTACAGCGCAATTACAACCCATAGAAGCAGAAAACGCGGTCCGAGTCGTGCACTCCTATAAAGATGGAGTACATCGTTACGCAGGACAGATCAAGCTTCCGCACTCATGTTACACCGTTTCGGCTGAGGCAGTGATTCCCTTTGAAGAACCATCAAAAGTAACAATTACGCTTGTGACAAAGGATAATCTACTAAGTGAAAAGATATGCTCAAGCATTCGCACACGTTATCCATTTGAGGTCATCGCAGATGCTCCGGAAGACGCTGTCGTCACCCTCACTCAAGATGGTGTCGTGCAACCGATCAAAATAATAGAAACGAATTGGCAAGATTCTTATAGCAGGCAGTACAATACGCTGATCGAAGAAATGCCAAAATAAACCCGCATGGAGCCGAGCTATATCATTAAATCATCAGGAGAACGTGAGTCATGGGATCCACGAAAACTCGAGCGTTCACTACGCGCAGCAAAAGCCGACGAGAGACTCGTGCAAGATATTGTTGCGCACGTAAAAAGAGACGCTCAAGATGGCATGAGTACACACGATATTTACGCGCATGCATTTGCGCTTCTCAAGCGACACAGTAGGCCTATTGCGGCACAATACAGCCTCAAGAGGGCGATCACACAACTCGGCCCATCAGGGTTTCCCTTTGAACGTTTTGTGGCTCAGATCCTCAAAGCGCAAGGATATCACACAAAAGTGGGAGTGATGGTGCGTGGCGTATGTGTTAGTCATGAAGTTGATGTGGTGGCAGAAAAAGATGACGAACGCATTCTCGTGGAAGCGAAATTTCATAATTCTCCCGACGTAAAATCTGATGTAAAGGTGTCACTGTATGTGCATGCCCGTTTTCAGGACATAAAGAAAAAATTTGAGGAAGAGGAAGGTGGAAAGCGATTCAATCGCGCATGGCTTATCACCAATACGAGTTTTACTACCGAAGCGATCAAGTATGGCACTTGTGCAGGACTCGCACTCACGGGGTGGAACTATCCTCGTGGTTACACACTCCAGGATATCGTCCAACGAACACAGACACATCCAGTCACTTGTCTCACGACACTTTCAAACGCGAACAAAGACCAACTCCTCAATCAAGGAATCGTACTCTGTAACGACATCCTTGCGAATACTCATATCCTCGAAAATATCGGAATGAACAGGGGGCGCATTACCGCAACATTAAATGAGATAAAGAATCTTTACGCACTCGACTAGAGCACTTTTTACACACGTAACCATTTTGTGTTCACGAAATATTATTGCGACTTCACTGTAGCAAGGTATAATATTCAACATATGGAATTACTTGCCTTACCCTACGTTGAAGTCGGAATACGAATGACGATAGCAATGTTACTCGGATTATTGGTCGGTGCAGAAAGGTCGCACGTTGGAAAAAGTGCGGGAATGCGTACATACGCTCTGGTTTCTTTGGGCGCTGCACTTTTTGTGCTTATTTCTGAAATGATCACAGCTAATTATCTTGCTTCGGGTATTTTTGACAAAACATCACTTGATCCAACACGCATTGCATCGCAACTCGTTGTTGGGATCGGATTCCTTGGTGCCGGAGTTATCTTTGTTCAACGCCAGGTGTTGACTGGACTCACAACCGCAGCCGGTCTTTGGGTTGTCGCTGGTGTTGGTGCAGCGTGCGGATATGGCCTCTATTTCATCGCAGCATATGCTACTTTTTTGACATTATTCATCTTTGAAGCGTTGTGGTATATCGAAGAGCGTTTCTTGCGCAAGGCAAAATCAGAAAGCGGGGTGGCAGTAAATAGAGAGATCGGAAAAGAAAGTGACGAATATGAAAATTAGAAAAGCAGTCATAGCTGTCGCAGGAAGCGGTACACGTTTCTTGCCTGCAACAAAGTCTCAACCCAAAGAGATGCTTCCCATCGTCGACAAACCGATCATCCAGTATGTTGTCGAAGAGATGGTTGCATCAGGAATAGAGGACATTATTCTTGTCACAAAGTGGGATAAAAAAACACTCGAAGATCACTTTGATCGTTCTTTTGAACTTGAGCATTCACTTGAAAATGCTGGAAAGAAAAAACTTCTTGAAGATATTCGGCGTATTTCTTCAATGGCAAATTTTATCTATGTTCGCCAAAAAGGTCCCTACGGGAATGGTACACCAATACTCTCTGCGGCAAGTATCATAAAAGATGAACCCTTTGTGTTTGCATGGGGAGACGATCTTGTACTCTCAAAAACCCCGTTCACAAAGCACCTTATAAAAAATTATGAAGAGCATGGCGCACCAGTCATTGGCGTACAAAAGGTCTCCAAACATCTTGTGAGTCGCTATGGGATCGTAAAGCTAAAGCCACGAACACGCGAGATGGAATTCGTTATTGAGAAGCCTTCACCGGAAAAGGCACCATCGCAGTTAGCTCAATTTGGACGCATGGTACTCACTCCGGAGATCGTAAAAATACTGCAAAAGACGAAGCTTGGAAAAGGGAATGAGCTTTGGGTTACGGATGCCATAAGTGAATACGTGAAAGAGGGTGGACGATTCATGGTTGAGGAAGTGAGTGATGGAAAATGGCTCACGACTGGCGATCCACTCAATTACCTGATCGCAACCGTTGATTACGCACTCGAACGCGACGATATCGGAGAAGATTTTCGTGCATACCTAAAGGGGCTCGCTCTCTAATAACATTCTATGGATATTATAATTTTTGTTGTACTCATGTCTCTTTCTGCTCTATTTGCAGGTTCAGAGACTGCGCTTTTTTCATTACGTGAAAGTCAGGTGCGCATGATGCAGAAAAATAAAGAAAGGAGCGCTCATGTCATCGCGAGGCTTAAAAATGACCCACATCGTCTTCTCGCAACACTGTTGTCGGGGAATACAATAGTGAACGTGACAATGGGGTCACTTGCAACAATGACCGCGATCGAATACTCCGACTCTATTGGTATTGGCGTAGCGACGGGTATTGCAACGATCGCAGTACTGCTCTTTGGTGAAATATTTCCAAAATCATTTGCAATAAGTCACAACAAACAAGTAGCACAGATGGTCGCCTATCCAATACTCCTTTGTTATCTCGCATTCTACCCATTTGCAAGTATTTTCGTGCTTATCGAGAAGTGGATCAAAAGAGCAACAAATACCCCGACACAAGGTGCGGTCACCGAAGAGGAAATACGTATCATGTCTGACCTTGGCCTTGAACACGGAGAGATCGATAGACAAGAACGTCAAATGATCGACAATATCTTTAACTTTGATGATATCCCTGTCGGCAGCATCATGACAAAGAAGGATTTTATCGACTCGCTTTCTGGTGATGTGCCAGTTACGCAGATCGCTTATTATGTTTCCCAATCAGGATTCTCGCGATTCCCTGTGTATGATGGAAATCCCAATAATTATATCGGTTACGTGCACACCAATGACGTCATGCGCGTACTCAACTCAGATAATCGAGATGAGGAATTGTCGCAATTCATTTCGCCACTTACGCGAGTTTCAGAAAAATTAAATATTCAAGAAGTCTTCCGCCTTATGACAAAAGATCGCTCACACATGTATCTCGTGCACAAAGAGGCTGACCCTGAGGAAGTGATCGGACTTGTGACAATGGAGGATATTCTTGAAGAGATCATGGGGGAGATAGAAGACGAAGGAGATAAGCGCGAAATTTCAGGTCAGAAGAACTGAGCTAGAATTACCTAAAAAAGCGTAGTATAATTCTCGTTAATGAAACTACTCATCAAATTATCTGGCGAAAGCTTAAGTGGGGGACAGAAAGAAGCACATAGTCAGTACAATGAACCAACCCTTGAGGGAATCGTTCGTGAGATCAAGATCCTCCAAGAAGCGGGACATTCTATTGCGCTCGTTGTTGGGGGAGGAAATCTCTTCCGTGGACAAGAACTCACGGGGAAGCTTTCTATCGAACGCCCCACAGCGGATTACATCGGAATGCTCGCAACAGTACAAAATGCGCTCGTGCTTCGAGACTACTTTGAATCAAAAGGGGTGGAAACACGCGTTTCATCCGCAATCGCTATGCCACAGATATGCGAGGGATATATTCCGCAAAAAGTGCAGCGGCACATGACGAAGGGTCGCGTAGTGATATTTGCCGCAGGACTTGGTGCACCTTATTTCACAACAGACTCAACATCAGTGCAGCGCGCCCTTGAGATGAAGATGGATATCCTTATCATGGCAAAAAATGGTGTCGATGGTCTCTATACAGCTGACCCCGAGACCGATTCGTCAGCAACACTTCTTCAAGAAGTCACGGCAAGTGAAGTACTAAAAAGAAATCTCAAGGCAGCCGATCAATCAGCTATCGCGCTTGCAAAAGAGCACGGTCTCACCATCAAAGTTGTTGGTGTTCAAGATATTTCGCGTGCACTTGAAGAAGGGGTCGGGTCTACGATAACACCAAAGTAACACAATATATGGAAACAGACATAGACTCAGCAGCAGAAATGCTCATGCAGGGTGGAGTTGGAGTCCTTGCCACAGATACACTCTATGGACTTGTCGGCTCAGCTCTTTCTTCAGAGACCATCGATCGCATCTACGAACTCAAGCAACGCAACCACACAAAACCACTCATCGTACTCATTGCGCAAATAGAAGATATTGAACAATTTGGTGTTGTGCTTTCAGAAAAACTCATCACGCAACTTGAGCAATATTGGCCAGGTCCATATTCTATTCTCCTACCAACCATCGATGATCAATTTGAATATCTCCATCGCGGCACCGATCATATTGCATTTCGTTTACCCGACAAATCTGAGCTCCTTGAAGTGCTCACACAGACGGGACCCCTCGTTGCACCCTCGGCAAACATGGAGGGGATGCCTCCTGCGCACACGATACAGGAAGCACGAAATTATTTCGGCACCGATGTTGATTTTTATGTTGATGAGGGGGAGCGCAAGAATAAAGCATCAACGCTTATCTCTTTTGATGGGGAAAACGTCGTGATCGAACGCGAGTAAAAGCAGATACTCATTAAAAAACCGCAGACAAATTTGTCTGCGGTGTATTCATTTTGCCGGACGAATGAACTGCAATATTTTTCCTGACTCGGCGGTCTTGTCGGGTAGCGCAAGTATCTCAGGCTCGTGCGCATTTTGCGATGCATCTTCGCGTGAGACTCGCAATCCCATCACTTGCTCAACATCATTACCATGCACGGCATAAATGAAATCAATGAATTCACGAAGTAACTCAGCATACTCACTGAATACCTGTGTAAAAATTATTCCGTTAAGCATTGATGATTCAAGCACATATGCGCGAGCATCGACGCCAACAAGGGCGATACTTGTCGAGAACATGAATTCTCCACGATAAGGCTCGTAACTGACAACAAAGTCTCGCGTCTTTGCAGAGATGACGTACGCATCGTGCGGAGCAAGTCTGCACTGCCTCCCGAACGGAGCAACAAAACGCTCGAGTGATGATATGGGATCAACGATGGTATCGGTAATTGAACCGCCAAACCATGTCATAACATCAAATCGACCACCATTCTCAAGAAGTACGATATGCGTATTACCTAAGGGGTTAGGGAGTGTACACGCAAAGAGACTGAGTGGTGAACTTTTTTGTAACGCACGAAATAATTCATCGATCCGGTAATGGATCTTCGTGTTACCCAATTGCATGCCGCGATATGCCATGATGGCCTCCCTGTCATTTAGATATTGACTATGCAAAAAACTCACGACCAACTCCGATGATATTCACCTGAGAGGCATGTTCCGTCTTTGTTATATAACATGAGTCACTATTGTCAAAGTTTTTCCTCACACCTTGCAACACTACGCTTTCTCGCTATAATTTCTCCATCATGCTTGATTCAAAAGAAATCCGTTCACGATTCCTAACTTTTTTCGAAAAGAGAGGACATGCGATCATACCCAGCGCCTCACTTGTTCCCGAGAATGACCCCTCGGTCCTTTTTAATACCGCAGGGATGCAACCACTTGTTCCGTATCTCCTCGGGGAACCACATCCGCAAGGTAAGCGCCTTGCAGACTCTCAAAAATGTGTCCGCACAGTTGATATTGATGAGATCGGAGATAATACTCACGCAACATTCTTTGAGATGCTCGGAAATTGGTCACTTGGAGACTATTTCAAAGAAGATGCCATTAAATGGAGCTATGAATTCCTTACGTCAAAAGATGATGGTCTCGAGCTTGATCCAGCTCGTTTATATATCACCGTTTTTGGTGGAAATACTGACGCCCCAAAGGATGACGAAGCGTACGCGATTTGGAAAGAATTATTTGCAAAAGACAGTGTGAGTGGTGAGCGTATCTATTTTATGACCGCAGATGCGAAAGGGAAGGAACCAAACTGGTGGAGCGCGGGTGATAATGGCCCATGTGGTCCTGACTCAGAGATGTTCTACGATGTCACGGGAAAGCTCACCGAAGGAATGAGTAAGGAAGAATACATGGCCGCAGACGACCGTCAGGAGGTCGTAGAGATATGGAATGATGTATTCATGGAGTATCTCAAGAAAGACGGAAAAGTCGTCGGGAAACTTGAGAAACAGAATGTTGATACGGGCTCAGGACTCGAGCGCATCACTATGGTCGTGCAAGGAAAAAGTAATATCTTTGAGACGGACTTACTCGCACCGCTCGTAAGTAAGATCGTTGAACTTGGGCTTTCGCAAGAGAAGCGCAAGCAACGTATTGTCGCTGATCATATTCGTACCGCAACATTTCTCATCGCTGACGGCGTGCGCCCATCGAACACTGATCAAGGTTACGTACTTCGTCGCCTTATTCGCCGCGCAGTTATTGCAACAGATCAAAAGAGCTTCACTCATGATGCAGTGACGATGCTTACTCAACTTATTAGTGACATCTACGGTGCACACTACAAGAATATTTTCTCAGAACTAGGAATAGTACGGACAGTAATGGCGGAGGAGATGATGAAATTCCAACACACCCTCGAGCAAGGCTTGAAGGAATTCTCAAAACACGCGCAAACAAACATACCTGGAAAAATAGCTTTTGACCTTTATCAAAGCTATGGTTTTCCGCTCGAGATCACAAAGGAACTCGCAGAAGAGCGTAGCGTGAGCGTTGACGAAACGGGCTTTCATGAAGAATTCAAAAAGCATCAGGAAATTTCTTCTGTCGGCTCAGAAAAAAAGTTCAAGGGTGGACTTGCTGACACGAGCGAGATGTCGGTCAAATATCATACCGCAACACACTTACTCCACGAAGCGCTGCGCCAAGTTCTTGGTGAGCACGTGCTTCAGAAGGGGTCAAACATCACCCCCGAACGATTACGTTTTGATTTTTCTCATGCAGAAAAAATGACTGATGAACAAAAAATAAAAGTGGAGGAAATAATAAACAACGTCATTACCAAAGGACTTCCCGTCACTCGCGAAGAAGTAAGCTACGATGAAGCGCGCCGACGTGGTGCGATCGGAGTCTTTGATGCAAAGTACGGAGACACAGTAAGTATCTACACCGTAGGGGAACCAGGGAAACGTGGCGAGGCAAAACTTTTCTCGCTCGAATTCTGCGGTGGCCCACACGTCAAAAACACGAACGAGCTCGGGAAATTCCGGATCGCAAAAGAAGAAGCGTGCTCTGCTGGAGTAAGACGCATTAAAGCAATACTCGAATAAGTATTTAAAGCTCCAACGTGTCAAGAATGCAACCCCTCTAAAATATCGCATTAAGCGGCACCTCCGAAATTAAGCACTGACTGTGGAGAACTTGTATATCTGAGGCAAGCGCAAGTATTCTTGATTGTGGTATAATTTTTTTATGGGATTTCTTTCGAGTAGTGGAAAGGGTGATCAGCAATACATTGCCATTTTTGATATTGGCTCCGGCTCCATCGGAGGTGCTTTTGTAAGTATTGAAAAAGGCAAAGTCCCGCAGATCATATTCAGTACAAGAAAAAATATTCCTTTTCAAGAAAAATTGAATTTTCAACGTTTTTTTGACTCAATGGTCAAAACCCTTGAAGAAATGTTCGTCGAGATGCAAAAAGCAAGCAACTCCATGAAGGTAACCAAGGTATTCTGCGTCCTTGCGTCTCCTTGGTATGCGTCGCAGACTCGACTCATACACTACGAACAAGCAACACCGTTCACCATCACCGAAAAAGGATTGAATAAACTCATAAACAAAGAGATCGAACTCTTTCGTGACTCAAATCTCTTTGCGCGCGCAAAGACAAGCGATGCATTGCCGGAAATAATGGAGTCAAAGAACATTCAAATGAAATTGAATGGATATGAAGTCCGTGAACCGCACGGAAAGCGTACCTCAAAGCTTGATATTGCGCTTTATATCAGCATGATTCCCGCAAACATACACAAGTCAATAGAGGAATCGATCGCGAAATTCTGGCACGTGGGAGCGGTGCATTTTTCTTCATTCTCATTCACTACATTTGATACCATTCGAGATATTTTCACTGATGAATCATCATTCCTCTTTATCGACATATCATCAGAGGTGACGGACATATCACTCGCAAAAGATAATGTTTTACTTGAATCTATATCATTTCCTGTTGGAAAAAACATGTTGATCCGAACCCTTGTCGAAGAAACAAAAACGACCCCAGCAGCTGCCGCATCCGAATTGACTATTTATCTTGAAGGGAAATGCACGAGGGATCACGCAAAACAAATGGAAGATATTCTCGAGGGAAGCACCAAAGAGTGGCGTGAGTTTCTCGAGAATGCACTTGCACAATTTGCATCCGAATTTCCAATTCCACGCACAATATTTTATACTGCAGATGATGACGTTGCGCAGTGGTTTGAAAAAGCCATGAGCGAAGTGAATTTTTCCCGTTTTTCGAAAGAAGAAAATTCATTCATCGTTCGTTCGCTCGGAAACGCCTTTCT
>Ga0208374_1000442_pt1 | contig 18145 bp, 14 predicted proteins | sample RifOxyC3_FD_184037 | JGI IMG/M metagenome (GOLD analysis project Ga0208374, IMG submission 184037) | Groundwater microbial communities from Rifle, Colorado - Rifle Oxygen_injection C3 (SPAdes) | ecosystem: Environmental > Aquatic > Deep subsurface > Groundwater | place: Rifle, Colorado, USA...
CCGACTTTACAATACTGCCTCACGTGAGGTTGAAGAATTTACACCACCCCCACCTCACGTTGTCACGATGTATAACTGCGGCCCGACCGTCTACAACTTTGCGCACATCGGCAACCTACGGAGCTACGTCTTTGCAGACACGCTAAGGCGCACACTTGAGCATGCGGGATATGAAGTGAAACAGATCGTGAACATTACTGACGTTGGGCATTTGGTCTCTGACGATGACGAAGGTGATGACAAAATAGAACTCGGTGCCAAGCGCGAAGGGAAAAGCGTCGAATATATCATCGGGAGATACTCTGATGCATTCTTCGCGGACCTCGAAGCACTCAACATCAAAAGTGCCACAAAATATCCACGCGCAACAAAATATATCGATGAACAAAAAAGACTCATCGAGACACTCGCTGAAAAAGGATATACCTATTCCACTCCGGACGGTATTTATTTTGATACACAAAAATTTCCTCGCTATGCAGACTTCGCAAGGCTCGATGTTGAAGGAATGAAAGCGGGTGCACGAGTTGCACTCGGAGAAAAGCGCAATCCAACCGATTTTGCGCTCTGGAAATTCTCTCCTGAAGACGGTCAGAAACGAGAACAGGAATGGCTCTCGCCTCTTGGTTTAAACAAAATGGGATTTCCTGGGTGGCACATCGAATGCTCAGCGATCGCAATAAGAGAGCTTGGTGAGACCATTGATATTCACACCGGAGGTATCGACCATATCCCCGTCCACCACACGAATGAGATCGCACAAAGTGAGTGCGCAACAGGAAAACCTTTCGTGAGATATTGGATGCACTCTGCGTTCATGAATGTAGACGGACAAAAGATGTCAAAGTCATTAGGCAACACCTATCGCCTTTCCGACCTCGCCCTACACGGAATTACCCCACTCGGTTTTCGTTATTGGTTACTGACAGCACACTACCGCACGCAAGTGAACTTCACGTGGGAAGCAGTCGAGGGGGCGCAGAAGGCACTAACCAAAATGCGTAAAGCTATTCATGAGCTACCAGATGGTGGAGCACCCTCCACGAGTGAAGATGGAACCACTATTATGATAAATTTTGAGCTTGCAATTTCAGAAGATTTGCAAACATCTGCCGTTATTTCACAAATATGGGATTTATTAAAAAATACCAATCCTTCACGTGACATTACTCCTGCAAACCTTAAGGCAACGATTCTCGAATTTGATAAGGTTCTAGGTTTAAATTTGCATGAAATAGAAGAGGAAGAAGTCATACCAATTACCCCACAACTCCAAGCACTACTCGATGCACGACAAGAAGCACGTGCGACAAAGAATTACGCAGAGTCAGATCGACTTCGTGATGAGATAAAAAAACTTGGTTACGAGGTAAAAGATACTCCGAACGGGCAAAAACTCGAACGTATCTAGAGAGCAAAAATCGATAGCAATATTCACATTGCATACTAATAGTTAGTGTGCTAAGCTTTTCGGACTATGCCAAAAATAAACGACAAAATGGACTGGAGCAAGAGCTTCATGTACCAGATACACCAAACATATTTTTTCGCCCAAAAACGCCTCGAGCATGAACTCCTTCTTGCGAAAGGAATATCATTCTCACAGTTTCTTATCCTTCTCGGGCTTAAGTGCAAAGAGTCTTCATCTCAGACAGAGATCGCAGATTTTCTCTATCTTACCGAAGCGACAGTTTCTCGCCACATCACTGCGCTCGAAAAAGGAAAATATCTCACGCGCAAAGAAGATCCGAACAACAGACGCAAACACATCCTTGGCCTCACGCCAAAAGGACTGAAAGCTTTCACTTCCGCACACAAAATAATCGAAGACGAACTCAAGGATATCTTCGGGCCGATACCAAAGAAAGATCGTGCACTCATCGGAGAGGCTTTCGAGCGAGTACTCGCAAAATTACTCAAAAAGTAAGAGGAAGCATATGAATTTCATAAAACAAAAAGACCAAGCAATACTTACGGCAAAAAAGATCTGGGGGCGATTCTCTCGACTCTCCTTGCGAGACCGTAGCATGGTTGTTGGCGCAATCATTCTCGTGCTTATTCTTATCGCAAATCTTGGCGGAAGTGAGAATATTTCCGAATCAACAACATCCGGTGTACGCGAAGTACGCGTCGCAAGCATCGCAGAACTTTCTTCGCACTCCCTACCCCTCTCTCTTCTCGGCACGGTCACCTCAAGGAATGAAGCGACGATACGCGCGGAAGCATCAGGAAAGATAGTCGGTGTATACAAAAAACTTGGTGATTACGCGGAAGCAGGTGCTGTTATCGCAGAATTCGAGAACAGCACGGAACGCGCACAATTACTCCAAGCACAAGGAGCGTACGAGGCGGCAAAGGCGCAACAGGATATTGCAAGTATTAACTCAGGGACAACAGGCACATCCCTCGTGGAAGCAAAGACTCAAGCGCTGAATACGATATTTTCAGCGTACGGAGCGCTCGACGACGCAATACGAACAAAGACAGACCCTGCGTTCCGAAACCCGCAGACACGTGAAGCGAAGTTCCTGATCACTATTTCGGACGCAAAACTCGTCATCACTCTTGAGGAAAAACGCATTGCCATCGAAGAGATGCTCCGCGCACGTAATGAGATCAACAAGACACTCACCACAAACAGTGACCTTTCTACTCAATTATCAACAGTGGAGAGCGAAGCGAGATATATCAGAGATTATCTCGATGACCTTAATTTCGCACTCTCGCGCGCTATTGCCGACACAAATGCTTCTACGGGAACAATAGAAGGACTCAAAGTATCATCAGGTATTGCACGAAACACCGTAAGTGGAACACTCTCTACTGTCACGATCTCACGCAACGCACTTTCTGCGAGCACCGGAGCGGAACAGATCGCAAACAAGAACTACAATGATCAAGGAAGCGGAAGTATCACCGATGCAGGACTTAAGTCCGCACTTGGCAATCTGCGCGCAGCAGAATCACGACTCGCAAAAACGATCGTACGCAGTCCTATTTCAGGAACCATTAATTCCTTGTCGATAAAAACAGGAGACTTTATTTCCCCGTTTACAGAGATTGCCGTTGTTTCAAACAATGGCGCGCTTGAAGTCCTCGCATATGCAACAGAAGATGACGCTGCAAGTCTCTCTGTTGGAAATTCAGTTTCACTTGAAAAGAACGTCACCGGAGTGATCACACGTATCGCGCCCGCACTCGACCCGAGAACAAAGAAGATTGAAGTGCGTATCGGCATCACAAGCGGAACAGGTGCGCTTATCAATGGCCAATCAGTGCGTGCAAACATCAAGCGCATAAACACAAAAACAACTTCAAGTAGCAAGGATATACAGATCCCGATTTCTGCTCTCAAAATGACGCCAACAGGTGCGCTCGTATTCACCGTAAATACGGAAAACTTGCTTGAGTCGCATATCGTCACCCTTGGTGCACTGCTTGGAAACGATATCGTAATCACGGGCGGAATCACAAGAGATATGGAGATAGTGATCGATGCGCGCGGACTCAAGGAAGGGATGGAAGTTACTGTAACAAAATAATTCCATGCATAAACTCTGGATATTTTTTCTCAAGAAACGAGCATTTACCTACATGCTCATGGGTGCACTCACTTTCGGTGGGCTCTATTCTCTGACCGTCATACCAAAAGAATCCTCACCAGAAGTTGTTATCCCCGTTGGCATCGTCACCACAACGCTTCGTGGTGCATCCGCAGAAGACACAGAGAAACTCATTACGAATCAACTCGAGGATGAGATCGCAAATCTCGAAAACATCGACAAAGTAACCTCCTCATCACGCGAGGGTGTTTCTGTCGTATCAGCACAATTTAACGCAAGTGCAAATATCGATAAATCGATACAAGATCTCAAGGATGCCGTCGACAAAGCGAAGGTGTCCTTCCCTAGCGACGCAGACGAACCAACCGTGACGCGGGTGAATTTCGCAGACCAACCGATCCTTATCATCTCCGCATCTTCTGATATGCCAGAGAAACAACTCACCCTACTCGGTGATGAGCTCAAGGATGAAATAAAAAAGATACGAGGTATCTCAAAAGTAGAAATAGCTGGCACAAGAAAGCAGGAAGTTGGCATTGTTGTGAAGAAACAGATGCTTGAGAAATATGGATTGAGCCTCGATCAGGTTATGGCGGGAATCTCAGGAGCGAACGCATCGTCACCGATCGGAAGCATTACGGTGTCGGATGTTGACTATCCGATCAAATTTGCCGGCTCCATCGAAGAACCAGGGCAGCTTCCTGATATAACAATATCCTCACAAAACGGTGTTCCCGTGTATTTGCGCGACATCGCATTCATTGCAGATGGACTCGAAGCGTCAAGAACATTCTCGCGGCAATCGGTTGGAGGCGCACCATCAACGCAAGCGATCACGCTCAATATCTACAAAAAGACCGGCGGGGACGTGACGGTCATTACCGACAACGTCAAAGAGCGCATCGAGGAACTCAAAGGAACACTTCTTGTCGGCGCAGACATTGTCGTCTCATTTGACCGTGGAGCACTGGTGCAAAAAGACCTTAAGGAACTCTCCCGCATCGGCATCGAGACCGTCCTCCTTGTCATGCTCATGCTTTTCCTCACGATCGGATGGCGTGAGTCAGTCGTTGCAGCACTCTCTATTCCCCTCTCATTCGTCATCGCATTCATAGGACTCTATGTCTCAGGAAATACGATCAATTTCCTTTCGCTTTTTTCACTCATCTTGGCGATCGGTATTCTCGTTGATTCTGGCATCGTTATCACAGAAGCGATACACACCAGAACAAAGCGGTATGGCAATGCTGAAGATGCAGCGATCGCTTCTATCAAAGAATACGCATGGCCACTCATTGCGGGTACAATGACAACGGTCGCCGTCTTTGCTCCACTCTTCTTCCTTTCAGGGATCGTCGGGAAATTCATTGCATCCATTCCCTTTACGCTTATCTTTGTGCTTCTCGCATCACTTGTCGTAGCACTTGGCATGGTTCCCCTGCTTGCCGTACTCATCACAAAAGAACACAAGAGCACCTTTGAAGACAAGCAGGAGGAATATTCCATGCGTGCACGAGAATGGTATAAAACATTTCTTGGACGCATTCTTGATAGTAAAAAAACACAAAATCGATTTCTTCTCACGATGATCGTTGGATTCTTTGTTGCACTCGCTTTGCCGATCACCGGACTTGTTAAGGTCTCATTCTTTCCTCAAGATGATCAAGATTTCATCTACATCGAGATAGAAAAACCTCAAGGAACTCCGCTTGCGGTCACCGATCTCTCTACACGTGAAGTCGAAGAATTTCTCTATGATTATTCAGATGCGGAATCATTCGTAAGTACAGTCGGCTCAGGGTCCGGCTTTAGCGGAGGAGGTCAAAATACGAAGATAGCAAACATTACCGTCCTTCTCAGAAAAGATCGCACTAAAACTTCAACGGAAATAGTCGACGAATTACGCGAAAAACTTTCGTCGATAAAAAGTGCAAACGTAAAAGTACTTCAAGCTAAAAATGGACCACCGGGAAGCGATCCTGTTGTCATTAAATTCTTGGGTGATGATCTAAACGAGCTTACACTTGCAACAACAAAAGCAGAGAAGCTTCTTCAAGAAATATCGGGAACTATCGATGTGGAAACATCACTACGCGACGACGGTACACAATTTACTATTTCCATAGACCGTGCAAAAGCCGCACAAGTAGGACTTTCTGCGGGACGAGTTGCACAAATACTTCGCACTTCGGTCTCAGGGGTGAACGCAACAACAATTCGCAGTCAAGAAAAAGACATCAACGTACTGATGAAACTTGATTTGAATAGTGCTTTTATAAATCCTGAAGATACAAACAAAACAACGATTGATAGTATCAAACAAATACCGATTGCGACCGCGAAAGGAACAGTTATTATGGGTTCGCTCATCTCAGTTAACCTCGAGCAGAGTCGTGCAGTCATTAGTCACGAGAGCCAAAGACGAGTCGCGACAGTTTCTTCAAAGCTCGCAACTGGCATCACTGCACTTGAAGTAACGAACGACTTTCGTGATCGCATCTCCGAGCTTGAATTACCTGAAAGTGTACAGATCGATTTCGGAGGAGAAGACGAAGATGTAAATAAGACATTCAAGGAGATGGGGCTCGCACTCCTTGCGGGAATGGCGCTCATGCTTTCCATTCTCGTCCTAGAATTCAATTCATTCCGATTTACGCTCTACCTCCTGTCAGTCATACCACTGTCGCTTATTGGAGTATTCTTTGGGCTTGCCATCACTGGCCAAGCACTCTCCTTCTCTTCAATGCTTGGAGTCATTGCTCTTGCGGGAGTGATCATTAATCATGCGATCATTCTTCTTGATTCCGTATTACACCTACTACGAAAAGAAATAGGAAAGCCACTTCGCGATGTCATCATCGAAGCATCGGCAATACGCCTCCGTCCTATCTTCCTCACAACGGTGACAACGGTGATCGGTATGATCCCGCTTTCGGGCGCCTCGGCACTTTGGGGTCCACTCGCATTCGCCATCATGTTCGGTCTCGCATTTGCAATGATCCTCACTCTCATCTTGCTTCCCGTGCTCTTCTATAAGTGGCCAGGAAAAGAGTTCGCAGAAAAAATAGACGCAAAAAATACTGATTAGACATTGCACTAAAACATGGTAGAAATAGTGCAGATAAGTTCTATTTCATTCACCATAAGGAGAAATACCATGTTAGCCCATAAGGGAATTGAAGGTGTTATCGCCTTCATTACTCCGGAGATCAGTATCGACCAATCCCTGCGCACCTACAGTGGTGGGCTCGGTGTCATCGGCGGAGGAATGATCGGAGCAGCATTCCGCTCAAATTTTCCGCTTGTTGCGGTATCACTTTTGTACACCGAAGGATACTACGATCAAGGGGTTGATCATCACCCCGAAGGACGTTCGCGCATGACGATCGATTATCCTTCACGCACCTACGACGACATCCTCGAAGACACGGGGGTCATCGTCACGGTGTATGTAACTGGAGCACCGATCCACGCGCGCATACGAAGACTTCCTCGAGGGAAGTTCAATACGACCGAGGTCTTATTCCTTGATGTTGATATTCCCGAAAATGACTACCTCTCACGACTGAATGGGAAAAGACTTTACCCATGTCTTGAGACAACAGGCAATAGCAAGGAACACAACGACGAAAGACGTGTTGCTCAATCGATCATCCTTGGTTTTGGTGCGATAAAAGCGCTGAGGGCACTCAATTACGATGTTGCACTCTACCACTTAAATGAAGGGCACGCGGGATTCGTACCGCTCGCCCTCGCGCAACAGTTCCAGACAGAAGGAAATGATCAAGAGAGGACAAGAATGCTCGTGCGGAGTAAGGTGGTATTTACCACACACACCCCGGTCGCAGCAGGAAACCCAAAGTATCCCGCACGTATGATCAACCACTTTCTGTCTGATGAGTCACTTCAGTATTTTGTGAACGATGCAACACTTGATGGATATTTCGACCTCACCGCATCATCACTTCTTCTTTCCTTTATGGCAAACGGTGTTTCAAAAAAACACGGAGAAGTATCACGGAAGATGTGGCAAGGATTGAAGCATGGCGCACCAATAATCTCTGTGACAAATGGTTCAGATCCGTATTTCTGGCAACACAAGGAATACAAACATGCCGAAACTAAGGAAGAACTGGCACAAGTGAAACGCAAATATAAACGTGAGCTTCTTGAGCTCGTTCATCGCGTCACAGGAAAGATGTGGAGCGAAGAGATACTCACGATCGTCTGGGCGAGACGATTTGCCGGATATAAGCGGCCAGGGCTTTTGTTTGCTGATTACGAATGGATCGTACGACATCTTCATGAAAACAAGTTGCAGGTCATCATGGCGGGCAAACCCCACCCCGATGACGGCAATATGATCAATGAGTGGAACAACCTCTTGCGTAAAGCATACGGGTTACCCAATCTCGTCGTACTCAATGGGTACGAGCTTGATCTCAGTCGTACACTCAAGGCGGGCGCAGACGTATGGCTCAATAACCCCGCATCACCACTCGAAGCAGCAGGCACATCCGGACACAGTGCTACGATGAATGGCGCTATTAACATGTCGACTCCTGATGGGTGGTACCTCGAAGCGAACGAGGAATTCTATTTTCGTTTTGGACTTGATCATCACCGTGATGGCCAGGATAAGATAGATGGTATTGCGCTCCGAAAATGCATCGACGAACGTGTTCTACCTATGTATTACGGAGACAAAGGACACTGGTACCACATGGCACTTAACGCAAAACTGGAAGCGGAAGAGATGTGGTCCTCAGACAGAATGCTTCGAGACTATGTGGAGCATATTTACAGACCAGTGCTCAAAAAAGTAGTGTAATCGATAGAAATATCAAAAACATTCGAACCCCACGGTATATTCCGTGGGGATTTTTTTATCTCAACGGTCAACATTATGAAAAAGTATTATTTGAACACAAAAAATACCCAAAACGCAAGAGTATTTATTCCCCAGATTACCCACAGACTTACACAGGTTTGGAGATTTATTGACCTTCCGAAGACTGTGTTAGAATACTCACATCATGGCTTACGTTCCAATGACCGCACTACGTCTTCCTCCTCAACATATTGAGTCTGAACAAGCGCTCTTAGGAGCGATCATGCTTCGTTCCGAATCACTCTACGATATCAACGACATCATTCATTCAAATGCATTTTATGCAGAAAAACATCGCACTATCTACGATGCGATGATCGAACTCCAGCAAAAACATGAACCAATAGATATCCTCACGCTCGCCACACGCCTCGAGGCAAGGGGGCAACTCGAACAGATCGGTGGGCGCGCATATCTTGCGGAATTAAGTGGAGTGGTCCCCTCTTCCGCGAATGCAAAATTCTACGCCGAGACCGTACGAAAGAAGTTCATCATGCGCGAACTCATCACGACAGCAAATCATGTCTCTGAACTTGGATACAAAAGCGAGCTCGAGCTTGAAGCAGTACTCGATGAAGCAGAACGAAAAATATTCGAGGTCACCAACATGACCGGAAGCCAAGAGATCATCGACATCAAAGATGCGTTGATCGAAGCATGGGACCGTATTGAAAAATTACACCAATCCGGTGAAGGTATTCGTGGTGTCCCAACAGGATTCGCCTCGCTCGACAATATGCTCTCCGGTCTCCAAAAGTCAGACCTCATCATCCTTGCCGCACGTCCATCAATGGGAAAGACCTCGCTCGCGCTCGACATCGCAAGGCGTGCTGCAGTAAATCACGGCGTTCCCGTTGGAATTTTCTCACTCGAAATGAGTTCACAGCAATTGATCGACCGCATGCTCGCAGCAGAAAGCTCTGTCGACGCATGGCGCCTCCGCACGGGAAAACTTTCTCAGGATACTGAGTTTGCATATATCCGTGAAGGACTCGATCGACTCTCCAAAGCACCGATCTACATCAATGATCAAGCCGGTATTAACATCTTGAACATGCGTTCCGCAGTGAGACGCTTAAAAAGCGAGCACAATCTTGGTCTCGTCATTGTTGACTACCTTCAGCTCATGACACCTGTTCACTCAACCGACAACATGGTCCAACAGGTCACGGAGATCTCCCGCTCACTCAAAGGGCTCGCAAAAGAGCTCGACGTTCCCGTGCTTGCACTCTCACAGCTCTCTCGTGCCGTGGAGCAGCGTGGTGGACGCCCTCGCCTCTCTGACCTTCGCGACTCAGGTTCCATCGAGCAAGACGCCGACGTGGTCATGTTCATTCATCGCGATGACAAGATGAACGAGAATTCCGAGAAGCCGGGCATCGCCGAGATCATGATAGAAAAGCACCGCAATGGCCCCACAGGCGTCGTAGAGCTCTTCTTTGACGGCAAACATACAACCTTCCGTGAGATAGAGAAACACCGCGCGACAAGTGATGCATTTGATGATATTTTCTAGTCTATGGATACGATTCAAAAGCTCTCCGCACACTTTGCACAATTCCCCGGAATCGGCGCACGCCAATCAAAGCGCTTTGTCTACTTCCTGCTCAAAAAAGATCGCGCATATTTACATGAGCTTGTCTCACTCATTAAGTCTCTTGAAGATTCCGTACTCGAATGTACGCGCTGTCATCGCTACTTTATGAAGAAACACAACGAAGCAAGTGATCAGTGCTCCGTATGCACAAACCCTGCGCGTCATAAAAACATCCTCATGATCGTCGAAAAAGATTCCGACCTTGAGGCGATCGAGCGCAGTGGCGTCTATCAAGGAAGCTATTTCATTCTCGGGGGAACACTCCCCATTCTCGAAAAAGATCCAGAATCAAAGATCCGAGTCCGAGAACTTTGCACACTTATCGAAAAAGAAAAATCTTTTATCAAAGAGATCATCCTTGCATGTGCAGTCACCCCCGAGAGCGAGCACACCGCCGAATATGTTCACGCGGCAATAGAGCCTATCGTAGAAGAAGCACACATCAAACTTACCTCACTTGGCCGTGGACTCTCGACAGGCACCGAACTCGAATACTCTGACGCGGACACCCTCCGCTTTGCCCTCGAAGGAAGGAAATAAGAAAAAATCCACGCAACAAAAAACCCCGAGGAGCGGGGCTTTTTGTATTAGTTGATCGAATCGATCTTCACTTCAGTGAAAGGTTGGCGATGGCCATTCTTCTTGAAGTAGCGGCTCTTTGGGCGGTACTTCACCACAAGCACCTTCTTTCCTTTTCCTTCTTCTACCAATACTGTAGCGGAGACCGTAGCACCCGTGATATATGGAGCTCCAACCTTTGTTGTTGCGCCATCATCAACTAAAAGCACCTTATCGAAAACCACTTTCCCGTCCTTGAGGTCAGAAAGCTTCTCGATGCGGAGCGTATCGCCCTTCTCGACTTTGTACTGCTTTCCTCCTGTGTGAATTACTGCGAATGACATAGTGCTGTGCATTTTACACGTATTTTAAAAGAATGCAACTAGGATAAATTGACTCACCATAAAACATGTGGTGATACGATCTTATTCCTCCTCAAATTTTGGCTTTTCAAGTAAAGACGGCTCTATACCAGGGGTTTCCCCCGTAATACGGGTTACATCCTTATCAAGCTTCCCCATCTCCTTATACGCGGCATTATAATGATTTACGGTGGTCCCCAAAGCATTCCCAAGGCGCCCCATATAGTCCTCATAGGCCTTGAGATGCTTTCCTAGCTCATCCACGCGCTTAATGATATCTTTTGCCGTTTCCTCTATCTTGAACGCCTTAAAGCCATATAGGACCGACTGGAGGTATGCAGCAAAGGTCGTTGGAGATACGATGATGACCTTTTTCTCGTTGTAGGCATAATCGATCAAATTGCGGGTATTTATCTTCACTGAACCCACCTCATTGATAAGGAGGTCATAGTAAATAGCCTCCGCGGGGATGAACATAAATGCAAAAGGAAGCGTCCCTTCTTCGGTGCGGATATATTTTGACGTCTCATCGATGCGCTTCTTCAGGTCATTCTTAAATTCCTTTTCGAGTTCTTCGCGCTGCTTATCATCGATTGCGTGCAAGACGCGATTGTAATTATCGAGCGAAAACTTTGCGTCCACAGGGATGACACCTTCTTTTGTCATGATGACCGCATCGACGGCATCGTTGTTCCCGAAACGATACTGCATCTTATACGCCCCCGGGGGGAGAATGTTCGACAAAATAAGCTCAAGCGAAGCTTCACCAAGATTGCCGCGCTGCTTCTGATGCTTGAGCACCTTCTCAAGATTTGCGAGCTGCTCTGCGATCGTCATAAAACGCGTTGTTGCTTCATTCGTCTTCGTTTGCTCGCGCGCAACGTCGACCAGACTCTTATTCATCTGCTCGTTGATCTCGCGTAACAATTTTTGTGATTCCGAAAATTGCGTGCGTACAGCATCGGTCATATCTCGACGCGATTCATTCAATTTTGCATCGAGCTGCTTCGTGAGCTCGCTCATCTGCTGCTGGAGAAGCATCATTCCCTGCCCCTCATCATGTGCGACCTCTTTTTTTCGACCAAAGATGAACCATGCCACAATGAGTCCAGCAAAAGCCCCGAGTAATACATAAACGAAAGTATTCATAGAATTATCCTATCACGAGCCCTTACGGCGCGGAAATATAAAGAATTTCGCAACTTCTACCGCAGCAATATTGAGTAGCACAACAGAGAAGAGGAGTGGAAGTTTTTCAACAAGATCAACTTCTGCAAGACGCAATAATTCACGGAGAGGTGGAATATAGAGCGCAGCGAGAAGTCCGGCGACTCCGAAAACGAGTGCGCCAATGAGATACTTGTTTGTCCACAAACGAATACGATATATCGGCATACGAAGATCTTTCATAGAGAACGCAATAAAGATCGTCCCCAATGTAAGTGCAACAAAGATCATTGTGCGCGCCTCAATGATCGGCGTATTCCACACAGAAATAAGCAACCAATACAGGAGGGAAAGAATAAGTCCGGAAATCATACCGACAATAATGATGAAGGATGTGAGTGTGCGCGAGAGCATCGTGCGTGCACCCGCAACCTTTGGATCTCGCTCCATGAGACCTTCTTCTTTGGGTTCAAATGCAAATGCAAAATTCATAAAACCTTCTGTCAGAATATTGATCCAAAGTATTTGCGCAGGGAGAAGTGGGATAGGTAGAGCAATGATGAGCGCGATGCCAACCACAATGATCTCAGAAAAAGAGGTAGAAAGGAGGTATGCGATGATCTTGCGAAGATTGTCGATAATGCGTCTCCCCTCCTCAATAGCGGCAACAATGATCGCAAAACTATTATTCAGCAAAATGAGATCAGAGGCTTCTTTTGCAACCTCAGTGCCCGAACCAAGCGCAACGCCAATATTCGCCGCACGAAGCGCAGGCGCATCATTTACTCCGTCGCCCGTCATCGCGACAACCTCCCCCGAAGAAGAGAGTAGGCGCACAAGACGTAGTTTATGCTCCGGAAGCATGCGAGAGAACACGGTCGTCATCTTCAACTTCTTTGCCAATTCATCATCATCAAGTGCGCCAACCTCGATACCAGAAAGAACATGATCACCTTCTTTCCAGATACCACACTCCATCGCGATCGAGTGCGCAGTCTGCGGATTATCCCCTGTCGCCATAATGACACGCGCCCCCGCACGTTGCGCAATAGCGATGGACTCCGGAACATCCTCACGGAGCGGATCATGAAGCACAATGAAACCCATAAAGACCATATTCTTTGCGAGTTCCATTCTTTCTATTCCGTCTTCCCTTGGGAAAGCGTCGAGCATCATGTCCTTATACCCCACCGCGATGAGACGCATACCCTTGCTCGTGTAATGCTTGAGTTCGTGCTCAAGTTGTGCGAGTATCTCCTTTTTCTTTGCATGTTCTTTTCCTTCGAGATAGACCGCATGTGCGTGCTCAAGAATATACTCCGGCGCACCAGTAATATATGCACGACGATGCTTTAGTCCACGAATACTGTGGAGGGACATTGCGATGCGATGCTTCGACTCAAAAGGAAGCATGTCGATACGAGGATAATTCGAAAGAAGTTCGGTTTGATTGAGACCCGACGCGAGTGCCGCCGCAACGACCGCACGCTCCACGGGGCGACCGCGCACAATATCGACAACCGCTTCACCTTCGCCGCTTTTTTCAATGAAGGCATCCGACGCAAGTGTGGCAAACTCCAGTGCATCACGCTCATCTCCGTGTACTTCATGCGCAAGTGTGTCATCATTTTTCTTCTGCTCATCAAGGAGAATGGTGCCAAGTGTCACCACGCGGGCAACCTGCATTTCCGCCTTTGTGAGCGTTCCCGTCTTATCCGTAAGAATGACCGTCGTTGAACCAAGCGTTTCCGCAGCAAGAAGATTGCGCACGAGTCCGCCGCGCTTGAGTATCGCCTCCATACCAATGGCGAGTACCACAGTCACTGCCGCAGGAAGCCCCTCAGGGATCGCTGCAACTGCGATAGCGATGGAAATAAGCAGGAGTTCTGTGAACGGCTCCCCGCGAAGAAGTCCGAGCGTAAAGATGCCAATAAGCGCAAAGAGGACAATGCGTGTCAATAAGCGCGCAACATTGACCACGTTCTCTTGAAGGGGTGTTTTTAATTCTTCACCAGCACCAAGCGCCTCGGCAATAGCACCGATCTCTGTATGATTTCCCGTTGCAACGACGACCGCCACCCCTGACCCACTCGTCACCATCGTTCCCATGAAGAGCATGTTTTTTTGTTCAGAAGGAGGAAGCACTGTCTCAAGCACAACATCATTCTTTGACACATCGATCCACTCACCCGTGAGTGGTGACTCATTCACTTCGAGATTATGCGCAAGAATGACGCGCGCATCTGCGGGGATATTCACGCCGGTCTCGACGACAATGATATCCCCGGGAACGAGCTCGTCTGAAGAAACACGACTCTTTTGCCCATCCCGAATGACAACGGCAAATTTTTCTTGTGACGCGCGAAGTTTATCAAAGGCCTGATCCGCGCGACCCTCTTGATAAAGACTGATTCCAATATTAATGATGACCGCAATAAAAATGACGGTCGAATCAACATACTCCCCAAGAAGCGTCGTTACGATACCCGCACAGAGGAGGATGAAGACAAGCGGGCTTCGCAATTCTTCAACGATGCGATCAATGATCGATTCCTTTGTTTCGCGTGAGAGTGTATTTTTACCATGATGCACAAGGAGTTCTTTTGCGGTCAAGGCACTAAGTCCATGGTCCTTATGCGTATGAAGTTCACTTACGACCACTTCTTTCGTTTTCTGATATGCGGGAATATTTGAAATGTGAGACATATAAAAATATTATAACAAAAAGGGGCCAAAATGGCCCCTTAAAAAATATAAACGTATTACTCGGTCTCGGAGTGACGACGTGCATGAAATTTCGGCACATCCTTTTCTGCTTCTTTCATGAGCATGGTAAAAGAAGAATCACAATCTTTTTCGACGACACAATACCCCGCCGAAAAATCAATGACGCTGTCACGGTTTGCAACCTTGAGCAAAGTACTCACACTCGGATGTTTTACTGTGATACCACGCACCAGCACCTGAATCTCTCCGACGATCCGCTTTGCAACAGAAAGATCGACATCTTGCAAGAACACAAGAAATTCATCCCCTCCAATGCGTGCAATGAGATCGGTTGGACGCAGGCGTTTATGCAAGATAGCTCCGATCGAAGCGAGGACGTGATCACCGGTCTCATGATCACAGATGTCATTCACGAGCTTGAACTTATCCAAGTCGAGATATACAACAACGCCCTTTCCCTTGTTTCGGGTAATGGTCTTGAGTGTTTTACTCAATTCCATCTCCATGCCACGCCGGTCAAGCAGGCCCGTCAAACCATCATGATGAGCGATCTTTTCCAATTCCTTGATACGTTCACCCTGAGCCTGGAGTCGCTTATCCCTTCGATCGCCCGCCTCACTTAAACGCAACATTGCTTGAGTGAGATGAAGGTTCTCTGTTTTCAGTAGAACATTTTCTTCTTCAAGCGCCGTATGTTTTTCACGAAGCTGCCGAAGCTCCAAACGAAGCTTTGCGATGCTTTCCTTTCGTGTATTGGGTGGACGACGATCTCCGATTGTGGGAGTGATTGCCATTTCCTATCTCCTTTTTCAAAATGTACAAGATGTATTTCAAGTAATATTTAAGCACTTTTTTAATGATTAGTCAAATTTTATTACCGGTCAAAAAACGCTATAATGCCGACATATTCCCTAATGAATTCACCATGCTTCATCTTGAGATCAAAGAAAAGATAAAAGACGCCATGCGCGCAAAGGAAGCCCTCCGTCTTGAAGTGCTTCGCGGACTTCTTACTGCGTTCGTCAACGAACTCGTTGCCACCCGTCACACGCCTCAGGAAACACTCCCTAATGATGCTGCACTTAATGTTGTGAAGCGTCTCGTTAAACAACGAAAAGACTCAATGGAGCAGTTCGAAAAAGGTGGTCGCCCCGAGCTTGCCGCAAAAGAAAAAGCAGAACTTGCCATTCTCGAAGAATTTCTTCCTCAGATGATGAGTCGTGATGAGATCAAAAAGATCGCCATAGCAAAGAAAGCCGAGCTTGGTATTACCGACAAAAGCGGTATGGGCAAATTCATCGGCGTCGTCATGAAAGAGTGTGCAGGCAAAGCGGATGGCAACGACGTGAAGGCGGTTGTTGAAGAACTCCTCGGATAATCACCAAGGACCGTCCTCGGACATACAAACTCCTCCGTTCGTGGGGAGTTTGTATTGCTTGCAAAATCCTATTTTTATGATATAATGCTGATGTTAAAGTTCTTTCAATCTCATCAATAAGGAGGGCGGAATGCTCGATTATGAAAAACTCGCGAACGAGGTAAGTGCACTGCTGAAGCAAAAAGATGCAACCTTCGACAATGCATTCATCACGATCATGAAGCAATACCCCGTTATTACGGGAGAGGCTTGGAAAGAAGCGAAGTCAAAGATCGGCTCAATTCTCGCAAAGCGTCCACGGAAGCTTCGCACAAAGAAGGCAAAAGGATTGCAAAAGACCGAGACGCTTTTTTGTGTGCTCGCAAGCAATATTCACTCAGTGGAATTTCTTTCCAAGTATGGGACGACATTCAAGTTCGGCAAAAACAGAGAGGGTGCACCTGCCCTATTCTCCTACAGCGGAACATGTCAGCCGTCCGATGCGCACAAAAAAGATGCGGAAGTGTTTGCGAAGTACTTTTTTGCTCAACCACTTGCGCCAAAGCAAATATTTAGAGCGCAAGGAATCACACTGAAGGAATCCTCTACGACGCGAATAGTGCTTCTTATCGACAACACCTTTCATGCTTTGTTCACGCCGACAGATAGAGGTGTTACTGCGCATATTACACGCGAAGGTGAGGTTGTTCGTCAAAAAGACGTACCTCAAGAACTCATGAGTAAAGCACGTGCGATAGCGCGGACGCATTTCAAGGGAGCAAGTTCACTTCTCCTTAATTTTGGATAACAACGTAAAAACCGGACCCCCTGTGGAGAGTCCGGTTTTCTTTTTCTTGTTTATGATATAATGAATACATTATTCATAACGTATTCATCATGCAGGACAATCACGTCTACAATTTGATGAAGCAATATGTCCAGGAGCATAAATCTCTCTGGCGCATCAAGCGAGATTACATCAAAGACGCCAAGGGTCACGCTGATACCGTTGCCTTTTGGAAAAAGATGCAAAAGGAGAAAGAAGAACGCATTAGCGAACTCAAGGCTCTGATCAAAAAATATACAAAATAATATATTGCATGTACCCAGGCGTACATCGACCGCAACAAACCTCATGTCCGCAAGCATGGGGTTTTTGCTACTCCGCCTTCTTCTGCGCCCCACCCGCTTTTGAGTTTACTTTTTAAAATGCTCCATTACTATAGAAAAAGGAGTACACACAAAAGGAGCCTACAAATGCCCGCAAAAAAAGACATCGGTAGCTTCACCCTCATCGACGGAACACTTCGCTTTGTCCACAACAATGGACTGATCGAGGTCACTATCGCACGAGAACACGGGGCGTATCTTGCAACGATCAAAAGTCACCTCATCTCCGCACGCGAAGATCCGATCTGTCCGCATGTCATGAATGATAGTCCTAAGATAAAAGATGAGGACCCTCAGAAAGCTATCGAGTCTGCCCTTCTCAAGCACTTCGAACTTTTTCACCCACCAAGGGGAATGCTTCGCCTTGTCGAAGTCGAAGAAGAAATGACAAAACCCAAATGAACCCATGCCCGCTTTATGCGGGCATTTCTTTATTCTACTTCCGCCACTTCGCGTATTTTACTTTTTCCACAACGCTAGTAGTATGAAATAAGAACGAATGTACACAAAAGAAGGTGATCACAATGGATAGCGATAATAGCACTATCAGTGTCATCGAATTTGATTTTCTCTTAACAGCGCGAGCGGGAAACCCAAGTCATACACTTAAGGTCAAGATATCGCGCACAGGTGAATCCTCCTATCAAGGAATGATCCTTGAGCATATCAACTCTAAGGGTGTCAAAGTTGAAGATCTTCTTTCCCCACTCCTCTTGGGCAGCAACCCCACACAAATACTTATCGATCTTGTTG
>Ga0208374_1000446_pt1 | contig 17913 bp, 20 predicted proteins | sample RifOxyC3_FD_184037 | JGI IMG/M metagenome (GOLD analysis project Ga0208374, IMG submission 184037) | Groundwater microbial communities from Rifle, Colorado - Rifle Oxygen_injection C3 (SPAdes) | ecosystem: Environmental > Aquatic > Deep subsurface > Groundwater | place: Rifle, Colorado, USA...
CTGGACAATATTCTACAAATTCGCTATTCTGTGGAAGTCAGATTTTGGCCCTATCGTCTAACGGTTAGGACGAAGGCTTCTCAAGCCTTAAATCAGAGTTCGATTCTCTGTAGGGTCACCAAACGAGATTTATCTCCATCAAACTCCTTTTCTAGGCTGTAGACACAAGCCATCTTTGTGGTTCCAAATCGTCCATCAGCAATTGGAAGCTTTTCCTTGAAAATAAGATTCTGGAAACTTTCAACGAGTACAGGCTTATCCTTTATCCGTTTCCATGTAGAGGCGGCATTACGAACGAAATCAAGGCAATAATCGAGTGCCTGTTCCATATCGAATTCATAATCTCGATTGTCCACGATCTGGACTTCTTTTTCAGCGATCTCTCGATTGATCAGGTTTCTTCGTTCGATGAACTCGGCATCGGTATAAATTCCTCTTTCGAGATAATCAAAAGCATTTTTACGCTTCATTTCCAGTTGAGCGATTTCATTTCTAAGCTTTTTGTTTGATTCGTCAAAATTTGTATTTTGATTCTTCCATTGATCAAGAAGTATTTCCTTAAAGACTTTAAGATAATCTTCGCTCGGTTGTAGTTCAAGAAGATGATCATAAAATTTTTGTTCAAGTTCGTCTTTCTTGTAAAACGTACTTCGTTCACACTCTCGCTTATGGTGGTGATAATACGAATAGCCCTTCTTCATTCTGCCCGTCGAAGTACTCCCCGTAATTGGTTGATTGCAATGAGAGCAAATTAAGAGACCGCGAAGGGGGAAATTCGGATTCTTAGCTGATCGATGTTTGCTGTGAGGAGTTTTAAATCCTGGTTGGCACTGGTAATACAAAGCTTCAGTAATGATGGGCTGAAACGCACCCTTGAACTCTAGCCCCAAGCCTGATACGAGGCCATAGTAAATTGGGTTAAGAAGCATCTTCTGGACGAAGTATGGATTAGGATTCTTGCCCGTAGCTGTGCGTAAACCCCTCTTGGTGAGTAATTGGGCTAGAGAGTTGTATGTATGTCCTCCTTTTGCGTATTCCTCAAATGCGAGCTTTATAAGGGGTGCTTTGTCAGGATGTGGAACGATATTCGACTTGGGGACAGGGCGATAGTAACCGACGGGGGCAGGCCATACCCAGACACCTTGCTTAAGTCTTTCAATCATTCCGTTGCGAGACCGCTCTGTTCTAATGGCATTATCAAATTGCGCGAAACTTGAAAGGATACCCTCCATGAGTTGTCCCGTTGGTGAATCGTTGATTGGTTCGGTGACAGAGCGAAGAATAGTGCCATAACGACGAAGTGCATTTGTGACGATTGCATGGTCATTTTGATTACGAGCAAAACGATCTAGTTTTAAAACAATGAAGAAGTCAATTTTACTTTTCTTGTTTGAGCAGAACGCAATAGCTTTTTGAAACTCAGTGCGATCAGCCGTTTTGGCAGATTCTCCTTTTTCTATAAAAATCCTTTTGATATCAATATTATTCCGCTCGGCAAATTCCTTACACAAACGCTCTTGCATCTCTAGGCTCGTGCCGTCCACTTGTTCAGCAGAAGAGACACGAACATAGATTATTCCTGTCTTTTGGGGTTGATCAGCCATGCTCGGTCATTATTGCGCTTTCATCCTTATTTGGGAATACCCTAATGAGATTTTTTGGAACCATCTCTGATTCATATGCCCCAATAGCTAGCTTAGCCAACGCTTCCATTTCAGTTCGAATAGCCGTCAGTTCTTCATCTGACTTATTCGCAAACGCTGGATACTTCCTGAAATGGTCAAGGGAGATCATAGGTCAGTACGAAGTTTAAATAATCGAAATCTTCCCGTACCTAGATGCTTGGTTTCGTATGTACGATCGACAATAGGGTTCTCTTCAATATCGTAATCATCGAGAATAGGCCAAAGCATCGGCATACCCTTATGAATGAGAGGACGTAAAACGTTACGTGATGCAACGTAAGACTTTTGATTCTTTAGTCTAGGATCGATAAAGGCTTTTGCCATGTACTTAGTGAGATAGAACGAGAGTTTTTCGTTTCCATCGGTCTGTTTCAGATATACAAAACCGTGCCCCCAGAGTCCGGCCAACGTTCGAGTTTTCCGTTCAGATAGAAATACTTTCTCGGGTATTCCCCAGAAGAGAGCATGGAAATGAACTGCTCCACGTGCTTGAAACTCTGGCACACTGATATACTTGAATGCCTTTCCATATCGATAGCGGAGAGTCTGGATATAAGCGCTGAAATGTCGATATCCTGTTGCAAGGTCGCATTGATTTTCTGCGTAGGTAAGAGTAACCAGTACAGGTCTTTCAGATCGTGAAAGGTTAGCCGCGACAACTCTTCGGAAATCCAAACTAGCGCGGCGTGCGTTATCGGGTCTCCGCCCCAAGAGTTTCTTCCGCTGTGTGCCCGAAAGTGGATCTTCTCCATCAGCTCCCACACTCTCACCATAAGGAGGCTTTGCAGTGCTTCGGATGCGTGAACCCAGTCGGACGATGTCTCGTTCGTATTCATAAATTTCGATAAAATTTCCATAACTAATAATTTTGTTGTAACCCATATGTTTTTTGAGTTCTTCCTTAGTGAGGTAGTAAGCAAGTCACCCTCGTGGCAGAGTCGCCTCTTCACATGAGCGCTACGCGCGCTTGACCCAGTCGCGCGCAGCGCTCATGTGAAGCTCCGGGCGAGGGTCAAGCCTGCCACGAGGTAAATAAAAACATCCTCGGAGTGAGGATGAGTGACAGGATATGTGGGGATGGTCTATTCGAAGGCTTTTTTGTTGAATTCGAGACGATCTGCGTACACGCTAAAGATTTCCTTAAGTTGTTCGTGTTTGTGTACAAACTTAATCAGTGCATCCTTGAGCGGTCGTGGTTTGTAGCTATCAATGTCGTCGAACCAAACTACTCCATCGCTTAAATTATCTTCAAGCTTGGCGAGTACATCATGTTCTATGTTCGGCTTTCCTTGATAGCTAGTTGATATGATTTCTTTCCCTAAGTGAAACTCAAATTTGTTTGGGTCATACCATATACCTGAGTCCTGTATGTCATCGAAACTTCGTCCGATATTCATCTGTTGGAGAAGTTTTTCAATACTCCTAAATGGGAAGAGCATTACGTACGAAACAACATCATCACTGTAAATTTTAAAAAAATCCTTCGTTTGATCAAGCAAGTCTTTAACAGTAATTTTTTCATTACTGAATGCTTCCATGTCGAAGTGATACTGGGGAGGAAGGATATCACTTATTCTTTCTGCAAACATATTTTTTCCTTCGGGAGAAAAAATCTCGGCGTTGATGTCGGGAATTTTTGCGAGTATTTCATTATAGCCGTCACCCGAAGCAAAATCTTTTGCCTTTGTATGGAAATCATCATCAACAACAGTAAGTCCCATCAAGTAGCCCTTCTTATCAAGAAGCTTTAATGTGTTATGAAATATAGGCAGAGTGATTCCAGCTTTATTTAAATGTTCTTGCTTAATCAGAAGAAGATTTTTTTCTTGCTCAGGCAGATTAAAACAGTTCTCTTTTTTTGCGTGATAAAGAAATACTAGCAAGTTTACTGTATCATTCATGTGCTGATCACCAGGTGTCATATGGAATGAAAATACCACAGTATTTGCTATTGTCTAGTATTAGATTGGTCATAGTGTTTTCAAATATCTCTTTAAGGGGTAGGATGGATGAGTATAAATATCATGGAGAAGAAGTCAGGCATAATCGAAATAATCACGTCACCGCTAGGTTTTTTTGCGCTTTCCTTGCTTATTGTCGAAGCGTTTCTATCAACTGTGTTGACGTTATCAAATCTAAGCCCAGAAAGTAAGTACTGGGGAATGATCATTGGAGCAGCACTTTTTGTACTTGTTGTAGTTGGAGTGTTTCTCCTTGTATGGTTCAAGCCAAAGAATCTAACTTACGGGGAAAATAGCCATCTACATGAAGAAGAAATGAAAAATCACTGGGGTGTCAGTGAGTTTCCTGAATCAAAATCAGAAATCGAAGATGAAACGCTAGTTGCACCAACAGAAAAAATTTGAACTCCATGAACTCAAAAAAGTATTTAATAACTTATAGTCTTAAGACCACTAACTGGAACTACACAGGGTTCTTTGGTGCAGTACAAAACCTTGGCACTTGGTGGCATTTCATCGACTCCACTTGGATAGTGAAAAATACTAATTTCGCGTCATCACAGGAAGTATATACTCTTCTTGCGCCACATTTATCAAAGAATGATTTTATACTTGTTGTCGAAATTGTTCCGGGAACCAGTTTTGGTTGGTTACCAAAAGCAGCATGGGACTGGATAAATAGCTAGAAAATGATTGAGAATATAATTAAAATAGTTTTAACTATCCCATTACTCTCTGCGGTAGTTTTCTCGATATTGCTAATATTACGATTATGGAACACGCAAATAGACGCTCCAAAAACTGCAAAAATGTGGCTAGGAGATCAACTGGCATTTTCGAGCTGGATTGCCACTATAGACGAAGATTCAATCTATCAAGACGGAAGAATCATTGGTCGGGTTGAGGTACCTCCAATAATTAAGAAAGGTAAAATTACATTCCCGCGTGTTAGATATATTTCATCCTTCGATGATAAGAAAGACATTGAATACAGAAGATTCACATGTCGAAATATTAAGATAAATGGGTCGACTCAAGTTCAAGGAATGGAAATTGCTGGCTGGTTTCAAGATTTAGAATGTGAGATTATCCAAAACTAAAAATATTTTTGGTACCTGAAATTCCTTCATTTCCTCAGCTACTCGATTCCAATTTTTTAGCATTTGAGTCTCCTGTGGAGTTTCTAAATATCTTATCAGGCTTGGTGTTATATTTTGTCTATCCACATTTTTAAATTACCTTCTTAATTACGTGGTATAGTTATCAATACGAGTATGCCAGCCTTAATAAAGACTACAAAAAAGAGCGTTCGCCAAGAAGAGGACATGGATTATCCGCTGAGTGGATTTTTAAACAAAATCCTATGCGGTGACGCCATAAAAATGATGAAAAAAATTCCCGATAGCTCAATAGACTTAATCGTCACTTCACCGCCATACAATTTAAAAAACTCAACGGGAAATGGAATGAAAGATGGAAGAGGCGGAAAGTGGGCTAATGCAGCATTACAAAAAGGATATACTCACCACAGTGATTGCATGCCCCATGATGAATATGTCAGATGGCAAAGGGATTGTCTAACTGAAATGCTTCGTATTATTCCTGATAATGGAGCAATTTTCTATAACCATAAGTGGAGAGTCCAGGGAGGGCTACTGCAAGATCGTCAGGATATAGTTGAAGGATTTCCTGTCCGGCAAATTATTATATGGAGGAGAAAAGGGGGATTTAATTTTAACCCTGGATATTTTGTGCCAACATACGAAGTGATCTATTTAATAGCAAAACCTAAATTTAAACTGGCACCAAAAGCGAACGGTTATGGTGATGTGTGGGAGTTTACGCAAGAAATGAACAATGATCATCCTGCTGCGTTTCCCGTATCTTTAATTGATCGAATTATATCTTCTACGGAAGCAAAAAACGTACTTGACCCATTTATGGGATCGGGAACTACCGCAATTTCTGCACTTAACTTTAAAAAGAATTTTGTTGGAATAGAACTTTCTCCTGAATATTGCAAAATGGCGGAGGAAAGAATAAAGCAGCACAAAGTACAAAATAAACTTTTTAACAAGTGATATTATGATAGATAAACCTCTTACGTACACAAAACAAGCCTTGATAGAAAAATTTAAAGAAATTGCGGTTCGGGGCTGGATTCCAAATGCGCGACATGGCAATCATGGAGGAATCGGAAATACCCTGGAAGATCTATTGGGCATTGAAGAAAATAATTTACCAATACCAAACGCGGCCGAATGGGAATTAAAAGCACAGCGTCTCAATACGACTTCACTAACAACTCTTTTTCATATTGAGCCTTCGCCTCGGGCCATCCGCTTTGTGCCGCAGATTTTATTACCAAAGTATGGTTGGGCGCACCAAGAAGATGGGAAAAAATATCCAAAAGGTGAGATGAGTTTCCGTCAAACAATACATGGAAAATCACCAAGTGATCGAGGATTTAAGGTCATTATCGATCGTGATGAAAGAAAAATTCTGATCTCTTTTGATTCTTCCATTGTCGATCCTTGCCACAAAGAGTGGTTGAAGGCTGTGGAAAAAAAGGTTGGTCTTGTGGAGCTTAATCCGCAACCATATTGGGGTTTTGACGATTTGGAGCACAAGGCCGGCACTAAACTACTCAATGCTTTTTACGTTCAAGCAGAGGTAAAAAAAGAAAATGATGAAGAATATTATAAATATTCAAAAGTAATGATGTTGCAAAAGTTTAATTTCGAGGGCTTTCTAAAAGCCATTGAAGATGGGAATATCCTTGTTGATTTTGATGCGCGCACAGGGCATAATCATGGCACAAAATTTAGAATGAGACAGAATTGTTTGCCGATGCTTTACGAGACATCTACGGTCATTATTTGAGTTATTTCTTTAATTGATAATAAAGAAAATTCATGGAAATCTCATCCGCCATTATTTCGTACTTAGAACTCTCGATGAGAGAGAGGCAGCAATTGCAAAAGGGAATGAATTTTCGTACTGATGGGAGGTTGTCTGTGTTCCTGATGTCATCAAGAGCAAATGCACCATATAAGGATCAGTGGTTGCCTGATAAGCAGCTTTTAATATATGAGGGTCATGATGCAAAAGCAGATGAAAAAGAGAAAAAACTCATTGATCAACCAATGCATAGAGAAACTGGGCGACTAAGTGATAATGGAAAATTTTATAAAGAAGCAATCGCATATAGGGATGGTCAGCGCGAATTGCCTATGCAGATTCAGGTTTATGAAAAACTCGATGTAGGGGTGTGGTTCGATAAAGGGATATTTAATTTAGTTGATGCTACATGGGAAACCGATGACAAAAGAAAGGTATTTAAATTCTTTCTGCATCCAACAGATGAGGTGCATTCAGTTGCAGACATGAAGGAGTATAAACATGAACGAATGATCCCGACACTTGTAAAAGTTGAAGTATGGAAACGAGACAGAGGGCAGTGCGTTACATGTGGAGCAAATACTGGGCTTCATTATGATCATATTCTACCTTTTTCAAAAGGTGGACGAAGTGATGACGCAAAAAATATTCAAATACTTTGTGCACGGCATAATTTAGAGAAGAGTGATAAAATCATGTAGTAATATGGGAAAGAAATGAAAAAAGAACAAAAAAGATCTCCGCTAAAAGAAGAGTCACCAAGGCTGCCTGGCCAGTATCTTCGAAATAAAATCAATGAGATTATTGACGAAGAATTTTTTCCTGCATATGGGGTAGCAAGCATGGCAATTTTATTTGCGGCACAGGAATGGATATATTTTATATTTGGAACGTCTCGAGAACTTCATCCATGGGCTTTCACATTAATCGCGGCGATTATTTCTATTGGTGCCTATACTTATTTTTTAAAAATAAAGAAAAAGGCACAGAACTATCGGCTCGGGTACGAAGGTGAAGTCTTTGTTGGGCAATTGCTTGAGGGATTCCGCACTAAGGGTTTTACTCCGATCCATGATGTGCCTTGTGAGAATAATGGTAGACGATTCAATATTGATCATGTCCTCATTGGACCAAAGGGGATATTTGCGATTGAAACCAAAACATGGAGAAAGAAGTGGGGCGAGAAGATTAATTATGTAAATGGACGCCTGCTTATAGGCACACACGTGCATGATTCGGAGTCTATTTTTCAGGCGCAAAGAAATGCAAAGTGGATAGAAGGGGTACTTTTTAAGCACACAGGTACGCACGTTCCAGTTTCTCCAATCATTTTATTTCCTGGTTGGTATGTCGAAAAGATAGCAACAAGCGAGGTGAAAAATGAACACAGTGTATTAATGCTTAATCCCAAGTTTCTTGATGGGGATCTTGATGTGCTTCCTAATATTTTAAATAATGAGCAAGTGGATCGTTTTGTTTCTGCTATTTCTGCGTATGTACATGGAGAGGCAATACGAGAAAAAGACTAGGAGTAGCAGAGTAATATCTATCGATACTGACTATTTCTTTTAACAATTGTTTCCAATTTTTTAGCATTTGGGTCACCAAAATAAGAACGGAGCGCAAAAGCGCTCTGTTTTTATATTTTGGTAGACCCTACAGAGAATCGAAAGACGGAGACCGCGAAGCCGGCTCCGAGTCATTGAGGAGGCGATGGTCGAGTCCGGGGAGGAACCACACAATATTTTTGAGTGTCCGCACGAAGAAAATATTGATGTGAGTTGACCCCGATTCTCCCCGTGAGCACTTAGCAGGTTGCGAGCAGTGCGGAGCAATATGCTTAGTGACTCCTGACCACTCTTGTGAAGTTTAAAAATATAAAACGCAAAGAAAATATTGATGTGAGTTGACCATGATTCTCCTCAGTGTTCCACCTAGGCTTTGTGCTAAAAGACTTAGTAACTCGTGACACAAGTAAAATTAGACTCCAAAGGAGACAACTAGGTGACCCCTCACCACGCTTGAAGTTTAGGAGCTATCTAAATTAGCTCGAAAAACAAGCTTATTTGTGGTATAATTTCATCACAATGAGCAAAAAATCCCTTTCCGAGCAAGACATTTGCTCAAAATTCATCTTGCCCGCAATCACCAATGCGGGCTGGGATTTACATTCTCAAATTCGCGAGCAAGTCACCTTTACCGCAGGGCAAATCATCGTTCGTGGTAAAACTATTTCTCGTGGGGAAAAGAAGCGTGCCGATTTTATCCTCTACTACAAAAACAATCTTCCCCTTGCGCTCATTGAAGCAAAAGACGCTAGTCACTCCGTTGGCGCAGGGATGCAACAAGCTCTCGGTTATGCAGACTCGCTTGATGTTCCTTTTGTATACAGTTCAAATGGTGAAGGATTCCTTGAACACGACCGCCTCACAACTTCAGGTGAAATAGAAAAAGAGATAGCCATTGATTCATTCCCAAATCCTGAAGATCTGTATCGTCGTTACTGCGCTCAAAAGGGAATTACTACAGGTGAAGAAGACGCAGTTCTTCAAGATTATCACGAGGGCACTTCACCGCGCCCACCTCGCTATTATCAGCGCGTGGCAATCAATCGTGCGGTAGAAGCTGTCGCACGTGGACAAAAACGCATTCTACTCGTAATGGCAACAGGTACAGGCAAGACCTATACCGCATTTCAAATCATCTGGCGCCTCTGGAAAGCAAACAAGAAAAAGCGCATCCTCTTTCTTGTCGACCGCACGGCGCTCGCAGACCAGACACTCAACAGCGACTTCCGCCATTTCGACAAGGCGATTACAAAAGTTGAAGGCCCCAATGTTGACCCAGCATACGAAGTGTATATCGCTCTCTATCAAGGGCTCATGGGTGGCGAAGAAACTGAGAAGTTCAAGCAATTTTCTCCAGACTTTTTCGACCTCATTGTGATTGACGAGTGTCATCGTGGAAGCGCCAAGGAGGATAGCCAATGGAGAGCTGTTCTTGATTATTATACCAACGCAACACAGATCGGTCTCACGGCTACCCCAAAGGCCGCAGACGACGCCAACAATTTTGAATACTTTGGCGACCCTATTTATACCTATTCACTCAAGCAGGGTATTGAGGATGGTTTCCTTGCTCCGTACAAGGTGATACGATATCGCTTCAATAATGACGAATGGCGCCCAACACAAGGCTTTACTGATGCAAATGGCAACCTTGTCCCTGATGAGATTTTTACTGAGAGTATGTTCGACCGCTCTATCGTCATAGAAGATCGCAATCGTGCGGTAGCAAAATGTATCGCTGACTTTATGCGTGAGACAGATGTATGGCAAAAAGTTATTGTTTTTTGTGTGAGCACCGAACACGCAGAGCGTATGCGTACATTCCTTACGAATGAACTCAGTGAGTTCGCGCAGCAAAATAGCAAATACGTCGTGCGTATCACAGGCGATGATTTTTATGGCAAGCTTGAGATTGATAACTTTATCAATCCAGAATCTCGTTATCCTGTTATTGCCACCACATCAAAGCTTCTCTCAACGGGAGTCGATACTCAGACGGTGAAACTCGTCGTGCTCGATTCTCCAATGAACTCTATGACTGAGTTTAAGCAAATTATTGGTCGCGGTACGCGCATCAACGAACAGTATGGAAAATACTACTTCACGATTATGGACTTCCGTAACGTGACGCGCCTTTTTGCTGACCCAGACTTCGATGGTGACCCGCTCGAAAGTTATGAGCAGGAACAAGGGAAGAATGAACCCCTCGCAATCAAGGAAGTTATTGAAAATGAGACCATTTCTGAATCCGAGCTTATTCAGAACAACCCGCTCGAAGAAATACTCATTGACGGCACCGAGATCAATCCAAAACCAAAAAAGATTTATATCAAAGACGGAGTTTCTTTTGAGCCTATTCAAAAGCTTATTCAGTATATCGACCCTGCTACGGGAAAGCTCATCACGACCTCGCTTCAGGACTACAGCAAGCAGGCTATTCAGGGTGTGTATGCTTCGCTTGAAGATTTTCTCAATAAATGGAATACCACCGAGCGTAAAGAAGCAATCATTGCCGAGCTCGCTGAGGCGGGCATCATTTTCGACGAGCTATATAAAGAAGTAGGGCAGGAGTGTGATATTTTTGACCTCATCTTACATGTCGCGTATGGCAAGAAGCCACTTACACGTAGCGAGCGCTTGAAGAACGTTTCTCAGAATGGCTACTTTGCAAAGTACGAAGGACAGGCGCGTGAGATTGTAAACCACCTACTCGAAAAGTATGCAGATAGTGGCATCACTGCTATTGATGATATTGGGGATTTGCAGGTGTCACCATTTACTGCATATGGTACGCCTTTTGAGATTGTAGAAGAGATTTTTGGCGGTCGTGAAAAATATATGCAAATGGTTCGTGAAATAGAGCGGCAGCTGTATGCTACTATCTAATATGTCTGAGATTCAAAACATCGTTAAGCAGATCCAGCAAATTATGTGGAAAGACGCAGGTGTCGACGGAGACGCTCAGCGTCTTTCTCAGCTCGTGTGGATGCTTTTCTTAAAGATTTTTGATGACCAAGAAACCCAGCTTGAGCTTATTGATCCCCGTTATTATTCACCAATTCCCGAAGAACTCCGTTGGCGTAATTGGGCTGCAAATCCAGAAGGCATCACTGGTGATGAGCTCCATGCGTTTATTGATAAAAAACTTTTCCCGACGCTTAAGAAACTTTCAGTGGTTGACCCAGAGTCGTCTGGTGGTATTGTGCGCAACGTTTTTGGTGACACGTACAACTATATGAAGAACGGCACCCTTATTCGTCAGGTTGCTAACAAGATAAACGAGATCAACTTCAACAAGAAGACTGATCGTCATCAATTTGGTGACTTGTATGAAAAGCTCCTCAAGGACTTGCAGAGTGCAGGGAACGCTGGAGAGTTCTATACTCCGCGCCCACTTACTAAATTTGTTGTAGACATGGTTGACCCAAAGCTTGGGGAGAAAGTGCTTGACCCCGCGTGTGGGACGGGCGGTTTCCTCGTGAACGTACTCGAGCATGTCCGCGCACACGAAGTGAAGACACAAGCAGATGAAAAGAAGCTTGTGAAGAATGTGCATGGTGTTGAGATTAAACCACTTCCACACCTTCTCGCGACAACAAACTTTATGCTCCATGGAATAGAGAGTCCGTACATGCTTCGCCATGATGATATGCTCGCCAAGTCACTTACACAATACACTCCTTCAGATCGAGTGGATGTTATCGTCGCAAATCCTCCCTTTGGGGCAGTTGTTGCCGATGGTACACAGGCAAACTTTCCAAAAAAATTTCAGACCAAAGATACAGCACTGCTTTTCCTCGTACTCTTCACCCACTTACTCAAAGAAGGTGGGCGAGCGGGGGTCGTGCTCCCTGACGGCGTGCTCTTTGGTGAGGGGGTGGCGTCAAGTATAAAAGAGAAGCTTCTTGATGAATGTAATGTGCACACCATCGTGCGCCTACCCGCAGGAGTTTTCCAGCCGTATGCGGGGGTAAATACAAATCTCATATTTTTCACCAAAGGCGAACCGACAAAAGAAGTTTGGTATTACCAAATGACACCACCAGCAGGGATGAAGCAGTATACAAAAAATCGCGGCATTACCGATGCGGAGTTTACACCAGTGAAAGAATGGTGGGAGAGTCGCACAGAGAATGAGCACGCATGGAAAGTTTCCATGGGCGAGATAAAAGCCCGTAACTTTAATTTAGATTTCAAAAATCCAAATGATGGGGAGGTGGCGGAGGAGCTGAGTTCGAAAGAGCTGGTCGAGAGGATTTTGAAAAGTGAGGATCAGATAAAAGATCTTTTGAAAAACATATGAGAGAATTTTTCGATATTTTTAGACCTAAAGAGGCAGACATATTAAATAATAAGAAATCTGGTGTTATTTATGTTGCAGATTTTCCAAGTGGTAGTGGCAAATATGTTTCAATTACCGAAGAGGGGATAAGTAACCCAGATTTAGATATAAAAATTTCCTCACGTATCCATTTACGGATTACATATTTAACTAGTTCTGAAAAAATAACTGGTGTAGAAATAGCAAAAGTTGATGGAAGTAAAATTGAAAAAATACATTTTTCCACACTTGATTTTGAAAGAATTTTGCAACTGCTTAGCTTGTTTTCGGAACTAGATTTAAAGGCTGTAAGTAATAAATCTGTTATTTTTGATGAATCAATCATTAGTGATTCAAATGAAGTATCTCGATTTTTAAAGCTGATTGTCGCAGACCCTCAAGGTAAAGATAAATTTGCTGAGGTAGCAAAAAATTATGGACTTATTAAGGTTGGTGATATTGATAGCATCGTTCAAAAAAAAGAAGCGGTAGATTTATTTGAGAAAATTTTAAATAATACAACTGACTTTCTAAAACATAAATCTGAAATCGGGGTAGGGAAAGATGAAGAAGTTTGGCAGAAATTCTTTTCTCAAAACTCGTGGATTCTTGGATCAGATTTTGTTGAAATTCTTGACGAGAGACGTATTGATGTTGAGAATATAACCGATTATCTGCTGAAGTCATTTGATGGTTTTGTCGATATTATAGAATTAAAGCTACCGACAGCGCCTTTTTGGACTGCTGAAAATATACCCAAAAGTGAACTAACGAGTGCCTCAATGCAGTGTAATCGGTACATACTTCAAACAGAACGTAAAATCAATGATTTAGAATTTAATAAAAAAATTCAGAACACTCCAATTATTAAACCAAGAATTACCTTAATTTATGGACGTTCTCAGTTGTGGAATGAAGACGAAAAGGAAGCATACAGAGTTTTAAATTCGAGTTATTCAAATTTGAATATTATTTCTTATGACCACTTGCTTGAAAGAGCAAAGCGTTTGATTGGAGTTAGCCCCATTGAATTTGCAGTTAAGGACATTAAAAAATAATTTATGGACTGGTGGCAACCTACAATTTTAGTAGACGTTAAACGAGATCTGTTAGATGTCGTTAGTTTGCTGATTAACGCAATTTTAGGAAGTGCAGCGGTTTATTCACTATGGTTGTCGAGAAAAGTACTGAAAAAATCTGAATTTGATTCAGCAATGAGTACATCACCAAGTATTATCATCAGGCCTCGCAGTATTTACGTAGGAGTAAAACAAAAAGAAGAATATGCTGGCTATGGAGTTGTTGATGGTAATGGAATAATAAAAAAAGATAGCGAGATTTGGGAAATTATTTTTTGTATTGAGTTTGAATGTTTTAATGCAGGGCGTGGCGCTGCTTTTAATATTTCTCAACCAAAAGTAACGAGCGTACCAGCCCTAAGTCTTGTTAGTAAAAAAACACCGCTCTACTTGACTAAAGAAGACGATTCTTTTGAGATTAAAATAACGCTAGCGGGGAAATTTGATGAAATATACAAGCTAGCAAATACTGAAATTCCAGTCGAGGTATCTTTAGTATATACAAATGATCAAAGCAATATCTTTTGTAGGTCAAATTGGAGTGCAAAAATTAAACCATTTGATCAGGTGGGTGCTGACCTAAAAGTGCGTGATACTCGTCTTCTACAGAGAAGCGGAAAAATAGAGTATTCTCAAGAGCCTTATGAATAGCTGGCAAACAAAAAAACTAGGTGAGGTTTGCGAAATTATCACGGGTGGCACTCCAAAAACTTCAACAAAAGATTTCTATGGTGATGAGTTTCTTTGGGCTGGACCTTCTGATTTAAATCAGGGAGTTTTTGTGACAAATACAAATAAAAAACTTTCAAAAAAAGGTTTTTGGGAAAGTGGTATTCGTATCGTTCCAAAAGATTCAGTTATGATGAGTTGCATCGGATATATTGGTAAGGTTGGAATTGCTCCCGAAGAAATGGCCACAAATCAGCAAATAAATACTTTTGTCCCTAACCAAAAAATTTTAGACTCAAAATATCTTTATTACTCGCTGATATCCAAGGCGGAAGAATTTCAGGCTAATTCGTCTCAAACAACCTTACCTATTATCAATAAAACAAAGTGCTCTAATATCGAAATACCGCTTCCACCGCTTGAGGAGCAAAAGGAAATTGTGAAGATGTTGGATGAGAAGATGGGGAAGATTGGGGAGGCGAAGCACTTGCGCGCGGAAGCCCTTGCCAATATCGGAAAAATCCTCCCCGCCACCCTCCACGAAATTTTTGAGGAGGGGAAGAAAAATGGGTGGGAAGAAGATATTTTGGAGAATGTTGTAAAAAAGGTAGCGGATGGAACTCACGATACCCCGAAATATTGCTCAGATGGGATACCGCTCATTACGTCAAAAAATCTTCTTGAAGATGGATTAGATTTTTCAAATATTAAATATATTTCAGAGGAAGATCATCGTCAGATATCAAAACGTTCTGGAGTGGAAAATGGTGATTTGCTTATCGCAATGATTGGGACAATAGGAAATATAGTAGAAGTGAAAACTGACAGGAATTTTAGTATTAAGAATGTTGGGCTTATAAAACCAAATGATGAAAAAGTGTTAGGGAAATATATCGCTTACTTTTTGCATAATTCAAGATTGTCATCATTGATTGAAAGAAAAGGAGCCACTCAAAAATTTATCGCACTCGGGCCAATTAGAAATATTAAAATTAAATTTCCACCCCTCGCCGAACAGCAAACAATCGTCAAAAAACTCGACACCCTCTCTGAAAAACTCCGCACCCTCCGCGACCTCCAAACCACCCAACTCGCCGACCTCAAATCCCTCGAAAAAGCGTATTTGAGAGAGGCTTTTAGTGGGAATGCGTGATAATATATTCTCATGGAACTTACGGGGAAAGAAAAGACAATCCAACAGGAAGCAAAAGAATACATTAGATCAAAAAAAGATGAGCTTATCGAAACATTTATCCTGAGCAAGAATCCGTTGCGTCTCGGTTTTATTACTATGTTTATGGCTGGCTCCCCTGGAGCAGGGAAGACCGAATTTTCTCAAAAATATATGCCTCTTATCGTTAATGATAAGTATAAAAAACTCATCGATATTTTGAGTAAAAAAGGAATAAATGTTAGCCCTACGAATTCTCTCTTTATTCGCATTGATGTAGACGAGGTGCGAGAATTTTTGCCTCAATATCAAAAAACTGACATGAGGGCAGGGGTACGGGGGAATTCACATGTTGTTCAAAAGGCGGCGAACGATGGGCTAGATATTTTACGAGACTACTGCCTTGATAATGAAATTTCGTTTTTACACGACGGCACTTTTGGGAATTACGACACGATGAAAAAAATTGTTAAGAGATCGATACAATCTGGGCGAGAAGTGCAAATTTATTATCTTTACCTGGATCCACTGAAGGCATGGGAATTTACCAAAGCACGGGAATATCTTGAGGGGAGAAATATTGTTAAGGAAAAATTTATTGAGCAATTTTTTAAATCGAAAGAGAATGTGAACAAAATAAAGAAGGAATTTGGTGATAAAGTAAAAATTCATTGTGTACTAAAGGATGATAGAAATATTCCAATAGAAACGGCGTTCAATGAGCCAGATATTGACAAGTATTTAGAAACAAAGTACAATAAAGGAATCATAAAACGTTATTCAGTGGAGGATTTACTAACGTCCATTTCCTAGTTATAATACTTTGTATGTTCAGCATCTTATTCAAAACTAAAAACAAAAGAAAAGAGGAGGCAAAAAAACTCATCCTCAAAGAATTTTTTAATTCAGCTGATCAAAAAAAGGCGGTTTTTAGGGCTGCAAAAGAATCAGCTGAAGAACAAAAAATGCTTGTTGCTCGATATCGTCAATTAGTTGGGCAGTAAACAAAGAAACCGTCCAAAGGGCGGTTTCTTTGTTTACTGCAATTTGAGAATTCCATAAACAGTAAGTAATTATTGCAAAACTGGACACCCTATCCGAAAAACTCCGCATTCTCCAAGCCGCCCAACTCGCCGACTTCAAAGCACTCGTTCAAGCCCACCTCCGCAGTACTTTTCGGTAAATTCCTGTAGTAATAAAAAATTTTAAATAACAATTAATCTTATGTCTGAAATCGATGAAGACGTTTTAGAAATAATGGAGAACAATGACCTTGATGAGGATACCGCGGAGCGTGTCGCGGACATCATGAACGAGCTCGGTGTGGACGAAGACGAAGCGATGGAGATCGAAGAGATAGGAATATAGTGCGTGCAAGGTGTGTTATAATTTTTTGTAATGAAGAAGCAGGAGGCGAAAAAAGATGTGGTAATCTACCAGGCAAAGTCGGGAGCTATTGAGCTTGCGGTTAATACAAAGCAAGAGACTTTTTTGTTAACTCAACAACAAGTCGCTCAAATCTTTGATGTGCAAAAGGCCGCAATTTCAAAACATGTAAAAAATATTTTTGATTCGGGCGAGCTTGAAAAACGGGCAACTGTTTCCATTTTGGAAACAGTTCAAACTGAAGGAAAGAGAACAATCAATAGACAGGTTGAGTTTTATAATCTTGACCTCGTCCTTTCGATTGGCTACCGAGTAAACTCTGTAAAGGCGACCAAATTCCGCCAATGGGCGACGAAAACTCTTCGTGCGCATATTGTTGACGGCTACACAATAAATAAATCGCGCGTCGCACAGAATTACGATGCATTCATGAAGACCGTCGCGGACGTGAGGGCGCTGCTTCCCAAGGGTGCAAACATAGATAACGAAAGTATCCTCGAGCTCGTGACGCTTTTTGCCGACACATGGCTTTCACTTGATGCCTATGATAAAGATGCGTTAACAATAAGGGGTGCTACAAAGAAATCGGTCAAGATTACGGCGGAAACTTTTTCGAAAGCTCTTGGTGTATTGAAAGAGTCACTCATCCAGAAAGGTGAGGCGACGGATCTTTTTGCGACCGAGCGCGAGAGGGGAAGTGCGGCGGGAATCATTGGTAATGTCATGCAATCGTTCGGCGGCAACGAGGTGTACCCGACCGTCGAAGAAAAGGCGGCGCATCTTCTCTATTTCGTTATCAAGAATCATCCATTTCTCGATGGCAACAAGCGGAGCGGTGCATACGCGTTCGTGTGGTTCCTTGCGAAAGCAAAGGTGCTTGATACAACACGCATGACTCCGCCGGCACTCACTGCGATTACACTGCTCATCGCCGAGAGTGACCCGAAGGACAAAGACAAGATGGTTGGGCTTGTCCTTGCAATGCTTGCGCGTGCTGGAAAAAGGAAGAGGAGTGCATGATTGCGCCTCTTAACCTCTGCCTTCCATGAGCAATGTTTGGTAAATCATCCTTATTGGAGTTACAATGGAAAAATTATTCTGAGCTTAGCCTGAATTTGGGCGGCGCTTTTTTGTTTATTCGTAATGACTGACTAATATGGACAAAGCAGTAT